>Ga0265295_1007300_pt1 | contig 12829 bp, 9 predicted proteins | sample Munlansysbiofilm_FD_192503 | JGI IMG/M metagenome (GOLD analysis project Ga0265295, IMG submission 192503) | Leachate microbial communities from a municipal landfill in Southern Ontario, Canada - Methane capture system biofilm | ecosystem: Engineered > Solid waste > Landfill > Unclassified ... | reverse complement strand
TTTCTCTTGGGTTTATGGGGATGCGGGGGCTTATGGGCTGGGGGCTTGAAAATAGTCACACGGATTTTACGGATTGGACGGATAGACACGGATTTTCTCTTGGGTTTTTGGGGATGCGGGGGCTTATGGGCAGGGTGCTTGAAAATAGTCACACGGATTTTACGGATTGGGCGGATGGACACGGATTTTCTCTTGGGTTTTTGGGGATGCGTGGGCTTATGGGCAGGGGGCTTGAAAATAGTCACACGGATTTTACGGATTGGGCGGATAGACACGGATTTTCTCTTGGGTTTTTGAGGATGCGGGGGCTTATGGGCTGAGGGCTTGCTGATGCCTATGTTCCAAGTGTTACCGATGTCTCTGCACCAAGGTGTTACATATCTATATGCGCTAAGGAGTTCCGTGGTTTGATTCATGCAGACATGAACCCCAGGCTCACACCCGCCTTGAAAGACGAAAGGTGGGGGTTTTTAACCCCCACGCCACGAGGCTACCACCTGGATCAAGACGATTTCCTGGCCTTTGAAGGCCAGGCACCCGCAGCTCAATTTCTCATTTCAGGGATAATCCCGGCAGTAAAAGCAGATATTGTAAGTATAAAGAAAGCAAACCTAACCATTCAATGCGACATGTTGAGTTAAAACAAAAGCAACGCTGATCGAATAGACTCAAGAACGCAGTTTCGTGGTAGATCAAAAAAGGGTAGCCCACCGCAGCTACCCTTATATTTTATCTGACCGTATTCCAGTGGCTCATCGGCGTTCACCACTTTGGATTTTGCACTTATGGTCTGTTTCTGAATTTCCTTACTCCGTCATAATCATCGCAATGTTCGACATCATCTGAGTATCTGCCCATGTTCGGTCCTCTTCGGCTCCGGAGCATCTTGTGCGGGGCTCTATTCCCGCGCATATTGCCTTGATTGTGTCCGCGTCCCATTTGCATATGGCTCTGCATGATTACTTTTTGTTCTTTGCTGAGTTCTTTCATCATGGCGGCCATCATATCCACATGTGCGTTTTTCATCTGCAATTGTTTGGCGGTGATCTGTTGGTTCAGCTCTTTCACGCGTTTGAAGTTCTCGGCCATCATGGCATCTTTGACGTCCATTCTGAGGTTCTGGATTTCGGCTTGGCTGGTATTGCGTTGCCGCTCAAAGGTGGATCGGGCGGCGTCAATTTTCTTGCTTTGAGCATCGCTAAGCTTCAGCTCTTCCATACATTGTCCATTTTCACTGTTTCTGCCGAATGTTGCCCGAGCCGGTGCTTGAGCCAGCAAAATGCCTGCGGTCATAGCCATTACGAGGCTAATTACGATTATCTTTTTCATCTGTTTTTCTCCTGTTAGATTTGTGTCTGAAAGCTTGAATTCTTTCTTGCATATTTTCGGCGCGGGAGGAGAAATAATCCTCGGCCTCAGCCGCGCTCATTTGTTTACGAATTTCCAAAAGCCTATGTGCCAAAGCTCGCTCGAGAGAGCCTTGAACCTCCATGGAACTATCTATTATCGCGTTAATATTTTCCTCATTGATGGGGTTCTTGGCCAGCTCGCGCATCAGCTCTATCTTGCTTTCATTAAAACTGCTGTGCAGCTCGCGGATTTCAGGATTCCACATCGCATGGGCATCTTGCAGATGGGGGGGCAGCTTTGTCATGTGCTCTCTAACATGTGGAACTCTTTGCGGACAGGCTCTGCCATAATGAATCCATAAGATCGAGCCCAATACGGCCAGATTGAAGGCCAGGGAGACAAAGAGCAGGATCACGATGCTGCGTTTAGTCATCATAAACCTCGATCAGGCTTTGCTCGCCAAAGCTGAGATAGCTGTATTCCGTCTCACTCTGGCTATTGATAGCGTTCGTGTCCTCTGTGCTTTCATAGCCCTTGATGCCCACCAAGGTGCCAGCCAAAAGGCTGAAGATGATGGCCAGGCTGGCGGTGGCATAGGACAAAGCTTGCCGGCCGGCCCAGCTCTGCTTCTTCTGCTGGGGCAGATTCGCGATAATGCGGTGATGCAGCCAGGGGGGGAATTCCGCTTGCGGCAGCTCTTTGAGCCTTGCTTGCAGAGCCAGATTAGCACTTTGAATCTGTGTGCAGGAGGAACATTTCTGCAGGTGATTTTGCAGGGCTTTCTGCTGTCGTGCACTTAGTTCATTGTCTTGCTTCAGGCTGATGTAGCGTTCTGCTTTCTTGCATCTCATGTATCTCTCCTTATGTAGTTTAGTAAGCAATATTGGGTTCTGCACATTATACCTTGTTCTCCTGGTTTCCCTGCATTATTTTTTTGCGCAAAGTCCGTTTGGCTCGCACCAAAAGGGATTCCACCGCTTTCACACTGAGGCCCAGACGCTGCGCAATCTCTTTGTAAGAAAGCCCTTCATAATATTGAAGCTGGATCACCGCAGCCAGGCGGGGCTTAAGCTCAGCCACCGCTTTTTGCAAAGCCGAGTAATCCACTTCCTCGGGCTTGCTGGGCTGAGGGATATTGGCGAAGGATATGGGATCCACAGAGATATAGCGGGATTTATTCTTCAAAAAGGTCATGGCTTTGTTGTGCGCCACGCGGTAGGTATAGGAAAGAGCGGTGGGCTCTTCGATGCGCTCAAAATTCTCATAGATAGCGATAAACACCGCCTGCACAAGATCCATAGTATCTTGTTCGTTGGCGGTGATGCCCATCAGATAACGGAATATCCGCTTTTCATGGGCAGTGAGGAACTGTTCAAATTGCTCTTTCTTCATTCATATACCATATAATATACTAAGGCATAGGCGGTTTCCTGCAAGAGAAATGGGGGGGGGCTGGCTATGAGGACGGGATTTTGGATAGAAATGAAGGGGGGAATAGATTTTATTGAGGGGATATCTGAAATGCCATGCCTACGGCATTCAATCTGTTGTGTAGCCATGGTTTGCTATCTGAAATGCCGTCCCTATGGGACTCGGGGGGTGTGTGGTTTGTTGCCTGCTATCTGAAATGCCATGCCTACGGCATTCAACAAGGTATCTTGTTATCGGGAATCTATCTGAAATGCCATGCCTACAGCATTCATAATGTATTGTGTTTTATAGTACTATCTGAAATAGGGTGCTTCGGTTTGGTATTGGATTGTTAGTTCCTATCTGAAAAAGGCAAGCTCTTAATTCCCTATATAAAGGATTTATTTTGGGTAGCGGTAACTAAATCAACAGAAATATCTCTGCTCTTCAAGTAAAGTAAAGAAAGTGGTGAGTCTTGATATTACAAGTCTGAGAGGTATGTGTCTATACGAGAAGCTCTGTACTTGTGGATAAATATCAACAGCTCCTCCAAAAAGAGACTGTTCAACAAGTTTCGACTTTTCTCCAATAACTTAGCTGATTCTCTAGTCTAAAAAGTGGGCGAGGCACCCTTCCTGCAATCCATTCCTCAGAATTGACATGGCGTCTTTGGATGGTTTATCATGCAAAACTATGTGGATTGATCCTTTCTCCCTCTTTCCAAGGCGTCGATCATGTCTTTATCTAGCCTTAATCAAGCGTTAAGAGTTAACGCTTGATTAAGGCTAGATAGACATGTGATCAAGTGGCTCAAATGAGAAAGGAGAACCCAAGACTGCAGGTTTATCCGGATGAAAAAGACTCTCTTTGCCGCTTGAAGTCCAAAGTGCCGCTAAGTTTATGGTAAATTGATAGTTAGCTTAGGCACTTTGAACTCCAAGGCTCTCTTTCAAATTAAGCAGCTAAGCCCCTCTATCCCAAGTTGATATCTAAAATAGCGCCTTGTCCTCGCTTTGCAGGTATTAGGCCTGGATAATACGGATTGGAATAGGCTTTGGCCACTTATTCAGCTTAAAGTGCATAAGAAAGTAGCGTGACTTGGGGAGAGGAATTGAACAGTCTCGCAATGCCCGCGAGCAGGCAGCCCAAAATCTTTCTTGACTGTTTTGGAGTCTGGAAAAAGGATGTGGACATGAAGAAAAAGAACGCTAATGCCAGTATCCATTTCCTTGCACGCAAATACCTTGCCGGCAGGAGTGCTCTGGGTATCAGTAGCGATTATGTGCTTACTCTGATCGGCATTACCCTGGGCGTGGTGGCTTTGATCACCGTGAGTTCGGTGATGAATGGCTTTCGGGAGGACATCAGCGGCCGGATCATCGGCACCCTTTCCGAACTAAGGCTTTCCAAACCGGATGGCGCACTGCTTAAGGATTATCAGCCGCTGCTCAAGAAGCTGGAAGCCGAGGGTTTTACCGCCGCCCCTGTGGCCCGCACCGAATTGCTCGTGAGAAACGGCCAAAAGTCTGCCGCAGCGGTGGTCTTTGGCATCGATCCCTACCTGCATAAAGCGGTGAGTCCCTTGCTGAATCAGCAGAGCCAAAAAGATGCTCTGCATGGAATCCTGGCCGGCGATCTGCAACCTGAGAGTTTCAATGAAGGCGGGATTGCCCTGGGCTCTGGATTTGCCGGTGAATTGGGCCTGTATATAGGCGACGAGGTGCAGCTCATCTCCTTGCTCTTCAATCAACCCACACCTTTTGGCCTGATGCCCATGGTAAAAAAGCTGAAGGTAAAGGCGATCTTTGCGGCCGGCATGCCGGAGTATGATCAGAGCTACTGCTATGTCCCGCTGCCTGTGGTGCAAGCTTTTAGCTCTTATCACAATCAGGTGGATTACCTGGAAATCCGCAGCAGCAATCCGCAAAAAAGCCGGCAGCATCTGGCGCAGCTCAAGCCCCTTTTTCCGGGCTATAAGCTGGAGGATTGGAGCAGTTTTGACTCCTCTCTCTATGGCGCCATCCGTTTCGAAAAATACCTGATGTTTGTGATTTTGCTCTTTATGTTCATCATTGCCAGCTTCAATCTCACCGGCAATCTGCTCAAGATGATCAGCCAGAAAAAATCCGAATTGGGCTTGCTCAAAGCCTTGGGCTATCAGGGTGAAGATCTGCGCAAACTCTTTATGTATCAGGCCATGATGCTTTGCACTTTGGGCATCATCATGGGGATAGTCCTCAGCACCATCCTGCTAATGATCCAGGCTCAGACCGGGCTCATCAAGCTGGATGCGGCCATTATTTTACCGGTGAAGATGCAGCTCACGGATTATCTTTTGGTGATCGCAGTGTCTTACCTGCTCACCTGGCTCAGCGTGCTTTTCCCGCTGAATAGTCTCAAGAAAATCAACGCGGTGGAGCTTATCCGCCGCAACGCATAAATAAAAAGAGGTATATTATGAATCGCAAAGACGCTTATCGCATTGCCATCGAGGCAGAAATCCGCTCCCAGAATCTCTACAAAGCCCTGGCCAAGAGCTTTAAGAATGAAGAAACTACGCAGTTTTACAGCCAACTAATGCTGTATGAGAAAGACCATGAAATGAAGGTGCGCGGCCTATATGCCCAGGAATTCCCCCATGAAAAGCTGAAATTGGTGGGAAAGCTGGATATGCAGATGGAAGGCCTGGAATTGGGCGATCCCAAAGCCGTGCTGGAATTTGCCATCTCTCGCGAAGAACTGGCCCAAAACATCTATCTCAAGCTCGCTGAACAGAGTGAAGATGCCTCTACCAAGGCGCTTCTGAAGCAGCTTGCCGCAGAAGAAGAGCAACACAAAGAGCTGCTTTATGCTGAGATTGAGAAGATCCAAGGCCTGCTGAAGTGGTTTGACCGCTCCGAGCTCGACGGCTTTATGGAGCATTAAAACTTGCTGGATAAGCAAAGCGATCTCTTTGAAGAGCAGGATCTTGCCACACGGCAGGTGCCGCTGGCGGAGAAGCTGCGTCCGCAGGTCCTGGATGAACTAAGAGGACAGGAAAAGCTGGCTGCTCCAGAATCCCTGCTGGCGCAGATGATCGCGACAAATACTTATCACAGCTTCATCCTCTGGGGCCCGCCGGGTAGCGGTAAAACCACCATTGCCCGGATCATCGAAGGCGCATCACCTATGCGCTTTATCCATTTCTCTGCGGTGATGTCCGGCATCAAGGATGTGAAGGCCGTGATGAAAGAGGCGGATTATCTTTTTCGCAAGACGGGTGAGCGCAGCCTCCTCTTTATCGATGAGATTCACCGCTTTAATAAGTTTCAACAGGATGCCTTTCTGCCTTTTGTGGAAAGCGGGGCCATCATCCTGATCGGAGCTACCACGGAAAACCCTTCCTTTGAGGTGATTCCGGCTCTGCTCTCCCGCTGCCATGTCTTTGTGCTGGAAGCTTTAAAGGAAGAGGATCTCAGAGAGATTCTGCGCCGGGGATTTCAGGAACTAAATCTGGAGACGGATGAAGAGATCATCGGCTGGATGGCGCAAAATAGCGGGGGAGATGCGCGCCGGGCCCTGAACGAACTTGAGCTTATCCAAGGCTATCTGAACGAGAATCCTCATCCTGAAATTCAGGTCCTGGCCCAGGCTCTGGCCAAAAAGACCATGTTTTACGACAAAAACCGTGAGGAGCATTACAACATCATCTCGGCCCTGCACAAATCCATGCGCGGCAGCGATCCTCAGGCCGCTTTATACTGGCTGGCACGCATGCTGGAAGCTGGAGAAGATCCGCGCTATGTGGTGCGCCGCATGATCCGCTTTGCCAGTGAAGATATCGGTCTGGCAGACCCCGCTGCCCTCACGCAAGCTTTGGCAGCCAAGGAGGCCCTGCTCTTCATCGGCATGCCCGAGGCCAGCAACGCCCTGGCTCAGGCTGTGGTCTATCTGGCCACCGCACCCAAGAGCAATAGCCTCTACAAAGCCTACTCTGCCGCCGCTGCCGCTGCGCGCAATACCAGCCACTACGGGGTTCCGCTCAATATCCGCAATGCTCCTACTAAGCTGATGAAAGACCTGGACTATGGCAAAGGCTATCAATACGATCATGATTCTGAAAATAAGTACCACTATGAGAAGTATTTCCCCGAGCAAATGCAGGAGCAGGTCTATTATGAGCCCGGCGAATTCGGCTTCGAAAAGGAGATCGCCAAACGCATCGCCTGGTGGAAAAAGCTAAAAGGCCCGTAACGCTGGATTCATCCGGCCGTTCCATCAGCTTCAGCTGGTGCGTGCACCTATTCAAAACCCAATAGTCACACGGATTTTACGGATCAAACGGATTCACACGGATAAAGAGCCTGTGACAAAACAATAGTCACACAGATCCCACAGATCACACGGATAAAGAGTCTTAAAGTTCTTCTTTTATCCAACTGATCCGCCCGATCCAGCCAATCTGCGTTCTATTGTGCTGTAGGCAGAACAGGAGTCCGCCATTACGGTTTGGGCGTTAGGCCCAACGCCCCTACGCCAAAACGTTAAAACGTTAAATCGTTAAAACCCTAAAACGTTAAAACCCTAAAACGCTAACTCCCAAAAACTCCTTGACAAAAGCCCCCCTCTCCCAGAGCTTGCAAAGCTATACTATAAAATATTATAGGCGGATCATCCGCATGGAGAACACTAATGGATTACACCTTTACAGAGATTGAAAGAAAGTGGCAGAAGATCTGGCAAGAGCGCCGGATTGCCAAGGCTCAGGACTTTTCAGAGAAGCCCAAATACTATGTGCTATCGATGTTTCCCTATCCTTCCGGGGTTCTCCATATCGGCCATGCGTCAAACTATGCCATCGGTGATGCCATCACGCGTCTCAAGCTGATGGAAGGCTATAACGTCTTGCAGCCCATGGGTTACGATTCCTTTGGTATGCCCGCGGAAAACTATGCCATCACCCACAATTCCCATCCCAGAATCACCACCGAAGAGCACATCGTCAATATGCGCCAGCAGTTCGATGGCATGGGCTTTTTCCTGGATTGGGAGCGTGAGGTCAGCACCTGCCGTCCGGATTATTATCATTGGGGACAGTATATTTTCAAGAAGATGTATGAGCATGGTCTGGTTTACCGCAAAAAGAGCTTCCAAAACTGGTGTGAAACCTGCAAGACCGTCCTGGCCAATGAACAGGTAGAGGACGATTGCTGCTGGCGTTGCGGCTCTGAAGTGATCCAAAAGGAAATGGACCAATGGTATTTTCGGATCACGGATTATGCGGAGGAATTGCTTGATTTTTCTCACGTGATCGAATGGCCGGAGCGCGTGATGACCATGCAGAAATACTGGATCGGCAAAAGTGAGGGTGCCCGCATCGATTTTACTCTGGAAAATAGCTCGCAGAAGATCCCGATTTTTACCACCCGTCCGGACACCATCTTTGGTGTAACCTTCATGGCCCTGCCTCCGGAGCATCCGCTGGTGCAGACCTGGCTGGCAGATGAGCCGGATAATGCTGAGCTGCAAAGCTTTTGCAAGAAGGTGATGAACGAAGATAAGCTGCTGCGCTCCAGTGCGGAAAGCCTGAAAGAAGGCGTTTTTAGCGGACGCTACGCCATCAATCCCTTGAACGGCGCGAAGGTGCAGATCTGGATCACAAATTATGTGCTGATGGATTATGGCACGGGGGCTGTGATGGCGGTTCCGGCGCACGATCAGCGTGATTTTGACTTTGCCAGAAAGTATGATATCCCCATCCAGATCGTCATCCAAAATCTGGATAAATCCCTGAAACTGGAAGAGCTGACCGAGGCTTACATAGAGCCTGGCATCATCTGCAATTCTGCTCATTTTGACGATCAGGATAGCGAAGCCGCCCAAGGCGAAATCACCCGCTGGGTTCAAGAAAAGGGCTGGGGAGAAGCCACCATTACTTACAGACTGCGGGATTGGGGCATTTCCCGGCAACGCTATTGGGGCAATCCCATTCCCATGATCCACTGCCCGAAATGCGGCATAGTTCCCGTTCCAGATGAAGATTTGCCGGTGCTCTTGCCGGATGAAGTGCAGGTGGGGCAGACCACCTCCAATCCGCTGCTCAGCGTGCCGGATTGGCTGAATGTAAAATGCCCTGTTTGTGGTGAGGATGCGCAACGGGAGACCGATACCATGGATACCTTTGTGGATTCCTCCTGGTATTATGCCCGCTATACGGATGCGCACAATCAGGACCTGCCCTTTGATCCTGCCAAAGCCGAGTACTGGCTGCCCGTGGATCAATACATCGGTGGGATCGAGCACGCCTGCATGCACCTTTTGTATGCCCGGTTCATCTATAAATTCATGCGGGACATGGGCTGGGTGAAAGGCAACGAACCCTTTGCCCGTCTGCTCACCCAGGGTATGGTGCTGAAAGATGGTGCCAAAATGAGCAAATCCAAAGGCAATACCGTGGACCCTCAATATATCGTGGATCGCTTTGGTTCGGACACCCTGCGCGTCTATCTGCTCTTTGCCTCTCCTCCCGAAAAGGATGTGGAATGGAACGATGAAGCGCTGATGGGTGCCTTTAGATTCCTGAGTAGAACCTACCGCCTCATCAAAGGCAATCTAACTGCGATCCAGCAAGGCCTGCAAGTCCGTGAAGAATCAGAAGAGCTTTCACCCAAGCCCGTAGCGCAGGACGCCGTTCCTGCGGAATCCGCCCCCGTAGCGCAGGACGCCGTTCCTGCGGAAGATCTGCACAGTTCCAAAGAATCCGCAAAGCTCTCTCCCGAGCTCAAAAACTTACGCTTCAGCACCCACCACTGCATCCAAAGATGGCGTGAGGACTCGCTGATCCGTATGCAATATAATACCGCCATTGCCGCGGTGATGGAGCACCTGAATCACTGCACCGCCCTCAAATCCACAGAGGATTTGAACCCTGCAGAGCTCTCTATCTACGCCCAGGCTTGCAGCATCATCCCCCAGCTTTTGTATCCCTTTGCCCCTCATATCGCCGAAGAGCTGTGGCAGATGATGGGACACCCGAACCTGCTGCACGAAAGCGGCCTGCCCATTTATGAAGAGAAGTATCTCGCCCAGGACACCGTCACTTACGTGATCCAGGTGAATGGCAAGATCAGAGGCAAGCTGGAAGTAGCGCCGGATACCGCTGCCGGGGTCTTGCAAGAACTGGCGCTTAAGGTGGAAAACGTAATCCGCGCCCTGGAAGGTTTTGAGCTTAAGAAGATCATCGTGATTCCTGGAAAGATGGTAAGCATCGCCGCAAAACCACAGAACTGATATATTTCCACAAATCCCTATCCCGTAACGCTGGATTTATCCGGCCGTAGCACTGTCTTCAGACGGTGCGTGCAGCAAAACAAAAGCACAGTCACACGGATTTTCCGGATCACACAGATGCACACGGATAAGGAGCATACCGCATGGCAGAGCTCTCGTCTGAAGGCCCGCAGACCTGCTCCCTGGTTTGGACTTCTTCCCCCTCTCCCACAGAAAACACTTGACCTCGCACTCTCTTTTATTTCACTTGAACCTAAAGTAGCAAGAAGCCCCCAAACCTACCCTGATGCTCTTACAGCGTCTCCGATCCCCACGGGCTACTTGTTCCCAAACAATAGATAAATAATATAGGAGAAACAATGCACAAATATCTCATCACCATCATAGCAGTGGGCTTGATCCTGCTGAGCTCTGCGTGCTGCAAAAACAAGAGCGCACAAGTCCAGGAAGCAGATCACTATCCAGCGCTGGATCACGAAATCAGCAGTGCTGAACTCAGCCAGCAAAACAATGCCTTTGCCTTTGGGCTCTGGCAGGAAGTGGAAAATAAGGGGGAGAATCTCTTATTCTCGCCGTACAGCATAAACAGCGCTATGGGCCTGGCCTATACCGGCGCCAAAGGCAATACTGCCAATGAAATGGGCAAGGTGATGGGCTACCCTTATAGTCCGGATCAACAGCACTTAACTTTTGCCAAATCCCGCAAAGTCCTGGCCGCTGTGCAGGCGCGCAAGAGAGCCGAACTGCAGATCGCCAATGCCATGTTCAGCGCAGATACTAACAAAGCCCGCATAGTGCCGCAATTCACCCAGACTTTAAAAAGCTCCTTTGGCAGCGAGCTCTTTCTTCTGGACTTTTCGAAAGCCAAACAGAGCGCAGATTTCATCAATGCCTGGGTGGAAAAACAGACTAATGAGCGCATCAAAGACATCGTTAGCGAAAGGCAAATCGCCCAGAGCAATGACGGTCTGGTGCTGGTAAATAGCATCTATTTCAAATCCGCCTGGCTGAGTCCTTTCAGCCGCAAAAGCACCCACGAAGAGAAGTTTTATACCAGTTCCCAGCGTGAAGATGGCTCGTGGGTCTTGGTGCCCATGATGCAGCAAAAGGGAGAGTTTTACTATGCTGAACTTCCTGAAGGACAGCTTATTGAGCTGCCTTTTGAGGACGAAGAACTCGCCATGGTCTTTATGCTGCCTCAGGATATCGATAAAGTGTGCCAGGACCTGAATCAAGAGACCTGGCAGAGCTGGATGAAGCAGCTTAGCGAAGTGCAGAAGGTAGAGCTCTTCCTGCCGCGTTTTTGTCTGGAGCAAACTCTGGATACGCTGCCGGATACCTTCAAAGCTCTGGGTATGAGAGCTGCTTTCGAGGCTGGAAGCGCAGATTTCTCCGGTATCCTGAGCCCGGGCTCAGACAAGCTCTACATCTCGGATATCGTGCACAAAGCCTTCCTGGAAGTGCTGGAAGAAGGCACCGAGGCCGCTGCTGCCACGCAGATCGGTTTTGCCAAGACTTCGCTGGAGCCTCCGGTGAGTAATATGCCGGTATTTCGGGCCGATAAACCCTTCCTCTGCATGATTATCCACAAGGCAGACAATAATATCCTCTTTATGGGGAAGGTGCAGAAACCGGAACCGGCTGAAGCGGAGTAGCTACGCTGCTGTTTTACCACCGAGGACACCGAATCGGGGTTCTATAATGAAAAGCCCGGAGCATTGCCCCGGGCTTTTTGTTTAATATAGTCTTCTCATTCTATTTCATGAGGACTGCTTTCTTAGTCAAGGTCTTGTCTCCGGCCTGCATCCGGATGTGATATACTCCGCTGGGCAGGCTCAGGCCCCTGTCATCATCGCCGTTCCAGATCAGATCGTAATAGCCCGCATCTTTGCTGCCTTCATCGATGCTGCGCACCACCTGGCCACGGCTATTGTAGATGGTGATCTTCACAGATTCCGCCTTCTCCAAACCGTAACTGAGGGTGGTGCTGGGATTGAAGGGATTGGGGTAAACGCTCTTCAGCACGGTGATATTGGGCATGCCGGGGCTCTGTGAATCGTCTCCGCCATATACCAGGTTCAGAGGCCCATGAAAGCTATCGCTGCCATCAAAATCTGTCACCTGCAACCAATAATAATGGGTGCCAGCACTCAGCGGCTCTTTGTCGGTATAAACGTAGATCTTCTGCTGCGAAGTATTGGTGGCGGGGATGAGATTGCTGATCATATCGGCTGTCGCCAGGTCTTTCTGGCTATTGCGATAGATGTAGAATCCGCTCACGCCGGTCTCAGATTGGGTGACCCAGGTGAGGACAGCTTTGTGGTGGCCGTTGAGGGCTATGGTGAAGGAGGAGAGTTCGACGGGGAGGGTGCCATCACTATCGATTCTAATGGTTAGTGTGCCCTTTGCGGATTTGGCTTCTATACCATTAATCTCAATTATCGATAATTCTTGTGCATAAATTGGATCTACAATTTCTCCCATGTTTATAACTACATTAGTTGGCAAACCATTCAAGGCATTATGATTCAGCTCATAAACACCATTTAATGCAAGATTGTTGTTTGTCGTAATCGTATAGACCAAACCAGTTTTATCTCCAGTAACGGTAACGGTAAAATCGTCATTGGTGATTGTATCGGGATCAATTTCCACGGTGTTATTGGTGAAACCGGCAAGGGGAGCGACCGATACTACAGTGCTGGCTCCACCTATAGCAGTATTGGCACCTTCACCTGTTGTTGTGGCGGTAGTACTGACACTTATAGTATTCGAATTGGAACTTGTTCCGTTAGTATTA
>Ga0265295_1007298_pt1 | contig 12832 bp, 9 predicted proteins | sample Munlansysbiofilm_FD_192503 | JGI IMG/M metagenome (GOLD analysis project Ga0265295, IMG submission 192503) | Leachate microbial communities from a municipal landfill in Southern Ontario, Canada - Methane capture system biofilm | ecosystem: Engineered > Solid waste > Landfill > Unclassified ... | reverse complement strand
ACCTCCATTTAAAGTTTTTAGCACTGGGTAAGTCACAGATTTCTTATTCATGTAGTCTTGTGATGAAGCGTCTAGCGCTAACTTACTGATTGACATTAAAAAATAAGAACTGTGGTAAGAGTCTCCTCTAATAGTCTAAGCTATACATATATGATACAAATCCACAGTGCTTGATTTAATTATAACAATAGAAAGAAAGGAAGCTATACTCTTACTATTATTACAGTTTTGAGTATACAAGAACTATATGAAACCAACAACATTTATCATGCTTAAACCTGATGCGTTAGCACGGCATTTAGCAGACGATATCATTGCGATTTTTATGGATCAAGGTTATCACATCATTCGAAAGAAAGAGGTGATTGTTGACCGTGATCTCATTCTAAAACATTATGAAGAAGTTATTCAAAAGGTTAATCAACCCTATTTTGAGAAAGCCATTCTAGATACCTTTGTCAATCACAAAGTGATTGCACTAGAAATCACGAAAGATACTCCTAATTTAATCGAAGAAGTGAGAACACTTGTTGGAGTCACTAATCCCATAAAGGCGGATCCATCAAGTATTCGAGGTAGGTATCAAGCTGACTCACTAGAGGTTGCTATGAAAGAGAAAAGAACTTTAAGGAATCTCATTCATGCATCTGATTCCATTGAGAATGCCAAACAAGAAATGTCATTATGGTTTGGTGATTGCAAATAATAAAGCCGGATAATCTCCGGCTTTTTTGATGGGTAAATGAAAAAATTAAAACTAATGTTATAAACATTAAAAACTTACTTAAAAAAAGCGCATAAAACTTCTTTACAAAACTTAATTTAAGTGATAAACTATGTTTGAAAACGCTATCTTGTTTTGCTTGTTGCAGGAATCTTATAATGTTCAACATTTAAGAATTTTTGAATGAGCACGTGCGTTAATCCCATCACGTTGGTTTTAGATGGGAAAGATGATGTCGAGAGCACTTCAAGGTTCATGATCTGTGAACGAAGTTTGTTTTTAATCAGTGATACAGATTCAGGGATATTCTCAATAATTTGACTATTAATGACGATAGTTTTCGGATTGAGTGCTAATGAGATGTTGTTGATGATCAGTGCGACATAGTCGATGAACTGTTGATAAATTTTAAAGGCATGAGCATCTTTATGTTTGTAAAGTTCAACGAACTGATCAATATCAATTTTTTCCCCGCTTAATTCATAGTAGGATTCAACAATCGCAGGATTGGAAATATATTTTTCTAAACAGCCATAGTTACCACAGACACATTTTCGTCCATTAGGGACAACGATGGTATGACCGATTTCACCAGCATAACCGTTTTCGCCCGTGTACAACCGGTTATCGATAATGATACCCATACCAACACCGATACCGATGTTGAGTGAAACCAAGTTATCGGTCTGAGGACTGATGACATGTTCACCGAGTGCTGAGATGTTTGCTTCATTCTCAACGTAGGTTTCAATTCCTGTGTAATCCTCAATAATTTGCTTTAAATCAATGTCTTTCCATGATGTGAATGTAGCAAACTTAATACGTTTCTGTTTGGAGAGAATTCCATAAACTCCAATGCCAATACCGATGACACCATAAGTTGAATCCTTAGTGTTTGCTCTCAGTTCATCAATAGCTTGTAAAAGAATGGCTAAATAGGGATTGAATTCAGGATCAGGAACATCTTTTCTAAGTTCAAAAAGAATCTGACCATATAAATTGGTGACAACACCATAGAGTGAGTCTGTTAAAAGCTCAATGGAAATAATGCGACCTGCATTTTTATTGAGAGCCACAACTTTAGCACTACGGCCTGATGTTTTGATGTTTTTATCAGTTTCAATGACGATTTCTTTTTCAACAAGTTCGTTGATGATCGAAGAAATTGTAGCCTTATTCAATGTTGTAAGTCGAGCGAGTTCGATCCGAGATGATTCTCTTAGTTCAATCAATCGTTCAACGACCAATTTCATATTATCAATCTTAACTGACTGCGAGTTCGATGTATTCATAATTGTTCACCTGTCCCTTTGAGTTGATTATATAACAAAATGATAACAATAACAATTCTACAAAATAAACATAAATGTAAGGAGAAAACCATGGCATATTTTAATGAAATCCCAAAAATTACGTATGAAGGATCAAAAAGCAGAAACAAGTTCGCATTTAAGTATTACAACCCTGAAGAAGTTATCTTAGGTAAAAAGATGAAAGATCATCTTAAGTTCTCGATGGCATATTGGCACGTGATGACATATCAAGGTGTCGATCCATTTGGAAAAGAAGTTATGGTACGTCCATGGGATGATCATCACGATAATGATTTAGAAAAAGCTAAAGAACGCGTCAAGGTAGCATTTGAGTTCATGGAAAAATTAGGTTTAGAGCATTTCTGTTTCCATGATCGCGATATCGCACCTGAAGGAGATACGCTCGAAGAAACTAATCGTAATTTAGATATCATCGTCGATTTGATTGAACAAGAAATGGAACGTACAGGCATCAAACTCTTATGGGGTACAGCTAATCTGTTTAGCAATAAACGTTTCGTCAATGGTGCTGGCACATCACCTAATGCTGATGTCTTTGCATACAGTGCAGCGCAAATCAAAAAAGCTATGGAGATTACCCATCGTTTAAACGGTTTAGGGTATACTTTCTGGGGTGGAAGAGAAGGTTATGAAACACTTCTTAACACCGATATGAGCCTTGAACAAAGTCATTTTGCAACGCTGTTACATATGGCTGTTGATTATAAAAAAGAAATTGGGTTTAAAGGACAATTTTATATTGAACCCAAACCAAAAGAACCAACAAAACACCAATATGATTATGATGCAGCAACCGTCATTTCATTTTTAAGAAAATATGATTTAATGGATCATTTTAAACTTAACTTAGAAACCAATCATGCGACATTATCAGGACACACCATGCAACATGAGCTAAGAATTGCTACTGATGAAGGATTATTAGGTTCAGTTGATGCTAACCAAGGAGATTTATTACTTGGATGGGATACCGATCAGTTCCCAACGAATCTCTATGATGCAATCTTAACCATGTATGAAATCATCCGTTCGGGTGGTCTAACGACCGGTGGTCTCAACTTTGATGCTAAAGTCAGACGTAGTTCATTCAAACCTGAAGATTTATTGATTGCACATATTACAGGTATGGATACCTACGCTGCTGGATTAAAAATTGCAGCTCGCATGTATGAAGATGGTGTTATTGAAAACTATCTTAAAGAAAGATATCAATCATTTAATACCGGTATTGGTTTAAAGATTTCTAACAAAGAAGTTGGATTAAAAGAATGTGAAGCTTACGTATTATCAAAGAAAGAATTAGATATGAATGAACCTGGTGGTCAAGAATATCTTGAATCCATCATTAATCAATACATTTTAGGCTAATAGGACATCGATATGTACATTGGAATTGATTTAGGAACATCATCAGTTAAGTTAATCCTAGTTACTGAACAAGGTGAAATCGTCGGATCAGCGACGCGCTCTTATGAACTCTTCATACCACTACCATCATGTAGTGAGCAGTTACCAGAAGACTGGTTTGACAAAACCATGGATGGTTTGAAGTCACTTGTTCAGGGTCATCAACAAGCGATCAAAGCAATCAGTTTTTCTGGTCAAATGCATGGTATGGTTATACTTGATCGAGATGACCATGTCATTCGTCCTGCAATCCTATGGAATGATCAACGCACGGTTCGTGAAGTTGAAGAATTGAACAACGTATTAGGCATTGAAACCCTCTTAAAAGAAACAGGTAATATTGCATTAACTGGCTTAACAGCTCCAAAAATTCTTTGGGTTAAACATCATGAAAAAGATCACTTTGATCAAATTGAAAAAGTGATGCTGCCTAAAGACTATCTCATCTACAAACTATCAGGTGAGTTTGCTACAGATGTTTCTGATGTGTCAGGCACACTTTATTATAATGTGAAAGAAAAGTGCTACAGTCAAACAATGTTACAATATCTTGGACTAGAAGAAAGACATTTTCCTAAAGTCTATGAATCATTTGATGTTGTTGGGCATCTCAAGCAAGAGATCAAAGATGTATTAGGTTTTAAGCACGATGTCAAGATTATCGCAGGTGGTGGCGATCAAGCTGTAGGTGCAGTTGGCATCGGTACAGTGAATGATGGTGAATGCAGCATATCACTTGGTACAAGTGGTGTCGTCTTCGTCAGTTCGGATCACTTTAAAGTAGATAAACAAAGTTACTTGCAGTCCTATTGCCACAGTAATGGAAAATACCATTTAATGGGCGTCATACTGAATGCAGCAGGTGCAATCAAATGGTGGAGTGAATATGTTTTTCAAAATTATAACTATGCTGATTTTTATCAGAAATTAGAACAATCATCAGTCGATGATGATCTCTATTTTCTACCCTATCTCACAGGGGAACGCTCACCGATCAATGATCCAAAAGCACGAGGTGTATTCTTTGGACTTCGTTTAGAACATAGAAAAGAACATATGGATCGCGCTGTTGTTGAAGGAGTGACATTTGCTTTGAGAGAAACATTTGATCTCATTAAAGCATTAGGTGTTCCCATCCAAAAAGTTAAACTGACAGGTGGCGGAGCTAAAAGTCCGATATGGGCACAAATGATTGCACATATCATGAATGTTGAAGTTGTTACATTAACCAAAGAAGAAGGCCCCGCATTTGGTGCAGCAATCTTAGCGATGGTTGGTGATGGCATTTATCCATCAGTTTCATCCGCAACACTTCAATTGATTAAAGAAAATGAAAGTTATCAACCTGAGCCATCGATGGTTGAACTCTACGAACGAAAATATCATAAATTTAGAAAAATATATCCTGCATTGAAACATGTATTTTAAATAAAAAAACACTTTACAAATCATAGTTTAAGTGATAAACTATGTTCAAAGTGTTAAGATGAAAGCGTTTTAATCCGGGAATATACGATGGGGTGACATGCTTGAGCATACAAAAATTACTTGAAATGAAGTCAATCACGAAGAACTTTCCAGGCGTTCGTGCGCTTGATAATGTTGATTTGTACGTCGAAAAAGGTGAAATTCATTTCATCGTTGGCGAAAATGGTGCAGGTAAATCAACACTGATGAAAGTTTTAAGTGGTATTTATCCCTATGGTTCCTATACAGGAGACATCTTATTTGATGAACAGATTAAGCATTTCCACAACATCAGTGATTCTGTCTCATGTGGTATTGTTATCATCAATCAAGAATTAGCATTATTTCCTGATCTATCAGTCTATGAAAATATCTTTGTCGGCCATGAAATCAAACGAAAAGATTACTTGGTTGATTGGGATGAAACAAAATTATTGGCTAAGAAGTATTTAGACATGGTGGGTTTAAAAATCGATATTTATGAGCAAGTTGGTACGTTAGGTGTTGGTAAACAACAGCTAATCGAAATTGCCAAAGCGCTCAGTCAAAATGTTAAACTCTTAATCTTAGATGAACCTACAGCAGCACTTAACGAAGATGATAGTGAAAATTTACTTAAACTTCTTGTTCAACTCAAAAAAGAGGGAATCACATCAATTATGATCTCTCATAAATTGAAGGAAGTTGAAGCAATTGCTGATTCAATCACCGTCATTCGTGATGGTAAAGTCATCGTTAGAATGAAACGTGAAGAAATCAATGAACAAGAAATTATTAGAAACATGGTTGGGCGTGAAATCGAAAATATCTTTCCAAAACGTCCAAAATATGTCGAACAAGAAGTTGTTCTAGAAACTGTTCATTTCAATGCATTTGATACACAAAAGAACAGATATATCGTTAACAACTCCAACATTAAGATAAAAAAAGGTGAAGTTGTCGGTATTGCAGGTCTCATGGGTGCTGGTAGAACTGAACTTGCACACAGCATCTTCGGAAATCCTAGAAAATATAAAATATCAGGATCAACAATCGTATTCGGTAACGTTGTAAAACTGAATACACCCCAAAAAGCTATTGAAGCTGGTATTGCCTATGTATCTGAAAACCGTAAGAAAGATGGATTGATTTTAGGTGAAGATATCAGCCAAAACATGACGATTGCAGCGCTTAAAAAGATTTCTAATCGAGGTATTCTTGACTTTCTTGAACAGGCGTTACAAACCGAAAAATATGTTAAAGATCTCGATATTAAAACACCTTCCATCCATCAGTATGTCAAAAACTTGAGTGGTGGCAACCAACAAAAAGTTCAAGTCGGTAAATGGTTGTTTGCAGAACCGAAAATATTAATCTTAGATGAACCAACACGTGGTATCGATGTTGGTGCTAAATACGAAATATACACGATTATCAATGATTTAGTCGCAAAAGGCATGAGCATTATCTTGATTTCTTCTGAACTACCAGAAATCTTAGGTATGTGTGATCGTGTCTATGTGATTGCAGAAGGCGTTCAAACAGCAGAGTTTTTAATCGAAGATGCCACTGCAGAAAAAATAATGGAAAAAGCAACGCTTTAGAGGTGAACGATGAAACAAATAGATCCTATTCGCAAATACATATTAACCCTACTCTCCATCTTTAGAACGAATATTAGAGATTACGGGATGTATATTGCTCTGATTGTCATATTCGTTATCTTCTCTATATTGACAAACGGCGTCTTCTTAAGACCGATGAATTTTACAAATCTACTTAACCAGACAGCATATGTTAGCGTCTTAGCCGTTGGTATGACACTGGTAATTGTAACCAGACAGATTGACTTATCTGTTGGTTACCTCGGTGCCTTCTTAGGAGCATTCGTCGTCGTAGGTGTTGAAATCACTTATCCTGAATTTTTAACTAAATTAACCAATGGCATGATGAGTGCACAACTGATGTCAATCCTATCGATTATCATTGCCATTATTCTAGCATTAGTCATCACAGTTGGTGTTGGTGCTCTGAAAGGTTTCTTAGTTGCTAAAGTGAAAGTTCCTTCCTTCGTCGTTACACTCGCTGGTATGTTTGTTTTCAAAGGCTTACTGATGATTAAGACGAATAATAGAACCATTCCAACATCTAATACATTTTTCGATAAAATTGGTGTTGGCTACCTATCGAATTTCAAGATAGGGAATATGGATGGATTAACATTGATTTTGGGATCACTTCTCATGTTGCTTGTCATTGTTTTCAGTTTCATTAAACGTGAAAAGAATGTTAGATTAGGGATTAAAGTTGAACCAGTTTCATTGTTTGCAACCAAAGTGTTCTTCCTATTAGGTATTATTTTCTTACTGATGTATACCCTTGGATCATTTAGAGGGATATCTTATCTATTAATGATTACGGTTGTTGTTGTAGGTATTTATCATTATTTTACAACACAAACTGTATTAGGTAGACGTATTTATGCAGTTGGTGGTAACCCTGAAGCAGCAGAATTATCGGGGATTAGTGTTGAAAAGATTATCATCATCGTGTTTGTTTCTATGGGAGTCTTATCACTGATCTCAGGTGTTATGTATGCATCCATGCTACAAAACACATCACCTAATCATGGACCATTCTGGGAACTCTATGCCATTGCCGCTGCCTATATTGGTGGTACAAGTGCTAATGGTGGTGTCGGTAAAGTCGTCAATGCGGTTGTCGGATCCATTGTTATCATGTCACTCAAGAACGGTATGGCGCTTGCAGGTGTTAATGCAAACATCGAACCTATCGTCTTGGGTACAGTGCTTTTATTAGCTGTCTTGTTTGATATTTACACAAGAAATGTTAGAGCTGTCGATTTAGTTGGTATGTTCTATGCGAAAAATAAACTACAAGATGAGTATAAAGAAGCTAAACTAGCATATATTGCAGCAAAGAAAGAACTTGAATTAGCAACAGCAAATAACGAATCCAATGTCATTGAACTTGAATATCAGTTTACCAGTGCTCAAGGTGAATACAATCGAATCAAAGATCGTATTCGTTCAGCAAAAGAAGAAGATTTTTTAAATGAATTGCGTTAATTTTTGGGAATAAAGTGCTAAAAACTCTCAGAAGAGGAGCACTATAAAAATAAAAAAGGAGAAAAAGATGAAAAGAATTATTGGTTTAATTATGGCATTAGTCATCGTATTTTCATTAGCAGCTTGCGGCGATAAAGGCACTATTAAGATTGGTGTTGTCCTCCCTGATGCTTCTGAAGAAAGATGGGCAAACCAAGATGGTAAATTCTTCAAAGAAGAACTTGACAAACTTGGTGAAGGTTATGAATATGAAATTCTATTCTCTGATGGTGATGAAGCTAAAGAAAAGCAAAACGTTGAAGCTTTAATCGCTAAAGGTGCAGAAGTCATTATCATTACTGTTGAAGGTTCTGGCGCAGGTGCAGTTCAAGCAGCTAAGGCAGCTGGCGTAACTGTGATCGCTCATGACCGTATGGCTAAGAAAGATGCTACAACAATCGCTGATTATTACACAACTTTCAATAGCTGGAATGTTGGTAAAGCTCAAGGTGGTCACCTTGTTGAAAAAGCTTTAGCAAATGGTTGTTCTGCAACTAACAAGTGCGACTTAGCAATTTTTGCAGGTCGTGTAGCTGACTGGCCAAATGCAACTTATTTTTTTGGTGGCGCTATGGAAATGATTCAACCACATTTTGATATTTTTAATATCATCAATGTCAATGATACATTCTCAAGCTTAGGATTCTACACAGAAGCAACTTTCAATGATGCAGCTAAGACAGCTCTTCAAGCAGCTATGCTCCCAGTTGACACTGACTGGAATGCAGAAACTGCAGGTGTTAAAGCAGCAGCCGTTGTATCTCAACTTGGTGAAGCTGACAAATCAGCTGCAGACGTTTATGTATTAGCACCAAATGATGACACATCAGCAGCAATCCGTCAAGAATTTGCTAAGATGACACATCCTTATGAAAACTATTACACAACTGGTCAAGATGCTTCAGACGTAACTTTAGCAAGCTTAATGGGCGATCCTATTAAGGGTAAAGGTACACAAACAATGACAGTTTTCAAAGACACATCTAAATTAGTTAAAGACTCAGTAGCAATCGCTAAGAACGTTATTGATGATAAACCTGGCCTTACTGGCTTAAATGCTGGTCCAAAAATTGATGGCGTTGACACAGCATATACTGCAATCGATACATTAACTATTGATAACAAACAACATACATATGACCTTATTTTCAAGACAGGTTATAAAGATGAAACAAGTGCTACTTTTAGCAACATCGATTTTACACCATATAAGAGTTAATAAGTTTCTTCATAGTATATGAGTCAAAAAGCTTAAAACATAAGCAGCAAGAAAGGGATGCTATCCTCTTAGTCCCTTTTTTGTTTTTTATAGAGTGTTAATTTGATACAATAAAGATAAATGGAGGATGTCAATTTATGTCAATCATAAAACTAAGAAAAGCGTTGGATGAAAAAAAAGTTAGTAGTGTTGAACTCGTTCAACAAGCTATTGATCAACATGAGAAATGGATCGATAAAAATGCAATTGCTGTAATCAGTCCTTATGCACTATTTCAGGCAAAAGAGCGCGATGATGAACGAGAAAAAGGTCTAATTAGAGGATCCCTTCATGGTATTCCCATCGTGATTAAAGATAATATTTTATATAAGGATGGCACACCGACAACAGCTAATGCGTTCTCACTTCATGATTTAATCCCACCATATGACGCTGATGTCGTGAGACGTTTAATCGATCAAGGTGCTATCATTTTAGGGAAAGCAAATCTATCTGAATTTGCCTATTTTATGAGTTATGATGATATGCCTTCAGGGTATGGATCGATGTATGGGCAAGTCAAACACCCTTTTGATGAAAAGATTGATCCTTATGGATCATCAACAGGTAGTGCAGTTGCTGTTAAGTTAGGTATCACTGAAATCGCGATTGGAAGTGAAACGAATGGTTCACTGATGGCTCCTGCTTATCAGACACAAATTGTTTCGTTTAAACCAACATTTGGTTATGTGAGTAAACATGGTATCATTCCCATTTCTCCAACACAAGATACAGCAGGTCCGATGGCGTTAAACGTCAGAGATTGTGCTATCTTAATGGATGTGATTGCAGGAGAAGATCAAAAAGATCCATCAACATGTCATCTACCTCGTCCTCAATCATTTTCAGCTCATCTTGATGAAGCATTGAAACCTTCAAAAGTAGGTTTAATCACATTTAAAGAGCATCCCTATCAAGATGCTAATCTCATTGTGATTGAACAAGCAACCAAACGCCTGCAACAATTAGGCCATGAAGTGGTCACAATTGACATAGAAAACCCAGAATTATCCAATGATGCGACTCTACTTGTCGAATTTAAATATGCCATGAATCAATTTTTGAGTGATGTTAAGGGTTCTACGCGTATGACATCACTTAGTGATATCATTGCATTTAACGAGGCCAATGAAAGAAGATGTTTACGTTATGGACAAAGCATATTAACCAAAGCTAATGAGACAAGTGGAAATTTGAGTGATCCAGAATACATAGAGACAAGAAAAGCATTATTAGAAAAAGCATCATTGTTTGAACACATGATGAAAGAAAAAGATTTAATTGCTGTCATGTCACCTTTTTGGATGGGGTTTGCACCAATTTATGGCAATCCATCCATCTGTATTCCAGAGGGTGTTATCGATGGAATTCCTAAAGCGATGGTTTTTGTGGGACAAAAATATGATGATGAGAGACTTCTGAAGTTAGGGCATCAATATCAGGTAATTCAAGATAACCATAAACCGAATAAAAAATAGTTTGAAATTAAAGATTTTTATCATATTGTAAATATTATAGATATCATTGTATCTAAAGCGTTTTTATGACATCACGAAAACCTTTTCGCTAAAAACTTATGAAATAAAAGGAAAAAATAATCTTGTCTGAGAAGTCTTTAAGTGTTACAATGATAGTGTTAGAACAATAGCCAAAAATAGAGGAGGAATTATGAAAAAGGTCATTGTAATGCTTTTTGTTTTACTTTTTGCAGTGGTTCTTGTTGGATGTGGCGAAAAGACACTTAATCCAGAAGATCAAAAGATCGTTTTAATTACTGATAAAGGTGACATCACCGACAAATCATTTAACCAAGGCGCATACGAAGGCGTCAAGGCTTACGCAGAAGCTAATGATATTGAATACGGTTACTTAAAACCATCAGAAGCTACTGACGAACAATATATCGCAGCTATCGAACAAGCTATCGCTGATGGCGCAACGATTATTGTTACACCAGGTTATCTTTTTGAACCAGCAATCAACGCAGTTCAAGCTGATTATCCAAATGTATACTTCATTTTATTGGATGGTAGTCCTGCGAATGTTACAGATGGTACAATCGAAGATAACGTATATTCAGTATTCTATGCTGAAGAACAATCAGGTTTCTTAGCAGGTTATGCAGCAGTTAAAGATGGATACCGTAAATTAGGTTTCATGGGTGGTTTAGCAGTTCCAGCTGTTCAACGTTTCGGTCATGGTTTCGTTCAAGGCGTAGCTAAGGCTGCTGAAGAACTAGGCTTAGCAAACGATTCAGTTACCATTCAATATCTTTACACTGGCGACTTCAAGGCAACTCCAGAAGTACAAGCAGCAGCAGCTACTATGTTCAATGGTGGTGTTGAAGTTATCTTTGCATGCGGTGGTGCAGTTGGTCAATCAGTTATGGCTGCAGCAACTACAGCAGGCGCTAAAGTTATCGGTGTTGACGTAGACCAAAGTGCTGATTCAAACACAGTTATTACATCTGCTATGAAGAACTTAGCAGGTTCTGTTCAACAAGCTCTTGAAGCTTTATTTGAAACAGGTAATTGGGATGAAGATTTCGGTGGTCAATCAGTTACTCTTGATGCTTCAAGAGAAGGCGTTCAACTTCCAATGGCAACTTCAAGATTTGCAACATTCTCAACAACTGATTACAACACTTTATTAGGTAAATTAGTTGATGGTACTTACACAGTAAGTAATGTTATCGGTGCATTTGGCGATGACGGTAATGCTGCTAAGCAATTTGAAACAGCTATCGTTAAAGTAGAAGTTATTTCTTTCGGTAACTAATTTAAGTCATTTAAAAAAAGTTGTGGGGATAGGACATCGAGATATGCTTATCCCCCTTTTTTTTCAAAATTATTCAACAACTCATAAACGCATAGAAATGAGGTTTTTTTGATGCACAATGTTATAGAAATGCAACATATAACAAAGATCTTTCCAGGAATTGTTGCTAATGACGATGTCAATTTCACATTACGTAAAGGTGAAATTCACGCTTTACTTGGTGAAAATGGCGCTGGGAAATCAACATTGATGAGCATCCTTTTCGGTATGTATATACCAGAAAAAGGTGTCATTTTAAAGAATGGAGAACCCATTCAAATATTAAACCCCAATGATGCGAATGAGCAAGGAATTGGGATGGTCCATCAGCATTTTAAACTCGTTGAAGTATTCACGATTCTAGACAATATTATCATGGGTGCTGAACCCACAAAGTATGGTTTTATTAAGAGAAAAGAAGCCAAAGAACAAATTCTAGAATTATGTAAGCAATACGAATTACTTGTTGATGTTGATGCTAAAATTCAAGACGTCAGCGTGGGGATGCAACAACGTACAGAAATCTTAAAGATGTTATATCGCCATAATGATATTTTAATTTTTGATGAACCAACAGCAGTTTTAACTCCCCAAGAAATCAATCAGTTAATGATCACTATGAAGAACCTTGTCAATGAAGGCAAGTCGATCATTTTCATTACACATAAACTTGATGAAATTATGGAAGTATGTGACAGAGTTACCGTATTACGTCGTG
>Ga0265295_1007296_pt1 | contig 12837 bp, 10 predicted proteins | sample Munlansysbiofilm_FD_192503 | JGI IMG/M metagenome (GOLD analysis project Ga0265295, IMG submission 192503) | Leachate microbial communities from a municipal landfill in Southern Ontario, Canada - Methane capture system biofilm | ecosystem: Engineered > Solid waste > Landfill > Unclassified ... | reverse complement strand
CATTGCTTTACCGCCATTACCAGAAGGAGCGGGTTTACCAAAAGAGATGAAAGTAAGCTTCGGTAACTATATGGAAATGTCTGATGAAGCGTTGCTTTCTTATTTTGATGGATGCGAAGGATTTGTTTTCGCAGCTGGAGTGGATGAGAGGATAGAAAGACCCCCATCTATTTATCAGTTTTTTAAAAAATATAATATCGATACGGTAAAAAGATTGTTAGGACTTGCAAAAAAAGCAGGAGTAAAACATGCGGTAATTTTAGGTTCTTATTTTTCTTATTTTGCAAAGGAAAAACCGGAAATGGAACTTACAAAATGGCACCCATATATTCGTAGTCGTATGGAACAAGAAAAGGAAGCTTTTAAATTTGCTGATGGTGATTTTAATGTTGCGATTTTGGAATTACCTTACATTTTTGGAACACAAGCCGGGCGTAAGCCAGTATGGACATTTTTGGTAGAAAATTTATTAGGTATGAAAAGAATAACGTTCTATCCTAAAGGTGGAACAACGATGCTAACTGTAAAACAAGTTGGTCAAGCCATAGCGGGAGCATTAGAAAAAAATCAAGGTGCCAATGCTTATCCGATTGGATATTACAACATGGAATGGAAAGAAATGATTGCGATCTTTAATAAATATATAGGAAGAGAAAAAAACAAAATTATTACCATTCCTAAATTTTTATATCGAATGTCAATGAAGAAGATTATGAAGGAACAACGAGAAAACAATATTGAAGGGGGATTACACATGGTGAAATTTACTGACCTTCAATGTGCAAACTTGTTTATTGATAAATCTTTGGGTTGTGATTTTTTAGGTGTTACAGAGGATGATATCGAACAAGCAATTGGTCAATCAGCACAACTGTGTATCGATATTATTACAAACAAAAAAGAAGTCGTTGAAATGAAAGCGGAGTAAGCTTTAGGGGAAAGGCAGTGTGTGAACACACTGCCTTTTTTTAATTGCTAGTAGACAAGCGCTTTCATATATGCTATAATTTAATTGTGTCGGTCGTACGACCGATAAAGGAGTCAATATGGCAAAGAAAATGAACATAGATATTCGCAATGAAATTTTAAAAAGTGTTGAAAGTTTAATTGCAAAAACGGGAGTTAATTCCATCTCTCTAAAAGAGATTGCGAAAGCATGTAATATTAGCAAGGGGACGCTTTACTATTATTATGCTACCAAAGATGAAATTATTTTTGATGTTATTGTAAAGCATGTTCAAGAATTACACACGGAATATTTGGAATGGATAGAACGACACAAGCACGATTTAACAATCGATAGATTTTTAAGTGTCATTTTTTATAAAGGTGTCAAATTATTTAATCGAGCGAAACTACATATATTTTTGGTAAACGAATGTATTAAGGGTAATGACACTTTACGAAATAAATTTAATGAAATGTGGAATGAATGGCATCAGATTTTACAGCTGGGGATTGTACAAACCTTTAAAAAGCAAGAAGAAGCCGAGGATGTTGCGTATCTATTGATGTTGATTATTGATGGCCTAGCGATGCAAGAAGTCTTACAAAGCAAAACAATAAAGGAAGAAAAAATTATTGCATTAATAAAGAAATTAGGTGAATGTGATGCAAAATAGAGTAATTGCGACATTAAACAAAAAGATAAAACAAATAAATAGCAAGGTTACTCTATCTTTGAAGGATGATTGTGCGTTATTAACAGGTTATTCAGATGATTGGGATGAGATTGTTCATATAGGTAGGCTCGTTGCAAAAACAAAAAAATTTTATAGCGTTATTAATGATATAAAGCTAAATAATTTTGTTGAGCCAACCATGAGACGGCCTCTTATTGAGGATAATGCTTATGATGGCATGAAGGTTGATGTTCTTGTGATTGGTGGGGGAATCGTTGGTGCAGCAATCTTGCGAGAATTGACGAAGTACAATTTGAAAGTTGCCCTTGTTGAAAAAGAGGACGACCTAGCATTACATGCAAGTAGTCGAAATGATGGTTGTATTCATGTAGGAATTGATTTGAGTAGCAAAACAAACAAATTAAAATATTTACGTAGAAGTATTCCTGTTTATGAAAAATTAGCTCAGGATTTAGATGTTGAATATGATAAAATGGGGCAAATTGTGGCATTCAAAAGCAATTGGGAACGACTAATCTATTTGCTTCTAAAACTTAGAATAAAGAAGAATGGAATTCAGGAAACAACGTTTTTGAATCGCAAAAAATTATTTGAACGAGAACCCAATTTAAACAAAGTAGCAAAATTCGGTGTTTTATTTGGGACTGGAGCTTGTATTTGTCCATATAATATGACAATTGCGTTAGCGGAAAGCGCAGTTATTAACGGCGCTCAAGTTTTATTATCAACAGCAGTGACATCCATGGAAGTCAAAAACAAGGAAATTGTAAGTGTCCAAACCAATCATGGTAGAATATTTCCGAAAGTAGTGGTTAATGCTGCGGGTGTATTTAGCGATGTAATAGCAGAAATGGCAGAAGATAAATTTTTCTCGATTCATCCACGAAAAGGAACCAATGCAATTCTAGATAAAAAAGCAAAAGATAAATTGATGTTTCAATCAACAACAATATATGAAGGGTTGAGAAAGACAGCCAAGACGCATACAAAAGGTGGAGGAGTCGTTCCGACAGTAGATGGTAATATCTTAGTTGGTCCAACAGCAAATGAAACGCCATATCGAGAGGACTTTACTACTAGTAGGGAAGAAATAAATCAAGTATTTTCTAAGCATAAGAACAATGCACCTCATTTAAGCCAAAGAGATATTATTACATATTTTAGTGGCATTAGAGCAGCAACGTATGAAGAAGATTTTGTAATTCAAAAAGGAAAGTGGACAAGAAACATAGTTCATGCTGCGGGAATACAATCTCCTGGGTTAACAGCGGCTCCAGCGATTGCGGATGATGTTGTAGCATATGCTTGTGAGCTTTTGGGTAAGGTTAGTAGAAATGAAAATTTTAATCCCATTAGAAAAGGAATCACAAGGGTAAACAAATTATCCTATGAGGAAAGAAACAAATTAATTTTGAATCATCCTGACTATGGACAAATTGTTTGCCGCTGTGAGGAAATAAGCAAGGGAGAAATTATTGATGCGCTTCATCGTCCCATCGTTGTAGCTTCCGTTGATGCGATTAAAAAAAGAACAAGAGCGGGAATGGGGAGATGTCAAGGGGGATTTTGTCAGCCATTGATCGTAGATATCATTGCCAAAGAAACGCAAAATAAACTAGAAAGCATTAATAAAAAAGGGGATGGTAAAATTTTATTATACCAAACCAAAGGTGAACAACATGAATAAATATGATGTCGTTGTTATTGGTGGTGGACCGGCCGGCTTAGCTGCTAGCAATAGTGCCCATAGCAACAAAGCGAAAACATTGTTGATCGAACGCGAAGGGCAATTAGGAGGAATTTTAAAACAGTGTATCCATGATGGATTTGGACTACAGCGCTTTAAAGAAAAACTAAGTGGACCTGAATATATTCATAAGGAAATAGAAGAATTATCTTCAGAAATAGAGATAAGTTTGCTGACTTTTGTCACTAAGATAACGAAAACAATTAGTGGTTTTGAACTTGTTTTGGTCAATCGTCAAGGAGTCAAAAAAATAGAGACTAAAAAAATAATATTGGCAACAGGATGCCGAGAAAGAACATCCAAACAAGTTGCTATTCATGGAACAAGCCCAGCAGGAATTATAACAGCAGGAACGGCACAATACTATATCAATATTCTAGGAGAAATGCCAACGAGAACGTGTGTGATTCTTGGTAGTGGAGATATTGGCTTAATTATGGCACGACGTATTACTTTAGAAGGGGGAAAGGTCCTTGGTGTTTACGAAGCAAAAAGTACACCAAGTGGACTAACAAGAAATATTGTTCAGTGTTTAGAAGACTATCAAATCCCCTTATATTTGAGCCACACTATTACGAAAGTGTTTGGTGATTATCGATTAGAAGCAGTCCAGGTAAGCAAGGTGGATGAAGATATGCAGCCAATTAAGGGCACTGAGCACATCATAGTTTGTGATGCGCTGATTTTGTCGGTAGGGCTGATTCCAGAGAATGAAATAGCAGATAGCATTGGAGTAAGGTTAAATCCCAAAACAAAAGGACCTCTTTGTGATCAAACATTGATGACAAGCATGAACGATGTTTATTGCTGTGGGAATGCATTACATGTGAATGATTTAGTAGACTACGTTTCTGAAAGTGGAGAAATAGCCGGAGAAAACGCAGCAAGAAAACAAGAAAATAACTTACAAGACTTAGTAGAAATAAAAACAAACGCGAAAATTATGTATACGGTGCCATCTTTGATAGATTTTAATCGGGAAACAAAGAAAGTCATTTTATATTTTCGCTCAACGAAGGTATACGAAAAACAAAAACTAATGATATATTGTAATGGAGAAATGATTTTCTCTAAAAAATATAGTTTTGTGAAACCGCCAGAAATGGAAAGAGTGGTACTAGATTTATCAAGTGTGAAAAATGTTCATGAAATTACTGTTATTCTTGATGATGAATAACATCTAAAAAATCCCAAGACGAATACAAAAGTTGCTACTCGTGAGATATTAGTATATAATTAATTTGTAAAACGAATAAAAAGACATATAAAAAACAGGAGAAAGATGTGGAAAAAAAGACATTAATTTTAACATTTGATTGTGGTACACAAAGCATTAGAGGTTTAATCTTTGATCAACAAGGTAATATCCTAGCAAAAGAGCAAGAATATTTTGAACCTTATTTTTCTCGCGAACCGGGGTTTGCCGAGCAAAAATGGGAAGTTTACTGGTACGCTTTTACTACTGTTTCTAAAAAGATTCACCAAAACAATCCTGAATTGGTAGAAATGATTGCAGCTGTAACAACAACGACAATTCGCGATACCAATATTTGTATTGATAAAGAAGGAAACATTTTGCGTGACATCATTGTTTGGATGGATCAAAGAAAAGCAAAATGTGAGAAGCCTTTACCTAAGAAAAATTCGCTTATCTTTAATTTAGTGGGGATGGGCGAAGCACTAGAAGGTCAACGTAAAGTTACAAAAAGCAATTGGTTACAAGAAAACGAGCCAGAAATATGGGATAAGACATATAAATATTTGTTGTTTAGTGGTTATTTAAATTATGTATTAACAAGTAAAATTGTTGATTCTTATGCTAATCAAGTGGCACACATTCCTTTTGACTATAAAAACAAAACATGGCAAAAAGAAAATGCTCTAACTTTCCCTGTGTTTAATGTTCCGATAAATAAACTACCAGATTTGGTAAATCCTGGTGATGTTTTAGGAACAATTACAAAAAAAGCAAGCCAAGAAACAGGAATCAAAGAAGGAACACCACTCATTGCTACTGGTTCAGACAAAGGGTGTGAAACATTAGGTAGTGGAGTATTGAGTGAAAATGCCGCTTCGTTGAGTTTTGGCACCACAGCAACAATTCAGTTTGCTACAAAAAGATATATTGAACCGGATGCTTTCTTGCCAGCATATCCAGGAATTGTAAAAGAATATTATAATCCAGAAGTACAAATATATCGTGGTTTTTGGATGATTAGTTGGTTTAAACAAGAGTTTGCTCAGCGTGAAGTAGTGGAAGCTAAAAAATTAGGAATCGCGCCAGAGCTGATTTTGAATAAAATGCTATCAGAAGTTGCACCAGGATCAGAAGGACTGATTTTGCAACCATTTTGGGATCCGATGCTTAAGAATCCTGAAGCGAGAGGGTCCATTATAGGGTTTACCTCTGATCACACTAGAAAGCATATTTACCGGGCGATTATTGAAGGAATAGGCTATGCATTATATCATGGTATGAAATCGGTAGAAAGACGAATGAAAACCAAGATTGAGTATCTAACGGTATCTGGTGGCGGTTCACAAAGTGATGAAATATGTCAAATAACAGCAGACTTATTTGGCTTACCGGTAAAAAGAATTCAAACGTATGAAGCATGTGGACTGGGAAGTTCTATGGTAGGATTTGTAACATTAGGGGTTTATCAGGATTACCACGAAGCAATTGATCATATGGTTAGATATGTGAAAGTGTTTGAACCTAATCCAGAAAACTATGAAATATATCAAGAAATATACAATGAAGTTTATAATAAAATATATAAACAATTAAAGCCGTTATACTCAAAAATGAAAACAATGGCAAAAAAGAAGGAGGATAAAAATGAAACCATATAAGGATTTTGAACCGCATTGGTTTGAAGAGCCAGCACCAAAAAAGAGTTATCGTTCTATCTTTAAATGGGGAGACCCTGAATTTCGTAAAATTCCTCGTGAAAATCTTTATAAATTGATGAAAGAAATCTTTCACATGAGCGACGATGACTTTAAACAATACGATGGTGATTTAGGATTAGATGAAGTCAAATATGATATTCCTATTGGATTAGCAAAGGAACATATTGCTTATTTAGAATGTGTTGTGGGTAAAGAATTTGTGCGAATGGATGACTATTCTCGACTAAGCGTTGCTTATGGAAAAACAATGTATGATTTACTAAGACTACGAAAAAAGATAATTGAGAACATCCCTGATGTTGTTGTTTATCCTGATAAGAGGGAAGAAATTGAAGAAATCGTTGCTTATGCAACAAAGCACAAGATTCCTGTTTATGTTTATGGTGGGGGTAGTAGTGTTACCCGTGGTGTAGAGTGCATGAAAGGTGGAATATCTTTTGATATGCGCTTAAGATACAACAAAGTAATTGAATTTAATGAACAAGATCAAACAATCACTGTCCAAACAGGAATGAGTGGGCCTAAGTTAGAAGACACTTTAAATCATGCTCCAACACTTTTCAACGCGAAAAGAGCATATACTTGTGGGCATTTTCCCCAATCTTTTGAATATAGTTCTGTCGGTGGCTGGGTAGTAACAAGAGGTGCGGGACAAAATAGTACTTATTATGGTAAAATCGAAGATTTAGTTTTATGTCAGAAGTATGCTACACCGAAAGGGATTATAATTACTTCTAATTATCCTCGTGAAGCAACAGGGCCCTCTATCAATCACATCATGATGGGATCAGAAGGAGCTTTTGGGGTTCTAACGGAAGTTACATTACGCGTATTTAGGTATATGCCAGAAAATCGCATTCGCTTTTCCTACATGTTTAAAAATTGGAAAATAGCGCAAGAAGCAGCTCGTGAAATGATGCAATGTGAAGCGGGGAATGCCTCTGTATTTCGACTATCAGACCACGAAGAAACAGATATTATGATGAGGTTATATGGTGTTGATCAGAGCCTATTGGCAAAATTGTTTCAATTTAAAGGATTAAGGCCAATGGAAAAATGCCTTTTCTTAGGCTTTACGGATGGCGAAAAAGGATTCTCACGCAATGTAGCAAAAAATATTAGAAAAATTGCCCGAAAATATAAAGGCATGAACTTAACGGGAATGGTGACAGAAGCTTGGGAAAAAGGAAGATTTAATGATCCATATCTTCGCGATTCAATGCAAGATTTTGGAATTATGACAGATACATTGGAATGTTCTGTTAACTGGTCAAATATGCAAGAAGTATATGAAAAAGTTAGAGCTTACTGCAAGTCAAGACCAGATACAGTATGTACGACACATATGTCACATGTATATCCTCAAGGAGCAAATTTATATTTTATTTTCATTGCAAAGATGAATGAAATAGATGACTTTAAAAATTATCATAGTGGTATCCTCGATGCAATTCAATCATCAGGAGCGGCAATGAGCCATCACCACGGAATCGGAAAAATGTTTGGACCTTGGTTAGAGGGTCAGTTAGGTAAAAACGAATATCAAATCATCAAAGCTTTAAAAAAACATTTTGATCCCGATAATATAATGAATCCTGGAGGGACTTTAGGCTTAGATGCCAAAGAAGAAGACAAAAGATTTTTAAAAAAGTAACAATTTGCTAACAAAAAAGAGCTAAAATATAGCTCTTTTTTCTATCTTTTTTCAAAGAGAATATCTATCATAAAATACTTTAATTTGCTAGAATAGTTAAGGGGTGTTTTATGAACGAATTTACATTATATTTTGTTGAGAAAAATGATAAAACGATTATTTGGGATTTTAATGGAACTAAGATAGAACATTGTAATTATAAAAAAATTTTAAAACAAGTCTGTGAACAAGAAATAACAACCTTAAAAGCTAGACAGGAAATTGTTGCAAAGATAACAAATAGACATAACAATATTCCGCTTTATGTAAATGAGAAACTGATCTTTTTTAAGATTAAAGATGATGATAATATCTGGATTAATTTTTTTAATGTTTTGTGGTATGAAAGTGAAAACAATAAAACAAGGGTATTTTTTAAGAATGGCAGCACAATATTGATAAATAAAAAAATAAAATATTTAAAAGAAATGGCAAAACTTATAAAAAAGATAACGTTTTACACACAAAAATAGTAGTGTAAATATATACTTTTAGATAAGAATGTGGTATAATACTATGGTAAAAGGTGTGATGACTACTGGACACTATATTGTTGAAAATAGACATTTCGAGTTTTTTTGAATATTGGACGGAGCTAGCAAATAATAATGTTTTCTTAACGATTTTAATTGCTTTATTACTTCCAATATTAGAAGCAATTTTGCCATTTCTACCATTGGTATTTATCGTTAATTATAATATTGTCATGTTTAATGCTGTTTTTAGCTTTGCGGGTAATTGGATCTTAGCGCTATTGGTATCAGCATTGGGAGCAATTATTGGAGCGGTGCTTATTTTCTTTTTACTAAAGTACTCGTTAGGGAAATGGTTTCGTAAAAAAGTTGAAAAAAATGAAAAAGTTGTTAAGGCGATGGAGTGGATTAACAAAGTTAATACTTCATACTTAATTATAATAATGTCTAATCCGTATACGCCAACATCTATATTTAACTATGCTATGGCGCTTTCTGGGTTTGCAACAAAAAAATATTTATTAATCATCGTTATTACCAAGATCATAGAAATATCGCTATTAGGTTTATTAGGAGTTGTTTTCAAAATAGGAAACAGTGTTATGTCATTTGTTTGGATTACACTAACATATATTATCCTATATGTTTTAGTTTGGTTAGGTAAAAAATGTTATTTAAAAAGGAGAAAAAAAGATGAGCAAAAAAACAATGAAAGATGTTGAATTAAAGGGAAAAGTTGTTTTAATCAGGGTTGATTTTAACGTACCGATGAAGGATGGAGTGATTACTGATGACAATCGTATCGTCCAAGCACTATCGACAATTAAGTATGCGATAGATCAAGGCGGAAAATTGGTATTATTCTCACATTTGGGAAGAGTGAAAGATGAAGCCGATAAAGCTGATAACAGCCTGGCTCCAGTAGCAAAAAGATTATCACAATTGTTAAATAGACCGATTACTTTTGTTGGTGAAACAAGGGGAGAACAGTTAGAAAAAGCAATCAAAGCGATGAGCAATGGCGATGTTGTTATGTTTGAAAACACTAGATTTGAAGATATAAATGGTAAAAAAGAATCTAAGAATGACCCGGAATTAGGAAAATATTGGGCTTCTCTAGGCGATATTTTTGTTAATGATGCTTTTGGAACAGCACATCGTGCTCATGCTTCTAACGTAGGAATTGCTGCGAACATGAAAGATGTTGTTGCTGGCTTTTTAATGGAAAAAGAAATCAATTTTATTGGCAATGCTGTTGACAATCCAGTGCGTCCATTTATAGCAATTTTAGGGGGAGCAAAAGTAAGCGATAAAATTTCAGTTATTGAAAATTTAATCAATAAAGCGGATAAAATATTAATATGTGGAGCTATGGCTTATACTTTCTACAAAGCGTTAGGATATGAAGTAGGAACGAGCAAATGTGAAAATGATTTTGTTGAATTTGCGAAAGGTTTATTGGAAAAAGCGAACGGAAAAATCATTTTACCAATTGATACTGTTATTGTGAAAGAGTTCAGTGAATTCGCTGAAAGCCGTGTTGTTACTTCAGACCAAATTCCAGCTGATGAAATGGGTATGGATATTGGTCCAAAGACAATTGAATTGTTTGAAAAAGAATTACAGGGGGCAAAAACAGTTGTTTGGAATGGCCCTGCGGGTGTATTTGAATTTGATAAATTTGCAGTTGGAACCAACGGTATTTGTAGAATTCTTGCTAATTTAGTAGGAGCTACAACAATTATAGGTGGTGGCGATAGCGCAGCAGCAGCAATTAAATTAGGTTATGAAGATAAGTTCAGCCATATTTCTACTGGTGGTGGAGCAAGCTTAGAATATCTTGAAGGCAAACTATTACCAGGAGTAGAAATTATTAACGATAAGAATTGCTGCTGTGGCAATTGTAAGTAGGAGAGTGTAGTAATGAGAAAACCTATTATTGCGGGAAATTGGAAAATGTTTAAGACACGTGATGAGACACTACAATTTGTGTATGCTGTTTCGAATCGTGTACCGAGTGTTGACAAAGTCGATAGTATAATTTGTGCTCCATTTCCAGTGTTACGTTGTTTGGTAAAACGTCAAGGTGAAAATTTAAGAATCGGTGCCCAAAACATGCATTTTGCTGAAGAGGGTGCATATACAGGCGAAGTAAGTGCAGCAATGCTTACTAGTATAGATGTTACTTATGTTATTATTGGCCATAGTGAAAGAAGAGCAATGTTCAATGAAACAGATGAAAGTGTAAATGCAAAACTTCATCAAGCGTTTAAACACGAATTGAAGCCAATTCTTTGTGTAGGAGAAACATTAAAACAAAGAGAAGCTGAGCAAACAGAAAAAGTAATTGGTAAACAAATTAAAAAAGACTTAGCAGGATTAACAGAAGCACAAGTAAAAGAGCTAGTCATTGCATATGAACCTATTTGGGCAATTGGAACAGGTAAAACAGCTACTAGTCAAATAGCAGATGAAACATGTGGTTTTATTCGCCAAACAATTAAAAAATTGTTCAATAAAGAAACTGCCGAAGCGATAAGAATTCAATATGGTGGAAGCGTTAAACTAAACAATGTTGATGAATTAATGAGTATGCCAAATATTGATGGAGCATTAATCGGAGGAGCTAGTTTAGTAGCCGAAGATTTCATTAAATTGGTTAATGCAGCTGTAAAATAGAACGCCAAAAGCGTTCTTTTATTTACCATATCAATAAAAAATGTTATAATTACAATAATAGAGGTGATTATACGTGAATAAAATGGAAATAAGTAACATTGTTGTAAAGCAAAGGAATTACTTTAATACAGGAGCTACTAAAAATTTGCAATTTCGTTTGCATGCATTAAATGAACTTTATGATTCAATCATTTTTCATGAAAAAGATATTCTATCAGCCTTACAAAAGGATTTGAATAAATCTGAGATGGAAGCTTACATGACGGAAATCAGTTTGTTGAAGGATGATTTGAAATATATAAGAAGAAGATTATCCAAATGGATAAAGCCAGCAAAAGTAAAAACGGCTTTGATGCAAATGCCTGCACGATGTTATGTTGTAAAAGATCCTTATGGGGTGAGTTTGATTATGTCGCCATGGAATTACCCATTGCTATTGGCATTGAGTCCGTTAATAGGATCTATTGCTGCTGGTAATTGTGCTATTATTAAACCTTCTGCTTATGCGCCAAAAACATCATTGGTAATTGATAGTATTATTAAAAAAGCATTTAAAGAAGAATACTGCACAGTGATTCAAGGCGGTAGAGCTGAGAACACAGAACTATTAAAGCAAAAATTCGACTATATATTTTTTACTGGAAGTATTGAAGTAGGGAAACTAGTAATGGAGTCAGCATCTAAAAATCTAACACCAGTTAGTTTAGAACTAGGAGGCAAAAGCCCTGTAATTATTGAAGAATCAGCGGATATTGATATGGCGGCGAAAAAACTAGTTTTTGGAAAATATATTAATGCAGGGCAAACATGTATTGCTCCTGACTATGTACTGGTTCCTAAGCACAAGCAAAATCAATTAGTGGCATCCTTAAAAAAATATATTAATGAATTTTATCCACAAGACAGCGAAGGAAACGTGATTGATTATCCTAAAATAGTGAACGAGAAACACTTTTTACGTCTTAAAAATCTAATGGAGATTGATAAAGTTGTAATTGGTGGAAAAGCAAATCAACAACATTTAACCATTGAACCAACAGTAATGATTGATATTGATTATAATAGTCCAATCATGCAAGAAGAAATATTTGGTCCTATTCTACCAGTTATAGCGTATGAAAATATTGATGAAGTAATCAAAAAACAACAAACATTGCCGAAGCCATTAGCACTTTATTTATTCACTAATCGTAATGATATTAAAAAGCGGATTTTAAGTGATATTTCTTTTGGTGGTGGTTGTATCAATGATGTCATTCTTCATATAGCGACACCATATATGGGCTTTGGTGGCGTTGGTAATAGTGGAATGGGAAGTTATCATGGGAAACTAAGCTTTGATACATTTACTCATAAAAAGAGTATTGTTGATAAAGGAAAGAGCTTTGATTTAGCAATTAGATATCGACCATACACCGATAAGAAGAAAAAATGGCTTAAGAAGATTTAAAGAAAAACATTGACATTCATATGAAAAAGTGTATAATAATAAAGGCATCCATAAAAGATGCCATGTGATATAGCAGCACTTGAAAAAACGAAAAAGCTAATAGAAGTACCTGTAGAGGAGTAAGTAACCCGGCTGCAAGCGGTGAAAGCTGTTTTCAAATCTATCATTTTAGTTATGTTCAAGTCCTAGCACAAATATAAAGGAGGAATAAATATGTCACGTTTTACAGGATCAGA
>Ga0265295_1007294_pt1 | contig 12838 bp, 11 predicted proteins | sample Munlansysbiofilm_FD_192503 | JGI IMG/M metagenome (GOLD analysis project Ga0265295, IMG submission 192503) | Leachate microbial communities from a municipal landfill in Southern Ontario, Canada - Methane capture system biofilm | ecosystem: Engineered > Solid waste > Landfill > Unclassified ... | reverse complement strand
GCGGAGATTATCCGTGATTTGATGACGATGGCGCTTTTTATCCAAGACCACGTGGTGCATTTTTACCATCTGCATCTGCTCGATTTTGTGGATGTAACGAGTGCTTTGCGCGCCGATGTAAAAGCAACCTCCAAAGAGGCGCATAAATACGCAACGCGCCCTTTTAGAAACTCCCATACCCACTACGAAGCGGTGCTTGAGAGACTCTCCAATTTCGTCAAAGCGGGCAAGCTCGGACCCTTTGCAAACGGCTATTGGGGGCATAATGCCTATAAGCTTACTCCCGAACAAAACTTGATTTTGATCTCTCACTACCTTGAAGCGCTTAAATTTCAAACCAATATCTCCAAAGCGATTGCGATCTTCGGCGGAAAAACCCCGCACCCCCAATCGTTTGTAGTAGGGGGAGTCACGAGTGTCGCCGATATGCTTAACCCCCAAAGGCTTAATGATTATCTCTTTATTATCAAAGAGGCAAAAGATTTTATCGACCGTGCTTACCTACCCGATATGAAACTTCTTGTGGGAGCCTATAAAGAGGAGATGCAAGCGGGTGTGGGGCGAGCTAACGGAAACTTTTTGAGTGTCGGAGGGTACGCGTTTGACAAAGAGACGCAGCTCTTTAGCGGCGGGGTGGTCTACAACCACGATTTTGAGAATATCGAAGCGTTTGATGGCTCTAAGGTAAGCGAAGAGATTGACCGTGCATGGTATAAAAAAGTGGGCGATGCCGAGGAGGTGTGCTACACCGATCTCAACGAGGACGGAAGCCTTAAAACCGAGAAGAACGACGATAAATACTCGTGGGTCAAAGCGCCGCGCTACGGAGGCAAAACGATGGAATGCGGGCCGTTGGCGCGCGTATTGGTGAGTTATTCGCAAAACAACCGCCTTATCCGTTCGTTCGTGGATGAATTTTTACAAGCGTGCGATATTAAACTGATCGATCTCTCCTCGACCGTAGGGCGCAATGCCGCACGTGCGATCGAATCGAGTTATATTTGCGAGTATATTTTCAAGCTTGTCTCAAACCTGATTCAAAATATAAAATATTACGATACCGACACATGGGCGCGCTACCGTTTTGAAGAGCTCCCCAAAGAGAGTAAAGGGGGGACGTTTTTAGAGGTGCCTCGCGGGGTACTTTCTCATTTTGTCAATATCAAAGATCAAAAGATCGCCAACTATTCGGTGATAGCACCCACGACATGGAACGCAAGCCCTAAAGGCTTGGACGGGCTGCGGGGGGCGTATGAAGAAGCACTTGTAGGGATCAGGGTGGAAGACACGTCAAAACCCTTAGAGGTGCTGCGCGTGCTTCACTCGTTTGACCCTTGTTTGGCATGTGCGGTGCACGTGCTCGATACCAAAGGCAAAGAGCTCGGCCGTTATAAAATAAAAACGCTCTAAAAGGTATGGCATGTTAACCCAGATTTTACTTATTGCGCCGTTTCTTTTTGCGCTCGTCGTGGTGTTTGCAGGGGTGCGTCTGCGCAATATCCTCACGGTCGCGTTCGTGATATTCTTGGCATGTGTAAGCCTTTTACACCTGCTGTTCATCAACGAGCCGCTGGGTTACGATTTGCCCCATGAGTTCCATACCCTCTTTTTCTTTTTTGATGCGCTTTTGCTCCTTTACTTCTTATATGTAGGGATCGCCAAAAAAGATACCCTTGTCGCTTCTTTGGCGGCTTCGCAGATTGTTTTGTACGGGGCGGTCAAATTTGTCGGCGGCGGTGAGGGGTCCCATGATCTCTTCATCGACAACACCTCGCTTATGATGTATCTCATTATCAACATAGTCGGCGGCATTATCGTTGTCTATTCGCTCAAATATATCGAAAGCGAGGAGTTTGGCCGACTCAAAAAAAACGGGTTTATCGCCGTGCTTTTTTTCTTTTTGGGGGTGATGAACTTTTTAGTGAGCACCGACAATATCGAGATATTTTTTCTCCTTTTCGAGCTTACGACGTTATGTTCTTACATACTTATCGGGTATAGAAAAGATGCGGTTGCGACCCAAAATGCGCTTCGCGCTTTATGGATGAACCAAATAGGGGGCGTAGCGATCTTATCGGCACTGCTTTTGGCTTTGGTGAGCTACAAAACATTTTCGTTTGAACTGCTTATTGCAAATATCGATGCGACCTATCTTTTCCCTGTCGTTTTTCTTCTTATAGCGGCGTTTGTCAAAGGTGCGGCTATTCCGTTTGAGAAATGGCTTTTGGGGGCAATGGTGGCGCCCACTCCCGTGAGTGCTATTTTGCATAGTGCTACGATGGTAAAAATTGCGCCGTTTATGGTGCTTAAACTCTCCCCCGCAATGAGCGTGTTCTTATCCGAAGCGGTGATGCTTTTTGGCACGTTCGTTTTTTTTGCGGCGTCGCTTTTGGCGCTTAGTAAAAACTACTTTAAAGAGATTTTGGGACTTTCTACCATCGCGCTTTTGTCGTTTATGATGGCACTTGCGGCACTGGGTACCCAAGAGGCGATACTGGCGGCTTCGATTTTGATGGTGTTTCATGCACTCTCCAAAGCGCTTTTATTCTTACAGCTTGGGATTTTGGAAAAAGAGTTTCACCTCAAATACGTCAACGACATAGAATCGCTTATGAGCTACTCGCCGCTTGTGGTGTTTTTCATCGTTTTCGGGTTCGCATCGTTGACGCTGCCCCCTTTTGGCGTCTTTATAGGCAAATTCATGGCGTTTGAGAGTTTTGCCGCAGGGATCCAAGAGAGTCCCGTGTTTTTGGCGGCACTCCTTTTTAGTGCGCTTGGAAGCGTCTTTTTGACTATCCTTTATTTTAAGGTTTTAACCAAAGTGTTTGTGCGCGATATGCGTTTGGGAACTTCCAAAACAAAAGAGATCGCAACCACCTATAAATACACCTCATGGGCTTTGAGTATCTTGCTTGGTGCGGGAATAGTGTGGAGTTTAGAGCGGCAGCTCTTTGGCATGTGGGAGATTGTGATCCCCGCTTTGCTTATTGCAATCGTGCCGCTTCTATTGTTTGTTTTTATATTGAAAAACGCTCACAGAGTCAAAGAGTACAATTGCGGTGAGAAGGAGGAGGCGGTGCTGAATATGTACTATCTGCATACGCCCCCTGCACTGCAAAAAATTATCGTCGTGCTCTCTTTGGTATTTTTGGGAAGCTTATTTCTAGGAGTAGCGTTATGAGTGAGATACTCTTGATCCTTTTGGCTCCCGTTATCGGGGGAGTGCTGTACGGCTTTGAGAGGGTGGTTCGTGCGAGGATGCAAAATCGCCAAGGTCCTCCGCTCTTGCAGCCATTTTACGACATGATGAAGCTCATAGACAAGCAGACCCTTATCGTCAATCCTACCCATGCGCTTTTAGGGGTGATGCACTTTGTCGCGCTTTGGGCGGTGGTGGCATTTACGATTATGGGCGGCAACCTTTTGTATATCGTTTTTTTGCATCTGCTTGCTTCTTTGTTTTTGGTGCTTGCCGCTTTTAGCGTAAAGTCTATTTTTTCCCATTTGGGAGCAAACAGAGAGCTTTTAACCATGATCGCGTATGAGCCGATTTTGGTGATGCTCTCGGTTGCGTTTTATATCCAAAACGGGAGCTTTTCGATCGAAGCGGTGCGCGCAAACCCTTCAGCACTTGGAAGCTTGTTCTTTTTGTTCCTTGCATTTTTGTTCGTGGTGCAGCTCAAACTCAAAAAATCCCCCTTTGATGCGGCAAAAGCGCATCAAGAGATCGTCGGGGGTGCCGAGGTAGAGTTTAGTGGCTTGTTTTTTGAGTTTGTGTATATGGCGCTGTGGCTTGAGTATGTATTTGTGTATCTGCTTTTGCTGCTCTTTGCGGGGAACAACGTTCTTTTGGGTGCTCTTCTTTTTGGCGTGGTATTTTTACTCGTTAATCTCGTCGACAATGCGACCGCGAGGGTGCGGATGGAGCATCTTATCAAGATATTTTTAGGGATCGCCGTGAGTTTGGCGGCACTCAATCTTTTAGGACTCTCCTATGTTTAAAAAATTCAGAAAAAAATCGCCTTGGATATTACATTACAACGCAGGAAGCTGCAACGGTTGCGATATCGAAATCTTGGCATGTCTAAGCCCCAAATACGATTTGGAGCGCTTCGGGGTGATCAATACGGGAAATCCGAAACAATCCGACATCTTTTTGGTAACGGGTCCCGTGACGTTTCGCAGCCGTGAACGTTTGGTGGAACTCTATACCCAAATGCCCGAACCCAAAGTGGTGGTAGCCGTGGGGAGTTGTACCTGCACGGGAGGGGTGTTTCGCGATATGTACAACGTCGAAGACGGGATCGATCGCTATATTCCCGTTGATGTATACGTTCCGGGATGCGCTGCATCTCCCGAGCTTATTATAGACGGGGTGGTAAAGGCGTTGGAAGTTTTAGAGAAAAAAACAAAAGCGATCGAGAAGCCGCGTAAACTTTTTAAAGAGGCGCTAAGTAAAGAGGGGATTGTCGATAGAAGAGAGTGCGCACTCAAAGTGGGGGAAGACGATGCAAAAGATACAGAGTAGTAGAGAGAAGATACGCCAAGAGATAGAGGCGTTTTATGACCCGAAATCGTGGCATTTTTTAACCCTCAACGGGGTGGCACTTGCAGATGAGAAACTCGAAGTGCAGTGGATATTTGCCAAATACGCCACCCCCGATGAGGTTGTTGTATATTATATTGAGGTTCCCTACGACGTAGAGATCCCAACTATCGTCGATATCATCCCCTCGGCAATCATCTCCCAGCGCGAGCTTGTCGATATGTTCGGCATTGCGGTTGAGGGGAGCACAAAGGGGCTGTATCTCGATGAAGATTCGGTGCAAACTCCGTTAAAAGGGTGTCAGATATGAGTAAGAAAACGATCAATATTCCGCTCGGTGCGCAACATATCTCTTTGCTTGAACCCGTTCGGTTTAAATTTGAGTGCGAAAACGAGAAGATAATAGGGGTTGACAGTGACGTGGGGTTTGTACACCGCGGCGTGGAGCGTGCATGTACGACGAAGTTTAAGTTTGATGCGGTTGGGTACGTGGTAGCGCGAATATGTGGGCTTTGTGCCATCACCCACTCTCTTGCATATACCGTGGCGGCGGAGAACCTTTTGGGGGCTGCAGTAACCTCAAAAGCGGCATATTTGCGAACCTTGCTTTTGGAGCTTGACCGTATCCATTCCCACATGCTATGCCTCTCCCATACGTGCGAAAATGCAGGGTTTGAGGCGATGTTTATGCAGATCATGGGGGATCGAGAGCTTGTGATGGAGATCCAAGAGCTTATCTCGGGCAACAGGGTGCAGTTTGATTATATCTGCATCGGCGGCGTGAACCGCGACATAAGTGCACAACTAGGCAAAAAGATTTTAGAAAACCTGACATTGGTAGAGAAAAAGGTGCGTGAGTACAAGGATGAGTTTTTAAACAACTGGAGCCTCTCGCTCAAATTCAAAGGGATAGGCACTTTGAGTTTGGAGGATGCCTATCGTTTTAATGCCATAGGACCGCTAGCGCGCGCATCAGGGTTAGAAACCGACGTGCGCAATGAGATGAGCTACTTGCCTTACAATGAGATAGGGTTTGTGATGCAGACACAAAAGAGCGGCGATATCCATGCCAGAAATATGGTGCGCCTGGATGAGATACAAAACTCCATCGAGATGTGCCGCAACATAGTAAACGGTCTGCCCGAAGGGGAGATCATCACCAAAATCAAAGGGAAGCCCGAGGGGGAGACAATCGTACGCTATGAAGCACCGCGCGGCGAGCTTATGTATTATGTCAAAGGCAACGGCAGTGCGATGCTTGAGCGCGTGCGGATAAAAACCCCGACGTTCTCCTCTATCCCTGCATTCAGCGAGATTTTTTTGGGGCAGGAGTATGCCGATGCACCGGCTATTTTAGCATCGTTTGATCCTTGCCTTTCATGTACGGCGAAATAGGAAAAGAAGATGTTTACCTCACTCATAAAATCGTTTCTTAATCTTTTTAAAAAGCCCCAAACCCTCGCATACCCCGCCGATGCAAAACCCAAAGAGGAGAGCTACCGCGGGCTTATCGAGTACAACGAAGCCGAATGTATCTACTGTCTTAAATGTGAAAAAGCCTGTCCTCCGGGTGCGATTCTTTTTCCCCCCGTGGATACTCCACCAAGCGATAATGAAAAAAATAAAAAATCGCTCAAATACGAGTATAACCCGTGGCTGTGTATCTACTGCGGGGAGTGCGTGCGGGCATGTCCCAAACCAAACGAAGCACTTTGGCAAAGCGCAAAAAAACAAAGCGTCGCAGTTGCGCAGGAGAACGTAAACGGGATGTGGGATGCTATAGAGGCGCGCAAGGGGATTTTTACGAAAAACAGCAGCGTCGCAAAAGAGTGATAACCCCTCGGAGGAGAGGCTTTAGTCTCGTTCTATGGCATGTCTCTCTATTTTGAGTGTGCCGACTTTGTTTGGCATGTCACAAGAGAAAGCTTTGTGCCATCACCTCTTGGATGCGTGCTTGATCAAAGCTATGGTGCGTAAAATAGTCGTTTGCCAAAACCCCTTGCCCTAAAAGCATATCGGCGCCGTCTTTGGCGGGGATGTTTTTTTCACATGCCAAGGCTAGAAACGGTGTTACTTTGCCGTAAATCGCATCGGCTCCGTAGCGGGTGTTTGCCAAAATATTTTCGATCATCTCTTTGGGGGCAGGGAGGTGTTCGTCTTTGAGCCCTGCACTGGTGGTGTTGACGACGAGATCGTAAGAGGATAGTGTAAAACTCTCCCACGTATGGCATGGGGTATGAAACTCTTTAAAATAGGCAAGATTTCCCTCGCTTCGGTTTAAAACCTCCACCTCGATCCCCTCTTGCAAAAACCTTCTAAAAAGCGCTTTTGCGGTGCCTCCCGCTCCTAAAATAAGCACTTTTTTTAAAGCAGAGAACTCTTGTATCGCAAACATAAATCCGTCTGCATCGGTGTTGTAGCCGATGAGTCTCCCCTCTTCGTTTATAAGGGTATTGACAACCCCTATCTCTTTTGCAAAACCGCGCACCTCGTCACATGCCAAGAATGCCGCCTCTTTGTGGGGGACGGTGACATTGGCGCCGCTAAGACCTAAAGCGAAAAATGTTTCTTTGAGCTTGGTACCGTCTTGAAGATGGATTCGGGTGTAGCACCCTTCAAATCCGAGTTTGCTAAAAACGTAGTTATGCATAAGGGGGGAGCGTGAATGGGCTACGGGGTCCCCGAAGATAGCAAAGAGTTTCATATCAATCAAGATCGCTCAAAGAGCTTGTAAGCGCGCCGAGTTTGTTGGTCACTTCGAGGTATTCCAACTCGTTTTGGGAATCTGCTACGACCCCCGCACCCGCTTGGAGTACGATTTTCTCATCGTCGATATAGGCGCTGCGAATGGTAATAGCGCTGTCCATGTTGCCATCAAACCCGAAATACCCTATGCTGCCGCTGTAAAAGCCCCGTTTTATCCCTTCGTACTCGGCAATAAGCTCCATAGCGCGGATTTTCGGTGCACCCGTCATGGTTCCCGCGGTGAAACATGCCATGAACAGATCAAACATATCTTTGCTCTCATCAAGCTGTGCGGTAACGTCGGAGACGATATGCATCACGTGGGAGAATCTCTCGATATGCATCATGTTCTCCACTTGCACGCTTCCCGTTTTTGCGACACGCCCTACGTCGTTGCGCCCGAGGTCGATAAGCATAAGATGCTCCGAGAGCTCTTTTGGATCGTTTAAAAGTTCGTGTTCAAGCTCTTTGTCGCGCTCTTTGGTCGCACCGCGCTTGCGTGTTCCTGCGATAGGGCGCAAAAGAAGTTCCCCCTCGCTTAGGCGCACCATCACTTCGGGGGAGCTTCCTACGATATTGAACTTTTCATACTCCATCAAAAACATATAGGGAGAGGGGTTTTTCGTGCGCAAAATGCGGTAAAAACTAAAAGGGTCGACCTTTACGCGGCGGGTAAAACGGTTGGTCATAAGGATCTGAAATACGTCGCCGCTGCGGATCATCTCTTTTGATTTTTCAACCATCTCGAAAAATTTCTCTTTAGAATGCGCAAATGCCCCCGTGTCGCTGCCGCTGTTTTTGAGCATGTGGATATATTCGTATGTTCCTTTAAGCTCTTTCTCGATTGCATCGAATTTTTCGCTTTGCTCTTGGAGGGTGGAAATAAGAGTGATTTTATGATTTTTATGAGAGTAGATCAAAACGAATTTGGGCAAAATAAGATCAAGATCGGGCATATGCAACTCATCGGTGAGGTTGTCCATCGTGGCATGGAGTTTGGGTTCGAACACCTTGACCATATCGTACCCGATATAGCCGATAAAACCGTCGACATAACCTACCTGAAGCTCTTTTGTCGCCTTTTTATATTCGGTCGTATCGAGTTTTTTGTAGTAGTTTTTAAGAAACACAAAGGGGTTTTCCTCTTTGGCATGTACGATCCCTTCGGCATCTGTATAAAGAGTTTTGTCTTGATCGTATTGAAGTCTCTCTCTTGCGCCGATGCAGATAAAACTATAGTTGCCTTCGCTTTGTCCTGCACTCTCAAAAAGGTAGGAGATTTCATCGCGATAGAGGTGTTTGAGTTTGGCATAAACGGCTATTGGGGCAAACTGGTCGAGGAAAAATTGTTTTGAGTAGATCACGCTAGATACCTTGTAAGAAAAATTACCCCTTTAGGCAAAGGGGCGTAGGGGAGTTTAGATTTTTGTTAAAAAAGCACCCGCTTCGATAGAAGTGCGAACACTTCTAAGGGCGTTGCGCGCCTCTTTTTCAGAGCCAAAAGGTCCAACAAGCACTTTATTGACGGTTTTGCCGCCGACGTTTACTTTGTGGTAGGTATATTTAAACCCTTTGTCGGTGATAGATTTCAAAAATTGTTTATTGGGCTCGTAGGTAGAAAAAGAACCAACTTGGATATAGTATGAACCCGTAGCAGGTTTTGCTTGTACTTGTTGCTGTGCAGGTTTTGCTTGCGCCTGCTGTTGTGCAGGTTTTGGCTGTGCAACAGTTTTTTTCACTTCCTCTTTTACCGGTTGGGGTTTTATCTCTTCCTCTGCAACGGGAGTTGCTACGACCTCCGCCTCTTGACGGCTTTCTGCTTTAAGTTTTTGGGCTATCTGGTCAAGGTTGTCGTTTGTTTGGGTATTTTCCTGAACCACTTCCACCTCTTCAAAAAGGGGATCTTCTTCAGCTTGCGGCGCAGTTTGCGCTATTTTTGGTTCCGGAGGCAAAACGGCTTGAGGAAGGTTGTCCGTGCCGCTTGAAGTGAGCGAATTCATAAGCATAACCACGATAATAAGGACAACACCCAGTGTCGCTACCGCTAATATGATCTTTTTATTTTGGTTGGCACCGTTGCCTTTGTTTAAAATAATATCGTTGAGTTCATTTTTTTCTTCCATAAAGAAACCCCTTTTTTGGTTTTGCGCTAATCATATCCAAAATATGTAATATTTTCCCTTAGAGACGCCGCCCTAAAGCGTTTTTACATATGTTTCGACCAAGATGCTCCGCGCTCTTTTGCATACACTTCATAGGGGAGTGCAAGGATATTGTATTCGCTTGGCATCTCGTCGTTGGGAAACATTCTCCATTGTTTTGGCTGTTTAGCAGAGAGTTTCATCGAGAGGGTTTTTCCCAGCTGGATCGCTTCGTGCAGAGTGGTATGCCCTTTGTGGATGTATACGTGCAGATGCCCTTCGGTTTTGCTTTTATAGGCTGTGAAATTGATAAACCCCTCTTCGCGCAATAAAAGCTGCGTTTTATGGTAAAAACGCTCGGGATCTCTGCCGTTGTAGTCGATGACGATATTTTCGACCTTACCCAGTTTGTTCACAAGAGAGTGGGCAACCGTGATCTCCCCTTTGAGATGTTGGTTAATAACGGCTTGGTTGAGCGGGGCATCGATCCTTTCATATTTGTTGTAGAAAGTACGCCCTTTAAAAGAGATCTTGTCCACTACCGCATCGCGTTTGATCCAGTAGTGGTCGGTGATCATCTTTATCAGCTTGAGATCCATTGCCGTCATGAAAACTCCCTTATTAGTATGTCGGTTGGTTATAGATTACGAATTTTTGCGCAAGCTCTTTAAGCTCTGCTTTGATCGATTTTTGCAATTCGGTATTGTTGATGTCGCTAAGTACGTCCGCAATTTTGTTTGCAATGATCTCAAATTCCGCCTCTTTCATACCGCGTGAGGTAAGAGCAGGGCTTCCGATACGGATACCCGAGGTAACAAACGGGCTTCTTGTTTCACCCGGAACGGTGTTTTTATTCACCGTAATACCTGCATTTCCAAGGGCTGCATCGGCATCTTTACCCGAAAAATCGCGGTTGATGAAAGAAACAAGCACAAGGTGATTGTCGGTGCCGCCGCTTACTACATCAAATCCGCGTTTAACAAGTACGTCTGCAAGCACTTTCGCGTTAGCTTTTACCTGTTTTGCGTAGGCTTTCCATGCATCGGAGAGGTTGTATTTAAACCCTACTGCTTTGGCTGCGATAACGTGAACAAGCGGTCCCCCTTGAAGACCCGGGAAGATAGCGGAGTTGATTTTTTTCGCAATCTCCTCATCGTTCGTCATAATCATACCGCCGCGTGGACCTGCAAGCGTTTTATGTGTCGTAGTCGTAACTACGTCTGCATGAGGGAACGGGCTAGGGTGCTCGCCCGCTGCAACAAGCCCTGCAATGTGCGCGATATCTGCAAATAAAATAGCGCCCACAGCATCGGCGATCTCTCTAAATTTTGCAAAATCGATCTCTCTTGCATACGCAGAAGCACCGCACACGATGATTTTAGGTTGCGTAATTTTTGCGATATCCATCACTCTGTCGTAGTTGATACGACCGTCAAGCTCTACGCCGTAGTAAAACGCTTGGTAGTTTTTACCCGAAAAGCTCGGTTTAGAACCATGCGTCAAGTGACCTCCGTGGCTTAAATCCATTCCGAGAATTTTATCGCCCGCTTGTAAAAGTGCCGCATATACCGCACCGTTTGCCTGACTTCCCGAGTGGGGCTGTACGTTTGCGTAGTTACATCCGAAAAGTTTGCATGCGCGATCGATCGCCAATTGCTCTACGCCGTCGGCATATTCGCATCCGCCGTAGTAACGCTTATAAGGGTAACCCTCTGCATATTTATTGGTAAATACGCTTCCCATCGCTTCCATAACGGCAGGAAGGGTAAAGTTTTCAGAAGCAATCATCTCTAAATGGTCGGTTTGACGCTCCAACTCTTTTTGGCATAAATCGTAAATCTCGTTATCGAACTCTTGTAAAAAACTCATTTTTTTCTCCTGTGTAGTTTAATTTTCTTCGTTGTTTTCTTCTTCTTGTGCTTTCTCTTCGCTTGAGAGTGGTTTCATCGCAGGGAAGAGTAAGACGTCTCTGATGGAATGCTCGTTGGTTAAAAGCATTACAAGCCTATCGATCCCGATACCTTGACCCGCCGTGGGTGCCATTCCGTAGCTGAGCGCTTCGACGAAATCTTCGTCCATGGCATGTGCTTCATCATCACCCCCCTCTTTGGATTCCACTTGCGCTTTAAAACGCTCGTATTGATCCACCGGGTCGTTAAGCTCGCTAAATGCGTTGGCAATTTCACGCCCTGCAATAAAGAGCTCAAAGCGTTCCGTGATCGCAGGATTGGTATCGCTTCTTCTAGCAAGTGGCGAAATCTCGACGGGATACTCGGTGATAAAAGTGGGGTTGATAAGTTTTGCTTCGACAAACTCGTCAAACAGTTCCCCTTGAAGCTGCCCCAAACTCATAGAGGCGTTGGCTTCGAGGTTTTTCGATCGTAAATAGATCAAAATCTTCTCTTTGTCGTTGACGATATCTTGCGGAACGCCGCCGATCGTATAGAGAGACTCTATGAGAGGAACTTCGTTAAATTGTGAAAAATCAACCTCCACTTCGCCGTAAGGAAGTATAGTGGGCAAATCTAAATGATCGAACAAATAGTGAAAATACTCTTTTGTTATTTCGATCAAATCTTTATAGGTCTTGTACGCCCAGTAAAATTCAATTGATGTAAATTCGGGGTTGTGCGTCGCATCCATCCCTTCGTTTCTAAAGTTACGATTGATCTCAAATACCGCTTCAAACCCCCCGACGATAAGACGTTTGAGATAGAGCTCGGGCGCGATTCTCAAGTAGCGGTCAACCCCCAAAGCGTTGTGGTGGGTTACAAACGGCTTTGCATTGGCTCCGCCTGCGATCGGGTGCATCATCGGCGTTTCAACCTCTAAAAACCCTTTGTCCTCAAAAAAGCGGCGCGTTAAAGAGATGACGCGCGAACGGGTCTGAAACGTCTTGCGCACCTCTGCGTTCATAATAAGGTCAAGGTAACGTTTACGGTAGCGCGTCTCTTTGTCGGTGATTCCGTGAAATTTTTCCGGAAGCGGTGCGATCGATTTTGTCAATAGTTTTAGATCGTTGGCATGGAGGGAAAGTTCCCCGTGCCCCGTGACAAAAGGGTAACCGACAACCTCGACGATATCTCCCACTTCGATATTCTTTTTAAATACGTCGTTATAGAAGTTCTCTTTTAAGTTGTCGCGGGCAACATAAACTTGCAACATGCCGCTTTCGTCTTCTATTTTGATAAAGCTGGCTTTTCCCATTACGCGAAAAAATTTGATACGGCCGCTTACGATATAAACCCGTTTTTCATCCCGTTGATTCTCTTTGTTTGCCACGTCGGAGTTGACGTTGAGAAATTTTTTGATCGTGGTATTTCTTTTTGAATCGTTTGCGTAGGGGTTGATTCCCGCGTCTTTGAGTAATGCCGCTTTTTCTATTCTAAGTTGTATATATTTGTTT
>Ga0265295_1007292_pt1 | contig 12843 bp, 10 predicted proteins | sample Munlansysbiofilm_FD_192503 | JGI IMG/M metagenome (GOLD analysis project Ga0265295, IMG submission 192503) | Leachate microbial communities from a municipal landfill in Southern Ontario, Canada - Methane capture system biofilm | ecosystem: Engineered > Solid waste > Landfill > Unclassified ... | reverse complement strand
GTGGCCTGCAGGTTGGCAAACAGGGCGTTGGACGAGGTGTCCGAACCAGTCAGAAAAACGCCCAACCAGCCCAGGAGAGGGGCAAAGAATGGATACAGGGCGCCAGTCATGGTGAAGGCCAGACCCAGAGTTCCGCTCATGCCCGAGGCGTTCATGATTTCGGCCAGGCCCAAAATCATGGCGATGGTCGCAATAGGAAAGCGCAGTTGATAAGCGGTGCGAACAAAACACGCGATTCCCCTGCGAGCGGAATATGCTGGCATCACAAAGGCGGAGATAATGCCGGCAAGAAAGATGGCCGTGCCGCCAGAAGTGATAAAATTGAAGTTAAACGTAGCGGCATATGGCGAGGTAGCGTTGACAAGCGGGGGCATTTTTTCAATGACGCCGTTCATGCCGGGCCACGGAATGCCCAAAGCCCATTGCTCCAGAGGTTTCATTGCATCCTTGAAGGCGGGCAGCCCCCATATGGTGACGAAGGCGGCCAGAATCATGTAGGGCATCCATGCCCGTATCATTTCGCCAGGGGTATAACTGGCTTTAACCGTGCTGGTTGCGACCTCTTCATCAGGGAAATGAAAGATGCTTTTGGGCTTCCACACGCGCAACAGAAGAATAAGGGCAACAATGGTCACCATTGCCGACAGGATGTCTGGCAGGTAGGGGCCAAGGTGGTTCGAGGTCCAGAACTGTGTGCCGGCAAAGCACACGCCAGCAACTATCAGGGCGGGCAACACCTCAAGGGTGCGTTTGAAGCCGCACATGGTAATGGAAACCCAGCAGGGCACTATCACGGACAGGAAGGGCAGCTGACGGCCCACGATCTGACTGATATGGTGCACGGCCTCGCCATTGGCGTTGGGCAAACCGGAAGCGGCGCCTGCAACAAGAATAGGCACGCCGATGGCGCCAAAGGCTACAGGCGCCGTGTTTGCGATAAGGCAGATGCCCGCAGCGTATAGAGGATTAAAGCCGAGTCCCACCAGCATGGCGGCGGTGATGGCCACAGGCGTGCCGAAACCAGCGGTGCCTTCGATGAAGGAACCAAAGGCAAAGGCGATAAAAATTGCCTGCAGGCGTCGATCATCTGTCATGCTGGCCAGAGAGTTTTTAATGATCTCAAATTCGCCGGATTCCACTGTCATATTGTAAATCCATACAGCGGTGACGATAATCCAGACAATGGGAAAGAGGCCGAAGCAAGCGCCTTTGACCGTAGCGTTGATGGCCAATACAGTGGGCATGCGCCAAACAGCAATCGCCAGAATAACTGCGGCAATCGTTCCGAAAAAAGCGGCCTTGTGCCCCGCTACACGCTTTACAGCCAGCATGTAAAAAAGAATGTACAAGGGAATGCCTGCAATCAAGGCGGATAAAAGATAACCAGTAGTCCCCAGCATCTTTTCCAATGGATCGTAAGCCTGCGCCCAGATCATACAATAGACCTCAACTGTTATTTATTGATACTTTTCCTGGATTGCGCATTACACTATGTAGTGCGTGCCATGTTTTTTACTGGCAATGACGATAAGCATATTTTGTATTTCATAAATCCATCAGTAAAAATGTATCATAGCATGTCCATCATATTCTTTATGACGAACATGCTATGATACATGAATTATTGCGCCTTCATCTCAGACTGGTGTCTTACTCAGCAAGAGCGGCAGCATCATGACGCGCGTCCAGGCGCACAGTGGCCTCAGACAGTGCCAGATCGATAAAAGCCCTTGCAGCCGGGTGCGTCAGTTGTGCGTGAAAAGCTATCGCTATTTGTGATGGGGCAATGTCGTCCCTGATGGGCCGCGCCTGAACGTCCGCGAGTCCATAGCGGTCGAGGGATGCAGGCGCTATGGCCACACCTACTCCGGCAGAAACCATTGAAATGAGGGTGTACATGTCGTTTGCAAAATGCACATTGGCTGGTTCCGCCCCCGATGCTCGAAGATTTGTATTTAGAAAGTCGTGGTATCCAGGCGCGTTGTTACGCGCGTACGAGACCAGCACTTCTTTATCCAGATCGTGCAATGACACTGTCGTCTTGGAGCAAAGCTTGTGATTGGCAGGCAGAAACACATTGAACGGTTCGTTGTGAATGACAATATGCTGCAACAGACCGGAAGAAGCATATGGTGTTCGAAAAAAAGCCACATCTATTTGCTGACGTTCAAGCTGCCTTATCAGGCTGGCAGTCAGCCCATTACAAAGCTCCAACTCTACATGCGGATGACTTTCACTAAAACGATGGATCAGGTTTGGCACGATATCCACTGCAGCTGTAGATATAAAGCCTACACGCACCCTGCCAATTTCTCCCCTGGAGGCCAGCCTTGTCTGGCTCACAGTTTTTTCAAACTGCTCGCCATAGAGGGCCAGCTCCCTGTACAGGGTTTTTCCCGCAGGGGTCAGCTCCACCTTTTTATGCGAACGCTCGAACAGCAGAAATCCCAGCTCTTTTTCAAGAGAGTGTATTTGATGACTCACGGCTGGCTGGCTTAAAAAAACTTTTTTGGCGGCCTGACTGAAATTCAGCAGTTCTGCAACGGCGAGAAAACTCTGTATCTGGATAAATTCCATAAAGTCCTCCTCCACAACGGCAGCAAAGTTACATCGGGAGGTACTGGTTATTTGAAATACAAAAGCCGTTGCTGATTAATCATGTGAAATATTTTTACGCTCTTTTGCTATGGCAGAAAACAGCTGCACATACTCGAGCGTTTCGTTCTTTCGAGTCACAAGCGCAATGCCCACCCTTGGCAGTTCGGGCAATTTTTTAAACTCAATTCCTGGCAAACGGTAGCATTTTACAGAGCATGGAGCCACAGCCACCCCCAAACCAGATGAAACCAGCGAGCACAGAGTGTACATTTCTTCGACTTCTTGCTGTATATTTAATATGACGCCAGAGTTGGAAAGCATTTTTTGAATAAAATCATAATACCCTGTGGCCCGATGGCGAGCATTGAGGATAAAAGGAACCTCAGAAAGTTCAGATAAATCTATATACGATCTTGATGAGAGAGGATGCGCTTTGGGCAATAGCAGAATGAGTTGCTCAAAATACAGTGGCGTGATTTCAAAGTGATTAATATTTTTTAATGGAAGGCGCACAATGGCGATATCAATTCTTCCATCATGCAATGCTTCCAGTTGAGACTCTGTGGACATGCTTTGCAGGTTCAACTCGATGTCCGGCTTCAACTGGCGGAATTCAGAAATCAATGGTGAGAGAACACCTGCCGCCACAGCTGTTGATATGAATCCAATCCGTAAATATCCGGCCAGGCCGTGCGCGGTCGCTCGAGCTCGAGCAATGGCGCTGTCAACTATATGCAACAGATCCGCAGTTTCTTTGCGAAAAATATTTCCTGCATAGGTAAGTTCTGTTTTTTGCCTGTTTCTCACAAACAGTTGGACGCCAAGGCACTCCTCAAGAGCCTGTATCTGAGCCGTAAGTGCGGGCTGGCTCATGCCAAGCTGTTCGGCGGCACTGTGAAAATTGAGCAACTCGGACACCGCCATAAAACATTGTATTGACTTTAACTGCATATATTTTATAGCCTGAATTTACACAGTGATACAATGAGCGGAACGCCCCAGTTAACATAATTATCCTGTAAAAATATCATCCCTTGAAAGCAGTCTGACGTCATCCAGGCCTTTTCCAAGTACTGTTTTTGTTTTTTTGCAGCACTCTTTTAATGAAACGCCATATCCGCTTTTAAGCTGAATTTCTGCATCAATCCTGATCTCAAACCTGTTTTCTACAGTAAGCATCAATGCGTGCCACTCTTCCAGCAGATCGGGGCTCAAGCCCACTTCGGGTTGCAATTGCACGTCAAGATCCGACGCCTTGTGCGTGTACTTGTAGCCAGTTGCAAGCTCCAACCCTGTTGAACCCCAAACTCCAATACGTGTTCCCCGCAGTCCGCAAGTGACTACGGCCTCCAGAGCCTGAAGGGCTGGAGTCCTGGAAAAAGAAGCAGAGCCAAGGGCTTGTTGCAGAACGTCCACAGGCGTTCGCGAGCGCAGCACCGCGTCCGGCAGGACAAAGCCAGGCAGGCGCAAGCGCCCCATGGCACCCGAGGCCTCAGAGGTAAAACCCACCGCGATTTCCCCCGGGCGTGGGGCAGTATCTTCGCGTCTGACAATTCCGGGAATGGCAAGAAACCTTTTGTCTCTGGCAACGCTGTCCTTCCCCGGCTTCTGCATCTCCGGCAATAGCATTTCCAAGCAGGCATCTCGGCCATAACCTTTTGCCACCGCCTCGGTAAAAATCCGCATCCTTCCTTCAAAGTTAATATCCAACAGGGTATGGCGTTCGTATTGCTGCATATCAACTCCGGCTACGGTAATCTTACGTCGAGGCGGTGGCAACTATCTGCTCGTTCAGCTTTTTTTGACCCAAGTAGGGTCTGTCTTGCCGGCCTTCTGAAAGGCAATCTGAGCTTCCACGAGAGAATCGAACAAGCGCGTTTTTTGCGGGCCGGTAATTGTTGCCGCAGGCTTGGCATCGCGTTCTGTGAGGGCCATGTTTGTCACAAGCTGCATTTCTGTCGCCTCCGCATTGCATTTGATATGCGGATGCACTTTAACCACACGGCTTTTTATGCGAAGAATACTGCGCGCAGCTTTTTCTATTATTGTCGGGTCAGAAAACGTTGTTGCTGTTATCAGTACTTCATATTCTGGATGCGTGCGTTTTCTTCTGTACGTCAAAATTTGTCCGCTACTGTTGCACTCATGCCCACCTGCACCAATGATAAAGCTGTCTGCAAGCGGAAGACCCCCAAGTACAAGCTCTTTGTAATCATCTCCGAGGGGGGATGGCACAAGGGAGATGTCATCGCGCAACGGGCGTCCATCAAGAGCGATCCATCCGAACTCCTGGCATCCGTACAGGTCATGGATCTGCCAGCCGTATTTTTGAGCGAGAGGGATGATGTCCAGGTCCAGAGGGGTTCCTGAACAGAGGACGATGCAGTCTCGCGGCATGGCTTCGGCAAGTCCCAGATTGGCGACGTCTTCAAGCGCAACCTTCAAAAAACCGGATTCTCCAATCAAAACTTTTGGTTTGTCCCTGCACAGCGCCACTATGAGCGCATCACGGCTTGAGCGAAGCAAAAAAGACCATGTCATGCCGTATTCGTGCAGCGCTTGCGCGGAGTAAACATTTACCAGCGGCGCATAGGTAACAAGCGCGTGCGCCCCCCTGGAAATGTTGGCCATCTCCAGGGCTTTTTGCGTGGCGCGCTTTCTGTCGGGCAGCTCTTCAAACGTGACGCCCACAATGTTCTGAAAAGCCGATGAGCCGGTAGTAAACGTCAGGTATGCAAGGTTGTAGGGGCTATGTACTTCTTCAATAACGTGAGCCGCAGTGGGCCCGTTTATGCCCTTGTCAGCAAGGGTGCGGCGCGGCATGTCTGCAATTGTGGGGGCGCTGCCAAATTTTTCTACAACGGCTGCAAGATTTTCAAGTTGTTTTTGACACATGGGCACCTCCAGGCAGCATGATTGAACAGTTCACCCCATTTTCATGGGGTGAACTGCTTTTAGATAATCCCGAACGAAAGGAGTATGAAGAACGTTGGAATTGTAATTAAAGACATGCATGTGGTTACAGCTGTAACAACAGCCACATAGGAATAGTCGGCCTTGAAGGCCCGCGCCGCAATGGAGCACTGCGTCATGACAGGCATGGCCGATTCAATGATGAAAACCTTGCGCATCAGATCCGGCACTTCTATGAAGTGGCAGGTGATTACAATAATGGCCGGCGCAATGATAAAGCGCGCGGCAATCAGAATGACAACATCATATGTCAGACGGATGGAGCGCAGATTGACCAGAAATATTGATATGCCGATGAAGAGCATGGCCAGCGGCGTGGTCATGCCGCCGAAGGACGCGAAGGTAGAGCTGATGAATTTGGGAAGTTTTACGTCAGTTACAATCAGCAAAATTGCAACCATCGCACCGATAAGCGGGGGGGTCAGGATGTTTTTGACGGTCTGCATGCTGAAAATCTTGGGAGACTGCATGGGCTCATCGTTTTCACTCAGGCCCTGCGCAACCATTTTGGGACCGTCAAGGCTCATGGCATATGTGCCAATCGTCCAGAAGAGAAGCGACTGAACAAGGTAGTACATGACCGCGTAGGGCAAGGCCTTGTCGCCAAACAAGGCCACGTTTACTGGAAATCCAATAAATGCGGTGTTGGCGACAAAAAACATGCAGCGGAAGGTTCCCTGGCGGTAATCGGGAATGCGGCAAACAACGGATGTGATGATGCCCACAATAAACGTGATCAGCATCGTTAACAACGGCACAATAACAACCACGCCCAGCTGCATGAGGTCAGCCTTTGTATACGACTTCATCATGCTGACGATCATATACAGGGGGATGGTAAGGGTCATGGCCATCTTGGAAAACAATTTGGCTGACGACTGATCGAACCATTTCTTGCTGGAGAGGTAAAAGCCCACGCCAATCATCAGCATGCAGCTAAAAACCCCACTAAGCGATTGCAATATTTCCATCATGATCTCCGTAAGTCCTTTCTTTTATGCCGTACTATCGACAAAGAAATACCATGGCAGTTCGCGCAAACGCAGATTTATGTGCCGACATCACAGCAGAATAAACAGCAATAGCGTGGTATCGTGTGAGCCACCAGCCGATCACCTGTCATTTTGTCGTTTAGGCGTTTGGGCAGCCCTTGCTCGTGGTTATGGGGGGCATCACTTGCAGTGATGCCCCCCATCGTGCACGGGGCTAGACTGCAGCCCATTGCGCGGTCATCATGTCGCGCACCTTGATGGACATTTTGCGGTATTCCTTGGCGCCTTCAGTTTCCAGACGCCGGTCAAGAGTCGCGGGCGTGTTGCGCGCATCGGCAACCGCTTCAGCCAGCACATCCTTGACCTTTTTGACGGTGCTGGCATTGGGGGCGTCGGGGGTTTCCACCTGCAGCAGCTTGTACAGTCCGCCCAGCTTGTTAAACGAGCGAATGTCATACGCCATGGGCACAATCTCTTCACCGAGCTTGTCCAGTTCGGCCACGCTGCGCTTGGTGATGCGGGCTGCGGCATCCTTGTACATTGCGTGGATGAGCACTTCGGGGTCATCGAAGGCAATCATGTGGTTGGCCTGGGCACAAAGGGTCAGGAATGAACCGGACACGGCACGGCCGACAATCAGGGCAATCACAGGGTGGCCAGCCATGCGCGCTTCTGCAAAAGCGGCGATGATGGCAGCTGCGGCAATATGGATGCCCACAAGTTCTTCACGCCGACCATACGCTTGCGAAATGGAGTCAACGACCGAAATGATGGGGCGCTTCACGGCCTTGTCCGCATCCTGGGCCATGACCTGGCGCAGGGCCCTGGTGCCGTAAAATCCTTCTTCAAGGCCAACTTCCGTGTTTTTAACGCGGGGAAAACGCGCATGCGGGTCAGGGGCAAGGCCCACAAAGACAGCCTGTTCGTTGCCCAGAGGAGCTTCAGCCGCAAGCAGGGAACCGGGGCCATCGGGCAGTTTGCCGTTGCTGCCGGTCAAAGCTTCAAACCAGGCGCGTCCACGCATCGATACTTTAGCGTTGTTACCCATCACTCAATCTCCTTCCAGGTTTTGCGGATGTCTTCGGCTGTCCACTGCTTGCTGGTATCCATTGCTTCCAGCCGGCGAATGAAGAGGTCATACTGGCTGGTGCGCAGCACAGGGGGGAGCCCTTTACGGAAGACGTCCTTGACAGCATCGGTGATGGCATCAGCATCGTCTTCAACCAAAATATCAACGGCGCCGGTGGCGTAACGCTGAGCGCCACCGCACATGCCCCAGACAAAGACCTTGTCACTGGCAACAATTTCTTCCAGTCCGGCTTCCTGTTCAATAACTTCCGGGCCGTTCATGCTCAGGCGGGCCTGGCGGGTCATGATAACGTAGCTGGAAAGCCCCGCTGCCAGCGACATGCCGCCAAAGCAGCCCGTGTTGCCCGCGATCACCACAACCACCGGAGTATATTTGCGCAGTGCAACCAGTTCCGCATAAATTTCGGCAATGACAAGTTCGCCGATGTTGGCTTCTTGCAGGCGCACGCCGCCGCTCTCAAGGGAAAGAACCGCGCGGGTGGGGATGCCTTTTTCATTGTCCTTGCGGGCAAGGGCAAAGGCCATGGCCATCTTCATGCCGCATATTTCACCTATGCTGCCGCCCTGAAATTTGCCCTCCATGGCGATGACCACAGCGGGCTGGCCGTCGATTTTGCCCTTTGCGACCACGCAGCCGTCATCAGACTGCGGAACGATGCCCTGCATGGGCAACCAAACGGACTCCACGCGATCGAAGGGGCCAAGCAGTTCGTGGAACGTGCCCGGATCAAGGATCTGTTGCGCACGTTCGCGGGCTTTCAGTTCAATGTAACTGCGGCGCGATTCTTCATTGATTGCTTCGTTCATGGTCACGCTCATGATCTGCTTTCCTCCACAGTCTGCTGCAAACGCATTGCTACGGTGCCGGGCGTAGCGCCGGCATCATGAATCACTATATCGGCAGCATCAGTATAGGTGCTGAAAAACCAGTCAAGCACGGCTTTCCAGGTTTCACCAAAGCCGGTGATGCTGGTTTGAACAAATACATGGGACCGCCCGTCACTTGAGGGCTGCAGCAGTATTTCCAGGTCTCCCGAAGTTACGACGCCAAGGCACACCCTTTTGGGCACCGTGGTCGAAGCCGGGTAATCAAAACGCATTGTTTCCATAACGAACCTCTAAAGGCTAAAGGTTGAATCCTGGGACCATTGAATCCAAAAAAAGCGTTGCTGCTATCAGGTCACCACTTCCGCCAGGTGAAACGCCCAGGCTGGACAGCCTTTTGTCCAAGGCCATCAGGGCTTCATAGCCTCGTTGGGTGCCGGTGCCCCCAACGAGCAGCACTTCGCGTGCCCCCTGTTTGGTGGCGGCAAGGGCCTTTGCTCCGCCGCGGTGCAAAACGCAGGTGTCGTCAAGCTCCGCCATAATCGCCATCAGGGCATCAAGCCTTGCATGATCTTCTGCCAATCCCCGGTTGCGAGCCGCCCACAGCGCCGGCAATCCAACGCATACGACATGTGGAAAGTCAGCCTGGGCTTCACCTCGCGCGCCGCTGACGCCATAGCGCTTTACAGCCTTGCTCCCGTTCGTGTCCTGCACCGGGACATGACGGTCCGGGCATCTGGCAATGGCGCCAGCCACAGCAGCCATCTCGGCAGGATTTTTTGCCTTGCGGCAAATGGAGGCCCCCGCAACAAGCAATCCCAGGGCCCAAATGGCGCCTTTATGGGTATTGCAGCCTTCAGTGGCGGCAAACATGTCGATCTCGCCCTGACGTCCAATGGCCCCCAGCCTTTCCCTCAACAACGAATATGGTTGAGGAATCAAGGCTTCATGGGCCATCGCCCTGAAGCATGCCCGCAATGATCTTGCAGAGCGGTGCATAAGCTGGCGGGTGAGGTCCACGTGTGTTCCTGAGCCTCGCTGGTCCACCAACCCCGGCTTGGGCGTTAGATCCACCTCATTTATCAGGGCATTTACAGCCAGATCTGCCAGTACCTCTGGCGTCAGATCTTCTGGACTGCCTGACAGTTTGCGTGAATCTTTTGCAGTCAGGTCTACCGGCAAAAGCTGTTGCCTGTCCCAAAGGTGCTCTGTTCCGAGAACTGCCTCCATATCGTTACCTGCCTACCAGTTCCTGAAGCGGGCCGGGGGTTCGTAGAGACCACCAGACCACTCCACAAGATCTTTCATGTTCTTGGCCGCGAGAAGGGAACGCTTGGCCTCGGAACGGGCAATGCCGAGATCCTCGGGGTAGGCGACAACACCGCTGCGGCGCAGTTCTGCTGTTTTCTTGGGGTTGGCGCTGAGGCCAAGGTTGGTCGCACCGGCAACAGCACCGATGGCGGCCCGGCGTTCTTCAAGGGACTGGGCCTTGTACACGTAGGCAATGCCCTGTTCGGTAACGATGTGCGTCACATCTTCCGCATAGACCATGATGGGGGCGCAGGGCAGGTTGGCTTCCTTGCCCACTTCAATGGCGTCAAGGTTTTCCACAAAGGTCGGCACACCGCTGGCCTTGAACGTTTCCACCATCTGCACGCACAGTTTGTGCCCGTGAGCGGTGGAACTTGTGGTGTCCATTGTGGAGAGCCATGCGGGCGAACTGTGGCGACGCCCGCGGGCATCGCCGCCCAGGTTGGGTGCGCCGCCAAAGCCGGCGATACGGCCCTTTGTCACTGTGGACGTATTGCCTGCGGGGTCGATTTGCAGCGTGGACCCTGCAAAGAGGTCAATGGCGTAGTGACCGGCCAGCTGACAAAAAACACGGTTTGAGCGCAGGCTGCCGTCAGGCCCGGTAAAGAAGATGTCCGGGCGGGCTTTGATATACTCCTGCATGCCGTCTTCGTTGCCGAAGCTGTGCACGCTTTCGACCCATCCGCTTTCGATGGCCGGGATAAGGGTTGGCTGGGGGTTGAGCACCCAGTTGCGGCAGATCTTGCCCTTGAGCCCAAGTTTGGCAGCGTAGGTCGGCAGCAGAAGTTCAATGGACGCCGTGTTAAAGCCAACGCCATGGTTAAGCGAAATGACGTTGTGCTTTTCATAGATGCCGCGGATGGCCATCATGGCCATCAGAATCTGAAGCTCGCTGATGTCCTTGGGGTCGCGGGTCTGGATGGGCTCCATTTCAAACGGGCGGTCGGCCTGGACAATCACATCAACCCACCCGCCGGGGATGTCGATACGGGGCAGCTTGTCCATGATTTCATTGACCTGGACAATGACAATGCCGTTGCTGAAGGAGGTGGCTTCAATGATGGAAGGCGTGTCTTCAGTGTTGGCGCCGGTGTAAAGGTTGCCTTCGGCGTCGGCGGCGTCAGCGCAAACCAGGGCCACCTTGGGGATCAGATCGACAAACAGGCGGGCGGAAAGTTCAACGTAGGTGTTCATCGAACGAACCTTGATGACGCCCTTGGAAAGCAGCTCGGCAACCTTGCGGCTTTGGGGCCCGGCAAAGCTGAAGTCAAGCGTAGAGGCGATGCCGTCTTCAAAAATCGAGATATGGTCAGGGCGCTCAATCGCGTGCAAAACCATTTCCAGGCCGTGGATTTTTTTGGGATCGACCTGCGCCAGCGAGCGGGACAGAAAGTCGGCCTGTTTCTGCACACCTTCCATAATAACGGTGTCGCCGGGCTCAATCAGGGCATGAAAGGCATCAATAATCCTGTTTGTGGGAAGAAATTTCCCCTTCATCATTGAAGCGACAGAAGAAAGCTTTTTCTTCTTGTTATCCCTCTTGGTTGTCCACGAACGGATAACATGCGTCTGATCTGACGATGTAGCCATACTTTTCTCCACAATCGTTGTTTGTTGATGGAAATACACTTATATTATTAAAGTGTATTGCCAATTATACGCAAATGTAACAGTCGTACAAAACTGTGTGAAATTACTTTTTTTCGTCTATTGATAGTTTTTAATTATGGTAAAAGTTCAAAATTAAATATTACCAGTTCTTAAAGCGTGCAGGAGGTTCATAAAGACCACCTGAGATATCAACAATATCTTTCATATTCCTTGCTGCAAGCTGGGAACGCTTGGCTTCGTTGCGGTTGATGCCCAAATCTTCTGGGTAAGCGACAAGACCCTGCTGGCGGAGTTCTGCGTTTTTCTTGGGTGATGAACGCAGCCCCAGCGTGGTGGCGCCGGCTACCGCAGCGATGGCTGCGCGCCTTTCTTCAAGTGATTGCGCGAGATAGAGGTAGGCGATGCCCTGCTCGGTAACGATGTGGGTGACATCGTCACCGTAGATCATGATCGGGGTGCAGGGCAGGTTGGCATCCTTGCCAACTTCAATGGCATCCAGATTTTCCACAAAGGTTGGCACGCCGCCGGCCTTGTAGGTTTCAGCCAGTTGGACGACCAGTTTTTTGCCGTGCGCTGTGGGAGAGTCCGTGTTGATCATCGAAAGCCATGCGGGCGAACTGTGCCGACGGCCCCGCGCATCGCTTCCGAGGTTCGGCGCCCCGCCAAAACCGGTGATGCGCCCCTTGGTGACGGTGGAGGTGTTGCCAACCGCATCAATCTGCAACGTGGAACCGGCAAATAAATCCACGGCGTAATGGCCCGCGAGTTGGCAAAATTCGCGGTTTGAGCGCAAACTTCCATCAGGGCCTGTAAAAAAGATATCCGAGCGTGCCTTGATGTATTCCTGCATGCCATCTTCGTTGCCAAAGCTGTGCACGCTCTCTATCCAGCCGTGTTCAATGGCCGGAATAAGTGTTGGCTGCGGGTTAAGCGTCCAGTTGCGACAAATCTTTCCCTTGAGCCCCAGGCTTTCGCCGTACGTAGGCAGCAGCAGCTCGATGGCGGCCGTGTTGAAGCCAACGCCATGGTTAAGCGAAACAACGCCATGCCGTTCATAGATGCCGCGGATAACCATCATCCCCATAAGGATCTGCAACTCGGTTATGTCCTTGGGGTCACGAGTCTGGATGGGTTCCAGGGCGTAGGGTTTTTCTGTGCGGACTATGATGTCCACCCATCCACCGGGAATGTCTACTCTGGGCAGCTTATCAACCACTTCGTTGACCTGCGCGATGACGATGCCGTTGCCAAAGGCTGCGGCTTCCGTAATAGCAGGGGTGTCTTCGGTATTTGCGCCGGTAAACAGGTTGCCTTGGCTGTCGGCGGCATCCGCGCAAATAAATGCAACGTGGGGTATCAGATCCACAAACAGACGGCTTGAAAGTTCCACATAGGTATTCAGGGAGCGGATGGTGAGCTCTCCGCTCTTGACGAGCGACGCCAC
>Ga0265295_1007291_pt1 | contig 12844 bp, 5 predicted proteins | sample Munlansysbiofilm_FD_192503 | JGI IMG/M metagenome (GOLD analysis project Ga0265295, IMG submission 192503) | Leachate microbial communities from a municipal landfill in Southern Ontario, Canada - Methane capture system biofilm | ecosystem: Engineered > Solid waste > Landfill > Unclassified ... | reverse complement strand
TTCCTTGAAGGTGATTTACTTGAAGCTGAATTTAGTGACGCCACGGTCGTAACTCTGTATTTGCTTGACTTAGTTAACGTGCAACTCAGACCACGACTGCTGGATGAACTGCGCCCCGGCACACGCATTGTCTCGCATGCCTTTGATATGGGCGACTGGAAAGCGGATGAGCGCCAAGGTTGCGGCAGTATTAATCTATATAAATGGATTGTCCCCGCCAAAATCGCTGGCACTTGGCAGTGGCAAACATTCAGTGGTCAAACATACCGCGTTGAGCTGAAGCAGAAATACCAAAATGTAACCGGTAAAGCCTGGATCGACGATCAAGAAGTACAACTCAAAAGCGCCTTACTGAAAGGTGACTTACTTGAACTGACCATCAAAAAAGACGCTCATAGTCGCCCTGTTAGCTTTTTAATGCGTTACGACGTTAAACAAAAGCAATTGCTGGCGGCTGAAAGAACTCTGCAAGCAACACCTGCTGTTAAAGTCCCCCATCCTGCTAAATAATAAAAACCCCATCCCACAACTTGATCAGAAAGCAATACTTAACACAACGCCTATTGTGTTAAGTATTGACAAATCATGGCCTTAAGCTCGAATTTAAGTCTATTTTGACTTATTTACTTCTATTTAGTCACTTATGTTATTAAGCTGTGCGGTAAATAAAATGAGCTTGGCAGCGTACTAAGCTTAATCAAAATCATTGGCACATATTAAAAGATGCCAAACCTAATCATGCATCACGGCAATTGTATTTGTCTGAGGGAGTACGGCTTATGAGAAAGTGGCCATTAACAATCGGTATCCTAGGAGTCGGTGGACTGGCACTGGCGTTTACGCTGGGGCAAGTTTTGCCTCACCTGCGTACCACCACTAGCGCTATTGAAGTCAACATTAACGATCCTGAACTGATCAAAAAAGGCGAATACGTTGCGCGTACAGCAGACTGCGTTGCATGTCATACCACGTTAGGTGGTGCAGACTTTGCTGGCGGTTTGCCGATGCTAACCCCACTGGGGGCAATTTATTCAACCAATATCACCCCAGACAAAGAAACCGGCATTGGTAGCTATACCTTTGACGATTTTAATAACGCCACCAAACACGGTGTGCGTCAGGACAATAGCGCGCTCTACCCTGCGATGCCGTACCCGTCTTACCAAATTATGCCGGATGAAGATATGGCTGCGATGTACGCCTACTTTATGTCAGGTGTAAAAGCCGTTAAACAAGAAAACAAACCCAGCGAAATGCCACCGATTCTGAACTGGCGCTGGCCGCTAGCATACTGGCAAGCCATCTTCGCGCCTGAGCGTGAATTTGTTGCCGAAACAGATGACGCGGTACTGGCTCGTGGTCAGTATTTGATTGAAGGCCCAGGCCACTGTGGTTCATGCCATACCGAACGAGGTATTGGCTTCCAAGAAATCGCCCTGTCGAATGCTGACTCTGAAGAGTTTTTAAGCGGCGCAGTGATCGATGGCTGGCGTGCAAAAAGCCTACGTGGTGAGCATGACGGTTTAGCAATCTGGAGCACTGCAGAGCTGGTCGATTTCTTTAAAACCGGCCGCACTGATATCACCGCTGCTTTTGGCGCCATGGCTGAAGTGGTTGAGCACAGTACTCAGTATATGACTGAGGACGACCTCTATGCGATGTCAGCCTACCTGAAGACTCTAAGTCCTAAGCCTGGCGAGCCCGTCACTGTGCCTGCAAAAGTAGACGTGACCACGCAGAAGCTGATGGATGGCGACTACGATTCACGCGGCGCGATTTTATATGCGGAATACTGCCAAGTCTGCCACCGTGCTGACGGTAAAGGTGTTCCACGTATTTTCCCAGCACTGGAAGGCAACAGCGCCGTGTATTCACGTGATGCTGACTCCGTACTGCAAATCACCTTAAGTGGTGGTCGCATGCCTAATACTAAGCATGACCGTATGGCGTTCACCATGCCTGAGTTCATTAACCTCAGTGATGCTGACGTTGCTGAAGTCGTTAACTATATTCGTAACAGCTGGACCAACCAAGGTAGTACGGTTGATGTTGATGACGTGGTACAAATGCGCCACTTCCTCAGTAAAAAACCAAAAACAGGTACCGATGTTGCGCCTGATCTAAGTGTTCCAGCTGCAGAAAAAAGGAGTCAAATGTGAATAAATCACTTTTAAATCTGACTGATGCTCTTGGCATAAACGCACGTCGTTTGCCTGTAGCCGTCCTTGCAGCTGTCTGCGCATTCGTAATCAGCGGCTGTGATTCACCTAAGCCAATAGAGCGTAATGCCACAGAATTTGACTTAGTAAAAACTGACGACGCTAACGAAGATATTGGCACGTATATTCTTCCGCAAGATACATCCATTTTGCTGGAGCCTAATGCTGATCAGATTTTCTATGGTAAACGTCTACTCAATGAGACCAAGCGTTTGCTACCTGAGTATGTCGGCGCACAGATGAACTGTAATAGCTGCCATATTTCACAGGGTAAAATTCCGCTGGGCGACCCCTACATCAACAGCTTCAATACCTACCCGCGCGTCATGCCGCGTGCCGAAAAAATGGTTGATTTAGCAGGTCGTATTAACGGTTGTTTCCAACGCTCAATGAACGGTAAGCCATTACCTAAAGAGTCGGATGAAATGAAAGCGATCCTGGCCTACATGGAATGGCTTGCGCAGAAAACCTCGAAAAATAATATGGTTGATATCAGCAATGCCGGTAAAGTTGATGAGTCACTCGTGGGCGACCCAGTGCGCGGTGAAGTGATTTATCACGTCCAGTGCGCAACTTGTCATGGTAATAACGGTGAAGGTATCAAGGACAGCCGTGGCGATATCGTTTTCCCACCATTATGGGGTGATGAGTCCTTTAATATTGGTGCCGGTATGGCGCGTACTTACAAAGCAGCCGCGTTTGTAAAATACAATATGCCCATGGGTATCCAAACCAAAGGTCTATGGGGTCACGGTAACGTGCTCAGCGATCAAGATGCGGTTGACGTATCGGAGTTCTTTACCCACCAACCTCGCCCTGACTTCCCAGGCAAAGTGAATGACTGGCCTACAGGTAAAAAACCTAAAGACGCTCGTTACTAAGCGTTGATCGGCGTAATGTAACGTTACTGCCGAAAAAAACCTCAAGTGTGCTGATAGCGCCTTGAGGTTTTTTTATGCTTAGAATCAGCGATTTAGGAACTAAAACACCAGCCTGCGTACTAATCACAATGTATTAACATTTCTATATTTACGCTTGAACAGTACTTTAGATAGGATAAGTTATGCTCAATAATATTAGAAAGTCAGCGCTGTATCTGGCGGCTGTAGGTATAGCTTTATTACTCGCAACAGGCAGCGCTTTTGCTGATAGATACTACTCTGGCGATCGTGACCATTATCGTGGGGATAAAGAGTATCGTTATGATCGGAAACACGAGCAAAAATACCGCAACCAGTATCGTAAGCAGCACTACCAGAACCAAAACCGTCGCAACTATAATGATCGCTATGGCTTTCGTCATGAAGACCGCCGTGTGATTAACGAGTATTACAGTCATAAAAAATACCGTAATAACTGCCCACCCGGATTAACAAAAAAGAACAATCGCTGTCAACCTTACGGCAAGGCTAAGCACTGGAAAAAAGGTCAGAAGCTGAGTAAAAACACCCGTTACTATGACTTACCTAGAGGCCTGAATTCGCAAATATATCAGCAGCCCAGCCACCGCTACGTCAGAGTGAATGATGATGTTTTAATGGTGGATAACGTCACCAATATCATTATTGACGTGCTTGAAAATATACTGCGCTAAACCAAACTTTAGCCTTTTCTCTAAAAAGATGTGACCCTCAAAATGACTGATGCCATAGAGGGTCGCGACACGATCTACACATCATCTATACATCAACAACCAAAACAGCACAAAAGCCCCTCTAAACAGCTGAATATCTAAGACTGACTTGCCGTTTAATCACGCCTCAGTAGAATAGCCCACCTATACAACAATCATTTATGGAACCTATCGTTTATGCCGGTTAGCACTGCTTTTCTGCTCGCATCTATTGGTGTGCTGTCGCTGTTTTGTCAGTGGCTGGCGTGGCGCATTCGTGTGCCCGCTATTTTATTTCTGTTAGCGGCCGGCATCGCCTGCGGTCCGGTTTTACACTATCTCAATCCGGAAGATGTATTCGCTGACTTACTGTTCCCCATGGTCTCCTTGGCAGTGGCCATTATTCTGTTTGAAGGCAGCTTAACACTGCGCTTTTCAGAGATCCGCGGCCACAGCAAAATGGTGCGCAACCTGATCATGGTCGGCGCTGTTGTGACCGGTATTATCGGTACCTTATCTGCGCACTGGATTTTAGATATTCGCTGGGAGCTTGCTCTGCTATTTGGCGCCATCTCTGTCGTCACCGGCCCTACCGTAATCGCACCCTTGCTACGCTCGGTACGTCCTAGCTCTAAACTGGCCAACATACTGCAATGGGAAGGCATCATTATTGACCCTGTTGGTGCCTTGCTGGCAGTGCTGGTGTATGAAGGCATCGTGTCTTGGGGGCAAGGTAACGTTTTTGGTCATTCCCTGTATATTTTTGGCACCACTATTCTTGTGGGCAGCGTACTTGGTGCCGCGGCAGGCTATCTAAACGGTCAGGTGCTGCGCAAGCACTGGATACCACACTATCTGCACAATGCCGGTACGCTGACCTTTATGCTCGGCGTCTACGCCCTCTCCAACGAAATCGCACACGAATCAGGTCTGTTGACAGTGACCATCATGGGCATCTGGATGGCCAATATGAAACACGTTCAGGTCGACAGTATTCTAGAATTTAAAGAATCCTTAAGCGTACTGCTTATTTCAGCATTGTTTATTATTCTGGCGGCACGTATTGAGTTCTCAGCCATTGCTGAACTCGGCTGGGGACTCGCTCTAGTCTTGGCCATTCTGATGCTGGTAGCGCGGCCCCTGAGTATATTTATATCGGCTATTGGCACCGATTTGAACATACGAGAAAAACTATTTTTAAGTTGGATTGCGCCACGCGGTATTGTTGCCGCGGCAGTATCCGCATTATTTGCCTTCCAGCTAGAAAGTAACGGTTACGCAGGCGCTGAGACTCTGGTGCCCTTAGTATTTATGCTTATTATTGCCACTGTGACGGTACAGAGCCTGACCGCCCGCCCACTCGCTAAGCTGCTGGGTGTGGCAGAACCTGCAGAATTTGGATTCTTAATTCTGGGCGCTAACCCAGTCGCGCGCATGATTGCTAAGGAACTGAAAAAGCATGAAGTACCGATACTGCTGACAGATACAAACTGGGATAACGTACGCCAAGCACGTATGGATAACTTACAGGTGTACTTTGGTAATCCTGTCTCAGAACATGCATCCAATCAACTGAATATGAGCGGCATCGGCAACCTGCTAGTGATCTCACCGTATAAGCATATGAATTCACTGGCCACCTATCACTTTCTCGACTGGTTTGGTGATGACGACAGTGTCTTCAGCCTTGCCGAAGGCGACCAAGATCAGAAAGCACGTCATCAGACGGCTGAGAAAATACAGCACACTCGTGGCCTGTTTGATGGTGTCAGTTATGCAAAACTCGCCAGCTTAGCCAGTCAGGGCTATACGATCAAAACTACGCAACTGAGCGATGAATTCAGCTATCAAGACTTTCTTGAGCAGCATCATAATCAAGCGCTGGTATTGTTCTTTATTGACAGTAAAGATCACATTACCCCAGTAAAATCCATGGACAAATTCAAACCTGACGAAGAGTCTAAACTGATCAGCCTTGTGCCGCCTAAAGTTCCAGAGCAGCGTGGGGATAGTAAAAGCAGCGATACAAAAGTCGCCAAGACTTAGCCCTGTAACAAAAGAAGATAGTATTGCTCACTTTAACCAGCGCATTACTAACGTTAAAACTCAACTGACTGCACCTTAAGCGGGCTCCTCTTCTGCCCACACAAGTTTTAAGCTCGCTTAAAGGCGCAAAAGATTCGTCATACCTATTACTCAGCTAAAAAACCAACATACAAACTGTAGTCACAAGTACAACACACAATAAATTTTAATATTATTTATACGTACTTTTAAATTTAAGTTTATTTTCTTTTTTGTACTCATACATTTTACTGTCTGCAACTTGATACAGCTCATTATAGCTTGCACCTTCATTTGGGAATTTTGCATAACCGATAGCAATACCAATCCGTAAAGAATGCCCCTCAATTATCATAGGTTTCGCAACCTCTTCTACCATTCTTTGTATAACATCATCCAATGCAACATCTTTATCTACACAATCTAATATTACAATATACTCATCCCCTCCAAATCTTGACAAAGAATCACCCTCTCTTAAAACACTATCAAGCCTAGAAGCTATTTCTACTAACACACAATCACCAACATAATGACCTAGATTATCATTGATCAATTTAAAATCATTAACATCCATCACTAAAAATGCGAAGCTATCTTCTTTCCTATGCAGTCTTTTATTTACAACTTTTACAATAGTATTTCTATTTAGAGTATTTGTTAATGGATCTTTTTTTAAATCACTTATTTTTTTCAGATAATTTTTAACAGTTAAATATAAAAGAATAAATATTATGATAAAAATGAAGTATAAAAACTTATTAAAATAATGAAAAAAACTTCGCTCATCTTTCCAGCCATCTTTAGGATAAATTGCAAGCTCCCACGTGGTATCTGCAACATTAATAGCTTTTATTATTGACTTTTTTTCAAAAACCTCAAAAAGCCCAAAAAGATTTTCTTGAATTTTATTATTGTTTGATCTAAGTGCAAAAAGATAATTCACATCCTTTAGGCTGGTTTGATATTTTTCAATAAGCTTATCAAAATCAATCGCAACAACAGCCAACCCCCAAAAATCTTCACCTTCATCACTCTCAATAAAAATAGCTTTTCTATTAAACATTAAAAAACCACCTTGCTTAGCCAGAACTGGACCCTGTAAAATCACAGTTCTTTTTTCTATGGCTTTTTGTGCAAACACTGCTCTAGCGGGATCGCCTAGTAAATCATGCCCCAGTGCAGCTTCATTTCCAGCCCTAGGATAAACAGTCTGAATCACTGCATTTGGAGCAAACTGAACACTTTTTATATTTTTATTATGTTTCAATGCCCAATAAGAATATATTTCTAAAATTTCTGGTTTTATATCTGGATTATGTGAAATAATAATAGAGAAAAAATCTGTATATACGATCGAACTTTGAATTTCTCTTTGTATACTATTTGCAACATCTGTCAACTTACTTAAAGCATGAAATCGCTCTAAGTTGCTATCAGCACTTATCTCCTCTTTTTGAAAAACAAAAAAACTATAAAATATTAAAGATGATATAAAAAATGAAACTATTAAAGAAAAAAGTTTTTTCTTTATGTTTTTAACTTTAAATTTCATCACAAAGCCTCCTTAATAATTTAAACTTTAAAAGTTTTCACGCATTATATTATTTTAATTTAAAAAAAATAATATCAATCCAATTAAAAAACCAATCCATAATTATGGATTGGCTCATTATTTTTAATCTAACCAGCAGTCAGCACTAGCATTAGCTAGTGCCGGCCTCTAGAGAATAACAGGATAGAGATAAAAAACGTTGTGAAATATTATGAAAAAACGAGTGAATTCACGCTTAAAAAGCGCTTTATAGAGTCAAGAAAACATAAAACCCGTTGAGCCTATATTGTAAAGTGGCTCATTGTCTTTAAGTGCTGTTTACAGGCATATTAAGGCGTTTTGGATAACTTATCTAGCGTCAGTTAAGAACTGTTGTGATCTAGCAAAACGGGCCATCGACTTATAGGTAATGCAACAGTCCTCACCTGTTTAATTTTGACTGCAGTGTCGAGATTTTCGTGACTCATATCAACCAGAGTTCACCAGAAGCGGCCGAGGAAAACGATAAGAATTAGCGACTGATGCAGCGCCAGGATGGGCTGTAAAGTAAACCTACCCCTAAAAGACTTACACTCAAAATCGAACGCATCTACAAACCTAAAATTTCAAAATGGGCACGATTTGGGCACAGATGCTTTTTAGAGGGTTTTCAAAGCAGGAATTTCAGGCATAAAAAAACCCCTAACTTATTAAAAGTTAGGGGTTTAGTGTCTGGTTGCGGGAGCAGGATTTGGTTATGAGACGGATAGCTTTGCGACATATTAAAAGTCTCTAATTGCTATAAAGTGGCGTTAATGCCTATGATAAGGCCGGTTTTGGTGTTTTTCAAACTGGCTAATAGGATCCATTAATGACTAAAGATGTAGCTCAAGATTGGCACAGAAATGTTTCTGTAGAAGCTGATGAGTTGACCGTAAGGCTAGGCGAGCCCTTTGCTGAGATCTGCTCGTGGGCTGTTGAGCGAGAACTTGAGTTGCCTCTAGAGGTTGGTTATCGCATTCTTGGCTTAGACCCATTTACGGTCGGTATTGGAAACTTAGTTAAGGAACTCAGCCACCCTGAATCACATCTCATCACTAGTGAGTGGAATGCAAATCCAATTGTTTGTGAGCTGCAAAAATTCACCAAAGCTGTAACTGATGATCTCAGTATTTCTAGAAAATATAGTGGTATCTCGCATCTTGGTGGAGCTCTTAAAAACCGCAATCAATTCAAAAAGTACGCAATCCAAACATTTCTGCTAACACTCATAACTAACCCGCTTGCAGATACCACCGATGCGATTACTTATACTGACAGACGACGCTTGCGAATTTGGTTACTGATTCAGGCCGCCAGTCGCTTGCTTGAGTTCGGTTACTCTGCAGATAGAGCGATTAGTAGCGCAGCGCGGTTCTTAGTTATTGATGCGACAGATCAAAATTGGGCGCTGATAGACGATTTGTTAAAAAGAGCAAGAAACCAGCTCGGCAGAACACCAAACACTTATGAGCGATTTACCTCTACGTTAGCTAATGCTTCACACATCATAAAAAATGACTCTCGAAAGCTAGGCAAAACAGCAGCACAATTTCTTAACGCCATTAATAGCATTGCGCATGGTGAGTGCAGAGAAATTGAAGCGAGCACTACTGATATTAAAGTGTTGCCACGTTTCAGAGCTTTGCTTCCAGTGGTCGTGAGTCCTCTCTTTGGTAAGACCGCCCCCGACGATAATGATTTCACCATCATTGCACCTGGTGAAGAGGATGAAGAGCCTTTATTTTATATTACAGACATCGACCCAACTGATAGCGCTGCACAGCAAGTAATCAGCTCCGGTAGTGTTTATATTCAAAATATGGAGTTATCTCACTATTTGCCATGGACTTGGGATCGCGTACTACCGACAGAGTCGAAAGCATTGGAAGATTGGCTCAACAAGCAATTACGCTCAATTGATGTGGTAGATCGAACAGGCGCTGCTTTAGTCTGGATTGCGATGCATTTCTCTAGATCACTGGCGATGACTGAGCGGCTGACTATTGAGGATAAGCTGTCTGACGAATGGAGTTTTAGCAATGACTTTAATGTTCTTAAGCGCACGTCCCCGCGGCGGCGTAGCGCATGGAAACCAAATCAAACCACACGGCAGCAAGTCAATGCGTTTCGAGATGATTTAACGGTCTCAGTACCGCAACCCATTAAAGAAGTTTTACAAACTGCTGCAAGCAATGCAGTCGAAACTCCTCAAATAATTAGCAAGCTCTGGCAGGCAGTCTCAACACAAAAACTAGACAACTGGTTTAACGAGCAAGCCAGAGAGCACTTCCCGCGATTAACGAGCGCAAAGCTTGCGAACTACCAGCCGCAGCGATTATTTGATGCAACAGGCGAGTTTAACTTTGCACGCTTATTAACATCACACAGCAATAGTGCTTTGCCTGGCGCTTGCAGTTATGCAAGTTGGGATATTAAAGCTATTGAAAAAGGGTTGCAGCTGCCTGTTGTGGAATCATCACTTGATGAACCAGATAGCACCTACATGATAGGTAGCATGCTGACACCGCTTGAATCAGTTCTGCATGAGGAAGTTATACGCTGCAATACGAGCCTCGAGCAGGCTTTAGATAAAGGATTGATTCAGTATCACAATGCTTTAACACAGTACGTTGTGATGGCGCTGTATGCTGCAACTGGCGCACGACCATTACGCGATCCATTTGAATCACTTCAGCACTTTTCTTACCAGCATCGCTGCGTATTTATCAATGATAAAAACGATGAAGGCTTGCATAACGGTCGACTGGTGCCTCTGCCTGAAAATCTCGTTGCATTGCTCACTTACTATTTAGATTTCTTGAAAAATCTGATCCGGCAGGTTGCTATACACAGAGAGGAGCTGGCATTACAGATATCTGCTCTGATTGATGGCAGCGAAGCACCTATGCCGTTGTTTTTTCTATTGGACGATAATCTACGCTGGCATTCAATGTCTGATGCAGCACAGCTTGAGTGCGCGCTATTTGAATGGATGCTACCTACCAACCTCTTTCGCCATCGTTATGCACAGCGCCTACTTAAAGAAGGCGTTGACCCCGAAGTTGTTGATGGTTTTATGGGGCACGGGGAGCGCGGCGCTGCAACGTACAGTGATTACTCTGCACGCTGTTGGGAAGCTGATGCTAGACGCTATCAAGGCGCTATTGATAATATTTACAGTGAGCTGCCATTTGCGACTCCCCAAGACCTTCAAAAATTACCGCCGCTGCTTTATTTACCCGTCGAAAACACAAACTACACTGAGCCTAAATTATTTGGTCAAAAAGACCGTGCACGTTATAGATCGTTGAGACTTAAAAAAGCAATACGAGAAGCCCATATTGATATTAGGCTGTTCTTGAACACCCGGAAAATTCAGAGCATCAGTGATAATGAGCTACTGCTTTTAAGTAATCGCATGTTATTGCGAGAAAACCGCTTACCGCATCCGCAAGCAGCGATACGCTTTAACATTCTTGTAAAGACATTGAAGCGCTCTGAGGCTGGAAGCACATCTGCTCAAGAAAGCGAACAACCGCCTGATAGTGCAGCGAGTAACGATATTGCTTCAAATGAAGTATCTTCAGGATTAGCAAAACGTCAGTTACTGAGCAAACGCTTTATTGAACTGCGTGATGAGCGTACACATATAACGCCACGGATCACACATGCCCTTGAACTTTATACACAGCTTTCATCATGGGCTACTTCAACAATGAAAGAGGCACTAAAAACAACTTTATCTATGTCGCATGCCTTGTATATTGGCACAGTCCTTATGGCGATTGAAAAGCGTCTTGGATACAAGAAACTACTGCTCGATGTCATAGCTGGACAAAATTTCCGCTTACTTCAGAATAAGCGTCACTACTTTTTAGAATACAGTGAGATTTTAGATCCTGACGATTTTTCTGTAGCAGTTCAGCGGCATGAGTTGAGCTATAAAACTATGAGCCTGCTCGCTCATGGTATGCACAAAAAGAAAACAGTCGAAACAATAGAGCCAAGCCAGATCGGCAAGTTTAAAGCGTTACTTGATATTTACTCCAAGGATAACCCTGAGAGTTGTGAGCCACAAATAGAAGAACTACTAAGCTGGCTATGCAATATCATCAATCAAGCTAACTTAGTTCAGCTGCCGGGTATTGTTGCCGCTGCACTGAGCGAGCGAGCGCCACCGACAAGTTCATCTCTACATGATCATGAGCGCTTACTTAACGGCAGAATGTTAGCCCTCCCATCTGACGCAGTGGGCAAGACTGAATGGCCAAATAGTGCCTTGCCTAATGTACGCGATAGAAGCACTGACAAGCTTTCATTACAAGAGCAAGCCAAAGAGCTATCAAAGAATTTGGCTATTGCCTTGCAAGGCTACGAGACTAAGAGCGCTCGAGAATGTGCTAAAAAGCTCAAATCTATTTGCGATACATATCAAACTAAAGTCAGCTCAAGCATGATGCTGCTGGGTTACTGGATTGCTGACCTTACAGCCACAGGTAAAGCTAAAAACCGTAAAAAAATAGATCCTTATGCTCTTAAGTCTTTAACAACTTACTTCAGCAGTTTGTCGCCAGTATTTCGTGAGTTGTTGTACCAAGTTGACCTTTTTGCGCAAGACAGTGAAGAGATGACTGTTCTGTGCGTACAGATGATCGATTACAAAACCATGTCATCAAAACATGCTGATTATTTTGGTAAACGACTTAAAGACTTTTTCCGTTGGGCTGCGCGTTTTGGCATAGCTTCACCTGAGTGGGCAGATCTTGATCTAGGTAGTGGCTATCGCGCTGTTAGCGCAGGCCTGATGAGTGAGGCTGAGTATCAAGCATGCCAGATGACAATTTTAACAGACAGCACACTGACTCACGATGAGCAGTTGATACTAGGTTTTGTATTGCTGACTACTTATCGCTTTGGATTACGAGCACAAGAAGCAATTGGCATGCTTCGCCGTGACTGGTGTCAGCACGAACAACTCAGCTGGATTCTTGTGCTAGGCAATCAGTACCGAGCCTTAAAAAGCAAAGCAAGCCGTCGAGCGATACCGCTGTTGTTTAAGCTTTCAGAAAACGAGCAAGATATTGTTAATCGAACCCTTGCTAGATACACGAGTATTGCTGGCAAACAAAACAATCGACCTATTCTATGCGAAGCATCGAATCAAGAAAGCGGACAGCCAGTACTGACAAGCCTAGCACCACGAATTTCTCCAGTACTGATTCGGCTTATGCGCGGCGTCACAGGCAATCCGCAACTTGTACTGCACCATTGTCGCCACAGCTTTTATAATCGTGTTGCTCCTGCATTACTTGGACTCAACAATCCGCTCGCAGATAAGTTAACGAGTGCAGCAGAGCACGATCAAATTAGGCG
>Ga0265295_1007289_pt1 | contig 12847 bp, 7 predicted proteins | sample Munlansysbiofilm_FD_192503 | JGI IMG/M metagenome (GOLD analysis project Ga0265295, IMG submission 192503) | Leachate microbial communities from a municipal landfill in Southern Ontario, Canada - Methane capture system biofilm | ecosystem: Engineered > Solid waste > Landfill > Unclassified ... | reverse complement strand
AACAACTGGGACTACGCGGCATTTATCCCCAGTTGGCGACGCATACAAAGCGCTATCAAGGATTTCATTCCCGAATATTATGCTGCCGTAGAGCAGGATAATAAGTAGTGAGAAGTGAGAAGTGAGAAGTGAGAAGTGAGAGGTGGGAGGTGAGAAGTGAGAGGTGAGAGTTCAGAAGTAATAATTGGTAAAGGGTCAGATGGGAAATTACAAATGACAGACAAATTTTAAAAAACAAATTCCTAACATTTGTAACGCTTTGGTCATTGAGTTTTGAATATTGAAATTTATTTGGGATTGTTTACACCGACAACTGGCGGTTGTTTTATTGTCCTTTGGGATTTATTTGGGATTGTTTACACCGACAACTGGCGGTTGCTTTATTGTCCCTTCAGGATTCGTAACACAGATTCGTAGCCCAGGCCTTCAGGCCTGGGATAAAAAAATTGATTTTTAGAAAAATTGTAATTGTAAGATGGATGATTATCAGTATAAAAATCTGAACGAGCATTTTGTAAAACAATTCCGGCAACGGCTCACCAAAATTTATGGCCGGGAGTTGCCGCAGGAAGAGCTACATGCTTTTCTGGAGCAGATCGACCGGAATGTAAAAGATAAAAAGCCAACCCAAAAATGGGATGAACGCGACGTGCTGATGATTACTTACGGCGGCAGCATCCGCAACGATACCGACCCGGCGCTGCAGGTGCTGCACCGTTTCCTTAACCGCCATCTGAAAGAAGAACTAACCTTTGTACACTTGCTGCCATTCTTCCCATATAGCTCCGACGACGGCTTCTCGGTGATCAACTACATGCAGGTAAACCCGGAGCTGGGCGACTGGGACGACATCATCCGCCTAAGCGAAGACTACAAGCTGATGACCGATGTGGTGATCAACCATATCTCCAAAAGCAGCCAGTGGTTTCAGAACTATCTGCGCGGCGAAGGCGAAGGAAAAGATTTCTTTATTGAAGAAGACCCCGCCACCGACCTCTCGAAAGTAATACGCCCGCGCAGCCTGCCATTGCTCACACCTTTCGAAACCAGCAGCGGCATCAAATATCTGTGGACTACTTTCAGCGACGACCAGATCGACCTCAACTTTGCCAACCCCGCCGTGCTGCTCGAGATGGTGAAGGTGATTTTGTTTTACCTGAAAAACGGCGCCTCGATGGTGCGTATGGATGCCATCGCCTTTGTTTGGAAAAAGCCCGGCACCACATCGCTGCACCTGGCACAAACGCACGAAATAGTAAAACTGATCCGCAACATAATGGAAGCCGTCGATCCTGACGCCATCCTGCTCACCGAGACCAACGTGCCCAACAAAGAAAACCTCGAATATTTCGGTAATGGCGACGAGGCGCACATGGTCTATCAGTTTTCGCTGCCGCCACTGCTGCTGCATGCGCTGCACACTGGTCATTCCAGATATTTCAACCAATGGGTGGCGTCGTTGCCGAAGCTGCCCCCGGGGTGTACCTATTTCAACTTCACCGCCTCACACGACGGCATCGGCATGCGGCCGCTCGAAGGACTTCTGCCCGATGAAGAGCGCGAGGCGCTGATTTACAGCATGAAGGAAAATGGCGGTATCGTCTCCACGCGCCGCAACAGCGACGGCACCGAAAGCCCCTATGAGATCAACATCACCTACTTCGACGCCATGAAAACAACCGTACGCGGCAGCGACGACCTGCAAAAAGAGCGCTTCCTGGCTTCGCAAACCATTATGCTGGAGATGCAGGGGCTGCCCGCCTTTTATATCCATAGCCTGCTGGCCACCGCCAACTACCACGAAGGCGTAAACGAAACCGGCAGGGCGCGCACCATCAACCGCCGCAAATGGGACGAGCAGGAGATAGAAACCCTCCTGGCACAAGACACCACACACGCTGCCGTGCTCACCAAACTGAAAATAAGAATCAACATCCGCAAAAACCAAAAGGCATTTCATCCCGATGCACCTCAGGAAATGGTGGAGGCCGGCGAGGCTTTTATTGCGCTGCGACGCACCAGCACCGACGGCAAGCAACGCGTCCTGTGCATCACCAACATCACCCCGCAGCAGGGAACAACCCTGCCCAACCTCATAGAAAACCCGGAAAACACCATCGACCTCTTCACCCATCAAAAACCAAAAATAATAGATGGCGCATTCGTAATAGATCCTTATCAAACCTTGTGGCTGGAGAAGAGGTAGGAGGTTCTCAACCGGCAGTCGGTAAGCCTTTGGTCGACACAATCAGCTCCGTAGGAGCGGCATTATGGTAGAAAGCAGCATCAACCGCCTGTTCCAAAGCTCCATAGGAGTCAGCAGGTAAAATATAGAAATGAGCATATGATAGTAATGTTTTTTATAGCTTAGCCCCAACGGGGCGACATCATTAGCAAAGTGCGTTGCGCTTTGTTTTTGGACGTTACAAATCAAATATCACAGCCCCAACGGGGCGACATCATTAAGACGGTCATCAGTCCTCAGCCGGCATTCTCAGCATTCAGTTCTCAGTCCCATGAAAGTGTTCAGCTTAGGCTGGTTTCGACAATGCTCAACCCGACCTTGCCAAAGCTGTATCTATATGCTGAAAGGTTTTTAAATGACATCAACTAAGGCATGAGCGGCATGCATGGTTTCAATTTGGCTGGTGCCGGAATTGAAACGAGGGGTGTTTATTCGATAAAGCGCTGATAACTGTTCCCAACTTTTAGTAACATTGCAGCCTGAAAAAATCAGGTAGATGAAAAGACTTTTGGAAATACTTCAGTACATCAAAAATTATCTGGGCTATGCCTCGCTCAACGTGCTTTTCAATGTGCTGTCGGTGATCTTCAATCTCTTTTCGCTGGCCATGGTAATTCCATTTTTGCAATTGCTTTTCGACACCACCAAACTGGTTTACGAACGGCCTGCCCTTGCCTGGAACACCGATGCCATCGCTAATTATTTCAACTACATCATCAGCAGCGTTATCATCGAGCATGGCCAGGTGCAGGCGCTGATGTTTATCTCGCTGCTGGTAGTAGCCTTGTTTTTTCTAAAAAACCTAAGCCGCTATCTGGCAATGTTTTTTCTGTCGCCGTTACGCAATGGCGTGGTGCGCGACCTCCGCAACGACATCTACCGGCGCATACTCATCCTGCCCCTCTCCTATTTCTCGGAGCAGCGCAAAGGCGACATCATGTCGCGCATCACCAACGATGTGATGAACATCGAGTGGTCGATCATGCAGTCGCTCGAAATGCTTTTCCGCGAGCCGCTCACCATCCTCTTTTTTCTGGTCACGCTCATCGTCATCAGCCCCACGCTCACCCTTTTTGTTGTGTTGCTGCTGCCCATCGCCATGCTTCTGATAGCCTTCATAGGCAAAAGCCTCCGCCGCACCTCGGCGCGCAGCCAGCGGCAACTGGGCACCATCCTCTCCATCGTCGAAGAGACCATTTCGGGGCTGCGCATCATCAAAGGTTTTAACGCTATCGAGAAAACCGATGAGAAATTCCGCGAGCAAAACGACATGCTCACCCGCACCATGGTGCGCCTTTTCAGAAAGCGCGACCTGGCCTCACCCATGAGCGAATTCCTCAGCACGCTGGTGCTGGTGGTGGTGCTTTGGTTTGGCGGCCAGCTGGTGCTGGAGCCAGGATCTAATCTGCCACCCACCGTTTTTATCTTTTATGTGGTGGTGTTTTCGCAGCTTATCGTGCCCGTGAAATCGGTTACAGAGGCCTATTATAATGTGCAGAAAGGCGTGGCTTCGGCAGAGCGCATCCGCGAAATTATTGATGCCGACGAAGTGATTTTAGAAAAACCTGATGCTTTGCGCAAAAATGACTTCTCACACGCCATCGAATATCGCAACGTTTATTTTGCTTATGAAAAAGAAGAGGTTTTAAAAAATATCAATTTAAAAATCCCCAAAGGCAAAATGGTGGCGCTGGTGGGAGCTTCGGGCAGCGGAAAAAGCACGCTGGTGGATCTGCTGCCGCGTTTCTACGATTGTACTGCCGGCGAAATCCTCATCGACGGCGTCAACATCCGCGACCTGCGCATCGAAGACCTGCGCGGACTGATGGGAATCGTTACGCAGGAAACCATACTTTTCAACGATACGGTTTTTAATAATATCGCTTTTGGGATGGAAAATGTGGAGCGCGAATCGGTGGTGGCAGCAGCCAAAATTGCCAACGCCCACGAGTTTATCAGCAGCATGCCCAACGGCTACGATACCAACATTGGCGACCGCGGCATAAAAATGTCGGGCGGACAGCGCCAACGCATCAGCATAGCGCGCGCGGTGCTGAAAAACCCGCCGGTGATGATCCTCGACGAAGCCACCTCGGCGCTCGACACCGAGAGCGAGCGCCTGGTGCAGGATGCCTTGCTGAAACTTATGAAAAACCGAACCTCCGTAGTCATCGCCCACCGCCTCTCCACCATTCAGCACGCCGACGAAATTGTGGTGCTCGACAAAGCCGAGATCGTCGAACGCGGCACCCACCACGAGCTGCTAAGCAAAGGAGGCTTCTATAGCCGGCTCATTGCGATGCAGTCGTTTGGGAAATAGGCAGCGCAGGTAATTTGCCTTAAAAAGAAAACAACCTGTATTGAAAATCGAAATTCCAGGTTTTCTCTCTGGCGCTTCCACCTACCCTCTTCTTATTTTCCAAAGGACAATGTATAGCCGCTATTGTTTTATCATTTTTACAAATATGGATTCGCGATCAAGAGTAATTAGCTCAACCAAATAGATTCCTTTATCTAATTTGCTAACATTAACAACTTTACCGATAACGTCTTCAGTTTTAACGATTCGGCCTGTAACCTCATAAATTTTGATGGTTTTAAAACTCTTCTCTGAATTAATGTGGAAAAAATCACCAACCGGGTTGGGGTAAATGGATAGACTAAAATCCGAAGCTTTGCCTCTCTCAGCTACAAATACCGCTGTCTCCGAGGTTCCTTTATTTAGTATCAATCCCCAGTTGCCCGATATCCAGGATCGCGAACCGAAGGTACTAATAGCGAATAATTCGTTATACTCAGGCGTATAGTATTCCTCTTCTGTCCAGGTTTCACCACCATCATATGTCCGAAGTAAAGCATTATCCCCAACTGCATAGCCGTTCGATAAACTTGAAAAACCAATATCATTCAGTCCGGAATAGATCGTTCCTTCATATTGTGTATTCCAGGAGTTTCCACCATCTGTTGTGTGCAAGATTACCGGGCTACCGATTCCTCCGGCCACCCATCCAATTTCCGGATCTATAAAAAATACTGATTTAAATTGCTCGTAGCCATCAAACTGTACACTCCAGGTATCTCCTCCATTTTCGGTAAGAAGTATCTCTCCTGAATAGGTTACAATCCATCCTTTTTGCGCACTGACGAAATATATCGATTCAATTCTGCCGGACGCTCCTGTATTAAGCGAATTCCAATTAAGACCTCCATCAGTGGTTTTGTAAAGAACCCCGGCTAATCCTCCGGCCCAGCCATAAAGCTCATCAACAAAGAAAATCGATTTGAGTCGGCTTACTTGTCCGCTATATTGCACTTCCCAGGTATTTCCTCCATTATCAGTGTGGATGATGTATCCGTTGTTTTGTTGACCGCCACATATCCAGCCTTTTTGATCATCAATAAAGCTCATCGAATACCATTCCTGCCAAACAGGCGAAATTTGTGAATTCCAGGTATAGCCTCCATCTTCTGTAAACATTATTTCACCGGCTCCTCCAGCGGCCCATCCTTTCTCTTCATCAACAAAGCAGATGTCGTATAATGGGTACATCTGACTGTTGGATTTCTTTTCCCATGTTTCACCGCCATCATCTGTGCGAAATAGTTTTCCGTTAAGCCCGTCGCTTGTTCCGATAGCCCATCCTTTGGTGGCATTATAAAAGTAAACATCATAAAATGGCCCCATCTCCAAATTGTGTCTGGCCCATGTTTCACCACCATCGCTGGTTATATATAGTGCCCCATCGCCACTAACAAAGCCGTGTTGCAGATCTGTAAAGCTTACCCCCGACAAAAATGAATTGGCGTAATAAGCTTGCAGGTTCCAATTTTGCCCTCCATCGGAAGTGTGAAAAATTGATCCCTGAATACTTACCGTCCATCCGTTTGATTGATCAACAAAATAGACAGCGTTCAATATTTGGTCGGTGCCGCTGTTAAGTTCGCTCCAGGTATTGCCTCCATCATCAGTTTTAACGATCAGCCCGTCATTTCCGACAGCCCACCCAGAAAGATCGTCAATAAAAAACAAATCTTTCAATCTGCCATCAGGAATGTCATATTGGGTTTGCCAGGATTCGCCACCATTGGTGGTGTGCAGTATTTTCCCAGAGAGTGCGCTAAGAGCGGCGATCCATCCGATTTGATCATTAGCAAAATAAACGGAAACCAATTGAAAAGAAGTGCCGCTTGTTTGTTCGTTCCAGGTGTTACCGCCATCATTGGTATGAATAATCAGGCCTTCGTACCCTACAATCCAGCCATTTTCCTCATCGGTAAAATCCATGGAGTAGAGTGGAACGGAAACCCCTGAGGGATGAATTTGCCACGAATAACCGCCATCAAACGTTGTCAATACCTCACTGCCGGAAATCATCCAACCCCTGTATTGATCAATAAATTCGATATCTCTTACAGGACGTGGAGGAAACGGACATTGTAAATTCCATTGTGAAAAGCTAACCTGGAAAAGACAAACTAAAACTGTAAATAATGCAAAGTGTTTCATGACTAATTTTTTTATTGTTAATAAATGTGTTTTTTTGATTTATTACTTCTCAAAATTCTTGTCTTTTTTCCGCTTTAGTAGTATCCATTTTGTCATTCTGGTTCATCAATTCTATTCAAATTTATTTTAACAAAGATAAAAATATTATTTACTTGAGAATGAATGCTTTTTCATAATTTTTAGAAATTATTTAGTTGGTGTGTTCCGGGGCGGACAAACCATAACGATAATAAGGGAAGAAGGAAAGTAGCTGTTTAGCTATTGATGAATAGTTGGACGAATTTAAAAATTCCATAGTTAGCCCGAAGCCATCCACAGCAGCGGCCAGTGTGGTGGCGCTCCCTTTCTCCGCCAACCGACGGCGAATGCCTGTCACGATTATCGGGAGAACCGGGCCTGCCTCACCGACAGGGGATGAGGTCTTTGACCTTAAAACCTTATCCTGTTTCCTGAACCTTAGTAGAGCATGTGATCCAATAATTATCCAACCTTATTACCTTATTGTCAGCATTTAATAAGGTAATAAGGTTGTTACGAGATGTTGTATTCATCTACTAAGGTTAATTAATTGAAAATAAGGTTTTTATCTCTTCGCCCGAAACCATCCACAGCAGCGGCCAGTGTGGCGCCTCCCTTCTCTGCCAACCGACGGCGAATGCCTGTCCCGATTATCGGGAGAACCGGCCTGCCTCACCGGCATCGCCATAATGTTCCGACCATGTAAAATATTCTATTTTTGCGCGCTGCATCAGAGCTTTATTGATGGTGGTAAAAATGGATTGGATTTAAAAATTAATAACTGTGAGGCTTTCAGGGGATAACTTAAGATTAAAAACTAAAAACAGGCTTTCGATGGCCGCGTTGGTTGGTGCTATGATCGCTGTGCTGGTGATCAACCTGGTGCATGCGCAATGGAACAACAAGAACAAGGTGCTGCGTAGTGACGTTAACCAATATTACTCCTATCTGCCGGCCTTGTTTATTTATCATGATATTAAACTCACCTTTCTCGAAGATGATGCTTTTGCGCTCGGCCCTCATTTTTATCCTTACACCACGCCACTTGAGATCAAGGGCATTGTCGCTACATATGGTGTTGCGCTTCTTTATCTTCCATTTTTCCTGGCAGGCCATGCTTATGCGCTGCTGTTTGGCTACCCGGTCACCGGGTTTTCAGCGCCCTATCAAATCCTGATTCAGTGGAGTGGTTGGGTTTATTTACTTTTCGGCTTGCTTCTGATGCGGCGCCTGCTCATGAAATATTTCACTGACGCCGTTACAGCCATCGTTATTGCAGCTACCGTAGTCAGCACCAGCCTGCTGTGGTATGTTACCGGCGAAGCAGCCATGTCGCATGTTTACAGTTTCTTTACTATTACAGCATTCTTGTTTCTTATCGATCGCTGGACACAGCGGCCAAACCTCACAGATGCCATTCTGATAGGATTGACAGCCGGACTAATTGCCCTGATCCGACCTACCAATGCGCTTGTAGGAATGTTGCTGATACTTTGGAAGGTAGGCACTTGCCAGGAGCTAAAAGAGCGGTTTCGTCTTTTACTAAAAAAATGGCCGCTGGTTCTGACGATGATCGGCATGGCCATAATTATGTGGCTTCCGCAATTTAATTACTGGAAAATCATTTCCGGCCAATGGTTTTTCAGCAGCTATCCCACCAGTAAATTCTTTTGGGGCAACCCACAGCTTTTCAACGTTTTGTTTTCGTGGCGCAAGGGATGGCTGATTTATACGCCCGTGATGGCTTTTACACTTATCGGCATTGGCTTGATGTATCGGGTGCGCCAGCAGTTTTTCTGGTCGTTGTTGGTCTATTTTCTGGCAAGCTGGTATGTTATCTCGTCGTGGTGGAGCTGGTGGTACGGTGGCGGCTTAAGCATAAGGCCTTTTGTGGATTCGTACGGGATTTTTGCTTTCGGAATGGCAGCTTTCCTTACCTGGGCTTTCAGGCAACGCCGGTGGCTCATGATCGCAGTAATGATTCCATTTGTATTCACGCTATGGAACGGAGCACACAACAATGCCCGCTATTTTTACCAATCTATCCATTACGACAGCAACTCCAAAAGTTCTTATCTCGATGGCTTTTTTCACATCAGGCAGCAACCCAGCTTTTATGAATCGCTCGAAAAACCAGATTATGAAGCAGCACATTGGGGCGTTTATCGCCTGGAAGGTGAGGGTAATGATAATGATAAAAGTCAAGAATAACTGCTCCTGTCATTTATTTAATAAATTTACCACAGAAAAATATTAAGAAAAACAGATGCGAATATTCAATATTGCACCCAGCCAAAAGCGGCAACTGCCCGCAATCGTCGTTTTCTTTGCCATCATCTATTCGCTCATTACGGTTGTAAATCATTACAACTTCAGGACCTATGCGCTCGACATGGGCGTTTATACCAACGCGCTTTACGACTACGTGCGCCTGCAATGGAACGACAGTACAATATGGAAGCCGGTAGCTGAAAATCTGTTGTCCGATCATTTCGATCTTTCGCTTTTCTTCATTGCGCCGCTGTCGCTATTGCTGGGTAGCTACACCCTGCCGCTGGTGCAGATATTCTTTGTTTTGCTGGGCGGGGTTGGCGTGTATCGTTATTTTATGCTCAACCCAAAGCAGGCTCCGATAGCAATTTATGCAACCATTTTCTTTTACCTCTTTTTTGGAATCTTTGCAGCGCTTGCGTTCGATTATCATGGCAACGTGGTGGCGGCGGCGTTGGTGCCCTGGTTTTTTGTGCAATTGCGCCGCAACAAACTGCTGTTGGCTTTTTTGTTTTTGCTGGCCATACTTTTCGGAAAAGAAAACATGTCGTTGTGGATGGCTTTTGTGAGCCTGGGATTATTAGCCAACCATTGGCGACAGCCGCGTATAAGATACTTCCTGATTTTTGCCTTTTTCTTTTCGCTGGTTTATTTTTGGATGGTATTGCAGGTGGTGATGCCGGCACTCTCCAACGCCGGCAACTACGCCCACTTCCGGTACGATGCGCTTGGAAATACACCCGGTGAGGCTATCGGAACGATATTGCGCCATCCGATAGAGGTGATGAAAATCATGTTTACAAACCATACCGGCGAGCCCAACGGCGACTATGTAAAATTAGAGCTGCTGCTGTTTCTCACGGCCTGCGGGCTGCCGTTGCTTATTCTCCGACCGCAGTATCTGGTAATGCTGGTGCCCATATTTTTTCAGAAATTATTCAGCAACTTCCCGGTGCATTGGGGTGTAGGATACCAATACAGCGTTGAGTTTGCTCCTGTGATGGCCATCGGGGTTTTTTCGGTGGTGGCCCTTATCCCCAACAAATATTTTAAACACCTGGCCGCCGCCGTGCTCGTGTTATTGTCAGTAGGCACTACCCAGCGGCTGATGAACCACACCTATCAGTATGTCGATAAAATCTATGTTCAGATTTTTTCTGGTGAGCATTATAAACGCAATTATTCTGTGAAAAAGATGCACCAACTGCTCAGGCTGGTGCCTGATGATGTGGTGGTAAGCGCGCAAAATGCCTTTGTGCCGCACATGGCTTTGCGCGACACCATTTATCAGTTTCCGATCATTAAAGACGCAGCTTACATCGTTTTGTCAGAAAAAGAAAATACCTGGCCAATGACCGTGGATGCTTATGTGGCGCATGTCGAAGAGATTCAAAACAGCGGCCATTGGGAGGTGGTGCACAAAGATGAGGATGTATTAATTTTAAAACGAAAACCAGAAGCGTCCGATTGATAATTTTGGTTTTTTAATAAAATGAGCGATCTTGGTTTTAAATCGTTGGGTAATGAATAAAAACGCTGTTTCTTCTTTTTGCCAAAAATACTGCACCGAGCGAAATCTCTATTGGGCGCTTTTTATTTTTGTGTGGGGATACCTGTGGCTGCGGGCCATCTACACCCAGCTCACCTTCGACGAAACAGCCACATTTTTCCAGTACGTCCACGTAGCCGAAATCGCACCGTTTTCCTCCGCCCTCTCGGCCAACAATCATGTGCTGAATAGCCTTTTGAGTTATTTGTTTTATTCGCTCTTCGGCGCCAACAGCCTTGTATTTCGTCTGCCCAACGTGCTGTCGTTTGTATTGTTTTTTTATTTCCTGGTGCGGCTTGGAAGCTACATCCACAGTTGTGTGCTGCGCGTCTCGCTGGTGGTGACGCTGGTTTTTATGCATAATTTTATCGAGTTTTTTGCGCACTCCCGCGGCTATGCCCTTTCGATGGGCATGCTGATGCCGGCTTTGTGGTATCTTTCCAAAGCGCTGTATCGGGCAAGAGTCAAAGACTTCCTCCTGGCTTTGTTGTTTGCAGCTCTGGCGCTGTCGGCCAATCTCACACTTATTAATACGGTCATTATTTTTATTTCGCTGCTTGCGCTAAAATTGCTGGTGGACAAAAAAATGACGCTCCAAAAAGCCTGGCCTCACTGGGTCATCATTATGATTGTTGGTGTGGGTTCGGTGGTCTATTTTGCTACGTTCGTCTTTACGCTCAAAGCCGCCGGCGAACTATATTACGGCGACACCACGAGCTTCTGGTCGGTAACCGTGCTATCATTAATCGAAGCGTTATTCGACAAGAAAAGTTTGCTTGTCGCAATTTTTGTGGGATTATATTTCAGTTGGGTGCTGCTTGCAGGCTGCTGGTTCTTTTTCAGAAAAATCAACATCCAAAAGCTCTTTAATCCACGCATGCTCCTATTTTATTTCCTTATCGGAAATATAGTGGCAGCGGTTTTATTAAAATATCTTTTTGCAGCCAATTACCCTCAGGATCGAACCGCGTTGTATTTTGTGGTCTTTTTCACGGGCAGCCTGTTTTTTATCACCGACCTGGCTGCGGAGAAATTTCGCAGCAAAGCGCTGCTGCTCATGATCATCCCGCTGTTGCTTATTCCCGTGCACTTCGTTATGAAAATGAATCTGTCGTACAACTCCATCGAGCGGCACAAAATCCCCGAACGTTTTTACGATAAAATCCTGGAGAGCTACACGCCGGGAGAGGCTCCCCCCACCGTGGGCGGCTACCGCATCAGGGAACTGCGCTGGTCGTATCTCAACTATTCACGTGGCGGATTGCTTGGCAAAATACACTGGACGCTCTACCCCAGCCGCATCGAAGATTTCCAGATCGTCGACACTACCTATTTTAAAGATTGGCGCACCACCTACGATTCGATAGATTATGAAACCACCTCCGGTTATTATCTGTTGAAGCGCAAAAAGCAAATCCCGCAGCAGTTTATCGACCAAAAATCGGATATTATTCACCCGCCATCAAACGAACTTTATTACAGCCTCTTCAGGGTTGATGTGGATTCGCTTCAGGGCGAGCATCTGGAAATCATTTTCGACATGCACTTTAACACTGCGGCCAGGCCTTTCAGGAGCTGGCTGGTGGCTTCGATAACCAATGCCCAAAATCAGGAAGTGCGCTACGAATACCTGGCGCTCGACTGGATACGCAACAGATGGGAAAACCAATCAGGGCATCTTATCAATGGCATGATTGTGCCGGTACCCGCCGACGGAACTAATCTCAACATCTACATTTGGAACCAGAAAGAGGTCGATTATGAAATTCCCGACGGAAAGGTGAAGATTATGAAATACGTGCTGTAAAAAAAAACTTTTTGCAGCGAGTTTGGCTGACTGCTGCAAAATTATGCTGAGGCTGGGATGCATTGTGGCTGTAACGACAAAAAACGGCATGAAGAGGGGTTTTATAATGAATGACGCTGGTAAGTTGTAAATAGTGTTAAGACAGAAACGACCAGTGCCAAAAATCATTATCAATTCCATCCCCTCCCACAGTGTGGTGATAAACCCCGGGAATTATCAGGATAAAGCGCGGCATTTGCGTCAGGCAAAAAGGTGTGTCTGTCCAAAAATCGTAGCTCCTCAGACCTCCATCAACACTTTTTTTTAAGCTGTGGCTAATAACATTGTAATTATGTATTTTATTATTTTACTTTTGGCCGCTAAAAGCGATCTTTATTATTCATTTAAAAACGTAACCATTGTTACACAAAACAATTTTATTATGGATAACATTTTCTTAATAATTCCTTT
>Ga0265295_1007288_pt1 | contig 12847 bp, 10 predicted proteins | sample Munlansysbiofilm_FD_192503 | JGI IMG/M metagenome (GOLD analysis project Ga0265295, IMG submission 192503) | Leachate microbial communities from a municipal landfill in Southern Ontario, Canada - Methane capture system biofilm | ecosystem: Engineered > Solid waste > Landfill > Unclassified ... | reverse complement strand
CTTTGCAGCGCCCAGACGATGGTGATCGATGATCTCCAACACCTCAGCCTCCTCAATGCCGCTTACCCCTTGCTCGGTTTCATTGTGGTCCACCATGATCACTTTTGTCTTGGGCCTATCAAGGAAGCAACGGCGGGTCACAAAACCCTTGTACTTGCCACCCCCAAAGACGGGAAGTCCTCGGTACTCACTATCGGCAAGGATACCCCTTGCCACATCGAAGAGACAATCATCCTCCAGCTTGATGGGGTCCTGTACCATGAGCTCCTTGACCGGGACACTGAGACGCAGCAGACGGAGTGTCTCTGCGGTATCAAGCGCGCTGAGATATACGGAACCCTGATAAGAATCCCAATCGACACTGCTGGTTACATGATCCTCAATTCCTGTGAGAACAATGGCCGGTATCTGGAGTTCGATGGCTTTTCTTATATGATCTTCCCTGTCCCCTACCACGAGTATTGGAGGTCTGCCTTCCAAAGCTTCCATATGTTTGCAGAAGATTATATAGCGCATTGCCCCAACCATGATCGGAGCATCGAAGGTTGATCTCTCACCACGCTTCAGGAAGGAACCCTTGAGTACCTTGGGGAAGTTATCCAATACAAAGTGATAGATGGGTCGCTCGCCACTGTTCTCTTTCAGGACAAAGCTGCTGACCTCATCGACACTCAACAGACCACGGTACTGTTCCCCTTCCATTACCGGTACAACTGAGGTTTTGTTTGAGGATCCGTAGAAGGAAACCAGGTTATACACTGGGTCTCCCACCTGTACAACCGAGTTGGTATTTCGGGTAACACTCAGCACCTTGGTTCTCACATCCTTGATAAAAGGAGGAGGGGTAACCCCCAATCGGTCAAACTGTGCTTTTGTTGTATCATTGAGATTCCCACATCTTACTGCGTTGTACGTATTGTTGGGGTCGACCTTATTCTTCAGAAATGCATAGCTATAGGCAGCACAGATGCTGTCCATATCCGGATTACGATGTCCACACACATATATTTCGGCCACGATATGCTCCTCTGTTGTCCGTCATTCTATCCGAGTTGTGCTCCTCTGACAACTGATAACAGCTAGTCAGAGCAGTGCAAATAGGGTACCATCGAAGGAACCAAGGAGATGTAATATGCCTAGTGTAGTGCTTGCAAATGACCATGGTGCGGTTGAACTGGCCAAGAGATTAATTGGATATCTGGAAAAGATGGGCTATACGGTAAACCATCTGGGAGTAACTTCCAACGAATCGGTAGATTACCCCGATATCGCGAAAGAAGCTTGCCTGGAATACAAGAAAGGCGAGTATGAATTCGGTATTGTCCTCTGTGGAACCGGAATTGGAATCTCCATCAGTGCAAATAAGGTTGAAGGTATCCGTTGTGCTCTCCCCCAGAACTGCTATGCAGCAGCAATGGCGAGACGCCACAACAATGCGAACTTTATTGCATTTGGCGGAAGAATCGACTATCCGGAAGACCCCGTTGATATGCTGGATGCCTTCATGGAGGTCTCTTTTGAAGGAGAACGACACCAGAGACGAGTTGACAAAATGATGGCCCTGGAAGGGACCTGCTAGCGGTAGTCCTTGTAGGTACCTACCACATAGAAATCATATTTGATCAAATCAAAAAGCAAACCAATCTGTCCATTTGATAGATTGTATGCCAGGGTGAGAGAGAGCAGACGCTCTCTCTTCCCATTTACGGGGTTTCCTATCGTTACAGGGGTCAAGGAGAGCAACACATGGCTTATTCCCAAGGTTCCTTGCTCCTGGTAGGAACTTACCATGACACCTGCTCCCAAGAGCGTATTGATCCCTACCCCTGCCACTGCAGATGCGGTGGAACGTTGTCCCAGCAACGTTCGTTGCATGAGCAGTGAAACCGATGAGCTGCTGAATGGGTCGGGAATGATCCGAGTATCTACCTGAACATCAAATTCCCATACATCCGTTAAACCGGTAGAAAGTCCCCACGCAAGCTTCATTCGACTTGGATCAAGATCTTTCTCATATAAGTGGGCATTGGTTCCCAAGGTAATTCCCAGGTCAAAATACCCAGCGAAAAGAGGAGAAACAACAATCAAGACGATGATACTGGTCAATAACAATTTTTTTTGCATGATACCCTACTTGAAAAAATACGTGTAACGGACAAGGTTGATCCCCCAACTGTCCACTACGCCCTTATCCATATTGAAGGCGATAAAGGGGGAAAGCACTTCATACCAGAAGTCCTTTTGGCTCAATTTCAACAGACTTGCTTCCACGGTGAAGGTAGAGGCCTCCCTTGCAGGATCAAACTGGTAGAAAACCCCAAGAGCAGGAGTATAGGCGACCACATTGTGAGCAATGAAATTGAATGGATGATTCGTGGTCCTGACAAGATCTACATGCAAGCCTACCTGCAGGTATGGAATGACCCACTCCTTATCCTGATCGGTTCCTAAGGCTACTTTGCCCACCAAGGAAGGATTCCCGTACTCCAGCAACCAAGGTCGGTAAGCCAGTGAGATTTCCATCCCACTGGACAATCGCTCAGGTCCATCTGAGATCTCTTCACCATAGTACCCAAACCCGTACCCGAACGATCGGGCCATTACAGGAGTTGATAAAAGAAGTATCAGCAGTATGAGTATCATTGTTGGCTTCTTCATCATCAACCTCCAAAGAATGCGGTTATAAAGCGGGGCCAGTTCATGAGGGTATGCCACCCCTCGGCCATCTCTTCGGTAATGGGAACAGTTCCCTCATACAGTTCTTCAAAATGAAGTTTCAACTGTTGGGCCAATTCCGGGCTGTCAATCACCAGGGAATTCTCATAAGCGAGATTCATCGAACGGTAATTGATATTCGTTGATCCAATCAAGACATAGCGCTCATCTACAATGAGCAACTTCTCATGCAATAACCGTTGGGTTTCCGCTCTCTCTTCCTCGATACGGAGATCAATCCCCATATCAAGAAGATCCTTTGTCATGTACTCAATACCCTTACGGTTGGTAACCCGCCGGTCAAAGGGTATGATCATCTGGATCTCTACACCCCGCTCTTGTGCCATTCTAAAAGCCGTGATCATCTCCTCATCCATGAAGGGAAGAAACGGCAGCACTTGTACTGAGTGGTCCGCCTCACTAAGCAGTGAGCCGATGAGCTTGCTGATCTGTGCGCTTTTCGGTTCCTGGTTCACATACCAACCCTGGTATGTCTCCTTTCCTTCAAGCGAGGTTTCATCAACGGTAAAGTCATCCCTATCTATCTCATCCCAGGTCTGTTCATTCCACCAAGGAACGAAATAGTCAAGAATAAGGCTGCTGAGTTCAGGAGAGATGAATTCATACATGCTATCCCGTTGCAGTTGCTCGTTTTCAGCACCAATGGAGATATAGTTGAGGTTCATCCCCCCAAGCGCGACATGCTTCCCATCTACGATGAGGAATTTTCGGTGGTCACGGTAAAGGAGGTTTAAGCCGCTCACCAACCGTGCACCACTGATGGAATTGAACTCCAGGAGGTGCACCCCGCTTTCACGGAGGAATTTGAGCGGTATCAAATGAAAGCGTGTCTCTGTCATGTCAAAAGGACCTGTCCCGTCTACCACAAAGTATACGCGGACTCCACTCTCTGCTTTCCTGGCAAGTGCACTGTACAGCTCTTCCAGTTCCTCGGAACTGGAGGCAAGGAATGCACTGGTGATAAGATAATCCTCCGCACCCTCTACCAACTCAATAAGCCGGTCTCTCCATGCCCTTCCATCATAGTATACGTCAGGATAGGAAACCTGCACGGAAGGAATCTGAAACGAAGAGAGTTTTTCCTCGAAAGGAACCGAATCAGAGAGCACCTCTTCAGATATCATATGCTGGGTGCTTGAGCAACCTGTTCCGAGAAGTATCAGACTGATGATTATGCATACCAAACGAACCTGACGCATCATGACCTCATCGTGGGGAATATGAAGGGATGTGGCAGCAAATCCTCGAATCGGTATGCTACATGACTACCTTTTCTGCCTTCAGCGTATGCTACATCCACCAAGTGAACATCGGTATCCTTTTTGCTGAACTCTGCAAGCACCTGGAGGCATTGGGCACATGGGGGGGCTGGAGGAGCATCCTCACTCACCACCACCAGAAGAGAGATCCCTATGGTTCCTTCATTTGTTATGGCATTGAGGATCGCATTACGTTCTGCACAGATGGTTGCTCCATAACTGGAATTTTCCACGTTGCACCCACTATATACCCGGCCGGTGGCACTACTGACCACTGCCGCTCCAACCTTGTATTTTGAATAGGGGGTGTAAGCATTCTTCCTGGCTTCATATGCCTGCTCAATTGCCAAATCCAAGAGGGCTTTCCCTCCCCTCAAGGGAGAAGATGCTTCCAGGATCTTGTTTGCGCCATACACCACACGGTCGTCCTTTCCCTTGCTGGAAGAGAGAATCATCTCCAGTTCTTCAATACTGTTGAAATCCTCAAATGCATCCAGGCTTGAAAACACATAATCTGCCCCGGCATCAACAAGTTCGGATACAGGGAAGGTGGTAGCTACTGCACAGACGGAACATCCGGCTTGCTTACCCGCAATAATACCATTCAAGGCATCCTCAATCACCAAGCATTCCTGCGGGGGAAGCCCCATGGAAAGAGACGCCAACTGATAGATATCTGGATTTGGTTTGTTTCTCTTGATGCTTTCACCGGTTACCATGCAATCAAAGTCCGATTCTGCAAGCCCTATTGCACGAAGATTGATCTCTGCCTTTGTACGTGCAGCACTTGTAGCTAGAGCTAGCTTTAGCCCTGCCTTACGGGCATTGGAAATAAAACGATGAACCCCCTCAAGCGGTCCACGGTCCATGGCGTATGTTGCATAGAGAGAAAACAAGGTCTCTCTGGCTTCCTCAAAGTCTATCGAAACACCATATTTCTCAGCTACACCACAGAGAAAACGCTTATCTCCTGCGCCAATGAATGGAGTGAAGTCCTCGCTTTGGACTGTTACTCCTATGCGTTCAAAATAGGTCATTGCAGCGTGGAGGATGACAGGCTCGGAATCGATGAGAACCCCATCCATGTCAAACAGTATGCCTTCAATCATGGAAACTCCTTGCTGATAGTCTAGTGAAAATAGCCATCTGTGACAATAAGTGTACTAGCGAAAGACAGCATCCCTTGCAGGATGCCGTCACTAAAACCAACCTCTCAAACTCAGTGCATAATGGTCTTGCCTCGACCGACATCATCCTGGAAAACAAACTCTCCATGACCTGCACGTCCCAGATAGATATTGTCTCCCATGATCAAACGCCCACGAAGATACGTCATGATCGGCTTTCCAATTACCTGCACTCCCTCATACGGGGTATAGCCACTGGCAGAATGGGTATTCTCCTTGCTGATCGTCCAAGCCATATCAGGGTCGAAGATGACAAGATCTGCATCACTTCCTACTCGGATGGAACCTTTCTGGGGATAGATCCCAAATGCCTTCGCAGGTGCAGTACTGAGCAGATTCACCACTTGCTGGAGGCCAATCCTCCCACTGTTTGCTGCAAAGGAGTACACAAGGCTTAGAAGTTCCTCAGTACCGGGGATCCCTGGAAGAATGGTTCTCACATCATCACTGGAGAGTTTCTGTTCACGCGTAAAGGAACAGTGATCAGTTGCAATGATCTGCACTTCCCCATTAAGCACTGCTTCCTGCAAAGCCTCGTTATCTTCCTTGCTCCTCAAGGGAGGTGTCATTACATACAGTGGGCCATCCTCCCCTTCAAGCTTTTGCTTATCCAGGAACAGGTAGTGGGGTGTTGTCTCAAGAATTACCCTGAGGCCCTTTGCCCGTAGCTCCCTCACCTTCTGCAGTCCAGCCTTGCTCGAAAGATGGACTACGTATAGTGGCATATCGAGCTCCAAGGCTATCTTACCTACTGTCTCAATACCTCTCGCCTCTGCTTCACTTGGGCGGAGTACGGCATGAGAAGGAGGAGTATAAGGACCGGTATAGCTGCTATTGACCTTCTGGATGGTTGCATCATCCTCACAGTGGACACTGACCAGGAGGTCATGCTTCTTGCATAAAGCGAAGATCTTGCGCAGCTCTTCTTGATTGTCGACCAGATAACCTACGTCCTTGTAGGTGGTGAACATCTTGATAACCTTCACCCCGGCTTTCTTGAGCTCCACCAGCTCCTCTTCCAAGGTCTCTCTGTACGCGTACAGGCCTTGATGCAAAGAGAAATCTACTGCCATCTCCTTACCCATGGCTGTACTTCTCGCTTTGGTACAGGCGGCAAGATTTCCCTTCTTGTCATCATCGGCAAAATCAATCACCGTGGTGACCCCTCCAAAGGCTGCACAACGGCTGCCTTCCTCAAAGGAGTCAGCAGTCACCGTTCCCCTGCTTACCAAGTGATAATGTGTATGGGCATCAATGATACCCGGCAATATACACATATCCTCAGCCTGTACAATCTCTGTTCCCTCAGGCAAGGTGTCTGGATCGATTTTTGCTGCGATATGCACAATCTTCGAATCCTCGATCAAGATGTCAGCATGCCTGGTCCATTCCGTATCAACGAGCAATCCGTCTTGTATTAATATTCTATTCATACCTTAAGGATACCTCAGGATTGGAAAGACTGCAAAGCAAAAAGCGTGAGTCATGCTTAGTAACGGAGATTTGGTTCCTTGATCGCCTTAACCTCATCCAAGCGGCCTACAGGGGTGGAATAGGGAGCACCTTTCACATACTCAGGATCCTCCTTTGCCTGTGCAAGGATGGAACGGAAGACAAGGATGAAAGCTTCCAGCGTCTCAAGGCTCTCGCTCTCGGTAGGTTCAATCATGAGTGCTTCACTTACCAAGGAGGGAAAGTACATGGTCGGCGGATGGTACCCCTTGTCAATGAGAGCCTTGGCAACATCCTGGGCCCTGATTCCGTACTTCTGCCTGTACTCCTCGAGACTGATGACGAACTCATGCATGCATTGGGTGCCATAGGGTATCTCACACACATCGGCCAACCGCTTTGCCACATAGTTTGCATTCAGCACGGCATGGGCACTTGCTGAGCGCAAGCCCTCACTTCCCATTCTCAGGATATAAACATATGCCCTGAGCAGTACCAGGAAGTTACCCCAGAACATACTGACTTTCCCAATGGAGTCTTCACTCTCCCAATCAAGGACATACCCACTGTCGGTTAGCTGGATATCGGGCTTTGGAAGGAATGGCCTCAGTGCATCATTCACCATCACCGGCCCGCTACCTGGACCTCCTCCCCCATGTGGGGTGGCGAAGGTCTTATGCAGATTTAGATGTACTACATCAAATCCCATCTCACCCGGGGTAGCCATACCCAATATGGCATTCATATTGGCCCCGTCGTAGTACATCATTGCCCCATGAGCATGAACCATCTTGCTGATGATGAGAATATCCTGCTCAAAAATACCCAGGGTATTGGGGTTGGTCATCATCACGGCAGCAACAGAATCATCAAGCTTTGCCTCAAGATCATCCAGATCCACTTGGCCTTTCTCATTGGCTTCAATGGATAGCACTTCAAATCCATTCACCATTGCACTGGCAGGATTGGTACCATGGGCGCTTGAAGGGATGAGTATCTTGGTACGGCCGGTCTCACCGCGCTTCTCAAAGTAGGCCTTGACCATTTTCAAGCCAGTATATTCACCATGAGCCCCAGCCAAGGGTTGCAGCGTCCCCCATTTCATCCCGGTAATGGAGGAAAGGTCCTCCAGAAGGTTGAACATGATCGAAAGGCTGCCTTGCGTTGTCGAGACATCCTGCAGGGGATGGATTTTGGTAAATGCATCCATTTTTGCAATATGCTCGCTGAGCTTGGGATTATATTTCATCGTACAGGAACCAAGTGGATACATTCCGTTGTCCACCCCATGTGCCATGGTGGAGAGCCGGGTAAAATGCCTCACCACATCCAGTTCAGATACTTCAGGCAGACGGGCAAGTTGTTCTCGCTGGATAGATTTAGGGAGAGGAGGAAGCGCCTGGGAAAAACCCTTGGGCAGATCCAGTGGAGGATAACAGTATGCTTTTCTTCCTTGTTTTGATTGATCAATCAATAGCGGCTCTCTCATTTCATCACCCTCCTTGCTGCGGCCAGATACAGCTCCAGCTCCTCACGACTACGCTTTTCTGTTACTGCTACAAGAAGAACCAACTCATCCTTGACCTGTCGGGTCAACGTTGAGAGTCTTACCCCTGCGAAAATTCCTTCATTGCGAAGCTCCTGCATGAACTTTCTTAGGCGCTTGGGATCAGAGAAAACCAAGGGAAATTCGCACCAGAAGGGCTTGTCCCATACCAGGGTCATCCCTGGAAGCTGGGCCAGATGGTATGCCAGGTAATGTGCCTTTGCATAGCTTTGGTTTGCTGCTTCGACCATACCGTCCCATCCAAGACTGGAGAGGTGGATGGTTGTCATAAGTGCCGCAAGCGCATGATTGGAACATATATTGCTCGTCGCCCGCTCCCGCTTGATATGTTGCTCTCTTGCCTGGAACGTCAGGGTGAATCCTTTCCTTCCTTTTGCATCTTCGCTCATACCAACCAAGCGACCGGGAAGTTTTCTCAAAAGCGCTTCCTTTACCGCCATATACCCACAACTCGGTCCACCATAGGCAAGGGGAAGCCCCAAGGACTGCGTGTCACCGATGGCAACATCAGCACCCCATTCGCCAGGAGATTTCTGCATGGCAAGAGACAGCGGATCGTTGGAGATAGCCAGAAGAGCTTTTTGCTCATGAAGTATTTCTGCCACACCCTCATACGATTCCAATAGGCCATAGCGGTTGGGACTCTGGACAATCAAACCAGCACAGTCAACATCCAAGAGAGAAGGAAGCAATGAGAGATCCACCACCCCATCCTTCTCAGCAACCAATCTCAGCGTTCTTCCCGTCCCTTTTGCCCAGGTCTGCAAGACCTGCAAGGTAAATGGATGGATGGTAGAGGAGACCAACACCACCGATGCATGCCTCTTTGCACTCACCATCAACGAAGCAGCCTCAGTTGCGGCATTTGCTCCATCATAGAGTGAGGCATTTGCCACATCCATTGAGGTAATCTCACAAACCATGCTCTGGAACTCATAGATTGCCTGGAGCAAGCCCTGGCTCATCTCTGCCTGGTATGGCGTGTAGGCAGTCACGAATGAGGGCAAACTGGAAAGCGCCTCAACCGTGGAGGGAACAATGTGGTCATAACAACCACACCCCAAGAACGGTATACCGCGTACATTGCGTTGTGCAATGGAATCAATCATTCGCTGCACCTCGTCTTCGGTCCTTCCCTGACTGATCGGGACTGAATCAGAGAGTAGGATATCCTCTGACAAACCAGAAAAAAGCTCCTCCATTGAAGAAAGGCCGATAGCTTCCAGCATGATCTTTCGGTCTTCATCAGTATGGGGAATATAGGGATAAATCATCTATGCCTCCAGGACATGGGCAAACAAAGGCCGCCAGAATCTGGCGGCTCATTGTTGTGTTCTCTCTATAGAGTCTCTAGATATGATTGGTATGCCTCTGCATCCAACAATTCACCATAATCATCCTCTGAGAATGAGGTAAGAATATAGAGATGATGAGTATAACAATCCTCATTGATCAATTCAGGAGAACCATCAAGGTCCTCATTCGCCTCTTTCACCACACCCTCAATTGGGTTGATAATGGCCGAAGCTGCCTTGACACTCTCGACGGTGGAGATCTCTTCTCCCTTGCGATATCGCTCACCAAGGGGAGGAAGCTCAACAAAGACAATCTCACCCAGTTCTTGTTGTGCATGGTCTGTAATACCTACATAGGCCAAGTCACCCTCGATACGAACCCATTCATGATCCTTGCTGTAGCGCAGATTCTCTATAACCTTACTCATTGCTTGCCTCCACCATCGTCAATGCTACCATCACCGCTCGTTATTGTCGAGTGGAAAATGTTTCTCCAAAAAGGGAAGATCCAACTCGGGATAGAGTTTGAACTTCTCCAGCAAGGCCAGAACACGACCCTGGGCTTCTCTCATCGCCCCTTCCTCGGTCACTGCTTTTGCCTTGCTGGGTTGACCGGCATTTGCACCCTTGGTAAGGATCAGCGGTTTGGTGTGGTTAAGCACCAATGCAATGATGGAAGCAATTTCTTTCATTTCTGGCTCGCCCATCTTGAGTGTCGTTACAGCAGGGGTTCCAATACGTAAACCACTCGTGTACCAAGGACCGTTGGGGTCGAAGGGAAGAGCATTCCTGTTCAGGGTAACTCCACACTCCCTGAGGGCTGTCTCAGCTTGCCTTCCGTTCAGGTCAAAGGGTCTGACATCAAGAAGCATTAGGTGGTTGTCCGTACCCCCTGTTGCAACAGGAATACCTTCATCAAGGCATGCTTTTGCCAAGACCTCGGAGTTCTTCACGATACTCTGTGCATAGGCCTGGAAGGAAGGATCGAGTGCTTCCTTGAATGCGATGGCTTTTGCGGCCATGACATGAGGAAGTGGTCCACCGAGTACCAAAGGGCAACCCTTGTCGACACTCTCTGAGAACTCTTTCTTGCAAAGAACCATTCCACCTCGTGGTCCACGTAGAGTCTTATGGGTCGTGGTGGTCACCACATCAGCCCACAGTACAGGGTCATAATTACCGGTGAAGACTTTTCCTGCAACCAAGCCGGCAAAGTGAGCCATATCCACCATGAATACTGCACCAACGCTATGGGCAATTTCACTCATCCGCTTGAAGTCGATCTTTCTGGGATAGGCACTATATCCTGCCAACAGAATCAACGGCTTGATCTCCTGTGCCATCTTCTCGATTGCATCATAGTCAAGCAGCCCACTCTTCTCATCAACTGTATAGGTATAGGCATCAAACATCTGGGCTGAAATATTCTGGCGGTACCCATGGGTGAGGTGTCCTCCAGAGTAATAATCAAGACCCAACAGTCGTTGGTTACCCAGTTTCTCACGAACCTCATCCCATTGCTCTCGACTAAGATTGCTGGGATTGGGAATGCCAAGCTCCTCCAAAGCAGGAACCTGGATACGGGTATTGAGAATTGCCCAATATGCAACCAAGTTTGCATCGGCTCCACTATGAGGTTGAACATAGGCATGCTCTGCCCCAAAAAGCTTACAAGCATACTCGCTTGCTGCTGCTTCTATGGCGTCAACGTTATCACAACCAGCATAGAAGCGGTGGTAGGCAAACCCTTCACTGTACTTGTCGGTGAGCAAATTGCCCATTGCAAGCTGGGAAGCGATTGAGGAGAAATTTTCACTTGCAATCAACTTCAAGTGGGTCCGCTGATCTTTCAGCTCATTGACGATGCGACCTGCAATACCCTGGTCGACCTGTGCAATCTGGTCAAGGGCTGCAGTATAGGCCACCATAGGGCCATTCATCTCTTTGGCTTCTGCCAAATACGCTTGCAATGCTGTTCCACTGGACATGTGTTATACCTCTTTGCGTGCTATGTTACTTCGTATCTTGCCCTTGTGGGGCAACTCTGTCAACGTGCTAGGCAATTTTGGGTTGCATTTTCCCGTATCATACTTCAGAATGTGACGGTTGTCTTCTACAATGAGCAACTCGATACAATGAAGAAAGAGAGAGATTATATGAGTGTAGGCGCTACAAAAACACGTGAAGCACTGGCAAGCAGATTGGGCTTCATTCTTCTATCAGCAGGATGTGCTATAGGTCTTGGGAACGTTTGGCGATTTCCCTATATTGCAGGTCGGTATGGTGGGGCAGCATTTGTGCTGATCTACGTCTTGTTCCTGTTCATTCTTGGCCTTCCTGTCATGGTTATGGAGCTTTCCATCGGAAGAGCGAGTCAAACCAATATTGGACACACATTCGAAACATTGACCCCCAAGAAAAAACCTTGGCATGTCTATGGCAAGCTTGCCATCATCGGAAACTATGTGTTGATGATGTTCTATACCACCATAACCGGTTGGCTCCTCTCCTATTTTGTACATACCATCAAAGGAGACTTCACTGGATTGAATGCAGACCAAGTGGGAGGGTTCTTCTCCAATATGCTGGGAAAACCAGGGAGCATGACGTTCTGGATGATCCTTGCTGTTATCCTGGGCCTCCTTCCTGTAGCCAAGGGACTACAAAGCGGGGTTGAAAACATCACCAAGAAGATGATGATCGGCCTACTCCTATTGATGCTGGTACTCGCATTCAACAGCATGCTCCTTGATGGGGCTGGAGAAGGGTTGAAGTTCTACTTGGTACCAGACTTTTCCAAGATGGTTGAAAGCGGGCTCTCGGAAACAATATATGCAGCAATGGGCCAGGCGTTCTTCACCTTAAGCCTCGGTATCGGTTCCATCTCTATTTTTGGCTCCTATATCGGGAAGGAACACCGTCTTACCGGCGAGGCTGTACGCATCATCGGCCTGGATACCTTTGTAGCACTTGCCAGCGGACTCATTATATTCCCAGCTGCATTTGCCTTCGGAGTTCAGCCTGATGCAGGTCCGTCCCTGATCTTCATCACACTCCCCAATATTTTCAACCAGATGGCCGGTGGAAGACTTTGGGGCTCCCTGTTTTTCCTCTTCATGAGCTTTGCAGCATTGAGTACTCTTATTGCTGTCTTTGAGAATATCATCAGTTTCTGGATCGATGCAAAGGGAGTGGACCGAAAGAAAGCAACCCTCTTCAATGGCATTGCCATTATACTGCTCTCCCTCCCTTGCATTCTTGGTTTCAATGTACTCTCTGGTTTCCAGCCACTTGGACCAGGCACCGGAGTGTTGGACCTTGAGGACTTTATCGTTAGTTCTACCCTGCTTC
>Ga0265295_1007287_pt1 | contig 12848 bp, 7 predicted proteins | sample Munlansysbiofilm_FD_192503 | JGI IMG/M metagenome (GOLD analysis project Ga0265295, IMG submission 192503) | Leachate microbial communities from a municipal landfill in Southern Ontario, Canada - Methane capture system biofilm | ecosystem: Engineered > Solid waste > Landfill > Unclassified ... | reverse complement strand
AAGCACCGAAGCTTCATCACTCTGGCAATAAACAGGTAATAATCCACTAAAACTTACCTCAGTAGAAGGAAATACATAAATAGTAATTAAAGCCGTATCGCTACAGCCATATAAGTTTGTTCCAACAACTTCATAAGCCAAAGTATCAGAAGGTCTTACCCTGATTTCACTTCCGGTTTCTTCGTTGCTCCACCTATAAGTATCAGCACCCGTTGCACTTAAAATCACCTCAACGCCTGCGCAGATGTCATTGGCAGAAGCACTCACTGTGACTTCCGGACTTTCTCTTATTATAACCTCAACGCTATCCATGGTACTACAAAAAAGTGGTGCTTCATTGCTTACAATCGCGCGATAAAACCCAGTTTGTTCAGGCTGAACTTCAATGATGTATGCTTCAGAAACAAAGCCGTTTTGATCATACCATTCGCAACTGATTCCGCCTGTGGCTTCCAATATAATTGTTTCGCCATAACAGGCATCCACATCTGCACTCACCGTGATTTCAGGGTTTTCATAAACACTAAAATAAAGGCTATCCATGTCCTTGCAGCCCTGTGCGGAGAATATTTCTGCCTTTATCCAGCCCGACTGTTGTAAGTTGAATGTCTTGCTAAGAACAGTTTCGTTCCCAAAGAACACCGTATCGGTTTTGTTCCAAACCACTTTTTGGGGTAAAATATGATTGATGCTCGACACATTTAGCCGAATCGGTTCATTGGCACAAATTGCGAGTGCTCCTGATGCTATTTCGAGGGCTATTTCAGGATGACTATATACGTTCACGATGGCAGTATCTCGACTGGTGCAACCAAAGCCGTTGTAGGCTTCAGCCCATAAATGATAGGTGGTGTCAGCGCTTGTGGGTAAAAAATCAATGTTTTGTTGGATACTGCCATCCCACCAGACGAAACCTTCGGCATTTTGTGCTGTAAGTTGCAGGTTTACGCCTTGGCCAAAGCACAGATCAATAAGTTCAGGTGTCACCTCAATTTCGGGTGAATCCAGTGCGAAAACCAATACGGAATCTACTGCAATACAGCCACTCGGAGCAACCACATGCAAGGTAATGGTAACAGTATCATGGACAATAACGGTCAGCTCGTAAGTAGATTCACCAATCAATTCATCATCAGCAAACCAGGCATAGCCGTAATTATCACCTACTGGTCCTAACAAGGTTAGGGTGTCGTTTTCGCAAATCTGAATGTCGATCGGGAAATCTATTTGTGGCGTATCTAACGGATACAACCAGATGGAATCTTCTGCCATACAACCACTTGGTGCCGAAACCTGCAAAGCCAACAAGGCAGTATCAGAAATCAATAATTCAAGCTGTTGTCCGTCGTCGGCAAGCAATACGCCATTTAAATACCAATCATATATAAAGCCATCACCTGCCGGGCCTTCTATAATAACGGTGTCATTTTGGCAAGCCTCAATAAAATCTTCAAAATCAAAATCAGGCTTGATAAGCGCATTTATTTGAACAGAATCGCGGCTAACACAGCCATTTGGGTTGTCAATTTCAGCTTTCAGCTGAAGGCTGTCCTGCACCACAAAGCCATAAATATTGGTGGTTTCTGGCAGGGTAACTCCATCTGCTATCCAGCGATAGATATAATCTGCAGAAAAAGGCAGCTCAAACGAAATGCTATCGCCCTGACACACCTCCAGATCGGGGCCCAAATCAAAAACTGCTGCTTCCAGAACGGTAATAGTTATTGTATCAGAAGCTTCGCAACCGCCAATAGTTGTGAGATTTACCCAATATTCTGTTGTGATTTCGGGGCAAACTGTGATGGATTGTGTTGTGCTGTCGTTGCTCCATAAATAGGTGTTGCCTTCGGCGAAAGGCGCTTCGAGTGTAACGCATATTCCCTGACAAACTGTAATATCAGCGCCGAGGTCAAACTCACAAACTTCGCAAAAGCCGTCTTCGTATATCACATTGGGAATTGCACAGAGTCGGTCTTTAAATCCCTGTTGTGCCGCTCCTGCCGGAAGCATCAGCACATAATCCATGGCGATGGAGCAATCATATTGCGCCTGCGTTTGCTCGGCGATGGTAACGAAATTATTCGCCAACACAATTGGATCTTTCAGGACAAGGCCGTTCCATTCCAGGTTTATCAAGGCATCAGAAGTACCCAGGCCATTAAAGCTGTTATTGGTTCCGCCGTTTATGGAAATATTGGTAATATTTGCGCCAGTGGCTTCTAACACGATACTGAGTGGATAAAACCGTTGATCGGTTGGAATATCTCCCGTAACAAGAATCAGCAAAGTATTCCCAGCCAGGTTAGGCGATATCTGTGTAAGCTCGCGAATTTTCAGATAATCAATTATCTCTTCTTCTGTTGACATCCAGATATTATCCAAGCCCTGCGCACCATAAGTTGCAGCAATATTTCCGAAGTCGCTTTGAAATTTAGATTCACCATACTGACTTATAATACCGTGTCCCCAGGTGGGCAACCACCAATTGCCTTCTGCGTTAGCCATAAAACTGGCTAAGGCAGCCATATCAGCACCTTCAGCATTAACGCGGTTCAACTCATTGTCTTGATTCCAGGCTGTAAACTCCGAAACATCTACACCGTTATCACCAATTACACCTCCACCTATGCGAAAAGTCGTGTGGTAGCCATTGTCAAAAGCTGCTTGCGTATATGCCTGATTTCCATTGGGATTTACCAGGATTCTCGTTTTTACGCCACCAGGAAGCACATCGTAAAGTTTTCGGCGGATATAGCTTTCATTGCGCTTGATGCTGTAATTCATAAAAGCCGTTCCGGAGGAAGCATCTTCTGAAATACCGTGGTTATAAATTGACGAACCATTTTCGACCATAGTGGCCAATTGACTCCAGGTTACGTTGGTGAATCCATTTGCCGGATCGTGCATATCCAAGCCATTATACGAACTGAAAGAAAAGAGCGCACTGCTAATTTTGAAAGAAAGCGGGTTGCCGCAGCCATCGGAATAAAACAAACCCGGATAATTTGTTCCGCCGGAGTTTATGCCACTAAAATAGGTAAATCCGGATGAGTACACATCACCAATGCCATCATCGGTATGAAAGCTGAGGGCAAACTTTTTGTTGTAGCGAAGCGGGGCTTTTTCCACCACCACATTGCTTGGAGGCTGGTCAAAAGTGACCATAATAAAACTGACACCGGGCGGAGCAGTCTGTGCTTTAAGCGATTTTGTAACAGGCAGTGCGATCAACAGCGAAGCTGCAATTAGTATATATATCTGTATTTTCATTAACGTTTTCATAGCGCTTACCTCCTGTTAAATTCAACGGGTTTGGGGCTATTGCCGATAGGACGCAAGGGTGCTGACGGCCTTTTGTTTTGATTAATAACCGATTTATTTGTTTGATTGCGATTTAAGGCCGGAATACGGTAGCCTACAGTAATTTCATGTGCTCCACCGGAACCGTTATAGAAGCCGGCAAGGCCAAATTCGTAGGAATATCCCAGCATAAAGTTATCAATCAACTGGCCACCAAAGCCAAGTGCTAATGCGCCTCCACTGCGGTATAGCAGCCCTAAGTGGTATTTGTTATCGTAAAAAACAGTGGCTGAAATATCAACTACTGAGGGCATATTATCCGTTTTCTGGAAAACGCCAAATAGCTGCAATTGCCAGCGATCTTCCAGGTAGAAGCGGTTCGAGGCATGCAATAAAAACGCACGATCAAATGCAAATTTGCCATCAGCTTTTACCTGATAAGGATCTTGAGTTCTGAATAACACAGGCATTCCGATGCCTATATGAAAATCGCGCCAGTTATAAACCAAACCAAAAGCCGCATTGAAATTGGTGCCGGTGATTCGGCTGATGTCTTTAAGCAGCGGGTCGTCCAGGTCGGCATTTACCTTATCAAAACGTATCACACTCTGATACAGGTTTCCTGAAACCGAGAACGAAAGGTTTTGCTCATTGGTCATTGGCAGGCGATAAGTGTAGCTAAGGTTAGCCTTGAGGCGGTTGTATATGTCCGTGTTATCGGCAATTATCTCGCCTCCCAAGTACATATTCTTGTAAATATTTCCAAAACCATTAGCCCTGAATGTTTGCGGACTTCCTTCAATATTTCCCCAGTCGCGCCTGTAGTTTAGATAAACGGCGGCCTGGTCATAAGCTCCCGCAAAAGCCGGATCGAGGGTATAGCGGTTGAAAATATAATGAGAGCTAAAGGGCATTTGCTGAGGCATTGCTGCTGAGGAGAGCAACAACAAAGCTATACCGGTTAACAAAAATTTTAAGTGTTTATTTATCATCGTAAAATACTGATTGGTCCTTTAATTACTTCACCATTCCCGCCTTCTATCAGGTAATAATAAGTACCCTCGGGCAAATGATTGCCATTATAAGTGCCTCCCCAGTCGTTGTTATAATCGTTTGATGAATACACTTGTCGCCCAGCCCTGCTGTAAACAGCTACTTTTGCCGGTCGTAATTTGGCGAGATCAATAAGCCATAAATCATTAAAGCCATCGCCATTGGGCGTTATCAGGTTCATCACACCGTCAGTGGTTGGGTCTATGGGCCCATCCGTTTCAACGATGCTAAAAAACCGGCTATTGGCGCATCCCTGGTAAAAAATCGTTACATCAAAAAAGCCTGCGTTAATCACCCTAAAGGTCTCTGTTTGAATGCCCCCGGTCCATTTAAGACTATCATAAGGGCTGTCCACCTTAAAAGTCAGGCTACTCCCTTTGGGCATTTTCAATTCAGCATCAGGAGCTACTGCAGTGCCATCGCTCAGGCGCAAATCAACAACTGGTGCTCGATTGATGGTTATTGAATGGCTTGCCGTATCGGAACAACCGTAATTAGATGTCACAATCAGGCTTACATCGTAGGTATCCACGTTTTCATAAAAGTGGTCGGGATGCTTAAAATCAGCTGAGCCTCCATCACCAAATGACCAATCCCAAGCAGTGGGGAAACCAACATTTACGGTAGTTCTATCCGTAAACTGCACAGAATAGCCTTCGCAATTGTTTGCAAAATCAAACTGCACAAAGGGATAATCAGCCACCGGAACACTATGGTACTGGAGCTGCATCTGTCCGTTTCTTGTTTTTACGCGCAAGCCGGTGAGCTTCTCGCCCGGCTGTTCAAATAAATATTGAACAGTATCGCCATAGGCATCACCAAACACACCGTCACCATTGAGATCCCATTCTTTGATGAGGATAGAATCGTTGGACTGGATGCGGCTAAACAACTGGGTGGGCGTGCCATAGCATACAGTGTCATAAACAAAATCCACGCTTAACTCATACTGCACCACTATAGTAATGGTGTCGTAACCAACGCAGCCTTGAGCATTTGTTCCGGCCACGGCATATCGGGTGGTTTGTTGTGGCTGCACAATTAGAGTGTCATTGGTGCTTCCGTTTTCCCAAAGATAAGTTGCTGCACCAGAGGCTACAAGCACAGCTTCATTGATAGGGCCGATGGTATCGGTTTCAGTACTTATTGTTACTTGTGGCAAGGCTATACTGTTAATGACAATGGTGTCGGCCATTATGAATCCATTATTAAGACTGGCCTTCGCCCAAAGCAGTGTGTCGCTAATGGTTTCAAAAGTGATTTGCTGTGTTGTTTGGCCTGTGCTCCATAGATAAGAATCCGCTGCGGGAGCTTCAAAATTGAGTAGGGTGCCAAAGCAAACGGTGGTGTCAGCACCCAAAAACTCATTTCGGGGACAAAAGCCGGGTTCGTAATCGTAATTAAAAACGCATAATCTTTCGCGCAGGCTCTCTTTGAGATCGCCATCAGGAAGCATCAACACAAAATCCATCGCAGTAAGTGCATTTGAGGCATTAGGCTGGTTTTCTGTTTGGACAACCGCTTCGGTAGCTTGCTGCTCCAGATCAGGGACTACACCGCCTCTCCATTTTAGATTAAGTAATGCGTTAGTGCCACTGAATTTATAGGTAGAAATACCATCAGGCTGTTCTACAGGCATTTCCACGATATTACTCTCGCCTTCAACGACAATCGTCATACAATATTCTCGAAAATCAACAGGCATTTGGGCGGCACTAAATGTTATTTCAACGATGTTTCCATTGATTTGGGTATGCATTTCCACCAGTTCTTTCACGCGCAGAAATTCAAATAATTCTGCCGAGGTGGCCACCCAGATATTATCACTCCCATTAATCCCAAAGGTAGCAGCCACCTGGTTCATCTCCTGCTTAAAAGCATTGAAAGTCGGAGCACCTCCTGCTCCAAAACCATCCAGGTAATAGGTTCCGATTGGATGATTATTTTCGTTACTTAGCTGGGCGAGCTGCTGCACCTGGTTAAACAAACCGCTTTGCATGGGGCTGCGCGAAACTTTAACACCTTGTATGCTGCCAAAATTTTCGACCATAACGGGATTAGGCAGCGCGCCAGAACTATTGTCGTAAACGGCCAGATATTTTTCGCGGGCATAGGCCAATTGACCTTGTCCATTTTGTGGCACTACGTATGTTTGTGTGCGATAGCCACCAGGTACTGTAGAACTCAGGGTTTTGCGTTGGGTGTAACTGTATATGCGGTTGACTTCCAAGGCAGCATTCGTGCTAGCCGGGAAATTTAGTCCGTTGGCTACAATGCCAAACTCTCCAGCCCAAAGGTTGATGATATTGTCCCAGTTTAAAAAACCAGGCCTGTAATTATGCACGTCTTCCCCATTTTCATCAAAGGCATAATGAACAGCATCCATCTTAAAAGGCTGTTTACTATTGATTTGCCCTTCGGTGAAATACAATCCCGGATTTCCGGCCTGGCCTTTAAAATAAGGAAGCACCTGATCGTTTATGGCATTGTCGCCATTATTCAACTGCAAAACGAGTGCAAAATCTTTGTTATACTTTAAAGGAGCCTGATAAATTTTGAGATTATCACCAGGCTCATCCACAAAGGTAATAGTTACTTTAAACCCCTCAACTGTACTTTGTTGTGCTTTGATGGTGGGCATGGAAAACAGCACACTTATCAAAATAAAAATCCAACGGGTTGTTTTATAATTCATGTGAACATACTTTATTTTGAAAGCATAAAGATAGGAGTTGAAACGACACGATAACAGTTTTTCGCAAATGACTTATTCACAATTTATTAAGAAAGACCAGAAAGGAATTTGTTAATGGCTCATATTCAATTAAATAGTATTTTTGTAAAAACTTCTAAAACATGATAAAAATACTTATTTCCTTAGGAATGAGCCTGCTATTTTTGGCTCATGGGTGTTCTATAAAAACGCCGGATTCTTATTTTGAGGCCGGAGTGAGTGAAAATTTAGCCGAGATGCGGGCTGATCAAATAGCTAATATAAATTATCTATTGTTTGTGAATCTACCGGAAAACCGTTCACAGAAAATTGATGCAAGCCTGGTATTGGAATTTTTTATGAGTGAGGTTTCGCAGCCGGTAATCCTTGATTTTCATCCTGATGAGAGTTATTTGCTGGCAGTATTTCACAAAGGAGAAGCCTTAGCCTACTCCTACAAAAACGGCCATATCATCATTGATAAAAAGCATTTCACTGCCGGGCAACAGCAGCTTGAATTTCATTTTACAGTTCCCGAAGCTGCTTTGTTGACCGGCGAAAACTACCTGATTATAAATCCTGCTACCGGTGCTGACTTTTTAGCTTTTCCGGCCTTCAATCAGGATGGACTACCGGCTTCATTTTTGCTGAACATGGAAATTCCGGCAGGCTTTAAAGCACTGTCCAACGCGCCTATTTTAAAAGAAACACAGGTCTCAGGCAGGCTTTCTGTTGCCTTCGCCAAAACACCCATTATGGCAACGGATGCGTTTAGCTTTGTGGCAGGGCAGCTGAACAAAATCGAAGTAAAAACTGATGAAGAAACTTTAGCTTTTTATTTTGTGGGAAAGGCGGTTCCGGACAGTATTCAATTGGCACAATACGCTAACGAATTCGTGCTACAAGACACCACCTCTGTTTCTCAATTTGACTTTTCAGGGAAAACAGATCTGGTGATTTTAACTGATTTAGAACTATCCAAAACACTCTATCTGCCTGGTTTGGTTTATATTGGGGGAGAGTGAGGGATAGGGAAAAGCACGGTGAAATCTTGTGATAAAATCAAGATTATGCGTTTGGAGTTATCCAAAAGTTCAAGGCGAGATAGGTCAAATGCTTTTCAGTATACTTTGTAGGAGTGCATGGTATAAATAGAAAAAGGGGCTAATGATGCCCCTTTTTTGCTCCCCCTGCTGGACTTGAACCAGCGACCCTCTGATTAACAGTCAGATGCTCTAACCAACTGAGCTAAGGAGGAATTTTACTTCTCACTAAGAGGCTGCAAAATTAAAGATAATTTCAATTGAAACAAGCTTTTTGGGTAATTTTTAAGCTAAATGAGGTCCTTTAATAAAAACAAGTAGATTTGATTGCGTTTCGCCTATGTTTTGTGAATTGCTAATGTATTCTATTACAGGATAGTAAGTCGTTCTTTTTAAGCTGTGCGTATCTTTATTAAAGCTACAGGAGAAAGTATCCTCATTTGGGTATGTTATAGCTGATTTTAATTGGTTAGAGACACCGTAATCTATACAATCATCCTCAACAAAGGACGAAACGGATTTTGATTTTCGGTAAAATCATTCGTTTCCATTTTGTGATTAGGATTGGTGTTGTCACGGTGTATAGACGCACGGCCGTGTGTCTATACACCGTGACAACCGCCAATACCATGGGATACATCGCCGTTGAAAAAACCATCGCCGCCTATCCTCCTGATTCGGCATATTTATCGTTATCAAATTTGTCCCTCTCCCAATTTATTGGATTGTATTTGGGTATGTTTAAATTATGTTCGAAAATATAATCGGCTATTTATCTTGCTTCAGTTTCACCATCTCCCCTTTCCGATCAAACAAATCTTTGCGGTTAAAGCTGCGCCCGTGCACCTGAAAGTCGCACACGACCGAGCCATCATGGCGGGTGCAAAGCTGTTGTGCATTGATAGCATCTGTGAGTTCGGCCACCGTCATGGGTTCGCCCTTTTGCTTCAGGATTTGTTGAATGGCTTGCTCGAGTTTCATAAAATACGTGTGTTGGTTTTACAAAGACTATTTAAAATAGCCGCACTAATTCATTAATATTAATACCAACAGAACCCATAAAAGCTCTATCAATTACTTCTATACCTTTATCGTCAAGAAGTTTGGTAAAAGCTTGATTGTATTCTATCTTAATATATATCAACTCATTATATATTACACCAATCCCAATATTACCATTTAGCGTTGCAGGATTCCATGTATGACCACCAAAAATATTTATCTTAGCTTCCTTATCTACAAATATCAATGGTCTATTGCCTATTTCATCATTCGGAACATATTGCACATTAAGACCCACATCGACAAAAGGTCTAAAGCTCGATTTTAAGAAGGTGATTCTTTCAACAATACCCAGCTTAAATGTTTTTAAATCAGTCCTAAAACTAGGCCCCTTTTCAATAGTTCCATCTAGCATTTCAAAGCTCAACTCGTTTATGTACCCTTTATTCATATAACCCAATTCGAACTTTGTGCTAAAATTACTGCTGTGTTTTATGGCACCAAAAATGCTGACAGTCAGTCCGGCCTTATCCTTTCCCCAGCCTTTGAGTGGGAACATATCAGAAGTCCATTTTTCATTGAACGCACCCACGCCCACTTCTATTCCGTAGTCAAATGACTGTGCAGTAGTGCTTTTGTGAAATGGCAAAAAGAAAACCAGGAATACTACTCCCAATGCCAGCTTGCTTGTTCTTCCTCTTTTGTGATTCATAATTTGGTTTATTGAGATGTTAAATATTGAACTGTAATAATTGCCAATAGATTATTTGGGGACAGCCCATAGTTTTAGACGACTAAATTAGGGAATTTTTCAAGTAACTATCGATAATGTGTAATTTAAGGAGGGAGTGTTAAAAGAAAAAAATCCCATAAACATTTTTTATTGACTTTATCAAAAACAATATTACCTTTGTGCCTAACATGACTCGCCACGCATCTCATAAGAACTGCGCACCCGGGCGAGTCTTAGAGTTTTACCTATGTTCTGTGAATACAGTGAATCGTATGAAATACAGTAAAACCCCTCTAACATTTGCAGAACAAATCTCCTCACTAAAAAAGCGGGGGCTTTTTGTTGCTGATGAAAATAAAGCACTCCATTATCTCTCAAATATAAGCTTTTATCGTTTAAGAGCTTTTACCTATCCATTTCAAGACAACCAGAATCCTTCACATCCTTTTATTAAAAAAGTGAGCTTTGAAGAAGTGATTGCCTTATATGTTTTTGATCGCCGATTAAGGCTTTTGATATTTAATGCACTTGAAAAAATAGAAATTTCGCTCCGAACAAAAATAATTTACCATTACTCACACGAATTTGGCAATCAGTTTTATGAAAATCAAGAACTATTTAGAAACTGCGAAAGGTTTAGAACAGATCATCAAAAACTTCTTGTTGAGATGAAACGATCATCAGAAGATTTTATCCGGCATTATTATAAAAAATATACTACTCCTCTACATCCACCAGCTTGGATGAGCCTTGAGGTAGCCTCAATGGGTTGGCTTAGTCAGTTTTATAAAAACCTAAAACGATCAGACACTAAGCGTAAAATTGCACTGGATATTGGTTTGCCTAAAGAGGATTTTTTGGAAAACTGGATGCATGTATTTACAAATTTGCGAAATAATTGTGCTCACCATAGCCGGATATGGAACAGGCGCTTTGTTGTAGAACCCATGCTTCCTAAGAACACAACATATCAGTTTATAACCAACAGACGAATTCATACCAATAAGCTTTATGCAGCACTTTGTTGCATACAGTATATAAATAACCAAATCAGTCCTGAATCAAGTTTCAGAAAGTATTTGCTACAATTGATGAATTCTTGTCCGATGAATCAACAGATTGAAATGGGTTTTCCGGAAAATTGGTTGACAGAAAAACTTTGGAATGAATAGGCTACGCAATTTTCCAAGAAGTATGATCTAAAACAACTCCAAAATACTATGCTTCAAATTGATACTAATGACATTATAAATGGCAATTACCTGAGAATAGGGATCGGACTACTCCTACTTTTTATTGGAGTTGCTCTTAAAAAGCTAAATATCACCTCCTTTCTATTTAAGTCTCGTATTTGGTAGCGAATACTATTAACTTTCTTTTTTATTCAAATAGCTCTGATTTTCTGGAAGAGATTATTTGATAGTAGCATAGTTGCACAAGATTGAATCATGCGAAAGGCGTACTAAATAGAGCTTTTTAAACCAACTTATTATTGACATATTTTTTTAAACCCCAAAGGTTTTAAAAACCTTTGGGGTTTAAGAAACACACAACCATCAAACTCTCGTAAACACAACAAAATCCTAAAAATCAACGATACATACTATTTGATTTGTACCAGCACCCTACTCCACCACCAATCGCGTAGCAAACACACCAATCTTAGTACTCACTTGAATCAAGTAAATGCCTGCAGGCAATTGTTTTTCAATAAGTTGCAGCTCACTCCAAATTCCTTCCTTACTTAATATTACTTGGCCTTTGCTGTTATAAACCGATAGTTGCGCCTGGCTTTTCGGCTGCACCTCTTCCACCATCAGCCTGAATGGCTCTTTGCCGGGGTTGGGATATACGGTTAAAGCATTTTTGGTTTCCGGTGATTCATCCACTGCACCTATAATATCAACACAGCCGTCAAAGGAACTCAAAGAAAAATCAACCCATTGAAACGAATAATCCGTCATAGTTCCAATGGTCTCAACAGTATAAGTCGCTTCTGTAAAATCAGCAAAATATTCTCTTTGATCCAGGATCATATCCTCCACGCATCCATGTGATTCGCCCATTTCATTGGTTCTTACGATGCCGGTTTGTGGTTCATACACATCTTTTACACCAATCAATGGGCCAACACCTATAAATATATACCCACCATCTGAAAGTTGCTGAATTCCCAGCTGTTGCATAAAAACAAAATACGACCAAATAAAAGCTCCGTTAGCACCCTTAAGCTTGCAAGCTAATCCGCCTCCATAACTCGTTCCATAACTCAATAGTAAATCACCATCACTGGCTAAAGCTATTCTTCCTCTATAAATCGATTCATCATAGCTTGTCCATCCTTCTCCTAAAGCTATAGACCAGATACTTTCACCATCACCGTTAAATGATATACACGTTGCACCATCTGACACATCACTTCCACTTAAATAAAAACCATCCGGCGAGGCAAGCAAATCATTCACCACGGTATTCTTGTATAAACCGCTTGGTAATTTCTGTTTTGCCCAAAGCAAATTACCATCGGCATCGGATTTGAGAATACTTATTTCGGTGCTGTATTCATCTACACCTTTTGCAAGGCCGCCAACAACCAGTTCACCTGTTGTAAGTTCAGCAACAGCCAAACCTCTGTCTTTTAAAGTTGGAGTGCTGTAAGTGTTGGCCCACAAAAGCACACCTTCATTACTGATGCGCAACAGCAAAAGCCCCGCATCATTGTTCGTCAAATTGGGTTTAGCATGACCTGTAATCAATATATCACCGCTGGCCGAAAGCACCATGCCCGAAGCAGAAGTGCCAATCTCATCTTCAAACTTTTTTACCCAAATTATTTCGCCTTCAAGATTTATCTTTGCCAACAAAATAGCATTTTTTGAGGAGCTGTAGCTGGTTTCGTTCATGCAAATCAGGAAATTTTGGTCTGTGGTGCGTATAATATCAATTGGTAAAAGGTCGGCCCCATCACGACGCGGGCTTTTCAACCAATGAAATTCACCCTCTC
>Ga0265295_1007286_pt1 | contig 12848 bp, 12 predicted proteins | sample Munlansysbiofilm_FD_192503 | JGI IMG/M metagenome (GOLD analysis project Ga0265295, IMG submission 192503) | Leachate microbial communities from a municipal landfill in Southern Ontario, Canada - Methane capture system biofilm | ecosystem: Engineered > Solid waste > Landfill > Unclassified ... | reverse complement strand
ACAAGCCAGCCCAGGAGCTCATCCGCCGCATCTACGACATATCCCGCTGGCCGGAATTCGAAGGGAACCTGCTCATGGTGGAAGGCTACAACCTGAGCCTGGCCCGCCGCCTCGTTGCCGGCTGTGACGTGTGGCTGAACAATCCCATCTACCCGATGGAAGCCTCGGGAACCTCCGGGATCAAGGCCGCCATGAACGGCGTGATCAACCTGTCGGTTACCGACGGCTGGTGGGGCGAGGGCTATGACGGAAGCAATGGATGGGCCATCCAGCCTGCCCCGGAATACTTCGACGACACCCGCCGCGATCAGGAGGACAGCCGCGACCTCTACGAAGTGCTGCAGGACCAGGTCATCCCCATGTACTATCGCCGCAATGAACTGGGCTTCTCCAACGAATGGGTTAACATGGCCAAACGCTCCATTATCACCCTCCTGCCGAGTTTCAGTTCGACCCGGATGGTCATGGAATACGTAAACAAGTTCTACGGACCCGCCTCACGCCAGTGGCGGCGTTATTCCGCGGGCATCTTCTCCGTGGCCCAGTATCTCGCCGACTGGAAGGCCAAAGTGAGGCAGGCATGGAGCGGCGTCCGTATCCGCCGTCTCAGTGATCCCCAAAGGCGCATCCTCTTCGGCGAAAGCGCGCCCCTCAAGATATCGGCAGACTTGAACGGCCTGGCGCCGGAAGATGTCAAGGTGGAGGTGCTCCTGGGCCGCGCTTCCAAGAATGGTAGGGACAAAAAGTTGCAGACCATGTGTATGAAACCGCTGGAGCGGATAGATCAGGAATGGGTGTTCCATCTGGACTTGAACCCACAGATGTGCGGCAAGCTGCTTTACCGGGTCCGGATCTATCCCTACAATAAGTACCTGACACACCCCTTCGAAACAGGATTGATGATCTGGCTGTAAAACCGAGCTGCGGGGAACATTCGTTTCCCGGAATGATACCGGAAGAGAGATGCCTGAACGGACAAAACATGCGATGTTAGACCGGCTGAAGCTGCCTGAGGAGGTGGCTGAAATCCTGGCAGCATGCTGATCGGTGATGAGCTTACGGTTGCCGACGCTGAACATTCCCGGTTTATCCGCGTTGATCACATCGAGGAATACGGAACGAACCCGGATATCGAGGCGCGCTTCATTCGTCCCAGTGAACCGCTCCTTTTCACCAATATCGACACCCAGCCGAACAGCACCGCCCTGCGGTGGAACCATATTCTCGATGACGGATCCAGGCCCTGCACCAATCCCCGCTTTATCCTGCCCCGCAGCATCGTTCCCGATGTCACGAACCAGCCTGTCAGCGTTGACATCAGGGGCTTCAGCCTGCACACTCCACCGTGCTCGCGGGAAAAACCCAGCTATGGGATTATCGACGTGTTCCATATCCTACCCCCGGCAGTCGCCTGGCTACGGAGGCCGGATTAGCCGAAAGTGCAGTACATCCTCTGCCCCTTACAGCACATCGGCTCCTGGAGGGTCGGGTTTGTTCCGGAATGGATTGCCCGGGAGGTTCCGAAGTCTCGTCTTTCCTTTTCCGTGAGCCCCTCCCCTTGCCGTACCCTTCTACTGAGTCGCCTCTCTGCGTTCTTCTCTTTTTCATCGCGCCGATTCAAGACTCGGAATCTGTCCGCGTCCCCACCTGCTTCTGGACAGTGAAATATATGACAAAAAAACTCTTAACATTTCGAATAATCGGCATATACTACAGAAAAAGAAACTTGCTGGGAGCATAAAAATGAAATTGAATTTGACGCGAGAAATGAAGGATTATGTGAAAATCAGCTACGATACAGATCACTTCAACGTCATGTTCGGCAAGAACAATCCCGTTTCAAGAAAGTACTATTCCGTTGACGACATGCTGAAGGAATTCCACGAAAATAAAATTGAGAGCGCTGATTTCGACGATGAAGCGCATGAAGTCTTCAAGCAGGCATTTTGACCCGCTTTTTAAATCCGGCTTGAAGATCCATAGGCAACGGGACCTGAGCGAAGCGGATCTTTCGCACCCCTTTTATAGGTAGAGGAGGGATTGCGCCGTGAAAATCCCCGCAGAGGAATTCCTGCTGAAATGCACCGCCGCCTGCGCGGGATGCAGCGATTCGCTGACCCTGCGTTACGTGCTCAAGGCGGCGGGACCCGACACGGTCCTGGTCGTACCGGCCTGCTGTACAAGCGTGATCCAGGGAGCCTACCCGTACACGGCCTTCAATCTTCCCGTAGTGAACATCGCCTTTGCCGCTGCCGCAGCCTGCGCCTCTGGCATGTCGGAGGCCTTCCGCGCCCTGGGCAGAAAAACCCATGTCATCGCCTACGCCGGGGACGGAGGGACCCTCGACATCGGCATCCAGTCCCTGTCCGGGGCCTTCGAACGGGGCACCGATTTCCTTTATATCTGCTATGATAACGAGGCGTATGGAAATACGGGCATGCAGCGGTCCGGCGGAACCCCCTTCGGAGCCCGCACAACCACGACGCCCATGGGCAAAAGGCATCAAAAGAAGGATATCGATGCAATTGTCGCGGCCCACGCCCCGCCTTTCATGGCCACCGCCTGCCCCGCCTATCCCCAGGATCTCTTCCGGAAAGTCCGAAAGGCCCTTACGTTCCGGGGGCCCTCCTTTATTCACGTCCTCGCCCCCTGCCCTCCCGGCTGGCGCTTCCCCCCTGAAAAATCCGTTGAGATGGGAAAGCTGGCGGTAAAAACAGGAATGTGGGTACTCTACGAACGCCGGCATGGGAAGCTGTTTCTTTCAGCACCATCCAAAACAGCCGTGAAGAATCCGGCACCCCTGGAAGAGTACCTGTCCCCGCAAGGCCGGTTTGAAGGAATGGACGGGGCCGACATTGAAGCGCTTAAGCGGCATATCGCAGAAAACCTGCTGAAGCTGGCTTCCGAGGAGGCGAAAGAATGAAGACCATCGCAACGGGAAACAAGGCCGTCGCCGAAGCCGTCCAACAGGCCCGACCGGCGGTGATCGCCGCCTACCCGATCACACCCCAGACGGCCATCATCGAACAGATCGCCGAGGCGGTGTCTTCAGGAACACTGAACAGCCGTTTCATCTCCGTTGAAAGCGAACACTCCGCCATGGCGGCATGCATCGGTGCGAGCCTCACCGGCGTCCGGACCTTTACGGCCACCAGTTCCCAGGGCCTCCTGTACATGCATGAAATGACAAACTGGGCTGCAGGCTCGCGGCTTCCCATTGTCATGGCCAATGTCAACCGCGCCGTAGCTCCGGGATGGAACATCTGGGCGGACCATACCGATTCGCTTCAGGAGCGGGACACCGGCTGGCTTCAGGTCTATGCGGGCTCCGTGCAGGAGGCCTACGACTCCGTCCTGATGGCTTTCCCAATCGCCGAGCACGAGGATGTCCTTCTTCCCGTCATGGTCAATCTCGACGGATTCGCCTTGAGCCATATTTTTCAGCCGCTGGAAACGGTGGAGATCGGAGATTTTATCGCCCCCCTGTATCTCCCCCATGCCATTGACACCCGGGACCCAGCCGGCTACGGGGTTCTGACCGGCCCAGAATCTTATTTCAAATTCCGCTGGGACATCGAGCGCTCCATGCGTGACTCGGTCAACGTCATCCAATCCGTTCAGGAGGACTTTTCCCGCCGCTTCGGCCGGAGCTACGGCTTTACGGAAGATTACCTCTGCAGCGACGCGGAGGTGGTCGTGATGGCCATAGGGACGCTGGGGAAGGAGGCTGAGATCGCCGTGGATCTGCTCCGCGCAGAAGGCATCAAGGCCGGCTCGATGCGCCTGCGGTGGCTGCGCCCCTTCCCGGAATTGAATCTCGCCGGCAGGGAGGTTGTCGTCATCGACCGCAGTTACTCCTTCGGGTTTGGAGGCGTTCTCGCCACATCCGTCCGTTCCCGGATAAACAGAGAGGTTTACAGCGTCATCGCCGGCCTCGGCGGGCAGGAAGTGTCCTATGAAGACATCGCCGGCTTTGTACGCAGGCGCTGCATCGGCCGGGAAGACTGGTTCGGGATGAACGGCCATGTTTGAGATCCGCATCCATTCCAGAGGCGGACAGGGCGGGGTAACAGCCTCACGGCTCGTTGCCCTGGCCGCGATCCATGACGGTAAGCATGCGACCGCCTGCGTGTTTTACAGCCCTCAGCGCCGCGGAGCCCCGGTCATTTCCTTCGTCCGGATAGACGATTCCCCCGTCAGGATCTACAGCCACATCCAGAACCCGGATCTCGTCGCAATCCTCGACAAAGGCCTCATGGAAACCGTCGATGTCTTCCAGAAATTAAAAAAGGGCGGGAAGATTTTTATCAACAGCAGCGAGGGGAAAATTTTTCCGGGTTTTTCCTCCATCCATGCCGATCTGACCCAAATCGCCCACAGGGAACATCTCGTTGTCGCCGGTTACCTGATTTTGAACACCCCGCTGCTGGGGGCTTTTGCGCGAATGTGCGTCGTCTCCCTGGATTCGGCAAGGAAGGCGATCCGGGAGATGTTTCCCGATCCGCGCAATATCCGGGCCGCAGAAGCGGCCTATGGGGAGATAAGCCCATGAGCCGGGATCGTCAGCGCCTTGCTATAAGCAGGCCGAAACAGGGGGCCGCCGGGAAGACCGGCGCCTGGCGGGTATTCAAACCGGTCCGGGACGAGGGGAAATGCAATCGGTGCGGCCTCTGTGCGCTGTACTGCCCCGATTCCGTCATCGATGCGGATCTTGGGATTGACCTGGAATTCTGCAAAGGCTGCGGCATCTGCGCCAACGAATGCCCGAAAAAGGCGATCACCATGGTCCGGGATTAACGATTCTTCAGCGGGAATCTGCTGACGGCAGGATAAACTGGATCTCCACGCGGCGGTTTTTCAGGCGATTCTCATCCCGATTATTGGGATAAAGGGGACGATACTCGCCAAAGCCCTTCACGGACAAACGGGATGGAGCAACCCCCAGGCCGATGAGCGCCCTGGCTACCTGGGTGGCCCGATCGACGGAGAGTTCCCAATTGGAAGGATAACGGGTGTTGCGGATCGGCTGATCGTCTGTGTGACCCTGTACCTCCAGGACAAGATCCGGCCGCTCCTGTAAGAAAGAGGCCACCGTTTCCAGCGTCGCCCGGCTCGAGGGCTTCAGTCGGGCATATCCCGGATCAAAGACAATTTCCTCGGGAAAGGTCAGCGTGACCAGGTCGGCTTCCCGCTTTACGGATACGTCACGCTGGCGTTGCTCCCGGTTCAGCAGGGCGGCCAGCTCCTTTTCAATGGACTCGGACCGTCCGTGCCGGGATGGGACCGTACCGGCCTCCGTGTCACTTCCGCTCCGCATCCCGCTGGTTCCCGGTCCGGTGGAAAGTTTCGGGACGCGCTTCTGAAGTTCCATGCTGAAAAGAATCACAAAAAAAATCACGAGAAGCAAAAGGAGATCGCTGAGCGTAATCAGCCAGATATCGGTTCCCCTGTTCGTCTCCGCACGGTAGTCGGAACCGAGGGGTTTCAGGATCGTTCTCTTCAGAGGCAGCGGTTCGCTTACATCCCTTTGCGGCGGGGCGCCAGCCCGGGGGGTCCTCATGACGAGGCGCCGGCAACCTGGATTTCAGGGGCTCTCAGAACAACCATCTCGGGCCGGGAGAAAATGGGGACGGATTGCAGAACGCCTTGGGACGAAGAGGAAAGGGACTCCAGTTTATACTTGATGGCGACCGGATTTTCCATGTCGTAAAGATCCAGGATGCCCTCCTGGATCAGGTCGAGACGGGCCGCCTCCTGATCCATGAATTCCCGGAGCCTGTTGGACAGGGGAAGCAGGCAGAGGTTTGCCAGGACGACACCGTAGAAGGTGCTGAGAAGGGCAATGGCCATGTACCCGACCAGGTTATGCGCATCGGCGATGTGCCCGAAGGTACGGATCAGGCTGACGATCGTCCCCGTCAGTCCAAGCGCCGGGGCAAGCCGCGCCATGCTGCAGACCATCTTGTCGGAAGTTTCATACTGGCTGTACAGGATCTGGGCCTCCTTCTTCAGGATCTGCTCAACCTCTTCCCTGGAATACCGGTAACTGATGTATCCCACAGCCGTTTTCAGATAGCCCTCGGGAAGACGATCTCCCATCTGCTCCAGGGCTCGAATCCCCATTTTCTGATAGGTGCGGGCCAGGGTCACGATGGTATTGCGCGTCCAATCCATCTCACTTCCCGATGAAAAGGCCTTTTTCAGGAGCATAGCGGTCCACAGCAGCCTTCTCCAGGGATAGGCGAGCAGAGTGGCGGCAAGCGTTCCCAGGCAGACAATTCCCAGGGCGCTGAGGTTGGAGGCGATTCCCACGGTTTCCAGCTCAAGATGAAAGGCCGCAAAGAAGAGGGCGATGGAAATAAAAATCGAAAGGATCATTTGTGGAATCATGGACAACCTCCGGACTGCTGTATTTTAACCCATAGATAGCAAAATACCTGCCATGTGTTCCGGCCGCCACCCACGAACGCAACAATCCAGAATAATTGAAGAATTACCGCTTCATTCCTCCGGATATCCACCGGGCCGAAAGGGCGACCCGGCAGTATTTTCCTCAGGGGGCATCATCCCACTGCTTCCGCACCGGTTCCGTCAAGGGATCACGTTCGGCCGGCAGAGCTCCATCCAGCCTTTCCAGCTCCATGATCGCCTCCGGCGCATAATCATCCAGACGATTTTCCCAGAGATACCTGCGGGTCTCAGCTACGATGACGCCGTTCAGGAGGAAAAGTGAAACCAGGTTCGGAATCGCCATCAGGGCGTTCATCGCATCGGCCAGATCCCATACCAGCGGTACGGTGGATACGGACCCCAAAAATACGGCGATCACCCAGAGGCAGCGATAAGGACGCACACCGATTTTGCCGAAGAGATATTCCACAGCCTTTTCACCGTAATAAGACCAGCCCAGGATTGTTGAAAAGACAAACGTCAGCAGCCCGCCCATCAGGATTATGGGGCCGGCCACAGGGATAAGAGCGAAGGCCGCCTTCGTCAGGCTGGCGCCGTTTAAGCCCTCCATTCCCGTCGGCATGCGGACAATACTGCTTACCACGACAAGCCCCGTCAAGGCGCAGACCACGACGGTGTCCCAGAAGGTGCCCGTGGCGGAAACCAGCGCCTGGCGCACCGGATTACGGGTCTGAGCCGCAGCCGCCACGATGGGCGCCGAACCAAGACCGGATTCATTGGAGAAAAGCCCCCGGGCGATACCGTAACGCGCGGCCATCATCACCGTCGCCCCGGCAAACCCGCCGCCGACCGCCTTGGCCGCAAAGGCATGATGAAAAATCAGGGCCACAGCCTGCCCCAGGTAGGACGCATTGATCACCAGGATGACCACGCAGCCGAGAATGTAGAAAACCGCCATAAAGGGTACCAGCAGCATACACACCCGAGCGATGGAGGTGATGCCACCGAGAATGACCATGGCCGTGATGGCCGCCAGGACCAGGCCCGATACGGCAGGGGGCACGTTCATTGTTTCCTCTGCAAGGGAGGCAATGGAATTGGCCTGGACCATGTTGCCGATGCCGAAGGCGGCCAGGGCGGTAAAGACGCAGAACACCACCGCCAGCCATTTCATGTTCAACCCGTTCTCCAAGGCGTACATCGGGCCGCCCAGCATGGTGCCGTCGGATGTTTTCACCCGGTACTTCACAGCCAGAAGGGCTTCGGAATACTTGGTGGCAATACCGAACAGACCCGTCAGCCACATCCACAGGACTGCCCCGGGGCCTCCCAGGGCAATCGCCGTGGCGACGCCCACGATGTTTCCGGTCCCTATGGTCGCCGCCAGGGCCGTGGACAGGGCTCCAAACTGGCTGACATCGCCGGCCCCCTTCCGATCCCGGCTGAAGGACAGCCTGATGGCTCTGCCGATATGCAGCTGCAGAAAGCGCAACCGGTACGTCAGGAACAGGTGGGTGCCGAAGAGCAGCACCAGCATGGGCGGCCCCCAGAGATAGCCGTTCAGCCAGCCAATAAAGGTGTGAAAAAGCTCCATGAGTACAACCCCTCCCCGGACCCGGCATGAAGAAATTTTTTGTCTGCCCCCTTTATCATTTTATCGTCCGGATTTGCCAGAACAAGTATTGAAGCCCATTGACTCCCGAACATTTCCATTGATGAAAGGAAACAAAGATGTAAAATGACGATTGATCACGGAAGAGTTCCCGGAACCCCCCCGCAAATTCGCGGACAGGCGGAACAAATTATCGTCTGTTGCGGCGCGGCAAGGCGGCCTTTCCGGCGCTGGACCCTTGCGGGGTCAAAAAAAGAGGTCCGAAAACCGGACGACAGAACTTCCGAGAATCAGGCCGTTCGGGAGGATCAGGGGGGAAAGGATGACGGAATTGCCAACCGCATTTTACAAGCAGCTGTCCGAAGGAGAATTTGAACCCACTGTCGCCACCCAGGGCCCCTGGTCTCCGGACTTTCAGCATGGCGGACCGCCATCGTCACTGTTGACGCACGCTCTGCGGATACACCCCTCAGCGGGTCCTTTCAGAATCATCAGGATCACGATTGAAATATTGAACGCGGTTCCGGTAACACCCTGCGAGATCACGGTAGAGGTTGTTCGGGGCGGCAGAAGAATCGATCTTCTCAGGGGAGAGTACCGGTCAGGGGGCAAGACGTACCTGATCGCCCACGCATGGCGAGTCTTTTCCGAGGTCGGCCTGACCAGGGCCTCATCGGATGCCTATGACGTGCCGTTACTCCCCGAGGCTCAGACCCATCACATCTATTCCATGTTCGGCAATTTCCCCTATGTTGAGGCCCTGGAGTGGCGATTTTCCGAGGGAGGATTTGATTCGCTGGGCCCTGCGACGGTCTGGACTCGACCGCGAATCCCTTTGATTGAGAACCGGAAAGTTGATGGGCTGGAAGCGCTTGTCCTGATGATTGATTCCGCTAACGGCATCAGCGCGGAGCTCGATTTCGACCAATGGACCTACGTCCCGGTGGATATGACGGTGGGGATCCTTCGCCCGCCGGAAGGGACGTGGTTTGGAATGGAGGCACGGACAGTCATTGGAGACGACGGAAGCGGCCAAACGACCACCGTCGCATTCGACAGCAGGGGCACAGTGGGGCGCAGCTTACACACGCTGTTCATCAGGCCGAGATGACACCCGCCGTTTGCCGGATATCCCGGTCACCCGATAACTCCGGAGGTGCTGTCTCCATTTTCCGTACAGATTTTTTTGCATCACCGCTTCATCATTTTATCGTGCAGATTGGCCAAGGCAAGTATGGCCGCTCCCGCACCGATGAGGCAAAGAAACATATCGGATTGGGTGTCCCAGACATAGCCCTGGGTTCCCAGAAAGGCGTCGCCCCTGCTTCCGCTCAATAATGCAACCCACCATTCAACGAATTCATAGACCGCACTTGCCGCCAGAACGACTGAAATCGAAAGAAAATTGGTCCATGCCCTCCCATTTACAACCGAGTTCCGGATCAGGACTTCCCTGGCAACGAGGACCGGAACGAACCCCTGCATGAAATGCCCGATCTTGTCATAATTGTTCCTGCCGAAGATTCCCATGTCTCTCAACCAGTTGAACCAGGGGACTTCGGCGTAGGTCCAGTGTCCGCCGATCATGAGAACCAGGGAATGGACCAGGAGAAGAAAATAAATGAGATTTGTGAACCGGAATTTTCCATATGTAGCGGCCAGAATGCCAAAAGCGATCACTGCCGGCAGGACTTCCAGGAGCCAGGTCAACCTGTCCCTCGGGGAAATTCCCGAGATCACGAGGGCCAGGAAAAAGATGACGACGTAAATGATAAGCGTCCGGTTCTCTTTCAGCATCCTTTTTTCTCGCAGGGCTGCGGCATCGCATCATGAGCCGGATCCGTTCGGCCTGTCCAGACAGGTTATTTCCCTTTTTGGATGACGGGGATTGTTCACCGGCGGCCCAAACGGAGAATTCACCCTATTGGGATTGAATCCTGGGGAAGATATCATCATGGCGTTCGAAAATGCAAGCATCGCCGACGAGCCACAGGGGAGGATACAGCTCTAGACGCAACAATCATCAAGGCGTTGTTTCCGTCGCCGGCGGATCCGTGATGTTGACTTCTATTCTCGCGCCGGGGCCGGCGTTCTCTACTTCCTCTCGAATGATATCTCTGGCATCCCTGCTGTTGTTTACACGATCCACGCCCTCCGTCGTTCCGGGCAAAATGCATCCCGTGGTGTCCTCAGGAGTGTTCCCAGCGTGGATCTGAATGTTGCCTCTTCCTGGAACCCCTTCAAGTTCGATTCTCCAGCCAAGAGGGCCGTCGGTTCTTACATGCGCCTGGTACGTGCCCGCTGGGATCCTGCCGGCAGTGGCACTGTCGTTGGTGCTGGCATTTTCCCGGTCCGGCAGTTCCAGCGCCCGAAGGGTCTGTGTACCAACCTGGAGCTCGCCTTGAGTAGAATGTTCCGTTTCCGTATGCCTGTTGATGTTGATGGTTACCGTCGCCGGCGGTGCCGGTGCTGCTTCCGGAGGCGGAACTTGCCTGTATAATATCTGTGCAGCAGAAGAGTCCTGCATCATGGCCGCCAGGTTCCGGGACGCCGTTGACCCGCCCTGCTGGACCACATGGGTAAGTTCGTGGGCCAGGAGCCGCCTCCCTTCTTCCGTCCCGGGGGAGTACCGCCCTCCTCCGAAAGCGATGTCGGCCCCCAGGGTAAAGGCCCGGGCATTAAGCAGCCGGGCCGTTTCCTCGGCTGCGGAACCCGTGTGGATTCGCACCTGGCTGAAGTCGGCACCGAAACGGGGCTCGAAAAAAACCCGCTCCCCTTCGCCGAGGGGATCTCCTCCCCCCTTCAGGGACCGTACCCGGTCCGTCAGTTCGTCGGAAAGGGCTATTTCCCCTCCTCCATTCGATTTAAGACTGACGAGTTGTTCCTCTTCCTCCTCGGGAAGCCCGCTGTCGGACGGTTCAGTCTCCTCAGCCGGTTTTGCCCGGACAGCACCGTCATCATGGATGATCGGCCCCGTTGGCGACGCCCCGTCGGGCATACGCACCACTGCATCAGCGACCCGATCGGCCTCCCGTTCGAAGACGTCGTTGGTTGCCCCGACCATCAGCCTGCCCTGCATTTCCGGACTGCGTAGAATCTGCCGGATTACCTGCCGGTTTGTACAAGGGGGGCTCCAGAAGGATTCTGGCGGCAGTGGAGTTCTTCGAACTGCGCCATGACGCTTGCGCAAATTTTCGGCAAATGTTTTCATATTCCTTTCCTTGCTATAGATTCTCCTCTGTCTGCGGACAGTGCATGTCCCGGAAGGCTCAGAGGCTGGGGCGGCAAAGTCAGCGAAATCTTCCTGTTTATCAATCCTCTACAGGGGCTCAAGACTCCATCGGTCCGTTCCTCCGGTCGATTCCAGGACAATCTTCCGCAATTGACTTCGCGGCGCGTCAAATTGAGTCGTAAAGGGAACATCACCGGAGATTCCAGAGGCCTCCCATATGGAGAATGGAACCGTCGCTACCTGCGCCGCCGGGTCTCCACAGTTTCCCGGACAAAAATCAACCGTATCGATTACTTCGATCTGGAGTGTTGGAGAAAATTCCAGTCGGATTCCACCACCGGGCAGGGTGGTCCTGCTCACATCAACATGGCCCGTTGCAATGCGTGCATCATTGATGTGAGAAGGAATCGCTCCCACCCGGGTTGTCAGCTGGGTCTTTCCCACACCCCCGGCAAGCAGGCCAGGCGCATTTCTCGCCCCGCAATAAACCAGCTCATGGGGGTTTCCCGGCGTGTCGATGTCCGCAACAGCTGTCGCCGCAAGAGAGCTCAAGGGTATTCTATGAGCACTAGTCGATGATGGATAGCGCCCCCAGATCGCGTTTATGATCGCGTTCATAATGTGATGGGTGGCTACCTCTGTCTGACAGATGTTCGCGAATTCGGCCCTCAGTGCCGGTGACAGAGTCAATAAACCGGCCCGGCCTCCCCAGACAAACTGATTGTAAATGGCCCCGACCTCAATTCCGCCGAGCGCTGTAATGACGCCTATCAACGCCGGTGCCTGTGCTGTACGCATAGCCATTGCCAGGGGACTGGAGATCGCCGTGCAGTAGCTGGAGGGACAGGAGGGGGTGGCTGCCGGACAGGGACAACTGGGGACGGGGATAGAAGGTGGAGGCGGAACGGGTTCCGGCGTCTGCGGTTCCGGTGGCGGTGGCGGTCCTGGAAGATGAATAGCGATATCCACGGCGCGGAAATTGGCATCATTGTCTGTCCCCGGCACCGCACCGGTGGCTTCCACCAGAGCAACCCGGCTAGCCTTTCCCGCAGCCACAAAAACACCCAGCGCCGCGTCGGCCCGGTGACAGGCAAGGCTTTCATTGAAATCGGGCCGGCCATCGGAGCTTGCCATGCCCAGAATATCTACCGTCGCACCGACAGGCAGCGATCTCGCAACCCTGTTCAGTCGGTCTCTTTGCCCGACATCGAAGTCGTCGCACCCGCGTCGAAACAAATAACGTGTGCCGGTCGGGGACTTCGCAACCAGATTGCAGTGGCTCGGTTTCGGACCAATCGCCCTGTAGCCGCAGGCTCGTTGCACGGTCACGGGCGCATCGCTTTCCGGTTGCCTGTTGCCTGATGTCCCACTGGACGATATTGCGGGAAGGCCCCTGTTGTCAGAACGAGGAGGCGCCCCCCCATGTTGCTGCACAACATGCGTCAGCTCATGAGCAAGAAGCCGTTTGCCTGAGGAGGTCTCGTTAGAGTCGTGATCTGCAGCAAAACAGATGTTCCTGCCGAGAGTGAAGGCCCTTGCGTCGATGGATCGGCACAGGTCAGCCCCTCGCGCATCCCTGTGCACCCGCACCCC
>Ga0265295_1007285_pt1 | contig 12850 bp, 14 predicted proteins | sample Munlansysbiofilm_FD_192503 | JGI IMG/M metagenome (GOLD analysis project Ga0265295, IMG submission 192503) | Leachate microbial communities from a municipal landfill in Southern Ontario, Canada - Methane capture system biofilm | ecosystem: Engineered > Solid waste > Landfill > Unclassified ... | reverse complement strand
GAACCAGGAAGCTAAGCTCTTCATCGCCGATAATACTCTCTCTTACTGAGATGGAAACGTAGGTCGCCGCCAGTTCTCGTGATTCCTTTCTACTTACTCCTCATTTCGTCTTCTTCAAAGGCGGTCTTTCTTGGAAAAAAATCAATCAAAAGCTTATTTATTCGCTTTTTTATCTGTTTTCCTTTGGTCAACAGTAGCAAGTGCCTTTAAACTTTCTCTTCACTATTTGAATGCAACCCAATTACTCTTTTATGCGTCTAGCGTTTCTTTAGTTCTATTGTTTTGTGTTATAAGTTATCAAAAAAAGTGGCTTCTTTTTAAGCACTATTCAATCAAAATATATTGGCATCTATCTCTTCTTGGGGTCATTAACCCTTTTACGTATTATTTAGTGCTGTTCCACGCGTATGAGCTTTTACCGGCGCAAGAGGTTCAACCGATCAACTATACATGGGCACTGATGTTAAGCTACTTATCGGTAATGATTTTAAAGCATCAGATTAGTTTGTATGATATTTTAGCCGGGTTTATATGTTATTTCGGTGTTTTCGTGATATCTACCCACGGGGAATTACTTTCATTTTCTTTTACCGATCTTAACGGTATTGGTCTAGCACTTTTTTCTACCGTCTTATGGTCGCTTTATTGGATTTATACTACGAAATTAAATGTCGATCCTCTCATTGGGCTTTTTGTTAATTTTTTAGTTGGTGTTCCTTGTATCGTAGGTTACATGTTCATTCAAAATATCGCGTTTACGGGAGATGTTTATGGGATGCTAGGAGCTTTTTACGTCGGTTTATTTGAAATGGGCATAACGTTTATTTTATGGCTACAGGCAATGAGGTACAGTACGAATACGGCGAAAATTGCGAACTTAATTTTCTTATCACCTTTTTTATCGCTTCTTTTTATTGCATATTTCCTCAAAGAGGAAATACTCCCTTCCACTTTTATCGGCTTAATCTTAATTATCGCAGGTCTTTTAGTACAGCAAAAAGAGAGATTTCGTCGTTAGCTTTTTTTCTAATCTTTGAAAAGCTACAATAACGTATTTTTTGAATGGCTTCAACAAAAGTTGATATAAATTTTTTAACTAAAGAGAGTCGATATGTTGATGAAAATCGTATGGTGTTTTATGCTTGTTTGCTCGTTTTTAAGAGCCGATTTCTTAGAGCAAGAGAGAGAAAACGCAATCAAGAGTCAAAAACTGATTGTATTGAGCGTCACGAAAGAGCAGTGCCCGTATTGTCTTCAAATGAGGCATGATGTTTTTGAAACGGAGCTTGTTCGCCGAAAAATCGACCAACATTACCTTCACGTTGAAGTCGATAAGGACGATAAGGCGTTACCGAAGCATCTTCACGTAAAATATTATCCGACGAATCTCGTTCTCAATCCAAAAGATCTTAGCGTTATCGACGAATTTATCGGTTATACGAAACCCGATATTTTTGTCGAACTTTTAGAAGAGGTTTATAAGCAAGAGTTTAACGCACGTTGACGTATTTTGCAATACCATAGGCAATTAACGTGGCAAAAACAAGGCGTAATGATACGATAATCCAAGGGTTCGCCCCGAAGATGACAAATAAAAGCGTATCTTCGATCATCGCATGTGCGATCATTAAATAAGTTCCGATAAAAAGAATTTCACGCTTTTTTAAAAGCCCCTTTTCGTATTCCGCAATTAAAATGCCTGCACCGTAGGTAATGCCTAAAATGACGCCGACTAAAATCGAAAATCCGCTATTGACGTTTTGGGCATGCCGTTGCATCCATGGGCGCGATTTAATCACATCTAATACAAAGATAAGTAGTGAAACGAGCACGATGATTTTTAAGCTCAAAGAGAAGGCTTCGTAAGCGGCGTTAAGTACAAAAGCTTGAATCGAGTCGTAGCGTACGGGTTGTAATGTTTCAGGAGTGGAGACAATAGAAGAGACAAACCACTCGTTTGGCATCTGCGTAACGAAGAAGCCTACCAAAAGTCCGACCGATAAGCGTAAAACAATCGAGTAGACACGCGAAAGACCGAGTCGCTTCATAATCTCGGTTTCTACCAAAAGAGCATGAGCAATTCCTAAAAATACGGCCAAAACCGTCCAACTTTTTGCATCAAGACCTAAAGGTGCGGCAAATGCTATAGCGGCGTATAGGTTGAGAAAAAGACCGCTTACGATAGAAAGAGCCGCCTCTTGAGGAAGACCTAAAAAGAGCGCAAGCGGCTTAAAGATAAACGTAATATAGCTCAAAAGATCGTAGTAGAAAAGGACATCCGCTAAAATATAAATCGGTACGATCAGTTTTAAAATGACCCATGAACTTCGTAACGCCGTTTTAAAAGATTTTTCGAAACTAAATGACATTTTGGCTCTTTGTTTAATACTTAATTTATATTAGCTAAGCTATAATACCGACCTCAAAGAGAAATGTGCGCTCGTAGCTCAGCTGGATAGAGCATCGGTTTGCGGTACCGGAGGTCAGGGATTCGAATTCCTTCGGGCGCACCACTTTGTTTTACGCTTCATAACAGCGACTTTTTTATCCCAGACACTTTACAATCATTTAAAACGTCTCTTCAAATACCCTGTATTTCGTTTTTTGCAATCCCAACTCTTCATAAGCTTTTTGAGTCGTTTTGTCGTCTTTGTGAACGTAAAGTCGAATTCCGCAGACGTCGTAATGCTCTTTTGCGAGACTTTTGGCTTTATCCAACAGTGCATCGTGAATCTCTTTTTCATGCTCGTGGTCGGTCACGAAAATACTTTGAATACAATAATACGCTCCGTTGTTCCAATCGCTCCATTCCCTTGTGATCATTGTCAATCCGACAATGGTTTGATTGACTTCCGCCATTAGGTAAAAACCGTTGTGAAATTTAGCAAAAACTTGATGAACGCCCTCGGTGGTCAATGCGAGCGAAACGTTTTTATTGACGGTTTCTTTAGCGAACAAAACGTTAAAAGCGGCAATTTCTTTGGCATCGTCGCGCGTTGCGATACGAACGATTAAGTTTTCTAACATGTTGACTCCTTGGGTTGATTTTGCAGTATTGTATCGACAATCGCTTTAGCTCCGCCTTCATGAATTAACGCGATGAGTTTTTGCGATAAAGAGGCAAGATCGCATGCCAAGATCATCTCAAATAGCTTGTGAGAATCGACGTTCGCTTGTTCCATCATGAGTGCGGCACCTTGATCGACCAATGTTTTGGCATTGTAATATTGATGGTTAGCGGCGGCATGCGGGTAGGGAATAAAACAAGCGGGCAAGGAAGCGGCGCAGAGTTCCCAAAGCGTGCTTGCACCCGATCGGCTGATCGCAAAATCGGCACGTGAGAGCTTTTGGGCGATCTCTTTGGAAAAGTCGAATACGTCGGCGGGAATAGCGGTCTCCTCATAGAAGCGTCGTATACGTTCAAACTCTTTCGCTCCCGTTTGGTGGATAATTGCAATGCCTCTTTCGTGGAAAAACGGGGCAAGCGTACATGCAAGTTCGTTAATAAACGTTGCGCCTTGACTTCCGCCTAAAAAGATGACGGTTTTGAGTGTTTGACGCTGTTTGCGAATTGCAAAAAACGCATCGCTTACGGGATAATCCGTCATAATTGCATCGTGTCGATAAGAGTTAAAAAACGCTTTGGCAAACGGCTTGAGCAGTCGGTTGAGTTTTCCCTCTACGGCATTTTGTTCATGGATATAAAGCGGTAACCTAGCGATCAACGCACCGAAAGACGCCGGCGCCGCCGAATATCCGCCGACGGAAAAGATGGCGCTTACGCCGTGTTGTTTAAAAAGACGTCTACATGTAAAGGCTAAACGTACCGTCGTGAAAAGCGAGCGAAGTTTGTGAATGCCTTTTTTATTGACCACGCCGCTACTCTCCAAAAAGTACGTGCGTTCAAACGCTTCGTCGCCTTCAAACCATGCACGGTCTTGCCCTGCGGTTGAACCGATATAAAGCGGTTTATGACCTCGTTTGAGTAACTCTTCTTTAATCGCCCGTGCGATGACCAAATGGCCGCCCGTGCCGCCTCCGGTAATTGCAATCATAATTTTGCCTTTTTGCTGATCATTAATACCATTCCGATACCGACCGAGAGGGCTAAAATGGAGCTACCTCCGTAGCTGATAAAGGGAACGGAAATACCTTTAATCGGCGTGATCGAGGTAATGCCGTAGGCATTCATTAAAAATGAAAAAACGATCAAAAGACCGATACCCAAAGAAAAAAGATAGTAGACTTTACTATGGCTTCTGGAAGCGATTTTAAAGATACGGTAAATAATCGTCACAATGACGAGCGTTAAGAGCGTGACGCCTAAAGCTCCGACTTCTTCGGCGATTCCCGCAAGGGCAAAGTCGGTGTGTACTTCACTCAAATAGCCGAGTTTAAACAGTCCGTTGCCGATGCCTTCACCGAAAATACCGCCGTGTTTGATGGCATTGAGCGAGTGGGAAATTTGGTAAGGCTCGGGTGCGTCTTCGACACGCAAAACGGATGCGATGCTTTCGGGAAACATCGAAAGAACCATGTTCTGAATCGTCGCCCACCATGTTTTGATTCTTAAAATACGGTGCGTTGAGCTAAAGATGGCGACTAAAAAAACGAAAATAGAACCTAAAATCGCGAGCATAAAGAGTTGTGCGCTGGTGCCGGCGAAAAACGCCATCACGGCAAACGTCAAGGCAAGGACGACGACTTGTCCTAAATCGTTTTGCATAACGGCGATCAAATAAATGACCAAAATGAACATAGCGATATACGGTAAAATCAGTAACATCTCTTCTTTGAGGCTTTTTTTATCGTTGTTCAGTTTGCGCGCAAAACTCCACGCAAGGAAATAGACAAATCCGATTTTGAAAAACTCAACCGGAGCTAACGAAAATCCCGGAAGACGAATCCACCGTTTCGCACCGCCCGCGGAGGTAACGAGTGATTCGGGAAGGTAGTGCATGACGCCCATCAACAAGAGGCAACTTAAAAAAATCGTAAAGCCGATATGCATTAAGAATTTATCGGGATCGAGTTGCGAAAGCGACCACATGATAAAAATACATAGCATTCCTACGGCAAATTGGCGAATGAAAAAGTGGTATTCGGAATAGTCGAAAAAAAGTGTCGTAAATACCGGCAGAGAGAGCGAAAAGACCATCCCTACAAAGAGTGCAAAAGCACAGAGTGAAAAAAGTATTTTATCGGTTTGCATGCTTTCTTTGTGTATAATTAGATTTTGATCTATTCTACACAAAAATAGATTAAAGCTTGGTTGAAGCATATTTTGGAATAAAAATTGCTTACATAAAAACAAGATTCGAGAAAGGGTAACACATGGGATTTGAGATCAGTAAATCAAACGCTTTGATGGTCGAAGGCTTAAATGCAAGAGCTTTGCGCCAAGATTTGATTTCAAGCAATATCGCCAATATCGATACCCCTTTTTACAAATCGAGAGACGTTGATTTTGAGACGGCTTTGATCGAAAAAACCAAAGAGATTTACGGTGCAGGCGAGACAGGAAACGCAACCTTGGAAATGGCGCAAACCGACATGTCGCATTTAAGCGGCGATAAAAGTTTTGACGCCTCCAAAGCAACGATTTACCTTAGAGACGGACATACGGCACGCAATGACGGAAATACCGTCGATTTGGACGTCGAGACTTCCGAACTCGGTAAAAATGCGATGATGTTTAACGCACTCACGTCGGCGTTGCAAAAAAACGGTGCTATTTTTAAAAGCGTCATCGAATATTCGTCTAAACTATAAGGATTGAGCTATGGCATACTTGAGCAGTTTCGATATTAGCAGCTACGGACTTTCCGCGCAACGCTTCCGTATGGAAGTGATCAGCTCCAATATCGCCAACGCCAATACTACGCGAACAAGCGAGGGCGGCCCTTACCAACGTCGCGACGTCGTCTTTAAAGCGACGGATTTTAATCAAACGCTCAATGACAAACTGGCGAGCCAAAATAACCTCTTAAGCTATGAAAATCCCTTGGACGATCCGTTCTTGCAAGAGAATGCCAATCCTGCTATAATGAGTGTTGCCGTGGATAAAGTGGTACGCGACGAGAGCGAGTTCCGCTACAAATACGACCCGACGCATCCGGATGCCAACGAAGAGGGATACGTGGCATATCCGAATATCAATCCCGTCATCGAGATGTCCAATCTCATCGAAGCGACCCGTGCGTATCAAGCCAACGTTTCGGCGTTTCAAAGTGCTAAATCCATCGCTCAAAATGCGATAGATCTTTTAAAAGGATAAGCTAAATGCCTAGTAGCATTGATAAACTTTCATCACTCAATACCTTGCTCTCTACCGGTGACAAAAGTGATGTTAAAAGCGGTGACGATTTTTCAAAGATTTTAGAACAATCGATTGCCGAAATTAACGATTCGCAGGTCAAAGGCGATCGTGCTATGGCAGATATCGCAACCGGTGAAGTTAAAGATTTGCATCAAGCCGCTATTGCTATCAATAAAGCCGAAACAAGTATGAAACTAATGCTAGAGATTCGCAATAAAGCCCTTAGTGCTTATAAAGAGATCTCTAAAACTCAAATTTAACTTTTGCCTTTGCATGGAACCCTCAGATACTAAAAAAATTAAAATTCTCTTCTTATTCGTCGTCGTTCTTTTAGGGTTTATGATCTTTTTGGGAACCCTTTTTTATTGGGCTACCATCGAACGACGATTGCCTCGTTTGGAACACAGTGAAGTCAACCATGCGTTGCGCGGCAATATCGTAAGTGCGGACGGTTTTAAAATCGCGACGAGCCAACAGCTCTACAAAGCCATCGTCGACACGCGCAATATCGATCCTAAAAAACTAGACCTTTTCGTGCGTTTGTATTCGCTTTACAGCGGTGACGATCCTAAAGCGGTCGCCGCGACGCTTGGTTCCAATTCCGGCAGTACGGTGTTATCGTATCGCATTGATTCCAAAACAGCCAAATACCTTCAAGAGCTCTCACGAAAGCTCTACAAACTCGGTGTTTTTAAAAGTTATGAAGACCCCAAAACGGGCGTAGCGTTTTTGCACGGACTGAGTGTGGTCGAAAGCGGCGAAGACAGACTTTATCCGGCGGTGGATTCGTTGACGCCGATTGTCGGTTACGTACGCAAAGTCGAGCAAAAAAACATTACGAAAACGACCGGCGTTAAGGGTATCGAGCGCTACTATGAAGACAAGCTCTCTTCGGTACAAGACTCGTTGGTCTACGGTTTTCGCGATATCGCCAATACGGTTATTTTGGACGGAAATAGCGTCTCTTCGCGTCGCTTTGACGGTTACGACGTGCATCTGACGATCTCGTTAAAAATGCAAAAAATTATCGAAAGCGTCTTGGATAAATATCAAAAAAACTTAGAAGCCAAAGAGATTATCGTGGGTATTTTAAACAGCGACACGGCCGAATTCGTCGCGTTGGCGTCGAGCAATCGTTTCAATCCCGATCTGATCGAGAAAAAAGATTACGGTTCATTAAACGTATCGGCGATCGAGTATATTTACGAACCCGGTTCGGTTTTGAAAAGCGTTACGTTTGCGCTATTGCTCAAAGCAAATAAAGTCAATCCCTACGATATTGTGAACGTGTACGGCGGAAGTTATAAACTCGGTACGAAAGTCATTAAAGATACGCATAAGGCGGACAAACTGACCGCCGAAGATATTATCGTCTATTCGAGTAACGTCGGAACGGCGCAAATCGCTCAAAAACTCGATGCAATGGAGTTTTACCAAGGACTCAAAGATTTTGGCTTTTCGGTGCGAAGCGGCGTGGATCTGCCTTTTGAAAATCCGGGCATTATTCCTACGATCAACCGCTTTAATTCTCCGATTTACAAAGCTACGGTCGGATACGGATACGGTATGAACGCGACTTTTATGCAAGTGATTCGCGCGTACAACGTTTTCAATAACAACGGACGTATTTTAACGCCGATGTTGGTTAAAAAGTTGGTTTCGCCTATCGGGCAAGAACTGTTTCCCGAAAAAAGTCCCGAAAATCAAATTATCCCCGTTTCGGTGGCGAAACGCATGCAAAAGATTTTGATTAAAGTCGTTCAACAAGGTACGGGAACGGGTGCCAAAATCGAAGGGCTCGAAATCGGCGGTAAAACCGGTACGGCACATATCGCGGAGGACGGAGAGTACGTTCGAAGTTATAACGGTTCGTTTTTCGGCTTTGCCAACGATAAAAAAAATCGCTACACGATCGGCGTCTTAGTTCGCGAAGCCAAAAAACGACAAGCATATTTTGCGGCGCAAAGTGCGGTTCCCGTTTTTAAAGAAGTGGTCGAAAAGCTTGTCGAAAACGGCTACCTTACCCCTTCAAGCGATCTTGTACCCAGCAACTAATCGCTTCAACGAAATCATCGTCGTCGTTGGGGCACTTTGCCACAAGGTATCGCTCAAATCCTAATTCCTGCGCAAGATGCGCATACTCTATGCTCAGTTCAAACTCCGTTTCAGAATTGTCGATCGTGAACGAAATGGGAACGATGAGCGCATTTTTGTTCTCCAGCGTTTTGAGCTTCTCCTCCAAGGAAGGCTCTAGCCATTTAACCGGTCCTAGTTTGGACTGATACGCCAGATGCACTGCTTTAAAGTGAAGCTTTTCTACTTCCAAAAGTTTCTTCATCGCTTTGACATGTAAGATAATCTCTTTCTCATACGGATCGCCGTTGGCGACAATCTTTTGCGGCAAAGAGTGCGCCGAGAAGATCAGTTCCATTCGTGTCGGGTCATTTTCGGCAAGTGCTTCTTTGATCTTTTTGAGTAAAAGGCGGTTGTAGCTTTCATCTTCAAAAAAACGCTCTATCACGCGTATTTTGGCGTGCAATCCCAACGTTTTTGCCGTTTTCGTAAAATCCTCTACCGAAGACTTGGTCGTCGTGGTCGAGTAGTGCGGATACAGCGGCAATAAGATGACTTCTTCTATTCCTTGTGCTTGAAGCTCACGGATCGCTTCATCGCAAAAAGGCGGCGTATAGCGCATCGCGAAGGTTACATGTAAAGAGGGAAGGGCACTTTGTAGTTTTGCAACGAGTTGTTTGGTGTAGCCGACCAAAGGCGATTTGCCGCCTAGTTTGGCGTAGTTGGCTTGTGCCGTTTTCGTGCGTGAGGTCGTGATCATAAACGCGATCAAACGGCGTAAAAGAGAGCTTTTGACGGTGATAATATTGGCGTCGTTGAACATGTTGGATAAAAAGAGTTTGACTTCATCAAGGTTGTTCGGACCTCCCATGTTCAGAAGTACCAGTGCTTTTTTCATGGAAAAACCTTTGCATAAGATAATCTCTATTGTACATGTAAGATGCTAAAGAGTGCTTTACATGTCAAAAGTGCTGAAACGATTAAGCGACGCTGTGGTATGTTTTGAAAGAGTGTTTCCAAAGAGAGAGGACAAACCGATGAAAAAATATATGGCAACTTTCCTGTGTTGTGCCCTCAACCTAACGGCAGAATGTTCTTTCCCTTCAAAAACTTTGATCGCCACAACAGACGAAGTGCGCGACATCAAAACAGGACTCATCTGGAGGCGGTGTGCCCTTGGGCAAACATGGCAGAACAACAGAGGGTGCGTGGGTGAAGTCGAGTTGATGCGACGTGCGGAAGTTGAAGAAAAAGCACGCTTGCTTGGGGAAAAATGGCGTTTGCCGACGCTGGATGAACTGCTTACGCTGGTCGATGATCGCTGTCAAACTCCGGTCATCAATACAAAGATTTTCGGCAAGGTACGCGATACGACGGGCGAGGGAGCAAACTACCTCACCGCTTCGATTTACCTTGAAGGCGATGCGGCGATCCCCACACTCTTTTACACGATCGATCTGTTAAACGGCGGTGTTGACGCGCACACTAAAGGCTTTGCGGGTGCCGTGCGGTTGGTGCGTTAGAGCTTTTTAAGGGGTACTGCATGGCACAAATGCTTTTCATCTTTTGCCGTGCGAGCGCATTTTTCGCAGAGAAATTTGGGTTTTGAGACGATCTTGACGATCTTTTTAGCATACGCTTTCACGTCGTCTTTTTTCAGAGAACAGAGTTTTTTGATTTTCATGCTACGCCTTTTTTTTGACATGTCAAAGTGTAGCATGAAACGGGATGAGACGGCTTAAACCGCACCCATAATTTTTTTGGAGCTCTCGCCTTTGTGGCTTAACACCTCTTCAAAACTCATCATCGTAGCAGTGCAATCAACGCTTAAAAGCGCTTCGTAAAGTGCTTCGATCTTCTCGGCGTTGTCCATCTTTTTGAGTTCACCTTTCTCTAAGTTAGAGAGGTCTAAAAGCTCGTTCCAAACGGAGCTTTCCGCAAGCGAATAGGCATTGAAAGTAACGCCCTCATACGTAAACGTACCGTTTTTATCCAAGTCGGTGACGTAGAGAACGACCAAAGTTGCGGGTGTAAAAAATGCTTTGTACTTTTCGAAAAAAGGCTCAAAATGCACAATACTTTCAAGTTCGCATGCAAAAAATTTAATATTCGCATCGTCGGCTACGACCAAAACTTGTTTCGCTTGAATTTTCGGAGGCAAAACTCTATCGGCGGAGAGCTGTTTTCCCGCTTCGATAATTAAAGCACCTCGGTAACCGACCAGTCCTTGCCCCAATTCTCCGCTAAAGGAGGGCTGCCACGCAAGATTGTTCTCTTTAATATACGCTACGATCGACATGATGTTTCCTTTTTGTGTGATAAAAAGGCTTATACAAGAACTATTCCGCGAAGTGTGAAGCGGCAGAGTAAGGTACTTTTGAAATAATGTAATAATAAAAACGCTGTATAAAGATTAGGAAAAATACTCTTAAAATTGATCTACATGTCAACCCTTAAACCCAATTTCTGTATAATCGCGCCATTTTAGTAGGGAGTATTGTTTTATGAAGCATACGCTTAAAATCACGCTTTTTTATTTGGTTATGTTTGTCAGTCTCGGGCTTTTTTGGTTTTGGGCGGCAAAACCTTCCGATTCTCTTGTAACGCTTCCCGAGGACGTCAAGCTCCAGTGCCTTTCTTACGCGCCTTTCGGGAAAGACGATTCGCCGTTTGATATTCCAAACGGGTTTAAGCCTTCGATCGAGCAGATGGACAAAGATTTGGCGCATTTGGCGACGATTACGGGGTGTATTCGGACGTATTCGAGCGTTGGGTTGGAGGCGTTACCCGAAATTGCCCGCAAGCACGGGCTAAAACTTTGGTTGGGTGCATGGGTTAGCAGCGATGCGACGTTGACGAAAAAAGAGATCGAAACCGTGATCGCGCTTGCGCAAGAGAACAAAGACATCGTCGAGACCGTCGTCGTCGGCAATGAAGCGTTATTGCGCCGCGACGTGAGTGCGTCTCAGTTGGTCGCGTATATTCAAAGCGTCAAAGAGGCGTTGCCCGATATGACGATCACGTATGCCGACGTATGGGAGTTTTGGAACAAACATCCCGAAGTCGCACCCGCGGTCGATCGCGTGACGATACACATTTTGCCGTATTGGGAAGATAAGCCTATTAGCGTCGATAAAGCACTCTTACATGTCAAAGCGATTCGCGAAGAGATGATGAAAAAAATCCCCGACAAAGAGATCGTTATCGGTGAGACGGGCTGGCCGAGTTTCGGGCGCATGCGCGAAGGTGCTTATCCGAGTGTGGAAAATCAAGCGATTTTTACGCGCGGTTTTGTGAAAATGGCGCAAGAAGGCGGATGGAAATACAACTTTATCGAGGCGTTTGACCAACCGTGGAAACGCGTGAGCGAGGGTGCGGTCGGCGGTTATTGGGGACTTTTTGACGCAGATAGGGCGGATAAACATATTTTGCACGGATTTGTGAGCAATTATCCGTACGCGCAATGGATGTTTGCGGGAAGCTTTGCTTTAAGCTTGCTCGGGTTGATTTGGCTTGTGCGTATCAAGACGTGCGCATGTAAAAAAGCGGCGTATTGGTTTGTAAGTTTGTGGGGCGGATCGGTAGCACTTGTGTGGCAAGCGTATCAGTATTGGATGGTTTCGAGAAATACCCTTGAGGTCGTTTGGGCGATTTTGTGTTTGGGACTTGCGTTGATCTTATGGCTCAAAATCGTACGCTACGTGATGACCGAAGAGATGGTTTTTCCGGCACGTATGAGCCGTTTGATGTCGGTCGTAACGCTTAGCGAGCCGTTTCAAAAAAGCTTTTTCGCGTACGATCTTTTGCATACGCTCAGCAGCGGCGTTGCTCTTGTTATGGCACTTTCGATGGCGTTTGACGGACGCTACTTGAATTTCGAGATCGGAACGCTCGGCATCATCACGGCGTTTTACGCGATCGCGTATATGGCAACCGATCGCAAAGCGTTGAACGGGCTTTTAGAAAAAGTGACGGGCTTGGCACTTTTTATCGCCGCGTTGGCGGTGCTTTTACACGAGAGCGCACGCAACGATTTTGCACTGAATTGGGTTGTGATGATGGTCGTTTTAGGCTCGACTTTATGGCTTTCGTTGTCTAAAATGTGCGGAATAGCACGAACGTTTTCGTTTTTGCTCGTTGCGGCATTGGCGATTTTTGCGCTCAAAGAGGGAATTTACGTGAACGAAAAATGGATCGACGTATGCGCGCGCAATCCTTTACTTTTGACATGTCAGCTCAAAGTCTTGTTAGGCAAGATCATTTACCTCAATTACGTCGGACTTTCCGGTAGCGTCGTTGCCCTGTTTGCCGTACTCTCGGGCAGTTATCTTTTAGGGATTCTCGCGATGGTGATGGGACTGTTTTGTTTGCTAACGTTTAACGGATTTTTAGGCGCGATTCTGGTCGTTTTGGGTTGGTGGGTCGTCGGATACCGTCTGGGCGAAAAGTGTACGTTAT
>Ga0265295_1007284_pt1 | contig 12850 bp, 10 predicted proteins | sample Munlansysbiofilm_FD_192503 | JGI IMG/M metagenome (GOLD analysis project Ga0265295, IMG submission 192503) | Leachate microbial communities from a municipal landfill in Southern Ontario, Canada - Methane capture system biofilm | ecosystem: Engineered > Solid waste > Landfill > Unclassified ... | reverse complement strand
GGAAACCGTAGCATACCTGCAGGCGGTGTCAATACCTCTCGACAAAAGAAAACCTCATCAAAAACTCCGGCATTCTCATGCTCCCCGCCTCTGAAATACTGATTTCATTTATATAGTCTTGCCTGCTTTCAAAAAAAGAGCCTGAAAAAACCACCCTGCTGCCCGGATTCAATGTCAATAGCACTTTGTAAAGATCCGAATCCGGAGGAATCAGAGTTTTGGGTCCGGCGTCCGAAAAAAAATTATTGTAGGTCTTTATTTGTATGCCACCGTCGATATTTATTGCCAAAATACCCTTCCCATCCGAAGTGGCTCCTATCTCCTTCACAACTCCCAGCCAGTGTGTTGCGGATTTGTCGGGCAATATTTCTGCTATTTTGTTTTTCCGCTGCTCCCTAAGCTGTCTCTGTACCAGCTCGTTTTTTGTGGCTTCGTATTGGCGCATATGCTGGGAGATGGCTCTCTCAAAGGCTTCTTGTGCCGCTGGCTTTATTTTGTCCTGGTGCCGTCCATTTGTGTTGGTGTTGCTGGGTATCAGCGCGAACGACACAACCACAAAAAAAATACAAGCCCCTAAAAAACCGCCCCCGACAGAGATGGTCTTTGATTTTTTATTCTTCCGCAGATACCAGGACGAAAAAAACCACACAACAAAAAACATGAGTGGAACATACGACAGAAGACTTTCCATGATAAAAAATCCTTTCTCAAAAAAATCTGACCTCTTTTCTCTCTCCTAGAAATGCTGTAGGGCCTGTATCCAGCCGCCGCAGAAAAATACAAAAAGACCCCGCATTTTTTTCATTTCGTCCGCCTGCTTCCATGTTTTTATTGTCTTGGAAAAGAGGCACCCTTTTTTTCTTGTTTTGCGGCTAATTTTATGCCCTTTTTTATAGCGTAAAAATCTCAACAAAAAAAGCCTAACAAAAAAGGAGGCCGCATGGTGAGGATATGTCCCAAATGTGGGTTTGAGAGATCGGGGGATGACGGGCTGCCAGCAGATGAGTGCCCCAGATGTGGAGTAATTTACAGAAAAGCCATGCCCCGTCCCGAGGCACAAAGGGATATGTGTGTGGCAGAAATCGAAGCACAAGAAAATAGGCATGCCCCCCTTTATGCCCCTTATATATTGGTTGCCTTATTTTTTATGGTTGTGTTTTTTTCGGCAATTACGCAGGAAGGCTTTTTTCTTGTTGTGCTGACAGTGGGTGGCATTGCAGCTTTCTTTTTTTATAACAAAAAGAAGCCTGCTCCCAGAGATGCAGATCCTTTTCCCGGAGACACCGAAAGCACCCCTGAAAAAAAATACCACCCCCCGGCAATATCCAGATACTGGGATGATATACATCATGATGTACCTGTTAACAGCCTTCTCAATATTGTGTATATAGATGAAAAAAATGAAAAAACAACCAGAGACATAGGGGTAAGTTATTATGACGGGAGCTGCTATCTCCAGGGGCATTGCCATCTGAGGGGGGCCTACAGAACCTTTCGCATCGACAGGATACAGGAGTGTTTTGACATAGACACTTTTGAAACCGTAACAGATATACCAGGGCACCTGCGCCGCAAATACGAAAGCTCCCCCAAAAGAATACTGGAAAAACTTTACGCCGATGAAAAAAACACCCTCAAAGTTCTGTACTATGTGAGTAAGGCGGACGGACAGACAAGGAGAGAAGAGAGGGATCTGCTTATCTCGGCCATAGAGGAGATGCTTTGGCCCAAGGCGCTGCCTCACGCCGTGATTGATAAATTTATAGACAAAATAGAACTGCCGTCAACGCATGGGTTTAAGCTGGCCGTCGGCAAATTAAAAAACGAAAAGCCCGACAGCCTACCCATGGTGTCCGATTATGCAAAAAGGATTGTGTCTACGCAAAAAAGTATACACCCAAACGAAAAAGAGGCTCTTGATTATATTGATAAAAAAATAAAAGAGGAAGAAAAGCGCGCCAAAAAATAAGGATAGATGAAAGCAGATAGTTTTTCAGCCATCTGTAAGCGGCGGCAATTGAAGTTGTTGTTTTCGGCACGGAACCTTCTGACGCAAACGCGGAGAAGCTCATTTCCTGGTCCGGGGTGAGCTTCGACCTATGCGCATGCCCGAACCAGTCTGTTATTGGCGGCCACGGCGTAGGGCTCACAGCGCCGTCCTATATATCTTGGTGCGGTGGGATGAATCTTCGTTCCCAAGAATCCAGGCCCTCCCTCCGCTTATGATAGGCCTTGGATTGCCGGACAAGATTGTGGGCAATACGCCGGGGATGTCAACGAAAGTGGTCGGATCTTCAACGCTGGCGCACATAACAGAGGATGTTCTGTTTGCGGAGGCCGCCCCGAACTGTCCGCCAGCGAGGTATATGTGGGTGTCTGTCACAATGGATGTCATGCCAAACCGGCCTTGGGGAAGCGTTGCTCCATCCACCACCTCCCAGCTTGACGGATCGCTTTTGTGTGCTCTCAATATTGTGTTTCTGAAAATATTGGTATTTCCATTCGATCCACCATACAGATACAGGTAGTCTCCTACGGCCGCGAACGCAGGCATATATCGCGAATCCGGAAGGGTCTTCCCCGGCACAATCTCCCAGGCCCCGGGGCTTGAAACAGGGGCGCGCATAATCGAAAAAATATCATTCCAGGAATCATCCACGCCGCCCACTATGTATATATATTCTCCGACAATAAACAGGGAGCCGTAGCCTGATGCGATGGGCAGAAAATTTTCTGTCGGCATCCACTCTCCTTCCGGGATTACAGACATGAGCTCTGGCTCCGCAGTCATGTCGCCGGTGTGGACCCTCCTGATCTCAAGCCATGCCCCAGTATTTATGTCGCCGGTGCCGAAAAACCAGATATGGTCACCGATGTGGGCGGCATACGCCGCCGCCATTCTGGGCCATGCCGTAGAGACTACAGACCATGATGACAGGTCAGAAAGGCTTGCCGTTATGGGGTTGTGTGACATCCCGGCCACCAGATACACTTGGTCCCCAACAACAAACGGCCACGCATACCCCGCGTTGTTGGCATCTGGCAGGTTTGCGGCCGAAACAACCTCCCAGGTTTCCGGGCTGGACACTCGACCGACACACAGGTTTTTGTTGAGCCATGTAGCGCCGGGCCATACCTGCCAGTTGTCTGCGGAGTCGATGTCTGCGCCAACAAGCGGAGCCTCTTCGCCTAATACGCCGATTCTGATCCATCGTTTGTTTCCGGCGTTTGTTTGTGGGATGAGGATTGCTGGTGGTGCCGGGGTTGCTCCGGAATCGCCGTGCAATCTATATACCGACAGGAGACCTTCCGTCACAACAAAGGCCGCATCACCATCCGAAAGCGTGTCTCCGTCAAGCAGTGTAAGCGCACCAGGCCCATCGTCTATTGCCGTTGCTGGCCAAAATTTATTTGACATCTAACCTCCCTTAAAACCAATACAGATAAAGTTGCGGTGTTGTTGCGGATGCCCCAGGATGACGGCACGCCGAAAAACAGGCCTTCTTCCGTTGATACCCTGATCTCGCCATACATTTTTGCCACGCGGGAGAGCCATTCCAGGTGTCTGGTTTCGGTGGAAACCTTGATGGTGCGATCAGCTGAGGCATAGCCCATGTCATTTACATGGGCCCCTCCATCCAGGGTGGCTGTCCGGGATACCCTGCGCGAGCCTGAGCGGTTTGCCAGCAGTTCAGGACTGTCTTGTTCCATAACACGCGTACCATCGATGTCAAACACGGGTGTGGTGACGATGATTTTCATTTATACCTATCTCCTGGATGGTCGCCGGGTCTGTTTTACGGCCTCGGGAAGGCCGTCATGTCCTGCATGGTTGTTATGGCACCACCAAGCTCCGGAATCAGCAGCGCGTTAACGTCGTTCTTGGTAGGCTTAGACAAGGCGCCGCCTGCGCCTATGGCAATGCGGCAAACAGATCCCTGGCGGGTGGAAGCAAACAGCTCTTTTTTGGTCGACGTCATGGACCAGATATAGTCTGATTCGTGGGATATTTCGGATATATGTCGAAGAGCCCCGTCAATATCCGCTGTTGCATACAAATAAGGGGCTTCTTCCCTCGGCTCCTGGTATCCGTAAAAGATAAAATCCCCATTATATGTAACAGCTCTTGGCATATTTCCGCGCCAGCCCCCCCCCATTTGCAATTCCACAGCGGTGTCCGCACCCCCGTCCTGGGGTACTCGATGCACTACGTTCCAGCCAACCACATCGTTATTCATCCCTAGCCACGTGACCCCGGCATGGTGCTCTATCCACCAGCGATCCTCATAGTAGTATTGGGGGCTCAAGACATCAAAGGTACTTACCCCAATAAATAAACCGTCCATGGTGTACCTGCGGACCTCCATGGTGTTTTTCCCCGGCCAGATCGCCCGCACAAACAAAAATTCTGCCCCTGCGGTAATTTCCGCTAATCTGGGGCCTACTTGTTCATATATTTCGTGTCCGTCAGCGTCGAACGTCCCCGTAGGCGCATATTCGGTGTGGATAAATATCCATTCTGGGTCTGTTCCACAAATAAGCTGGCGGGCATATCCCGCAAGAATCCCCATCGTATGCGGGTGGCGAAATTCAAAGAAAGATTCTGGATCCTTTACAACAAAAAATGACCGCAGGGGCGTGTGGGCAGCATACTCAGGGTATACATCGTAAACCCTGCCAGACCTCGGACCAGGGATCGATTTCATGACAGCCAGTTTGCTGTGGGTTCTCCTGCCGATTATTTTTTGCATGTTGGAGCTGAAGCAAAAAATACCGACTGCGTGCAGAGCTTCCGGCCATTGCGGATATAAGCCCTCCTTCTGCTTGTGGGAATGCACTAGCGACCACACAAAACCACACCCTTTCGGCCTTTCCACAAAACCAATGATCCTCGGATGGCGAAACTCCTGATCGCTAAACATCACCACCACATGGTCTCCCTCCTCAAATGCCGCCGCGTGACAATCCATGTAATCAACGGGCACATCAGCCAAGGTGTCCGCCTGGTTGATTTCCAGATTTTTAATATAGGACCGGGACTCGTCCAGGGTCAGGGATGCGGTGTTTGCGGCAATGTTTATACTGCTGATGGTGGCCGTCCTGTACGTGGGTTTCCATTTTTGCCATCCCGGCATAATGGCCCAACTGAACACTGCCTGGGCGGCGGTCATGGTAGAGATGGGTTTGAGGCGGCCATGCGGCCGCGCAGCGGATGGGGCTGAAGCGATTTCCAGGGATTGGGCCCCCAGGACCATGTGTTCTGGTTCTCCGTTAATTTCCATAGCGGGGAGGGAACCTGTGAGATTTTCACTGAGGTCTACACACCACAGCTCTCTGATATCGTTATCCACCCTATTTTTTAATTCCTGTAAATCTCGTATGTGTTGCTGATTGGCCAGTAAACACATCTCGGCCCGTGCGTACTGGGCGCGAATCGCTGCCTCGGTGTTTCTGCAGCGCTGGACCTGCATCTGGGCCTCCAGGACAGCCCGCCTCTGCGCATTGCTCGCGGGCTGTCCGGCGCACTCCCTGATAAGCTTGTCCAGCTCCCTGGACGCTGCTGCGGTCTCATCAGCCGTCGTGAGGATCTTCTCTTCAAGCCCTGCCATAGCCTCGTTGTAAAACACAACTCGCTGTTGGGCAGCCTCCATAAGCGGGCCCACCCACTCCCGATGACACATTACCTGCGCCATATATTTTCCATCACCCAGATTTTCTAAAATTTCCACAATAGCCATGCATGCCCCCGCTTCTTATGCTGTCAGGATTTCCATGTTCGCCTGGTTGCGGCCCACGGAAACAGATATCCTGTCCACCAGGTAGCTACCCTGAGGGGTCTGGATCCAGTCACCCGGCATCAACCCGAACACCGGGGCGCACCTGATACGGATGTGGCCATCGGCCTGTAGGGAGTAACTCACAAGCGGCCCGGACCGCTTGGGTATGGTGGGATCGAAAGAAAAAGAAATTTTGCCTCCCGCTGCCAGGGTGATGTGGCTATTGCGCCCGCCCATGTCGTACCTGACGCTTATTTTTCCGGCCCTGGCCATTTCTACTAGATCTCTGCTCCCGTCGGCATGATAAAATCCCTGCAACAACACGATTTGCCCATTTTTGCGAGCTTCCACGGGGGCTATGTTTTGCATAGCCCCAGGGGCTGCCACAGAGAGATGGGATGCCCCATGCCGGTAGAGTCGGAACTGGAGAGACGATATGGGTATTTCTAGATCCTCCATGCCGTCGGCCGATCCGGTAATAACACACACAAAAACTCTCTGGGAATGGGCGGCAAAAGACATGTCTGCCCACCACGGCATGGCAGCAAGTCCCTGCCAGGTTACCCAGTCGGTCTGTTGCCAGGTGGTCTGCAGAGTGGCCTGGAATATTGTCATGGGGCCCCGTGATCATTTTTTCATGTTTATGGTAAAAACAAAAAGGTCCACCTCAGATCCCCAGCAGCATATCCATGCCTTCCTCGTTCACCCGTACCTGGATAGCGGACAAAACCTCCCACATGAAGGCCTCCAGATGGGGGGCAAGGCCATCCCCCTGTATGGTGATGAGGGAATCCCCCTTGTTCAGGGCGCTCATTTTGGCGTCCATGAGCCGCATTTCCGCATCTGCTATTTCCATTTGCTTATTGTGGGCTTCCTTCCGGAGACTCATTTCTTCTTTTACCCATTTTTCAATTTGCCACTTATCGGAAAAACTGCCGGAACTGCTCCATGTGTCAAACAAATCACCCAACACATTGCCGGTGGACTCCATGGTGGTGGAAAGCCCGGAGATGATGGCCTCCACTTTTTTTGCATTTGATTCCACTTCTGCGATATCTAGCTTTGCCCTCCACTCTACCTTACTCTTCACGACATCTAGCGCTGCCTTGATCCGCTCTGTTTCCTCGGCCATTTTGGCCTTTTCCAGCTCCACATAAACCTTTACTTTTTTTTCCTCAGAAAGCTCTTTTTCCAATTCTTCTTTTGTCTTTTTCACTGAGGGCTTGTCCGGTCCGGCATAGTAGATGATGTTCTGTTCGTCATCAATCCCTGCAAAAACGCCCTTCACGACCTCCATATAGTTTGTGTCCACCTCTGGTTTGACGGACACTTTGTGAATGGGGGGCAGCCCGTCAAGGGCTGTTTTCAGCGCAGACCACGAGGCCTCATCCTTGTGGATGAGAAACTCCATGATGACGTCATCTGAAAGATTGGAGACATCCAGCCCCATCGCCATAATATCCGCTCTGGCGGCCTCCATCTGCTCCGTGGAAACACGGATTTCAGGAACAGGAGCATTGGCGAGTTTTTCTACCTCAGTCCGCATTTTGGCCGTAGATCCGCTGCCGCCCTCGGCTTCCTCGGCAATCAGGCCAAAGCCCCTTCCAATGCGCTCAAAGCCCCTGAAGATGTCATGCCCGTCTTCGTTGATGGATTTTTTCAGTGCCGCAATTTCCGCTTCCACCCGCGCCCGGTCTCTGCCGAACTGCTCGCTCATCCCGCCGAAGGTCACCATTTCCGCAAGGGCGAGAGAGGCTTCCTGCACCTCCAGAAAAGAAAGCTTCAGCCAGCGCAGGGTTCCTGTGAGGGTGTTCCACAACACCTGTACGGCCCCGCCCACGACATTGAAAACAGAAGATGCCGCTATGCCAAACTCATTCATCCCAACGAGAACAGCGGCAAACTCCAGCCCCAGCGCATTCACCGCCTTGCCGATGGCAAGGATCTGGCCCGCGGCCTTCTGAGCCTCGGTGTCATCCTGGGCCATGAGAAGGAAAAACTCCCGGATCTGGTCAATGAAGGGCTTGAAACCTTCCACCATGCCGGAGGTGATATTCACAAGGCCCTTGAGCATGTCCACCGCGGTCTGGATGAAGACTTCAAGGTCCTGGGCCTTTCTCAGATCCAGCTCCCCAAACAGGCTCATGATGGCATCCCCAAGCCCTTCGAGAGAGGTTGTCAACCCCGAAAAATCCACATTTTCCATGGCTTCGGGCAGGGCCTTGGCCACATCCCTGAAAAAGGCCTCTAGCCCGCCCCCCATGCGGCGCAGGCCGTCAAAAAGATCGTCAAAGGCTCCGGAAGAAACAAGCTGCTGCAACACAGACTGAATCTCCGTCATGCCACTGATGGCCCCGGTGATGCTGTCCTTGAATTCCGTACCCACCACAATACCGAGGTTCTGGAGCGAAACGCCATACCGCGCCAGGGCCACCTCCGCCGTCGCCATCTTGAGCGAGACCTCTCCCGCCACGGCCCCCGTGGCCTGGAGTGCCGTATTTGTTACCGCTGTGGAGAGCTTAAGCCCGTCAAAAGCAACAATCATTTTTCCCGCGTGGTTTGTGCCAGCAAGCATCTGCACCAACACGGGCTTCATGCTTTCGTCCACCGTTTTAAAAGCCTTGGCGACATCAAAATAAATATCGCGGGAGGACCGCATCTGCCCGTTTGAATCCTTTTGAGAAACGCCGAGGATATCCAGTGCATCCGTGACCGTTTTTGTATTCGACGAAAGCCGGAGGAGCGTGGTTTTGAACGCCTCCGAGGCCTCTGACCCGGAGCGGAACCGCTCTATCACCGGCACCAGAAGCCCTGCGGTTTCCTCAAAAGAAAACCCGGCCTGAGACGACAGGGGCGCAAGCTTGGCCATGCCACCGGACAACTCCACCACGGAGGTGGCGTAATCGTTGGAGACCTTGTTCAAAATATCCGTAACGCGGGTGGTTTGGGATGCTTCGGCATTAAAGCCCTTCATGATGGCAATGATGTCCGAGGAGGCGTTGCCCACCTCATACCCGGCCTCTGCTGCAGCAATCACCAGGCGCATGGCGGCTTCCGCCATGTTCAATGAGTCGTCAAGCGCAAAACCCGCTTTTTTAAACTCCACTGTGGAGTCCAGGACGCTCGTTGCCGACACCCCATAGGCACTCGACAGGGCCAGGGCTTCTCTCTGTATTCGGGGGATCTGTGGGAGGAGTTCTTCCTCCAGCACCTGGGCAAGGCTGGTGCTGGCAGATTCAAAGTCCACGGCCTTTATGTAGGCATACGCCAATCCCCCCACGGCAAGGGCCAGCAACGCTGCGTCTGTCGCCAGTACGGCATCCGCTGCACGGGCAAACGGTGCGGAGATTTTGTCGGCCAGGGCGGAAGCCTTGTCTATAGAGGCTTTCATGGCTCCCGCCGACTCGGAAAAAGAGCGATTGAGCTTGTCCGCACTCTCAGCCACCTTGTCCACATTATCGATGGCGGACTTTGCCGGGCCGGAGGTCTGATCATCCCCGGCAAACACGATTTTGACTGTTTTTTCCATATCCGCCATGCTTTATCTCTCCTTCAGATTTTCATAAAACATGCCCCACAGGGCCGTCTCTACCTGCGTGAGATGCCCCTGCGGGAACACATCCGGCCGCAGTTCAAACAGCATTTTCCCCCTGGCGTGACCCAGATTCAGCGCGGCGCGGATACCCGCGTCGCGCCAGAGGGCCTCTACTCCCCCAGGGCTGCGCCCTCTCCGGTGAGATTGAGGATGGCATCCGAGAGCTGATAGGCAAACACGGGCTGCACTTCAAAGAGCCGGGCTGCGGCCTGTTCGTCCAGCTCCGGAGAAGCACAGCCAAGGGCTACCATGGTGATGCGCCGGGCCAGGTCATCCGGGAGGGAGTCCGGGGACAGGCCCAGAACGTCCTTCATGGCGGAAAGTCTCTCCTCCCGGCCTCCAAAAAACTTCTCCACCAGGGCCTGCATATCCCGGTTGCGCTCCACAGCTGCCCGCACCCGTGCCAGCTCTTCCCCGGTGAGGCCCCGCACCTGAAACGCCGCCTGGGCCGGATCCTCAAAAAAGACCTTCAGGCCCTCGGGAGCAGGAAAATCCCGTGTCCTGGGCTTGGTTTTCGCGGCCAGAAACCGCCCTATGTCCATCATGACTTGATCTCCTCAGCCGCGGACGACGCGGACAGGGTGCAGGAGGCGGAGATGCTGTCCCCGGCGGGAAACATCCGGGCAATCCCCAACTTGGCCTGCACCAGCAGGTGGGGGGCGCGGAGGCGGTGCGGAAAAAACTGCCACCAGAGGGTCTGATTTTTGAGGCCCACAGCAACGTCCGTGACCCCGTCTTTGAGGTAGGTCTTAAACGATCCCTGCCCCAGAGACTCAGAGGACGATCCCACAGACCCGCCATACACCTGGGTGGAGGACTGGGAGTGGGTGGTTTCGGGCGGTACAAAATCTGAGGTCGGCTCCAGAGGGGCAAAAATCGGGGTATAAACCTCCGCAAAAATCCTGCGGGTGGTGTTGCCCGTGTGGATGGCGGGCAGGGCTGTCGCGAATGTGATTTTACCGTGGGTGGAGTTTTCGTCCCAGACGGGGAAATCATACAGCTCCGTATGCGTTCCCGGAACGCTGTAGATTTCTGCAGCGGTGACGGCTGCTGCTGTGGCGCTGGAAAGCCGCACCTGCCCCAGCTCGATGCTGCCCACAGGGATGAGGGGCGGGCCGCCAGCAACGTCTCTGGTTTCCGTAAATGCCGTGCCGTCCGTTCCGGCAACAGCGGCCAGGGCTCCGGTGTCATCGATGGTGATGGATGTGATTTTGTGGGTGTTGGTGTCTGCCGCGCGGGTGACAGCCACAGTCCCGGATGCGACAGCGATCTGCTGACCCGCCTGGTAGGCCGTGAGGGCCGCGACGGTGACACTGTTGTTTCCTGCGGACGGGGTGATGGCCCCGCCTGTGATGAGACCATCCGGGCGGATGACCGGCTCCCTGCCTGCAACGCCAGACCACGGCTTTGCTGCGATGCTGTAGGTGGTGTGGTCTCCGGAGTCCGTCATGGCCTGGGCCGGGACAAACTGCTGGCCGGATTCGTATTTGAGGAGGGCGTTTGCTGCGTTGTTCGTTTTGCTCATGTTTTTTATCTCCTGTTTGCCGGTTAATATCTCCCGGCACTGTATCATGGGATTTTTCAGCAGCCGTGGGCGTGTGACTGGGTGAGGCTGTATGAGGAGCAGAGGGGAGCAGAGGGGAGCAAAAAAAGCTTGACAGGTTTTTTACGCCCCAAAAGCCACCGTTTGAACCGCCTCAATAGATGTGGCTTTTTTTATGCTATCCTCACAGCGCTGCTGCTCTCCCAGGATCTGTCCGGCGGCCACCTCATAAGCCGCCACCTTTGCCAGGACCCTCTGGGCCAGATCCTCTACGGTGAGATTTCTGGCAGCGGCGATGCCGGAGAGCAGGGGTGTCGGGCTGCTGCTGTCCGCAAGATACGCCCTGGCTTCCGCCTCCTGCTTGTCCCACGAGAGTTTTTCGTGGGCGGAATAGCTCCCCGCCAGCGCGGCCATGGCGGCATCTGATTGATGTAATATGCGCTGCAGCCACTCTGATTTTACGTGTTCCAGCGCCGCGGTATCGTCGGCATCCAGATCCAGGGTTCCTAAAAATATGGCATCGAATGGGCTGCAGGCGGGCTGCTCCTGCATATCCCCCGGTTGTTGCACAGACACAAACAGGCCGCTTGTCCGGTAATTTTCCGGCACCTGCCAGACATGCACACGGGCAGGCCTGGGCAGTCGGGGTAGTTCGTATTCCCTATCATCGTCCATCTTTAAAATGTGGTTTTCAATCCGCATGATGCCCCCTTCGGGATGCTGTTTTTTATGATCTCTTCCGTGGTTCTTTTGCCATTGCAGTGTTTCATGTAGGCCCTAAGGCTGGCGGTTTTTTGCGCTACCTCTTTGCGGCTTATTTTCCCAAAAGCAAAATCTCTCCCCGCTTTTCTGAGCCGCGCCTTTGCCCTTTTTACGTTTCTCTTACGTGGCAGAATGTGCGTGGCCCATGTCCTGTATCCGCACCAGTCAACGCCTGCGCTGACGGGAAAGACAGCGGTTTTGGGGTTAAGCCTCAAGCCTATGCCTTCTACAAAAACACGGGCTTCTTGCAGGGCCTGCTGCGCCTCTTTTTTATCTTTGGCCACCACAATAAAGTCGTCCATGTATCTGAGATATTTATACCCGCAATCGTCTGCCATGTGGTGGTCCAGCTGATCCAGCATGATGTTGGCTTCAAGCTGGCTGGTCAGCGCACCCACAGGTCTGCCTACACCGTTAAAGCCATATCCGGACATGACACTGCGCCATAAATCCAGTGTTTTCTCGCACCGGATTGTTTTTCTTATTGCTACTGTCAAATCATCATGCCGGATGGACGCAAAATAGCTTTTTATGTCTGCCTGCATGATGTATGGCTTGTCTCTTTTGGCCTGCGCCCTTCGGAGCATTCCCTGTAAAGCTTTTACCGCTGCCTGTGCGCCCTTACCATTCCTGCAGGCGTATGAGTGATGAATAAACTTTTTATCAAACAAGGGCCTGACAACTCTGTAGATGGCGTGATGCACCACTCTATCCGCAAAGGGCGGGGCTGTTATTTCTCTTCTTTTTGGCTCCATAGAGACAAAGTTTCTGGCCTTTCCCGGTTGCCATGTTCCCCACAAAAGATGGTTGTGGATGTTTATGAGGTTTTCTTCCAATTGTGCCGAGAATACAGCAACTTCATGGCGAAAACGCTTCCCTTTCCGGGCGGACAGATACGCCATCCACAGGTTGTCGAAGTCTGCTATTTGATCAAAAAGGTAGTTATAGGTTCTTGACATCTTGTTCCTTAAAATGAGGTGCGGCCATTTTCGATCTCTACTCACCGCCGCACCATTTTGATGTTTAGCCTTTCGGCCAGGACGCAAGCCCCGAATATTCTGGATCTGTCCGAAGCCCCGTGGGACTTCGGCTTCTGTCCGCCGTATCTTCGCCAGACGGGAACCAATGTTGGAATTCGCATTCGTCGCGTCATTGTTGCCATTCGCGCACCAC
>Ga0265295_1007283_pt1 | contig 12851 bp, 10 predicted proteins | sample Munlansysbiofilm_FD_192503 | JGI IMG/M metagenome (GOLD analysis project Ga0265295, IMG submission 192503) | Leachate microbial communities from a municipal landfill in Southern Ontario, Canada - Methane capture system biofilm | ecosystem: Engineered > Solid waste > Landfill > Unclassified ... | reverse complement strand
CACAAATGAACGATCTCATAGGGTATCATTTGGAACATCGGGACACCGAGGATCCTCTGTCAAAGGGAGTTTCAACGAAGACCACATAATGGCAATTTCACAGGCTATCTCAGAGTACAGGTATGCGCAAGGAATAAGAGGACCGCTGTTTATTGGAATGGATACGCACGCCCTTTCAGAACCTGCCCTAAGGACAAGCGTGGAAGTATTCGCAGCAAACGGTGTCCTTGTGAGGATCCAGAGCGGCTTTGGCTACACGCCTACGCCCGTGATCTCCCATGCAATACTCTCCTGGAACAGAGGTTCCGGGGCTCCGGTCGCTGACGGCGTAGTCATAACGCCATCGCATAATCCCCCTGAAGATGGAGGCTTTAAATACAACCCTCCGTCCGGAGGCCCTGCAAACACTGACATTACGTCCTTGATCGAAAAAAGGGCGAACGAGATACTTGCCGACGGACTTAAAGATGTGAAACGTATAGATTTTAAAAATGCACTTTCCTCTGACAATGTTCGCTCGATCGACTACATCATTCCCTACGTCAAGGCACTTGAGCAGATCATTGACATCGAGGCTATACGCAGCTCCGGGCTGAAAATGGCAGCTGATCCGATGGGAGGCTCCGGAGTCCACTTCTGGGAGCCGATAGCTGATATTTGGGGCTTGGATATCGATGTGATCAACAAGAATGTCGATCATACCTTTTCCTTTATGCCGCTCGATCACGATGGCAAAGTCCGCATGGACTGCTCCTCCCCCTATGCGATGGCAAACCTGGTAGCACTTAAAGAGAGATATGACATAGCATTTGGTAATGACCCGGATTATGACCGTCATGGGATAGTTACAAAAGAGGGTCTTATGCCCCCAAACGCATATCTGGCAGCCGCAATAGAGTACCTTTTTACTCACCGCCCGGGCTGGAGCGACAACTGTATGGCAGGCAAGACGCTTGTCTCAAGCTCAATGATCGACAAAGCTGTGGATTCGATCGGCAGGAAAATCTATGAAGTTCCTGTGGGCTTCAAATGGTTCGTCGACGGCCTGATGTCGGGCATGCTTGGCTTTGGCGGAGAAGAGAGCGCCGGCGCGACATTCCTGAAGAAAAACGGAACAGTCTGGACTACGGACAAGGACGGTTTCGTAATGGATCTCCTTGCTGCTGAAATGACCGCAGTAACAGGAAAAAACCCGGCCGAACATTACAGAAGGTTGACTGAAAAATTCGGACATTCCTACTATTCCCGTAAAGATGCACCTGCTTCACATGAAGAAAAAAGCAAACTGAAAAAACTCTCGCCTGAAAATGTGGCAGTGAACACACTTGCCGGTGAAGAAATAATCGCAAAGATGACAACTGCTCCGGGAAACGGAGCCCCTATCGACGGACTTAAGGTCACGACTGAAAACGGATGGTTCGCAGCCAGACCTTCTGGGACAGAAGAGATCTACAAGATCTACGCGGAAAGCCTGATAAGCAGTAAACACCTTGACGCTATAAACGATGAGGCAAAAGAGATAGTATCAAAAGCCATTTCAAAATAATTGATCTCAGAGAAAGATCAACACAACTTTTTATTTTTCATACATGAGTTGAACACCACGGATATTTTAGGACCCGGCCTGGCTTTTGACAGCCTGACCGGGTCCCTTTTTTTAAATTATGCAGAAGGCTTTATGCCTTCCATTAGTTTATTAGCCAAGAATCGCCTTAAGATCCTCTTCGGCTGTTCCGATCGGCTTGATGCCAAAGTTCTGTACAAGAACGTCAAGAACTGCCGGGCCGACAAATGCTGGAAGCGTGGGGCCGAGCCTTATGTTCTTTATTCCAAGGTGAAGCAGCGTGAGAAGGATACATACCGCCTTCTGCTCGTACCATGAAAGGATCAGCGAGAGAGGGAGCCCGTTTACATCTGTCTTGAAAACGTCCGCAAGAGCCACAGCGATCTTTATTGCAGAATAAGCATCATTGCACTGTCCGCAGTCAAGAAGGCGGGGTATGCCTTCGATATCTCCGAATTCAAGCTTGTTAAAGCGGAATTTGCCGCATGCAAGCGTGAGGATGACAGTATCCTTAGGTGCCTTCTCGGCAAACTCAGTGTAATAGTTGCGTCCTGACTTTGCACCGTCGCATCCTCCGACAAGGAAGAAGTGGCGGATCTTTCCTGCATTGACAAGTTCCACAACTTTGCCTGCGGCACCAAGGACTGAATTGCGGGCAAACCCTATCATGATCCTCTTCTCAGGGGCATCTTCCGTGAATCCGGGAGCCTCAAGCGCTGCCTTTATCACAGGAGCGAAATCCCTGTTCTCAACGTGTACTGCTCCGGGCCACTGGACAAGTCCACATGTGAAGATCCTTGCCATGTAACTCTCCCTGGGCTTCTGGATGCAGTTGGTCGTCATAAGGATCGCACCGGGGAATTCGTCGAATTCCTTCTGCTGATCCTGCCATGCTCCGCCGTAGTTGCCAACGAGATGGGGGTATTTCTTAAGTTCAGGATAAGCATTGCAGGGAAGCATCTCACCGTGCGTATAGACGTTGATACCCTTACCCTCTGTCTGCTTCAGCAACTCTTCAAGATCACCAAGGTCGTGTCCTGAGACAAGGATAGCTTTGCCCTTCACGGGGGTCACTCTGACCATAGTAGGTTCGGGATGTCCGTATGTTCCGGTATTGGCTGCATCAAGCATTTCCATCACTCTGAGATTGACTTCGCCAATTTTGAGGTTGAGCGCAAGCATTGAATCAACTGTAATATCCTCGTTTAGGAGTTCTGACATTGCTTCCAGGAAGAACTTGTTGACTTCCCTGTCCTTCTGGCCAAGGATCCATGCGTGGTCGGCATAAGCGGCGACGCCCTTAAGTCCATATACTGCAAGCCATTTGAGGCCGCCAAGGTCTGCGCCGTACTTGTCGATGTCGGCCTGGGGTGAGTACTCTTGTCCCTCTTCGACCAATTCGTCGGTCGTAGGCTCTTCTGAAGCTCCACATCCGCAGCAGCATGAGCATCCGCCGGCAAACTCGTCTGTTGCCTTTCTTGTATTTCTGACCATCTCTGCAAGAGTTTCGGGATCGAAGTTTACATTTGTTACTGTCGTAAATAAGTTTTCGATGACCATCTTGGACACTTCGTCGGAACTGTCTCCTGATTCAAGTGCTGCTTTTGAAAGAACCATCGTCTCATAAAGAAGAAGGTCCTGAAGTGCCGCTGTCTGCGGATCTTTGCCGCATACTCCCATTGCTGTGCATCCTGTACCCTTTGCTGCCTGTTCACACTGATAACAAAACATCGAAGTCACTCTCCTTAATTATTCTGCCGATATCCCGGCGATGTAAAATAAATTCCCTAGTTCGGGAATATCTGCCTTACCTCAAGAAACTTGCCTGTCATCGAAAGTTTTATCAGTTTCAAAGTCACAGCTTCGCCTGATTTCTTTACCGCGGTGTCAACAAGTTTGACAAGTCCGCCGCAGCAGGGAACTTCCATGTATGCCACGTCGATCTCTTCAATCCCGTTCAGCTTTATGATCTGTGCAAGTTTTTCAATATATGGCTCTACCTCGTCCAGTTTTGGGCATCCTACGAGGCACACCTTGCCCGGAAGAAGGTCCTTGTGGAAGTTGGGGCATGCAAATGCTGTACAATCTGCTGCCAGAAGAAGTTTTGCCCCTTCAAGGTATGGCGCCTGAACAGGCACCAGGGAGAGCTGTACAGGCCAGTTGCGGAGTTCAGACTCCTGCCTGCATGAAGTTTTTTCTTCTTTCTGTACAGGCTTGTCTGACTTCAGTTCTTTTGCCATGCTTCCGGGACACCCGCAGGGAAGGGTCCCGCTGCAGGGTTCTTTCTTTCTGGCTGCCATCCTTGCCTTAACAGCTGCTTCATCGTAGGCAGCAGCTTCTCTCATTTCAAAGGAGATAGCGCCCTGAGGACACTCTCCGATACAGTCTCCAAGGCCGTCACAGTAGCTGTCGCTTATTAATTTTGCCTTGCCGTTCTCTATAATTATTGCGCCTTCGTGGCAAGCATCTGCACAAAGTCCGCATCCGTCACATTTTTCCTCGTCGATCTTGATTATCTTTCTCATTTTTTCTTCCTCCTCAGAATTAATTTCTATTTTTAAAATTCATCCAATGTTTTAGATCTGAGCCACTCTTTTGCTTCTTTGGTCATCTTTACGAGGAAATCCCCGAATATGCATCCCTCACGAGAGCACTTGCTTTTTCCAAAAACGCAATCCGAATTTTCCAATGGACCCTCTATTGCTTCGACGATGTCCAAAAAGCTTATCTCTTTTGGCTTTTTGGCAAGGACCGCACCGCCGCCCGGGCCTCTTGTTGTGCTGATAAGTCCTGTATGGGCCAGTCTCAGGATAACCTTGGCTAGATGTGCCTCCGAGACGCAGATCGTCTCTGCCATTTCTCTTATAGATATCCTTTCGCCATCTTTCTGTGAGATCAGGACCATTGCATGAAGCCCTATGTATGTTGCCTCGCTGAAACCCGCTACTTTCGCCATGCATTTTCACCAACCTTAATTAAGGTATTCAAATACCTTAATATCTTAATTGAAATAATATATGCTTTGCATTACGGTTCAATCAGTAAAATTACCTATTGATTGAAGAATTGGGCCATAGCGGATACTAGGATCAGGAAGGAAATAATATTTCAGACATTATGATCGCTGAGCCACATATCAGTAAATGACTCAGCGATATTGAACTTATTCAGTAAGGAGATCAATGCAGGCATCGGCAAGAGCATCAAGGCTTGAAATATTTTTATCCTTTGGAAGGTCAGATGCATTATATGCAAGGGGCAGCTCTGTGCATGCCGTTATTATCGGCAGGTCTTCGATGGACCAGAGTTTTTTGACGGCATCTTCGATAGACCTTGCCGCCATTTCCATATTGCCGGATTTCACGCAGATTATGGTCTCCTGTATCTTATTCTGAACTTCCATCGGCGGGACCACCAGCCTGTAGTTCCTATCGGCAGCAACCTTCTGATACAGTCCTGATCTCGCAGTGCCTATCGTAGATATCATCCAGGCGCCTTCAGGTGAACTTTTGATCGAAGCATCTACTGTAGCTTCAATTATGTGTGCGACAGGCACTTTTATCTCATCCCTGAATCTGTCAATAAAATAGTGTGCCGTGTTACATGGAACAGCAAGAATGTCCGCTCCCCATCCGATAAGTTTTTCCATATCTTTTCTTATATACGGTTCCGGGTCTTCTCCTTCTCCTGCGATCGCACTGCCCCTGTCCGGTATTTTGGGATCCGATATCATGTATATGACAGGGTGGTCCTGATCTTTCCTGGCAGGATATTTTTCAGCAAGGATCTTTAAAAATTCCGCCGATGCGGCAGGTCCCATGCCTCCCAGAACGCCCAGTATCTTTTCTGACATTCAAAACACTCCTCAAACGAATTGGTTTGATGAATTATAGCCCTCACTATTTTCGTTTGCAATTTATTTCGTTGAGTGATAATGTTCCTTAGTTGGAAGTATGATGGGATACATGTTATGAAAGGATTGGTGCTGATGTCTATTTGCTTTTACAGGGGTTCGTTTATGCCATTGGAGGAATGCCGCATTCCTGTAACAGACCTGGCTATCCTTCGCGGGATAGGTGTATTTGATTCGATACGGACGTATGGGAAAAATATTTTTGCCCTGAAAGAGCACATAGACAGGCTAAGTGAGAGCGCAAAGAGGTGCGGCATAGAAGCGGAAGCAATAATCAATGAACTCCCCGATATCATCAGAAGAGGCGTTGTTCACGATTCCCTCCCGGATAAGGACATGGTTATAAAACCATACATTACCGGCGGCAGGGTAAATGATCACGGACACTTCCCTGAACCGGATTTCTTTGTGATTTTTGAAGAGGCTCATGTAATGACTCAGGAGGAACTGAACAGAGGAGTAGCACTAAAACCGGTCTACACACAGAGACCTTTTCCTGAGGCAAAGAGCACAAACTACCTTACGGGATATGTTCCTATGATCGGGGCCAGATCAAACGAATTCGAGGCCCTGTACATAGTAAGCGGAGAGATAACAGAATCCACCGCAAGCAGTTTCTTTTTGTGCAAAGAGGGCAGGATAATTACGGCTCCGGTCGGAAAGGTCCTTAGGGGAATAACCAGGGAAATACTCATTACCCTCCTTAAAGAAAATAACTTCACTGTTGAGGAAAGATGCCCGCTTGAAAGCGAACTTTCGCAGGCGGACGAAGCATTCATATCAGGCTCCATCAAAGAGATCCTTCCGGTAATAAGGGTCGGTGACCAGACAATTGGAAACGGACACCCCGGACCGGTCTCAAAACATTTGCATAAAATTTTCCTATCGAACCTAGAAAGATGGATGTAATAAACAATAAAGGGCGAAACCAAGAAAAAGTTTCGCCCTTTATTTATGCTCCGTAGAAATACTGTTTGATCGAACTTAAACGAAATAGGTTACAGCTTCAATGCGGCTAGAGTCTCCGTGTACTCGTCGTCCATTTTGAATGTCTCGGATACGACAGGCAGAGTTAGCCTGTTCTTGTGGATCGACAGCCCCTTGCAGATAGCCCTGTTTTCCTCACATGCTTTCACAACTCCCTGAGAAGCTATCTGGACGCCATAACTGACAGTCGCGTTTGAAAGTGCTATCGCAGATGTCCGTGCATATGCGCCGGGCATGTTCGCAACACAGTAATGAACTACTCCTTCTTCAATGAATACCGGATCATCGTGGCTCGTTGGGTGAGAGGTCTCACCTATCCCGCCCTGGTCGATAGCTACATCAACAAAGACGGAGCCGGGTCGCATCGTTTTGAGGTGCTCCCTCTTTACAAGTTTGGGTGCTTTTGCGCCTCCCGGGAGCAGGACAGCCCCGATAACGAGGTCCGATTCTCTAATCGTGTTGGCAATGGTCATCGAGTCACTGTAGACAGACACACAATTAGAAGGCATGACATCTGCAAGGTAGGCAAGCTTCCTGTGGTTGATGTCGGCTATCGTAACTTTGGCTCCAAGCCCTGATGCTACCTTTGCAGCATTGACCCCTACTGTCCCGCCTCCAATAACGAAAACATTCGCAGGAGAAACCCCGGGAACTCCCATAGGAAGAAGTCCGCTTCCGCCGTAAGGTCTGCCCATATAATATGCCCCCATTATAACGGACATCCTGCCGGCCACTTCGCTCATCGGCTGAAGGAGAGGAAGCCCCCAGTCTTCGGAGACAAGCTCATAGGCAACGCATGTCGATCCTGACTTAAGGCATGCTTTGGTGAGGTCTTCACATGCAGCAAAATGAAAATAAGTGAAAATTATTTGAGAGTCCCTCATCAAGCCGTATTCCGCCTTAAGAGGTTCCTTGACCTTGACGATCATGTCAGCAGCTTCCCAGACATTTTCGGCAGAATCAAGGATCTTTGCTCCTGCAGAAATATATTCGCTGTCGTTGAATCCCGCCTGAAGTCCTGCATCCTTTTCAACAAAGACCTCATGGCCGGCATCCACGTAAGTTGAGGCAGCAGCCGGAGTAAGTCCCACCCTGTATTCGCGGTTCTTGATCTCCTTTGGACATCCGATCCTCATATCAAATATCATCTCCCATTAGATAAGATAATGAAAACCGTTACGAGCAAATCATACCACAATATTCAGAATATTACATAATGTACTAATTTATTGATATTATTAAAAAAAACATCCATCTATCCTTTATATTTTAAAAGGAAATATGAAATTCTTATTCGAGAAAATCAACAATATATTTTTTCTACATAAGGAGAAGTTGCGGCCGTCATCATGGCAGCGTAATTAACATGGAATACCTCAATATCACCAGTTTTTGGCGTATTTCTCACTTCTTCGACATCACATATCAAATGATCACTGGAGGCACCCAAAACTTTGACACCTGGGGTCAATGAACGAATTCCTTCTGGATATATATCCTGCCTCCCTGCTCCTAGTATTCCTCTTAGTCGCAGACCATTATCATCAAATTTAGGAATATTACCAAAGGCGTCCAGATCCACAATGCCCCAAGGTTTACTTGGTTTCCTCGCAACTTCTATCCATTCAGCACTGAATTCAAGCGTATCCTGCCTTAACCAGTTAAAAGGTTTCCAAGCAACCGAGCCACGAAGCATTGCACTACCTATCCGGAGTTGATTAATTTCTTTTGGTAAAAGGCCGTCATAAAACATTTGAATACAAGTAGTTCCTCCTATGGATACATTTTCTAATTCATATCCTGTGATTTCTTCTACAATTCTTTTAAATTTTATAAGGTGCGAAAGATTCTCTTTAGATGGGAGTATCCCGCCAAAACAACCGAAATTTGCGCCAACTCCTGCTATTCTGACTTGTTTAAGATTTTTGAATTTTTCTTTATTACTATAAATTGCTTCCTCTGTAATTCCTTCGCGAAGATCTCCAACTTCCACCATTAAGATAACATCATAAATTTTGTTAAGTGCACTGCATTTCTGCTCTATCATAATAATTGTATCCACGTCTGAGACAAGTGTGGAGTCTGTTATTTCTACCACATCTGATATCTCACTTGGCATAGGAATACGTATAAGCATATACTTTGCTTTTATGCCCATCTTTTTCTGTTTAATAATATTGTCTAAACGACTATCAGCAAGGCCAGCGCAGCCACCTTCAATAAAAAGTTTAGCAAGTTCCGGGGATCCGCAAAGTCCTTTTGTTACCCCCCATACACAAACACCTGAGTTCTTTGCATGTTGTGTAATTTTCCTGGTATTTTCATATATTGGATCACAATAAATCTTGAGCAGCGGGTTTTTCAAAACATCCACTTCCTTGCCATGAATGAATCTGAAGCGCTAAGTTACATACTTAAAGGTATTAACAAACAAATAATCAGACATATTCTATGGTCTCTTCAAGGACTATACCTTCATTCTTTAGCTCATCGAGAACAGGTTCATATATTTCCTTGGACATTGGAGCGTGAAGACCGGGGGTGCTTATTTTGCCTTCAAGGATGAATTTGACCGCTATTGCAGGGGGTACGCCGGTAGTCCTTGCGATAGATGTCCATATACCCGGAACGCCGAAATCTATTAAGGTAGACTTGTATTTTTCTTTTTTCCCGTCGGGGTACTCTGCAATCACCTCATCACACAGTACTACCATGTCTTTTTCTGTTGGTGCAAATATCAATTTTTCACTAAAAAGCAGAGATACGATATCTCTGGGAGAACAGCAATCAAAAGGAATTACTCTCTCGTCGAAAAATCCAAGCCATTCCATACGAAGTATAAACGCAGACCAGGGTTCGAGACCAAGCCGCTTGCAGAGGGTTTGCTTCGGGGCTCCCGGACATCCTGCCTGAATTGAAGTAAACTGCGCAATTGTCATATCTTTTGTTGGACGAACATCTGTCTCAAAGAAATTGATTTCGTTCAGATAGCAGATAGTCTCACACCAACCCGGATAACGCAGGGTCCCCCGATAGATAGTTTTGGCTTCCGGAATAGCATAACCATCTTTGTAGACAGTTGAATCAGCATTAGCATATGCTTCAAACACTCCTAAGGCCGGGACCTCAAATAAAAATACGTTTTTATATGTCTCGCCGTCAGGCCAGAGAATCTCTTTATCATCAAGAAGGACCTTGGCAGTTCTTTTGCTGGCTCCTATAAGACTTGAAGGGGACCATGAAAGTTTATATCCCCACGGGTTAGTATTTGCTTCAGGTGCGGGCAAAGCGCCGCATAGGGAACGGAAGGACTCGACCTTACCGTTATTTTTGCGTATGTGATCTATCGTTCTGGCAGCAGACATGTGATCGATCCCCGGATCCAGTCCTAGTTCAACAACAAATATGAGCCCCTCTTCTTTTATCTTGTCAGACATTATTTTAGTCTCTTCATCAAGATACGCAGGATGTACCATGTGGACTTTTTTGTCCACGCATATTTTAGAGACTTTGGGCATAAATTCCGGAGGAAGAAAGTTAACTACTATATCCGCCTTATATTTTTCTATAAGAGTTGAAGCTTCAGTACCCGCGTTAACTTTTACTGCTTCGGAACAGACGTTGAACTTTTTAGCAAAAGCAAGGTTCTCATCCGAAAGGTCGGCCACTATGACCTTACAGTCACATTTTCTGTCAAGATAATCGATAAAGGGCCCTGAAATGCGCCCTGCTCCCAAAAGTAGAACTTTCTTCATGTTTTTATGCCTCCATTTATTTGATTACTTGCAAAAACTAGTCAATATAAAAAGGTTTTACTACACCTATCGAACGAGCTACAAATTCCATAAGCGTAATAAAATCAAATACCGGAAGGTGGAGATTTTTCCTTATCGGATCCGAAAATGGCGGCAGGTCGGTACATTCAAGGACAAAAGCACCAATACTTTTATCCCTCATGACTGCTTCTTTTGCAGTACCGATGACCTCACCTGCTATAACATTGAGATCAACATCGTCATCAGGAGCTGTAAATATTTTGTTCCACTCCGGAGAATTTTCCATACCTAATATGTTAAGTCTGATATCGTCTGTAATGCCAACGGTTCTGAGGTGCTCGACTTTCAGCGCGCTCTTTTTTGCGGTGATGACAGCTATAGACTTTTCCGGCCCCAGCATCTTGTGGACCAGGGGCACCTGAAGAAGGCTCGACGTGAATACCGGTACATCAAGTGCAGATGCGAGCTCCTCCTGAAATATGGCATTAAAGCCACAACTGGTCGTTATTGCTTCTATCCCCTCTGAGATCATTTTTTTTGATTCAACTATCATGTTTTTAAGGACGTCCTGGCTGGGATCTTCAAGAACTGTGTGGATGTTGGCTCCCTTGATCCTGTTAAAGCGAACCGGAAAGGCATATGACTTTGGGTTTGTGCTGTTCCCGGGCAATGTTTCCAGCTGAACAAGCCCCCTGGGCACCTGTCCGGCCTCCCAGCAAAGAATCCCTATCCTGCAAGGTTCTATCTTCTCCACTTGATCACTCCCTTTATGCAAATGCAGGGGGTCTGCTGCCCCCTGCATTCCTGTTATTTTCCAGAAACTACATTGACATGCCCAACACCACAAAGAGAACAAATGCTATTACAGCAGTAATCAGTGCATAGGGTAACTGCGTCATGACATGGTCCATATGGTCTGAGGCAGCCCCAAATGACGATAGACACGACGTGTCAGATACAGGCGAACAGTGGTCTCCGAAAAGTCCTCCTCCCATTATCGCACCTACTGTTATGAATACTATCGGTCCCACATTTCCTCCCGAAAGATTGAATGCTATCGGGATCGAAAATGGTACCAACAATGCATAGGTACCCCATGATGTTCCTGTAAAGAAGGATATACAGGCACCTGCCGCAAATGAGATGGCGGGCAGCATTGCCGGTGTCATCCAGGCTTTTGTCAGTTCCATGACGTAAATCTGCGCACCAAGGCTCTTTGAGATAGTATTGATGCAGTAGGCAAGAGCCAATATGAATATTGCGGGGAGGACTGCTTTTATGCCCGCGGTCGCAGTCTCTACAAAATCCTTGACACTCTTGAAATATCCCCCTATTGCCATAACAATTGACTGATACATTACTACAGCAAAAAACGCCTCAAGTATTTTGACCCCGCCAAGTATTACAAAAGTCCCTATTGCAATACTTATTAGCATCACGACCGGAATGACTAGGTGCAAAAGCATATGTGTAGGTTTGCCCGGGATAGGCTTTATCTCATCCAGTTCTGCTCCGGCAAGAGGGGTTGCGCCGTCACGAATGACCTTGCCTTCATTTTTGGCACGGTCTTCGGCTTTTTTCATCGGCCCGAAATTCGGTATGATCTGGAATGCAAAGAGACCGCAGGCTATTACAGCAAGCCATCCGTAGAAATTGTACGGAATAGATTTGATGAAAACAGCCATACCCTCTTCGGCTGTTGTCACAGTACCATGCCCCTTGAGAAGTCCTGCCATATATACCGCCCACCCTGAAAGCGGGACTAAGGTACAGACCGGGCCGCTGCCAGAGTCAAGCGTATATGCTAGCATTTCCCTTGATACTTTGTATTTGTCTGTGATCGGTCTTGCGATCGGACCGCTGAAAAGCGGGCTGAAGTAGTCACTGAAAAAAATGAATAGTCCGAGAAGCCAGCCAAAACCGGAAGCAGCACGTCTGCTGCGTATTTTTGTAGAACCCCATTCGGCAAAGCCTGATATTACGTTTGCCCTTAAATAGAATGCGATCATGATACCCACTGCGACTTCTATCATAAGGACCCATATAAAATCACCATTACCAAGAGAGACCTGGAAGAGCTTTGAGAGTCCTGTAGCAGGGTCGAATCCGGCAATGATAACTCCTACAATACATCCGATCATTAGTGAAAAGATCGCATCACGGGTTTTGAATGCCAACGCCAGCGTTAAAATTACAGGTATAAGGGAAATAAATCCCTTTGGTGCAATTTCTCCCATTTTCTTTCGCCCCTTTCATTCCTTGTTTCCTCTTTAACAATATGAATCCCTGTTGATCCTCTCTTAGAGTTGCCACCTCCATTCCACACTTAAGATTTCAATATTTTGCCTGTCTCACTCTGAGTAAAAATATCTATTTTTATCGTTGTTTAATCTAATATAAATTTATCAGGGACGCTCATCACCGTTCCATTTCTCTGTCATAGATGTGTATGCTATGCCACGCTTTTCCAGTTCTTCAATGAAGGGCTCAAACGGAACGCTTACGGGATTCACAATGCCCCTTTGCGATATTCTTCCGTCAAGGATCATCTGTGCCCCGATAGACATGGGGAAACCAACTGTCCTCTGCATTGCTGTCAGTCCGGACTTCA
>Ga0265295_1007282_pt1 | contig 12853 bp, 24 predicted proteins | sample Munlansysbiofilm_FD_192503 | JGI IMG/M metagenome (GOLD analysis project Ga0265295, IMG submission 192503) | Leachate microbial communities from a municipal landfill in Southern Ontario, Canada - Methane capture system biofilm | ecosystem: Engineered > Solid waste > Landfill > Unclassified ... | reverse complement strand
TACTCACACCCTGCATCTCACCCTGCATCAATGATAACAGAATCTACAACTCGCAGATTCATTACTGATACAGAGAGGGCAAATTGGAATGATTCTTACGACAAAAGGCACACCCACGGAAACAAGGCCAACCTTGACAGTATTAATCAGAACCTTTCGCAGACATCCAATGTCAAGTTTAATGATATTGTTGCAGATGGTTCAATCGGTTTTTACGGCGGAGTCGGGAGCGGTTCCACCCCGGTGGCATCGTTGCTTGACCTGTCAGACATTGATGCCTCAATCTCCACTGCTGCAACAGGTACTCCGCTTGTTAAACTTGCAACGGGTAAATGGGGAGCAGGTTCGGTCTCTATCGACCTCTCAAACTACTACAATAAGTCAGATGCTGATGCCAGATATGCGTTTAAATCGCATTCGCACGACTATGTTGCGCCATCGGCTTTTAACGCTCATACAGGAAGCACCTCTAATCCTCACTCTGTAACTGCGGCACAAGTGGGATTGGGAAATGTTCTAAATGTTGCTTCGTATAGCAAACCAGAGACGTATAGCAAAACAGAGATAAACAACTTCTCCTATAAAGATATTAGAACCATAACACCGCAAACATACGGGGTTAGAACTTTACAATTTGGCTTTACCTCTATGGACTTGGCAAATGGTTCTCCTTATGCAGATTTTATGAGATTTGGTGGTTATGGGGACGCATCGGGAGGAAGAAAAAACATTATATTATTTTCTAAAAATGATTTTGGGATAAGGCAATATCAAGGTGATTTTTCTGCTACTGCATATAATCACGGATTTGTAGATTATTGGCATAGCGCAAACCTCCTCAACATCGGCACAACAGCCTCATCAGCAAGAACAGCTTTGGGACTTGGTACTATGGCTACTGAGACTGCTAGTAATTATTCTTTGACAAGTCATAATCACGATGGTAGGTATGTTTTTGAGCAAAATGCGATTAATTCTGATGCAACAAAGACTTTTCCAACAGGTAAAGGAATAACACTTGGCAACCATACTGATGGTTCTACTGGTTTTCCAAATCCCATAGGGTCATATGTTGATTTTTCAACGTATGGGGGTAGTAGCGCAACCGCTTGGAGAAGAGACTTTACGCTATGGAAGCAAGCAGATGTTTTAAGGTGGTATCTAAGAGGTTATAGTAATGTAGATGGTTCTCCGTTATCTTGGAATGAGATTTGGCACTCTGGCAACTCAAACCGAACCACTGTTGACTGGTCAGCCAAGAACCTCACTCTTGCAGGAAGTATTACGGGTGCGACAACAGTAGTCGCTTCATCCTATATACAAGGCGCATATTACAAGTTAGGCAACTGGGAAATCAAGCAAAACGCCTCCGGAGAGCTTGAATTCATCCTTTCCGGCTCGTTAAAATTCAAAATAACATCAACAGGAATTGTCAGCTCTGGTGGAGTGGCATTCTACTCATAATATTATAAAGATATGGCAGTACACGAGGTTATAACAGATAAGTATGTAGAGCTGATTCCTTACAACGGATTCACGCCTGCTCAAATTGTTGCACGCGCAACTCAGGTGGGAGGATATCCGAAATATGACCAGTCCTCTTCTGTCGGTAAAGTAAGAGCTTCACGAGGTAGTCTTCCTCTTATTCAGTCAATGATTGGTTACTCACCGGGAGATGGAGGTAGGTTGATGAAGCAGAGGGCTGGCGGTAACCCGTCTGCAACGTGGAGTGAAACGGAGAGTGCATTTGATGCCACAACGGGAGTGCTGAAAGCCGGGGAATTGCCTCGCTGGAATATCTATTCGGGCTTCACTCTCGGTGAGTGGTTCATTGATTCCGGGGTGCTGAATTTCCGGTTCTTTGGGTCGTACCCTTATGATTCGGCACAGCTCAAGAGTTATATCCTCGTGCCTCATAAGATATTCGGCTATAATCACGCTGCCGAAGCTCCTGACTTCGCCGTTAATGCCTCTTACACAGCGGTTGATGGCTATGTTAACATCTCTTTTCTCGTCAACATTAAAGAGATGCAATTTCCTTCTGCGATTACTCACTTACTAGCAGAGGTGGTTGTGGGATCTAACACGCAGACAGTCTTGATGCCTCTGAGTTCTATTAGCAATGCCGACTTGGTTTCAGCACAATCTGTGTCATTTTCAGGTGTATCAGCTACAACCGGCACTGTCACTCTATTTTGCTCTAACTCAGGAGGGGTTAAGGTTGCGACAATGGGCCGAGTTGCATCGCAGAAGTCCTTCGCTATATCGCACACAACGATGTGGAATTATCTCAGTAGGTTAGTAGGTACTCCGTTTGACGACAATGTACTTGTGTCTGCAGAGGTAACACTTCCGGCCGGTTCGGGAAACTACCCTATTTATTCAGGAGATAACCTCTCGGGAGTACGAATTCACGTCACTAGCGCATTGATGCAGGGTAGTTACTCAAACGCTAATTTCAGTTTGTATCTGCGAGGAGGATCTAGAAACATCGCTTGTGGAAATCACAATATCCTTATCGGTGTACCTACAGATATAGACTTGAGTTTAATTACATTCTCTCCTGCGTTGTCAGGAGGAGAAACAATATCATTTGTCATTGAATCACTAACATATTATTAAGATTATGAAAGCATTAATTATTATCGCAATTGTAGCCGTTATCGGCTTCGTGGCTTGGAAATGGGCAAGCAAAACTAACTATCCTAAACAGGGCTTAGGAGGTGGAAATAGTATTCCTGACAAGGATAACGACAAGGGAAAAAATCAAAAACAACATAAATCGTAAATCACAATGACAACAGACAAATTAATTATTACAGACGGCATTGAGGCGAACAAAATCACTGTCAGCCTTAATCTTGACGAAAAAACTCTCTATGTAAGAGGCATACAGAACTTTATACTTGCATCAGGCAAAGTGGTACAACCGGCACAGAATGATGTAGAAGTATCTGCAATACGTCTGAAGGATATGAAGATGCAGCTTGAGAATGCTCCTGCAGAGAAAAAAACAGTCCTTGAGGCTAAGATCGCTGCTGCAGAAGCTTGTATTAACGCCATTGCGGAGGCTGTGCAGTCGTTTATGCAGACCGAATTTGACCTTAATAATCCGGAGGAGGAGGTGTAGTATGGTTGAGAATTCACAATTAAATGAGTTGCAGGAGTTACTTGCAAAACTCAAGACACGAGCACTCGGCCTTGACGATTTTGAAAAACTTGTTGAACAGAAGAGGCGAGTTAAGAAACTGATTGAGGAGAATCAGGAGTTTGTCAAGGAATTGTTTGAACAACACTCTGTCAAGTTGAATGAGGAAGATCCTCGCTTTTTTGATTCTTCTTGCAAAGAAGAAGACACAAGAGCAGTCAATGAGAAGCTTGCTGAATTCAACAAGAAGGCTGTACAGCTGAAAAACTTTCTTGATAAGAAAAAACTTCAACAGCTCAAGCACGAGAATGACCTCACTATTGAAGAGTATGAGTTGCTGACAGAAGCGTTTTTTGTTGAAACAAAAGAGAAGGAGCCAAAGGAGACTAAGACTAAGAAAAAGTAATTAACCCACGCCATCGGCGGTAAAAAAAGTACAATGGAATCACTAACAGCAATCATCTCAATCGCAGCATCACTATTCGCAGGGCTAAACATCTTTCAGTTTTTATCACTACGGTCTATGAAGAAAAAATTGAGGGCAGAGGCTAATAAAGTATCAGCAGAAGCCGAGCAAGAGGATGCCAAGGCGGATGGGTTAAACCTTGACAACATCAGGGCAGCTCTTAAGTTACAGGGCGACCAACTTGTAGCAGCCGAAGAGCGTAATCATACATTGTGGGAAAATAATCACTCCCTGCGACAAAAAATAGATGAGTATGATACAAAAATGAGTGAATTAGAGCGGAAAGTGAGAGGATTAGAGAAGATGATGGGCAGAGAGATAGTCCGCAGGGAGTATGCTGAAAAACATATATGCCTGAATCTTGATTGTAAGGATAGAAAACCGGGGTTGGGTGAGTTTAAACTGGAGGAGAAATGAGAACAAACGCTAAGGGGATAGCCTTAATAAAGGAATTTGAGGGATTGAGATTAGAGGCTTACCTCTGTCCTGCGAGGGTGTGGACAATCGGGTGGGGGCATACCAAAGGAGTGAAGCAAGGGGATAGAATTGATACTTCAACTGCTGAAAAATACTTAAAAGAGGACATTGAGGAAGCGGAGAGGGGCATAGAGAAGCTCGTCAAGGTTAAGTTAAACGACAATCAGTTCTCCGCCCTCGTTTCTTTCGTGTTCAATCTCGGTATAGGCAACTTACAAAAGAGCACCCTGCTCAGGGTAATCAACATCAGTCCTAACTCTGCTAATGTGGGCTTTCAGCTAAAGAAATGGGTTTATTCTGACGGACAGGTTTTGCCAGGACTGGTACGCAGAAGAGCAGAAGAGGAAAAACTATATTACTTATGAAAAAATACATCAACCTTGCAATATTCATAATTATTGCAATCCTAATCGTGTGGGTTAACTTACTCCGCTATCAGGTGAATAAGTTAAGAAATCAGCCTGTTATTACAGACACTATCACCCTTATCAAGTACGACACTATCAAACAGCCTTATCCCGTTGCTGTTGTGTCTGAAATAGTGGTTGATAATCCTATCTATATCCCTGTTGAAAAACTGGTTTTTATCGGAGATAGTCTAATATTAGAGAGGGAGAGAAAAACCTACAAAGACTCAACTTACAAGGCTGTTGTATCAGGTTTTCAACCCTCATTAGACTACATAGAGGTTTATCAGCGCACAATTACAAACACTATAACTAAGACAATCCGCCCTCAGAGGTGGGGAGTGGGTATAGGTGCAGGGTACGGAATACATCTATATCAGGGCAAGGTGCAACCTGCTCCGTATATAGGGGTAGGTGTGTATTATAATCTGTATAATCTGAGAAAATAGCTATGGGAAAAACATTAGGTAAGCGTGATGTAGCAAGGGAGTATGTAGAGAAGTACATACAGATTGCTCTTAAATCAGGGAGAGGGTGCTCTAAGAGATACATAGCAAAGGATCATCCCGAAGAGATAGTTGAAGAGAAAAAATTCGCTTGGCCTATTCGTCAGTTTGTTGGAAAATTGGTAGGGGTTAATCTTATGAACGAAGCTACTTATGAGAGTTGGAAAGCGGACCCTAAAAACCGGCAGTTACTTGTTGATGTGGGGCAGTATATGAGAGATACTTTCGGCGAAAAAATCATCTCTTCTACAATCATCAATCAACTAAAATCAGGCGTTGATACTTACATTATTTCCGACTTTCGTATGCCTGTTGAATTTCACGATTTCAGGGAAAGAGGCTTTGATTTCTCTGTTCATTTCTGTAACTACAAGTCTCAAAGATACGATGCAACTAAAGAACAGATAACAGAAAAACTCGCTCAATTTATCGTCTCAAAGGGTTTTTCTGACAACCAGGATTTCACCTGTTCTGAATTTGACAAATTAATCAACGAATTTGAGGGGAAATAAGCACTTTTTCAAAGGAAAATGTCTTGTAAGTACAAAATTAGTGTAATTAACATCTATTTTATTGTCCGTATCTTTGTAGTGGGGTAAGCTGTTTTACCCCATTAATTATTTAATAAAATGGAAGATTATGTTTTAATTAGACAAGGGAAGTATTTTTATCTGAATCGGGTGACATACCCGAAATTTACTGCAAAATTGAGAATTGAGGATTATGCTGTAATTCATATTCTTGAAATGGATAGCTGCTTTTTCACAGAAGAACATGAGGCGATTAATGGAGCCATTGAATTTATAGAGCAGTCGAAAGAATCTTTGAACACTATAGTGCCTGAAATAAGATTTTCTCTTGAATCAGTAAATAAATGGTTTAGGCTCTACGGGCAATCTTAATCGGCAACCCGGCAAAAGACCACGAGAGTAAACAAGCATCCCTCTCCTCCTGATTAGTCCGGTTAGGCAAGTCAGGCACGAAATGAGACAATTCTTCGTGCGTTATCTTCCTGTCTGCACCTTTCCATATTTTTTTCAGGGGTCTTAACTCCACGACTTCAACCCCGAAATGACGGCAAAGCTCAACTATCTTTTTCCCTGTTTCGTGGTTCGCTCCCGTATTGCGACCCTTAGCGGCAGCGACCCTCTTATTATCGGAATACTTCAGATGCCAATTCCCAGTATTGAGCCAACCCGCCTCCACGACAACACAGACCCGTCTATTTTCGCCTTTCAGGGACAGAATGGTATCTACAACCGCCCCAAAGGTTAAAGAGGCTAATTTGACCCGTTTTTGTGCTAAATCAAGGAAGCAAACCCCGTTTTTTGAAACATCGGGGTCTATCCCTACGATTAGGTCATAGTTTTTCATACGCCTCCTTGTACTCAAAATAAAACTCAGATGGCTTGTGCCTGCCCTTAACCATATTGATTATCGTTGTCCTGTTCCGATTGATAGCCTTACCTATCTTCCTTGAGGGGAATTTGTTACTTGCCTCCATGGCAAAGAGCAACCTTGCGGCCACCAGTTCAGCCTTGCGACACTCGCTCTGCATCTCTTCTTGTGTCACTCCCGTTGCCTGTTCTATTTTCCTTAGTATTTCTTCCATCTCCTATAAGTTTGATTGTTATTAATCCTATCAGGCATAACGCCATGATAATTATGTGTGCTGTCATTTCAGAGAGCTTAATTTGAGGTACAATTTCCGTGATTCACGGCAAAGAGTGTCAGCGGGGATAAGCCCCTTGCTTAACTTCCTGCGGAGGGTGTTTAGATCATCCTCTATTGATACTCTCTTGAGCCATTTTATTATTCCCATACTTTAAGTTTTTTATTAGGTTATTCACTTCTTCTGCTGTTGTCAGGGGTGCTTCCATGTCACCAAATACAACCCTGAAATTAAAATCTCTATCGGGGAGGTTCCGCTTAATAAATATCCTCGCTTTCATTGATTCCACCCCGTTTTTAAACCAGTGCGTATTGAGGAAGTTACGCAGTTCATCAGCCATGTTACTTTGATTGTTTCTTGTAAGCATCCAAATACGCATCTTTCACCATTTGAACATAAGTCTGCACTTTCTCCACGCTCTCCCTTTTGTTCTTACCACTCATATACAGCCTCTTTATTTCGCTAAAGTGTTTTACTCTCACCCCGTCACGCTTCATAGGAGGCAGGGCAAGAGCCATATCTTTTAACCACATCATTGCCGGTACTTTAGCCACAGCCTTACCCCTTGTTACCGAGATAAGGGAGTGCTTCTTTGCCTTTGCGTTCCACTTGTAATCCGCCTTGGATTTAGAGGTTTCCTTTCCGAAAAGCCTCTTGAAAAAGTTGATAATCTTATTCATAGTTCTTGAAGTATAATTTGTTGTTTTTAAGTTCAATGTTCTTTATTACTCCACTCTTGATATATTGAGCCATAGAGCCACGAGCTGACTGGCTGTTGCTGTAATGGTGCTCTATACCCTCTATCATTTGCTTGAGTGTGCATCCCGGATTCCTCCTAACGAAAAACTCTGCATTTTGCACCGTGCAACCAAAGGCGGTCAGTTTGCCCCCGTCACCACTCTTGGAGCCGGGAATGGATTGTTTGTTCTCTTCTCGTAGTCTGTTTTTCAAGGAGAAAATATTGGCGTGCTTGTTCAACTTAGGATGAACCAATTCCCTGACCTCAGGAAAATAGTCTTTCTCAGGGTAAATAAGTAGCCCTAAACCATAGTCTTTACAAAGTTTAATTTGAACCCATTTATCCCTGAAATCCGGCACACAGATATAGGAATAGTGAAAGTATTTAGCGTTTTCTATTGCCTGCTCCAACACCTTGAAATTAAAGGTGGTTTTGACCTCGTAAGCCATTGAGATATTGTTATCAATAGCCACTATGTCAATACATCGGTGGTAATCAACCTCAAAATACAAGTCGTAACAGGAGAGGTAATCAACGAATTTCTGTGCTAAATCGGTTTCTTTCATTTAAAACATTGTTAATTGTCGTGCGTGTTGCTCAAATCTTTTTACTGAAGCGTTAAAGTAATCCTCGTCTAACTCAAATCCCATAAACTCTAATCCTGCTTTTTGACAAGCAATTCGTGAACTGCCACTACCTAAATGGGTGTCTAATATCTTGTCGTTAGGCTTAGCGTAGTTTTTTAAAAGCCATTCGTATAGGGCAACGGGCTTTTGGGTGGGGTGGATTCTAGCTTCCCTCTGAAATCCCGATTGTTGCCAAAATCCACTCCATATATATTTGTATGTATCTATTCTATTATAAAAGCTCTGATATGCTATATCAGCCATACTAAAAGGACTTCCTGATTCTCCTTTAATCCAAACAATTCTTCCTCCTTGTAAGCAAAAATTAAAATAATTAATACCCCAAATTATTTGGTTTTTACTTGAGCTTATAAGTTAATTAAAATACTCACCAGTTGGAAGCTGCCAACTGCCGCTTAAATCTTTATATTTTCCAACCTCACAAACTTGCTTTGTCCCTTTATAGTATCCCGTCTTTTGCGGTCCATCAAAATACGGCGGGTCTACAATCGCTAACTCAAAATACTTATCGGGTATCTGTTTTAACCCCTCCATACAATCCATTAGATAAACAACGGACTTAACTCCCTTGTCTGAGATATATTCGTGCTTATCTTTATAACCTTGTATGATGTCTATATTTGTCATGGTTAAATCGGTCTCTTTCATTGTGCCAGTTCTTTTTTCCCTCCTAACCCTATCAGTTGACAGAACTGTTCTGTTGCGTTAGGATTGTCGGCTTTGCTCAGGATGTTCAGTACTTGTGCTTTTACCTTGAACCCCTCAACAACATTTTTTGACAAATCGGATATGACCTTAGCGGTGTCAATGTCTATCTTCTCATTCTCGGAGGCTTTTTTATCCTTGTTGTTTTTGAGCATCTCTATTGTTTCAAAGAGGTGCATATTCAAATCATCTATCGTTATGTTTCTCATTGTTGGTTTATTAGTTTTTTAATTTTTGATACTCTTTTTATCGCCGTTCTGAGGTTCTCAGGGTAGCGCATGATTGTGTTTTCGCTTATCTGCTTACTCCTGCTAATCATATAGAGGTTTTCAATCGTGCAGTTAAGAGGGTTTTTGTCTCGGAACTGGATATTGTGTCCTTTGGGGATTGGTCCGTTGTGCGCCTCCCAGATTAATCTGTGCTTGAGATTGAAAACATTAGGCTCTTGTGTCTTAACTTCAATATATCCGTCAACTGTAATTCTCTGATAACCTACTGGCTTGTGGTTTGGTGGTTTATGCCCTTTTTGGAAGGTTGTTTTTCTGCTGTTCTCTTGACTTTTCAAGCTCATAAACTCACCCCACTTTTTGCCTTTGTTCGGAGGTGTGTCGCCCTTTTTAAACATACCTGCCTCTCTCTTTCTGCGGTGGAAATCCTCTGATTTGAAAAGGTTGAGGATAAAGGCTTGTGCATTGATAGAGCTTTCTGACACTCCAAGTATTTCTGCTATCTCTCTGTTAGTATGCTCAGGGTATAGCTCAATGAGTATGGTTTTTCTCTCCTCTGTCCACACCCAGTATCTTGTTGCCCTCTTCACCCCGATAATGACAGCCTTTGTCTTGACAGCGTTTTTCGTCACTCCAAGCTCCTTTGCAAGAACATCAAGGTCTGCGGTGGGGTATTGCTCTCTTAATCTGTTGAGCATCTCAGGTGTCCAGCCTTTTTTCATCTTTACACGAATAATGACATTACAACTCTTGCTATTCTCTCGCAGAGAGAGCCTAAAAGGGGCATTCCGCCTGTTGCTCTCACTCCGTTATGGTAGTGAGTGCAGGTAGTACAATCTTGACATTTTGTGTTTCCTGCTGTGTCAACGAATGGGCAACTTATCTGCTCATACGGACATTGGAAAGGTTTGTATTTCATAGCTACCTTGTTGTTAATCTAAAATCATACACCCACACAAAAGGATTTTTCTCCCAAGTGCCTTTGCCGTTGATTTTATTGATGAGAGAGGCGTAAGAAGATTGAGGGGAGCGACACTCAGAATTTGGATTCAAATAATCTTTATATCTTGTTTCGCTAAATAGCGGATTAAAGAAGCTATCAATCCCCTCCTTAATACAATCATCTTCTGATATATCCTGCAACCTCTCTGCTCTGACTGCCGTAATCTCTATGAAGTAACGAGCTGCTGATTCGGGCATAAAGAGCTTGTTTTTCCACTTAGAATCCGATTTCCCAGTAATCTCATCAATAGATAAGTGATTGCCAAATTTGTAAGCATATTGTATCCCACTTTGAGAACTCTTTGACTCTTGGTATTCTTCCTGATATAAGATATATGGCTCTTTCAGATACACTATTTCGCCTACTTTGTATTTAGGATTTAAAAATTGCATAATTTCATATTGCTCACGATTGCGAAGTTTTAACACAACTGCAAATGGAGCTTGTTTCCATCCCTCAATTTCGTCTATAAACCAATCATTCTTTATAATTGGCTCAGGATTGATCATTCTCCTTGTCTGAGTCTTTTCCCCTTTCACTACTTTGTGATGTAAGGGTTCTGTGAAACATATTCCTTTCATAATTATTTTCTTATTTGATGGTTGTATTGATTCGCATTTTATGAATATATAAGTAAGTTGTGTGCAATACCACACCGCACTAAAACGGCAATTCATCGCTATCATAATCAAAGTCATATTTCGGCTTCTTTTTTGGCAAATAATCACGCCAATCAAAATGCCTGAAAACAAATATCGCATTGCCAATTATTACAAGCGGTGTTCTCTTGTGTGTAGGGCTTCCAGTTCGTCCCAATTCCTTCCAAAATGATTTTCTGTCAAATAATAAGAACAACCATAATGCACACTCTTTCCCAAGTCTATATTTTGGGGCTTTATGGTGTATGTAGCCTTCAATAATTGGCAATGCTTCACCCTCAAATAATGGCTCATACTTGTACATTCTTTCAACAGGGCTATGGAAGTACCATTTACCAAGTTTGTACTTATCGAGCCTTGTCCAAAATTCTTCATACACACCAGTTCCTGAACAGCTCCAACAAGTTTCAGGCATTTTCCAATCGCTCTTAAACACACCTGTATTATCGCAACTCCAACAGTCTTTTTTTACGTGCTGAATATCCGTACCTATTTTGGTTGCATACTTCTTTAATAGGCGTGTTTTCAAATCGTAGAACTGTGATTTTGCCAAAAAAGGAATATCCCGATTAGCATTGTGCAGCAGCCAACCCACAAAGTACTGCACACAACAACGTATAAAAAACAGTGGGCTGTATCGTGCTAATTTTGAAGTGTTTTGTTTCATATCTTATTTAGTTGTGGTGGACAGGTAAGTGCTTCTATCTGCCCACCGATTTTTTATATGTCGGAGCGTTAGGGGGCATTTAAGAACGCCCTATAACCTTCCAATTTTCATAACCGAAAGGAAGCGAACCGCCAGCACGTTGAGTTACAATTCTTTTCGCTTTTGCAATGATGTATTCATCTTCATCATTTTCGTTGCAATTAACTTGAACCTCACCTGAGTAGGTTGCTATTTGATACTTTACTGTTGCTTTCATAATTCTATCCTTTTACAATTTTCGTGGTCTAATAATTTTGAATTTTCTGAGTAAGGGCATCGGCAGAGGATGAATCGTGTTGTGTCGTATTTCCCGTTGACAACAGGGTGGGAGTATTCTCCAAAATGTAACTTGCAGTCACGACAGAAAAACATACTCTTTGCCTCTTGCTTATTTCTCTTTGCCATCCCTAAAATGTTGTATAATCAATATCAGAAGCATAACCCCTGAAAAAATCAATATCCCAATCATAGAATACCCACATTGGAGTATGATTTTTGCCAAAAACTCTTTTTATCCAGTTCGGTCTTTAATGAGTAAACTGCATAATGCCTTGAGCCTTGAACAACCGTCTTAACATCAATATCCATATGGAATGGAGCTTTTCTCAGATTAGCAATCCTCTGTGCCAAACACATAGTCCCGCAGATGCGATAAGCTGTTGAACTGTCAATGCTATTCCCTGCCTTGAGGTAATCAGCGATGATTTTACATTGTGACTTTGATTTCATAATACTTTGTTGTTTAGTTGATAATATGTTTCTCCATTTACCTGCTCTGTCCTGATTTTAAAACCTTGTTTTCTCAGTCGGTGAACATTGCTCATTATGACCTGCTTCCCCAGTCCTAACTCGGTCTGAAGCCTCTGTATTGAGAGCAATTCACCTTTTCTCAAAACCTCCTGAACAGCTATTTTCTGATTGTTGTAGGCATATTGTCCAGGGCCTACATACTTGGTGCACCCCTCCCTTGCGTAGTCGCAGACAACTATCTTTTCCGATAAGATTCCTGCTCTCACCCACGAATTGCAAGCTGTGTAGAGCTTCTTGCACTTGAGACAAGTCGCCGTTGGCTTGCGTTTGTGCTCTGATGTGATGATTGTTGATAGCATAATACTTTGTTTTTGTGGTTATTTTTCTATAATAAATTCTTTGTTTTCTCTGATACACTTCTCAAAATACTCCTGCAAGGTCATTTTAGCAGGTTTAAGCCCCTCTGAGGTCAGGAACCTATCTTTGACCCCGCCCCAGTCGGGTATCTCTCCCAAACGGCCTGAAATGTGCAAATCCAAGCCTTTAATCTTGCTCTTGTAATCCCGATATGATTCGTTGAGATGAGAGACGATCATTCTCCTTTGCTCTTCCAGTGTCGGCTCGGTCTTGGTGTTTAGTTGTTTCAACTCTTTCTGCCTGACGATGCTATTCACCGCATCTGTCCTCTCCTGAGAATAAGAATAAGCCTCTATCCACTTGTAAAAAGTCTGATAATTGATG
>Ga0265295_1007281_pt1 | contig 12853 bp, 10 predicted proteins | sample Munlansysbiofilm_FD_192503 | JGI IMG/M metagenome (GOLD analysis project Ga0265295, IMG submission 192503) | Leachate microbial communities from a municipal landfill in Southern Ontario, Canada - Methane capture system biofilm | ecosystem: Engineered > Solid waste > Landfill > Unclassified ... | reverse complement strand
GAGTCCCACCGGGACGCCAGTTTAGATAGATAAATAGAAAGGCTACACGTCAGAGCAAAGTGAGTCCCATCGGGACGCCAGTTTAGATAGAGAAATAGAAAGGCTACACGCCAGAGCAAAGTGAGTCCCATCGGGACGCTAGTTTAGATAGAGAAGAAGGATGCCAAACCCAGCTGAGTCCCATCGGGACGCCAGTTTAGATAGATAAATAGAAAGGCTACATGCCAGAGCAAAGTGAGTCCCATCGGGACGCCAGTTTAGATAGAGAAGAAGGATGCCAAACCCAGCTGAGTCCCATCGGGACGCCAGTTTAGATAGATAGATAAATAGAAAGGTTACACGTCAGAGCAAAGTGAGTCCCATCGGGACGCCAGTTTAGATAGAGAAGAAGAATGCCAAACCCCGCCGAGTCCCATCGGGACGCCAATTTAGATAGAAAAGATAGAAAAGATAGAAAAGATAGAAAAGATAGAAAGGATAGAAAGGAGGCTTTATGGCCAACTCATACACTCAAATATACATCCATTATGTATTCGCTACCCAGAAACGCTGGCGTTTTTTGGCGGAAGAAAGGCAACAGCCCCTCTATGAATATATGGCTGCCATCGTCCGCGACCTTCAGTGTTTCACTCAGTGCATTGGCGGGGCAGATGATCATGTGCATCTTTTGGTTGGTTTGCACCCCACAATATCGGTATCCGAGTTTGCTCAGAAGCTAAAGGCAAACACATCACGCTTCATAAACGAAAAAGATTGGGCTATGGGGAAATTCAAATGGCAGGAAGGATACGGAGCCTTTTCTGTATCCAAATCCGGTCTAAAAGAGGTTCGAGATTATATTTCCCGACAAAAAGAACACCATGCAAAACATAGGTTCTTGGATGAATACGAGGCTTTGCTCAAAAGATACGAGATCAGTTATGAGATGAAATACGTGTTTCATGAGCCGGGGGAATAAAATTTATCTATCTAAACTGGCGTCCCGATGGGACTCGGCTGGGTTTGGCGTGTAGCGTTTCAATTTATCTATCTAAACTGTCGTCCCGATGGGACTCAGGCTGTTGCCAAAGCCCTGGAGGGACGGCAGTTCATAGCCGGGGTGTGAAACTTGGGCGGTAGCTGGAACAACAATGCCAACAACTGCAACGTTTCCAATCGGAACAACAACAATGCGACCAATAGCAACAACAATATTGGCCTTCGCTTGTGTAGTATCTTCAGTTTCAGAACTTGCTCTGTATGCATGGCAGGTCACGTGGCAAGCTCCGGTACGCTTGTAGCCGGAGGATTCCATTCCTCCGCATCTATCACCCGCAGCTATCTTCCTACGTCAATCCTCTGTTCCCGACCAGCAAAACGGAGCTATGGCAAGCTCCGGTACGCCTGTAGCCGGAGGATGCCATTCCTCCGCATCAATCACCCGCAGCTATCTTCCAACGTCATTCCTCTGTTCCCGACCAGCAAAACGGAGCTATGGCAAGCTCCGGTACGCTTGTAGCCGGAGGATGCTTGTAGCCGGAGGATTCCATTCCTCCGCATCTATCACCCGCAGCTATCTTTTAACGTCAATCCTCTGTTCCCGACCAGCAAAACGGAGCTATGGCAAGCTCCGGTACGTGCCAAGCTCCGGTACGTTTGTAGCCGGAGGATTCCATTCCTCCGCATCAATCACCCGCAGCTATCTTCCAACGTCAATCCTCTGTCCCCGACCAGCAAAACGGAGCTATGGCAAGCTCCGGTACGCTTGTAGCCGGAGGATGCCATTCCTCCGCATCAATCACCCGCAGCTATCTTCCAACGTCAGTCCTCTGTTCCCGACCAGCAAAACGGAGCTATGGCAAGCTCCGGTACGCTTGTAGCCGGAGGATTCCATTCCTCCGCATCCATCACCCGCAGCTATCTTTTACCGTCAATCCTCTGTTCCCGACCAGCAAAACGGAGCTATGGCAAGCTCCGGTACGTGGCAAGCTCCGGTACGTGGCAAGCTCCGGTACGTGGAAAATCCAGATTTCTATCCTGTTCCTGGTAACGGGACAAAGAGTAAAGTGGCTTCATGGCTTAGTAGCAGTGCCGAACAGCCGTGAAGCCTATGTTTTAATCGCAGCAGGTGTGCTCTTATTCAAGGTCTAACAATTTAGCTAAAGATGACTGCAAAATGGGAAGGTGCAGACGGCCAGATCTGTGTTGTGCGAGTGATGGAGGGATCACTCTTACACATGTGAACTTAGGTCACAAGAGGCTTGCACAGGTACTCAATCCCCTCAATTTAGACTTCAAGACTCTTATATTGGACGAGGATCAGACCAGAGACGTTTCTCTGGATCCGCATATTTGCAGCCCAGTTGCGAGTTTACGGATAGGGGCTGTTTCACCGTAAAACAAGGATTTCCGAAAGCAGTCTAAAACCAGCGCAATTTTGCAATAACCTTGATCCAAACAAGTCCAGAAACGTCCAAAGCCCGGTGTGTTACAGTCTAAATCATATCCTATCTATCTCTCCACCAATCAAAGCCTTTTCCCCTGATGTCACACCGACGCCCATTTGCAATATTGGCTGACTCTTTATAAATGGTCTTTTCCATCTGCTATTTTCTGGGACTCAAGCTAAAGCGTCGCTGCCGAATGCTATCTTAAATGACGTCCCCACGGGACTCGGATTGGTAGGATATTGATGCCGGAATCATGAATCTTAACTGCCAAAGGTATAAACTGAAATACATAGGCATGGATGCAAGCTAAGATACTACCAATGGATTCATTATCAAAAGAGTATCTCGATATTTTGGGGGATGCCGGTAAAGATTTTAGGGAGTTCGTAGTTCTTGGTGCTGGAGATTCTGCAGTGATAACTCCCGCGCTCTCCAAACCTGAAAACTTGAAAAACTCCAAAACGTGAAAACTTAAAAACCCTCTTCTAAACATTCTTTGGTTCGGGGTCCAGCCGCAATAGACCATAGCTCTGCACCTAAGAGACTGCTATACATGAAATATAAATGATCTCTGGAATGGTAATTGCATAAGTATAATATTAGCCATTTGGCTTTGGATAGAGTGTAATAATAGGAATCAACAGGATGTACCGAAAATAAGCTGAGCAACAATGAATGGGATTTGCGCCAGGACTTGGGACTCTACAAATTCACCCTTAGTAAAAAGGAGAAATCATGTTTACAAGGAAGACCGTCTTACCCGCCCTGCTTCTTTTTTGTTTTGCGGCTCTTTTGGCTCTGAATAGCCCCACACCGGTTGCCGGTCTGGGTTATTTTGGTGGAGAGCTTGCCACCTATGCCAGTGGCGATACCATCATGTATGTATATCTGAATACCGATGCTGCAGGCGGTATAGCGGATAGCCAGGTAAAGTATTGTATCAGCGTGGACGGGGGAGCAAGCTGGCAGGAGCATATCGTGCCGGCAAATCTGGAGCACCGCATCGAGCCCACCCTCACGGTTTTGGATGATGGCAGGCTTGTCAATGCCGGGTATCTGTTTAGAGATGATGATGAATCGGGTGAATTCTACTTATGGATTGCGCCTGAGAACCTTTTATTCATTAGTGATCTTACGGAATGCACGCCTTATATTTTTGATCGGGGTGGCAGCTTGACCGAATTCAGAGTGCAACAGGCTTATCCCGAGTGGTGCCAATATGAATTTACTGTGGATGGCACTGAGGATATCCTGTTTCAACCTTACTATCATTTTACCCAGGAAGAATATGACGTAAACGGTAAGAATGTCTATTGGTTCGGTATGCATGTCGCCAGAGCGCCGGTCATAACTAATGGAAATCTGAAGTTAAAGCAGGCCGGAGGAGGAGAGAACAATGGCTGGCCTACCTTTCTGGCTCCTGTGCTGGTGGGTGGAGAGATTCAGTCCACTCCCCAGTATTATCCCCAAGATGATATTTTCCAGGGCGGACTTTGGGAGAATCAGCGCATGCAGGATTATCCGAAGCTTAATCCCGCAAGAGAGACAGGCATTCATATCGGCGGATCAAATCCCTTCAGGGATATTTATCTGGTAGAAGTGGATGGAGCAAGCTATACGGGATGGCATGGGGAGGTAGCAGCGCCTCGCAGGGTGCGAGCGACTGTATATGATGAATACCCACCCGCTGGAGATTCACTTTTTACGAATACTTTTAGCATAAGTGACACGCTATGGACTCCTATTGCGGGCGGTGTATGTGCTGGCCAGGAATTCTTTGTTGATGGAGAGCTTTGGATCAAGGGAAATTTTAGCGGCAGACAAAGCTGGACCTGTAGCGGCGATCTGAAGATCATCGGAGATATTACTCTATCTAATACCCTCCCCGGAGAGGATCCCAGTGTTAACACTACAGATTTTGTGAATCTGCTCTCCGAGCGCAACATCGAGATCAAATATGGCTACAAAAATCCGGCTGACAATGTGCGTATCCATCCCATGTGCGGTGCGGATGATGAGCCGCATTATATCTATGCCAATCTATATGCCATCGGAGACGGCTCTCGCGAAGGTGCATTTAGCTTTGAATACCAACATCCGCATCCTTCTACTCCGGCTTTGAATGTGGAATTGATTTATCCGGATGGATCGCAAGGCTACGAGCTCTTTGAGTGGGTAGATCTTCACCGCAGGTATTATCCGCCTACAAGCACCCGGCCCTGGCCCACTCCGGCTCTGGGGCAAACGAGGCTTGACTTGCCCTGGTACAATCCCCTGTGGCCGGAAGCTAAGCCCTATCTGGAACGCGGGACCATCAATATCTGGGGTAATATCTACCAAAACAGACGGGGATATATACATCGCTCACATAGTGACGCTGAGTATCCATCGAATAACGGCATCTGGGATATCGAAAACGATAAGTGCGGATATCCCACCAATCCGATCAACATAATGGATCCTGTTTTTGGGAACATTGGCCTGATGAGCCGTAATTACCCCGGCGCGGTCGGAAGCGGAGTGGGTTACAAAAGGAATCACTATGCGGATCTAAGATGGGATTTCTATCGCGAAGCTAATGATTTTTACAATCGCTTTTGGGGATATGGAATTCAGATAAATAACTATGATATAGCCAATCAAGACATCAGGAATATCGGCACTGCCGGATTTAATGAGGCCAAACAAAGCAAGTGCATGGACGCCCGGGACGGAGTTTTTGCCTATGCCGTCAACGATTTCCTGCTTTTTGACGATGGTGAGGATAATCAGATCAATCTCAGTGAGCTCACCCGGGATCAGGGCTTGATCCTGAATGTGCAAATCAGCCCGGAGCTCCACCCTGTGCTGCATCAATACCGCCGGCTGGACACAGGCGAAGGCTTCAACGTGATCACCGAAATCGATCCTGCCTCTCCGGCTCAGGTCCTGAGTTCATTCAGCTATCCTGCCTCTTTTCAAAGGATGCCGGAAGCCTTTTGCATCATGCCAAATGGCCGCAGAATGCTGGTGAGATTTGCCGGTGGAGCGCTCAATCTCTGCGAGGTCCTGCCGAACGGAACCCTGGAAAATATCAGCAGTCTGGACATCAGTGAAACGATGTATATGCATAGCCGCTTGAGCCTGAAAGCGGCCAGCAATTCTGCCCTCGATCTCTTCTATTGGGAAAATATCAGCGGATTGGAATATGACGGCTGGGGCAAGGTCCACCACTACCGCCTGCAGGTTCCGGTTTCAAATGACGATCCCAGCACCCCTGCCCTCACCCGGGCGCAGCTGAACGCCTATCCGAATCCGGCCACTCACTCCCTGAATATCGAGATGAAAATCCCCGCTCACCAGCAGCATAGCCTGGGCATCTTCAACATCCGGGGTCAGAAGATTCGGGAATATGACTCTGTGGGCAGTAAGTCCGATGGAGAATATGACCTTCAATGGGATTTGAGGGATGGAAAAAAGAATCCCGTATCTCGCGGCATCTATATCATCCGCCTCAAAGTGGATGGCAAAGAGACTGTCAGCAAAAGGATTACAATAAATTAAACCTCAGGTAGAGAGGGTGCCCGCTGGGGACACCCTCTCTTTTTATGCTGTGCTTGGGATTCATCTTAACTACCAGAGCCTTTCGCAGCCCTTATCACACGGTATCGGATGTGGCAGTAAAGGATAAGGTGGGTGATAATTTGGTAAATCTGTTATATTGAAAAGAAAGTTCTTGACATTCAAGCGGTATATGAATTTGTTTGGAATAAGGTTGTCGATATATAAAGAATGAGTTGGGCTTTACTCCAAGGTTTGGGACTCAAGCACGACGTGAATAATGAGGAAACATACTTATGAGATCTTACCTGAAGAGCGGTATAGCCATTTTATGTGTTTTGCTTGGTAGTGTGAGGCTGTACAGTTCGGCTAATCCACGCCAGATAGCATTGATGCAGAAAGTGCCTGCTCCACAGCTTCACAGCACAGCTACGGAATCCCCAATTAGGTTTACATATAGATTTGGGCAGACTGAGCTTCAGGTAAAAAGCGTTCGCGAGCCAGGACATTGGCACCTGGGGCTGGATTTGAACCTGAGTGAATATTTGGGCTCCCGGGCAGTCGGCGACCTAATCGAAGAGTACCTTTTAGCTTATCTGGCTGGAGCAGATTTGGGTGATTATGGGCTGAAGTCGAATCTATCCACTTTCAGCACAAGCGATCTTGCTGCCAGGATACCTTCTTTGAAAGCCAATTCACGCATCAGCACACAGACCTTGGAGGATAACGCAATTCAGATAGACTTGGAAAACACGCAAATCAAGCTCTCCTTCCAGATTGCGCTAAGCTTGCAGACTTTGTATGGAATGCAGGATAAAAAAGATCTGGAGGAGGGGCTTTGGCGGCAATTGCTTGGTCCTGAGCTCACTTTGCCCCAAGCCGTATATCCCTCTATGGCAGATATTACTCCCTATCAGGATAGTCTTTACGTTTGGGAGAGAGCAGTTTTTGATCATCTCTTTTCGGCTTCTCTATTTCTGATGGTAGATGATGGCAAGCTGAGCTTCGTTAATAGCTCCCAATACTCTTTGGAAACATTGATCAACTACCTGCTTCAGCCCCAAACTTTTGATCATGAACAAGTAATAAATCTCAGATACAACATGTATGGGAATCGGCATGAGTCTATCCAGGTAGCTTACCCAAAATTATTTGGCACACTAAGTTCCGGGATGAAAACGGCGGTCTTGATCTCCCCGCTTGAAGCAGAATACAGTCAGGTGATGCTTATTTTTTATGATTCCCTTACCGGTGTCCGGCACATTTTATATGGCAACGTAGATCCTGAAGCCATTGCTTCCGGGCGTGTAAAGACCTTAAACCTGAGATTGATGAGCCATATCATTGGCTCTGCGGAAAATATGCAGTATAAGCCCGGAAAAGAACCACCCTGGCAAGTGAAGATAAAGTAGAAAACATGAAGAAGATTTTTATTCTGTTGCTTATCCTGATCTGGACAGCAGGCCTCCTGTCCCAAAGTAGAGAAGATAAAGAAACCGCAGAAGTAGCTCGCAGGATCAAGTTGGCCGGTGAACAGTATTGGTGGGATGAGGTCACGGTTAGCAAAGCCTGGCTGAACAGTAATCCCCAGCAAAGAGAGATTCTGCGTAATGGCCTCAAACTGGGCATTAGCAACAAGATCAAGAGTTATGTGCAAGGCTTTATATCGGTAAACGAAACGGAAACGGATGCCTACAGCAGCTCCAGAGTCCAACGCAGCGTAATGATAAGCTCCAATCTTTATCTAAAGAACATCGGTTACCATGAGTTTCAAAAGAACAAAAAGCAATACACCCTCTTTGCCTACCTGAAACGCAGTGACTTTCGGGCACAGGAAGATGAGGTCATTGCTCGAATAATCAATATCGTCACAGTGGCAAGAGACTTGGAAACTGAGCGGCAAAAGGATTACTTGTATCCTTACTACCGCGCTTATTTGATGAGCTACAATGTCACCCGTTCTTTTAAGGGAAACAAAGGCGAAGAGGATATGCAACTGTGGCTGGAACATAAGCTTTATAGTATCTTAAAAGAAACTCGCATCAGCAGCACAGTAGCTGTAGGAAATTCCTCCAGAGATAAACCTGTGGAATTATCGTTGGACTGCCCGGCAAATCACTCTGGTTTGTTGATCGAACTGCCCAGCTTGGGTTTTAACCAATTGGGCGTTGTAGATGGGAAATGCAAACTCTTTTATCCTGGCCAGCCTTCGCGCAAAATCGAGGAACATCAGATAAATGTGATGATCAATCCTGCCCTTGTAGCTTCTGAACCGGAAATTGCAGAACTGGCAAAGCAGCGTCCGATCACTGTGCAAAAGACAATCAAGCTGGATTTCAGTTCTCTTTTTACAGCCGATTTTTACTATCATATAGAAGATATGAAAGCAAGCTTCAGCCCTGTTTACGGTGATTTCAGCATCAAAAGCGTGCTTTGGGACTTGGGGGATGGGACACAAACCCGTTCTTTGGATGCCTTTACGCATCAATATCCGGCAGCAGGAACCTATCAAGTATGCATGTTGGTAAATGGCGAATACCCTGTGGTGAAAGAATTAATCATAAGCTCCCTTCGCAAAACAGAAGAGCCGATTATGCAAGCACGAGAGCAGACATTAATGCCTATTACAGAAATACCTGCTTCACGAGAAGAGATCACAGTGCCAGGATCGGCTGAAACTGGAGCCACCCCAGCATTATCCCTATCTGAGCCTAATCTGGAAACCTCCCCGAACTCCCAAACCGATCCGCTAAAGGCAGAACCACCTAAGATAAGTGATCCGGAAGGAATGGAGCTTTTACAATTCGCTGAGGTAAAAGAGCTTATCAGCCACCTGAACAAGCAAAAAACGGCAAGGAGACTCACATGGGGGAAGCTGACCCGGACTGCTTCGCTGGATAAAGCTTGGGTAGTTATCTCAGAGCAAGATGGCAGGATAATTGCCATTCTGCAACCACAATCCGGCAGCTTTTTTGATCTGCTGAATAAGAAACTAATTGATGATATCTTTGCCGCCTATCATGGCAAGGCTGCGATATACATTTCCTATTTTTAGAAGGGGTATCAGTGAAAAAACTGCTTTTAATAGTCCTGGTTGCTTTGCTCTGTCAGATCATAGTGGCCAAACACACCACAAATGTTATCTTAAGCGGGAGAGCAGACGCTCAGATCAAGGAACAGATGCAAGCCCGTCTCACGGAGCTTATTACGGAATTCAACAGAGCTTATTCAGCCCAAAAGGATATTATCCTCGACCCGCATAATTTCAGTGATAAGGCCCTGAAATCGTTAAATGAAATGTGGAGAGGAAAGAGTTTCATCTGCCCCGAAACAGAACTGATTCTGAATCTGATAAAACGCACCGATGGCAATTGGGAAGTGCGCAATATCCCCATCCTCTACGAAACCAAATCCGATAATGTAATGGATGATGAAATCGTGGTTATCTTTGATGCAGATGGAGTAATTCAGGGAGTGCTCATCGCCCTTGAACGGGAAAAGTATATCAAGATGTTTGCCGATGCCTACACTCTGCAGGATAGAAGGTTAAGAGAAATCATCCTGAACTTTTTGGAAAACTTCCGCACTGCCTACAATCGTAAAGACCTTGCTTACATTGAACAGGTATTTAGCGATGATGCCCTGATCATCGTGGGCCGGGTGATTTCATACAATCAAAAGATTCCGGATCGTTTGGATATGCCAAACCTAAGCTTGAACGACGGCAAGCAGATAGAATATGTAAAGCTCAGTAAATCAAACTATATAGACAATCTGCGCAAGTTGTTCCAGAAGAACCGCTTTGTCAAGGTGGAGTATTCCGATTTCAAGATTCAGCAGCATCATGCCAAGCCCTATATCTATGGGGTCCAGTTAAACCAAAAATGGCGCTCTTCTACATATGGTGATGATGGCTATCTATTTCTAATCATAGACCTTCGCGATGAAGATGAACCGATAATATGGGTGCGCACCTGGCAACCCGGCGAATTCATCAAACCCGGCGATGCCTTTGATCTGGCAGATTTTACTTTGAATTAGGATCAATAGATGAAACTGCGAATAGCTTGCATAGCACTATTGGTAATGGCATCGCTAATGCTGAATGCCCAGACCCGCCTGAAACGCTTTGAGGTAGTGCCCAAACCCACACCGGTCACCAATCTGCAGGTGGATCATCCGGATTGTGCCGTAGTGATCGTCCATTCTGCCATCCCAAATCTGCATTTTGAATCCAATATGGGTAAGATCAAAGCCCAGGAATATCGCCATCTGGAAAGCCGCTATGTGATCTTCCTCTATCCTGAAAAGCAAAGAGTCTTCATCAAATCCCCGGGTTTTGTGGAAGCAGAATTCCCCATGTTCAGCGATTTAAAGCCCCGGCAGCAATTCAGCTATGAGATCAATGAAGCGTTTGACACCACAGGGAAAGGTAATTTTACTCTGCAAAGCGATCCTCCCGGCGCCGATATCACCATCGAGCAAATCCCTATATTCAATGAAAAAACGCCTTATCATTTTGAACAGTTCGGGGCTCAAAGCTACGGCATCCGGCTTAGCAAGGATCGCTACGAACCGCTTTCCGCAAACATACTGATAGAAGCCGATAAAACCCAATCCCAGACCTTAAAGCTTGTTCCCCAATGGGCAGATTTGATAATTAATTCCGAACCAACCGGCAGCTCGGTGTATATCAATAATGCCCTGAAGGGAACTACCCCGCTCTCGCTAAGCGGTGTAAGCAGTGGCCTTGATCCCGGAGATTATACTATCGAGCTTCGCCCTGCCTCGCAATTCTATGAATCCTTTACGCAAAAGATAAGTCTGCGTGGCAACAGCAAAGAAGAGATAAAGCATGCCCATAAGGATATCTCAGGATACCTAAGGGTAAATATCTCACCCCAACCTCTGGAGGTGCGACTGAATGATACCATAAACCGGACTCTTGCTTTGGGGGAAAGAATCCGCCTGCTAAGCGGTAACTACGATATCGAAGTTATCAATGTCGGCGAGAACCGGCAGTATTACAAACCCCATACCGAATCTTTTACCCTGAAACCTTTGGAAGAAAAACTAATTACGTTAATTCTGCCAGATGATTCTGGGATTATCAACATAGCTCCTTCTCACCTACCGGTTCAGTTATATCTGGACAATCAGAAAGATACAGACCTGACTGAAAATCTAAATAAACGCTTGATTTCCGGAACTTACAGCTTGAAAGCAGTTTATACCGGAGATCATAAAAACGCTTTTGAGCCGATAGAACAAAGCATCCAGCTAAAAGCTGCTGATAATCTTAATATCCCCCTGGAATTCAACCCCCGTAGGCAGAGACTAATGATTACGGCAAATGTTGATGACTACAAACTTAGCATTATGGACAGGGAAAGCGGTGTAAGCACAGATTATGATAAGCCAAATCAGATTCCAGCACTATATGTGGGTGCTTATGGTTTGCGAGCTGAAAAACCTGGCTATCGCGTTGTAAGACATGAAATAAACATCTTAGATAGAGATATTGCTTTACAAATAAAGCTGGAAAAACTAAGCAATATTTACAGTCATAGAATTGGAAAGTGGAGAACAAACAAATATGTGGCTGCTTCCACTGTTATAGCCACCTTGGGTGCCACAGCATATTTTGGGTATGACTGCATGCAAAACTATAACAATTATCAATCGGCCACCACCTCAAGCGCGGCAAAGGGTTATAGGTTGCAAACCATTGATTCTCGCAATAACGCCTATACATCAATAGGTGCAAACATTCTGGGATGTGGCTGGATGCTGTATTCTGCACACAAGCAAAAGCATTGGCAAAATAAACTACAAAGCGAAATGGAGAGGTAATAATGAAGTGCTTTTTTACCCGGATTAGATGGTGTCTGCTTATTTTGCTGGCAGTTAGTCTGCTATCCTGTTTCAAATGGGATAATCCTGTAGATCCGGATCTTGATATTGCACCCCAACTATCACATTCTACTGGCACTTATAGCGATTCCATCGCAGTAAGCATCTTGAATAGTGCTTCTGCAAACATCGAGATATACTACACTCTGGATGGTAGCCAACCTAATGTAACTTCAGATTTATATGCGAGCCCAATAATGATAGCTTCAAATACCATATTGAAAGCAATTGCTATGGCAGATCAAAATGTTAGCCAAATCATCAGTGCTACTTATACTTTTCAAGCTTCAGAACCCATCTTCGATCCTCCAGGAGGACGTTATTTTTCAGAGCAGATCATCAGCATTTCCTGCGCCAGCTCTGGTGCTACGATATACTACACTACGGATGGCAGCGAGCCTGATGAAAGCTCAACGGTTTATGCTTCGCCGATTGTTCTTAGTACAGCTATTACCCTCAAAGCCAGAGCATATAAGGCTGAATGGCAAGCCAGTGAAACGGCCGTAGCAAGTTATCTAATCGTGCCAGAGAACTTCGTCTATGTCCCCGCTGGCACTTTTACCATGGGTGATACCAGAGGTGGAGGATATAGCGATGAACTGCCCACGCACAACGTGACCCTTGATTCTTTCTATATGGGCCAGCATCAGGTTACTCAGGGTGAATATACGGCGATCATGGGCTCCAATCCGGCCTCCGGATATGGTGTGGGGAACAACTACCCTGTTTACTATGTGAGTTGGTATTCAGCTATTAAGTACTGTAACCTGCGCAGTATGGCAGAGGGGCTTACGCCGGTCTATACAATTTCCGGTTCTACAAATCCTGCCAGCTGGGGTTCTGTGCCCACCTCAGGCAATGGTACCTGGAATGCTGCGCTCTGCAATTTCAATGCCAATGGTTATAGATTACCCACAGAGGCGGAATGGGAATATGCAGCCCGGGGAGCGACTAATACTCCGGATTATCTC
>Ga0265295_1007280_pt1 | contig 12853 bp, 3 predicted proteins | sample Munlansysbiofilm_FD_192503 | JGI IMG/M metagenome (GOLD analysis project Ga0265295, IMG submission 192503) | Leachate microbial communities from a municipal landfill in Southern Ontario, Canada - Methane capture system biofilm | ecosystem: Engineered > Solid waste > Landfill > Unclassified ... | reverse complement strand
ATTATTGCCGTATTGACGGTCAGGTCTTCTTGTAGAGAATCACTTCTCTCCGCCTTTCCTTTCCTTATACTACATTTTTGTTGTTCATTTATATCAAAGATCTATTCGCTTATCTCGTATCAAAAAATTTCTGACCGAAAAGGACTGCAAAGGTAATACCTTTTTTCGAATCTGCAAAACTTTTAGCGATTATTTTTTATAAAAAATATAACCCGTAATCACCGCCACTTCACTCATCACTTCCCCCTGAAAGCGGATGCAAAAGTAGACCTTTTTTAAGTCACATCCAAACTTTATAACAACTTTTTTATTAAAAATATGAAAGTTTTTCTCAACTAACTCATTTTCAATTTACTTATTTTTTATTTAAAAGTGCTAAACACTGTCAGAATAGGAAGTATGTACATTTCAAGGTGCATTTTGGGCTAGAAAATTGGCATCAAACGCAGTTCTAAAAGTCACTTTAAGGCGTATTTTTACCAAATTGGGGACACAATACAATTTTAACACCCGAATTTAGTCTCTAAAAAGTTGTACAAAATATCTGGTTAGTACATTTTCGACCTCCAACAAATCAAGTTTTCGACCTAATTCTTGTTCTATCGAGGTTACACCTTTGTCAATAAATCCACAAGGATTGATATTTTTAAAATAAGTAAGATCGGTATTCACGTTTAAAGCAAAGCCATGCATGGTCACAAACCGGCTACTTTTGACTCCAATGGCACAAATTTTACGGCACCGAGTAGTACTTTCGACATCCAACCAAACCCCAGTAGCATGTTCGAGTCGAGTGGCCGTGATTCCATAATGAGCTAAAGTCAAAATAACGGCCTCTTCCACCTTATATATATAGTCTTTTAAACCTAAGTGAAATGTATCTAAATCAAAAATAGGATAACCTACAATTTGACCAGGGCCATGGTAGGTAATATCACCACCTCTATTGGTTCTAACTAAAGGCACATTGTAAGGATTATATAGCATATTTTCAGAATGCCCACTCTTTCCTAATGTATACACATGTGGATGTTCACAAAATACTAGACAACTAGTAGTTGTTTGATTGGCTATTTTCTGATTAATGATGGTATCAAACAAGACCGTTTGACGATCCCAAGCCTGTTGATACTCAACAGTTCCCCAATGTTCTACGGTAATAGACATATTATTAAATTATGTATAAATAAAAGACAAAGGTATTAAAATTAGCTATAACGCATGTGTTATAGCTAATTTTAATTGGATTTAAAACAAAAATTAAGGTCTTTGAATGCAAAGACCTTAATTAATAATATAGCAATAACAGAATAGAGTTATTTAATTAATCGTTTATTAACAAAACCGATAGAGGTTTCAATTACTATAGTGTACACACCACTTGGAAGATCAAAGACCTGAAGAGCACATTTATCAACCTGCATGCCTTGAAGTTGTAAAGCGACACGTCCACTCATATCTAAAATTGTAGTTGATAAAATCGGCCAACTAGTTGACTCCACATAGACTACATCATTAATCCGTGTTGGATAAACTGTCAACCCATTTATTAACACATCATTTACAGGATTTAGATTATCTAATTGGAAAATATAAGGTGTACTCAAACTTCCTACAATTGCCTCGTCGCTATAAGGAATACTTTGTTCTAAGGCGTATTCTTCGTTATTATAGAATACCTTAAAATGTACATCAGCAACATCTTCTCCTGCGATTGACAAAAACACACGACCTTCTTCATCCGTTAAAATCGAACCGCGACATTCTTCACCAACGAACGCGGCTACTTCACATTCTTGAATTAATTCATTAGCGTTTTTAACAATACCAATGACCGACATACTACCAGAATACCGATTATCTGATACTGGCGTAAAATGGAGTGGATTAACATCCTTAGCTATTTGTTGTTGTTGAATTACCGAGTTTGATGGATAATAGAAGGAGGCGTCTTGACTGGCCATCGATTTATATAAATAACCACGACCAGGTACCAATGTAATAAGTGACCCCACCCACTCATTGCCAGTATAAACAGCAAATTGTTTTTGTCCTTTAATAATGTCATTTTCGGTGGCTTCCAAATCAGCTAAAGAATTGGACAAAGACATTGAACCTTGTGGCACATACCCAATCCAATTCCACGAAGGATTAAGCGTTATTAAATGCTCTTGAGGATTGACCTCTTGACCAATAATAACAACAGTATCAGCCACATTCATTTTCACTTTATACATCTCTGCGACGTTAATTTCGCCCAAAGTACCTATCCAATTAGTTCCGTCAGGTAAAGCCATCAAAGATTTTTGTTTAATGAGTTGAACGGATGTTACGACGTCTGCCAACAAAGTATCAAGCGTGTTTTCGACAGGCTCTACATTAGTAGAAATCCAGTTCCATCCCATCGACAATGGTAATTTTTGTTCTAACAATAAACGTGCATTCAGCGTAGCTGGCAAAGACATAGAACCAACCATACTATTATTGGCAAATGAAATAGTTGGAGTTGATTCAACTACAGGATAAATTTTCCCTGTGCTTGCATCCCACACTTTAAATTGTACCCGTTTATCAATCATCTCATCGTTACCATAAATGTCTAATAAGACGAAATATTTATCATAGCGGCTTAGATAGGTCGGGGTAACTAAACCAACGCATTTATTATCTACAAATGCAGCTACAATATCTTCTTTATCCTCTGTTATAACACCTTCAATCTGCAAAGTCGCAATTACATTCATCTGTTTTTCGAATTCATCAGGATTAAGTGTCCACGTTGGGCGTTCGCCAGTTACCTTAAGATTAATTGCGAACGGTTCTGCATATTGATTATTACCAACTAAATAAATAGTACTTTCATAACTACCAATTGGAGTGCTCTCCGCCACAGTAAAGACCATTTTTTGAGTGGATAAAGGTTTTAATGCTCCTTGTGCTTTACTCACATTTAACCAACTTGGCAGGTGTGAAATAATCCAATTTTCTTCCTTACCACTTTGATTACTTATAAAGACTTCAAATTGGGAAGTTGCGAGTTGTTCTTGAACTACATCTAAAGAATTTTGGCTCCATTGTAGACGATTCATATCGACATATGCAGTCCAACAAATAGGATCTCTTAAGTAATTACCATTCAGGTCGGAAATATCACGAACCAAAAATTCTAATGTGCAATTTTCGATATTGGAAGGTAATTCTGTGATTGACACAACTAGTTTATTATTAGAAGCTACAAAACTATGCAATACTGTTTCAGTAGAACGAACCTCGGTTAAACCAGGTGCATCATCGCTATACGTACAAGTTCCATCTGCCTCTCCAGCGGCTATCAAACCAGAACTTTGAGGTTGATTCAGTTGGTCTAAAAGTGTTCCTTCTGTCACATTCTGATTAGAGCCATCCACATATGTTCTTTCAAATGGATAATAAGCGACTAAACCATTTTCCCTACCACTCAAACGACTACCTTTATTTAATCTAATAAATTCAGCAGTTGCTGTAGCTCTCCAAATACGTACTTCATCGATTTGTCCTTTGAAAAATGATTCCGTTACAAAGTCGTCGAGCGTAGTAGCACCTACAGGTTTATAATAACAAGCACCTATTACCATATTATCGGATTGAAGTGCTCCAATAGTATTTACAGCCATTTGTTTGACAGCTGTACCATCAACATAGATTGTAGCACTTCCATTTCGAATAACATTAAGTGCGAAATGATGCCAAGCATTATCCAAATAATTAGAATTACTAAGTTGGTAGGTACTTCCTAAGGTATTCAACTCTAACAATCCATTTTGATTAAACCCTATGGATAATTTATCGTTTGTTTGAGCATCTAACAAACCATGTCCGCAAGAGAACAAGGTGGCTTTGTTAGCTTGAGCAGCACCTTTGAACCAAAATTCTATAACAAAACTTTCAGCTATTCCAATTGGAATATTGCCAGTATTAATTTTCAAATGATTAGAAGTACCATTTAATAGAACAGACTTATTAATATTGTTGAAATACCAATTATTAACTGTAGGCAATATTAAATGACGGCTTCGCGCAACATCCTGTGCAATAGATCCGGTTCCCTCGTTCATTCTCCAATAACCCAACAAGTCAGTCGTATTAGAAGATTTTACATTATTTTTATCACTTAAGTCACTCATTAAACGAGCTTTGCCCCACAAGGTCATTTCATGTACCGAACCACTAAAATTCTTACCAACAACAAGACGTCCATTACCAATGTAGGATTTAGTCACTACTTGATTGTTGAACAATGTAGCATTAGTCGATTCATACAACGCATATACACTAAACGTTTTATTGTCGTTGTTATATGAAAAACCAATATATTGCCAATTTTCATTTGTAAGTGTTGCAACCGACGTAAATGTTTGTCCATTAATAGTAACAACCACCTTATTATCAGCATTAAATGCTAATGAGAATTGATCGCCATGAGCAAATAATACACCAGGCTGATTAACTACCCGTTTATACCAACTCTCTAAAGAAAATGAGCGATTTGCCAACGAGATAGTAGCTTCAGTAGAAGCTGGCGCTCCATTGGTAAAATTCAAACCAACGGAATGTTGCAAAGTGGCACCATTTAAAACGGCCTTCACTGTAATGTTATTAGTTGTAATATTAGCACTCTTAATCATTTCGTTAAACAACACTGAGACCTCACCATCGGGCGTTAACACTCCTGTAGATGGAGATGCTTTTCCCATCAACTGAGGAGCTACCATATCTTTAATCATTTGTATTTCGGGACTTGAAACTGTAACTTCCTCATTACTTAATTTACCCACCGAAATAGCACGGAAACTATAACTACCATCAACTAAGACATTCATATCGAATGCATATTGAATGGCAGCCTCGGAAATCAACTCTTGACCTGTAGTTGTTAAAGCTATCAAATTAGTATCGTTTATAAATTCACGTATTGTAGTCCAACTATGGTCATTCACATTCTTGTATTGTAAACGAATTGAAGCAAAATTTCGGAATCCACGATCGTATTCTGAAATATTAAATGTAATGACTCCTCCGGAATTAATATTGACCAACGTCTCATCAGATGTTAATTTCAAATCGGTACACGAAGGTATAAATTCAACTCCCAATGTAGCTGCGCTGTAAATTCCACCTCTATCACTATCATCGGGAACTTGACAAGTAGAAGAAAGAATGAGCTTAATATTAGAATAATTGAGCTTATCTAAACTACTTTGACGTACCTTTAATGTTTTTTCAACCATATCGTCGACCAAAAAGGTTCGAGGCGAAGTAAGTGGTGTTCCATCAATACTCAAAATCAAACCATCAGGATTGGATCCATTCTCAACAAATAACTGATAGGTAATAGGTTGATTTATTTCACTTTCATTACCCAACTGAATTGTAAACGAGGCTTCGCGGCCAGATGGAACATTCCCCACAAATGCATTGGTTTTATTATCAATAAATATTCTGGGCTTTTCTACTTGGAAAGTTCCGTTATTTAATTTATGTTGACCAGGTTCATAAAACAAAGTAGATTCTTGTTGCTCATATGGGCACTTAGTCTGACCTGCTTGAGTTCGGAAAATATAACCACCACTAGCTGTTGGAGGATACACATCAATAGAATAAGCATCACCTTGCGAATCGTCAGCCAAAACATAACCAACTGTTTTAGAATTTGTAGTGCTAGACGAGCCCGAATCGGAAGTTGTACCAGAAACACCCAAACGCGTAGATAAGTTAAATCCGATGCCTGCTATTTCAAAACCTGCTTCATAACCATTTGCCACTTCAAGTTCAGAGGTAAAATCCCAACTATCAATATTCTCAATCGTTTTTGTAATAGATTCTTCAACTACGGCACCTGCATCGAATGACTTATTAGTTGGTACGCCTGAACTCATAGCGGCAACTTTGGCACGTTCATTTTCTGAGATAGTAGCTTGCCACAAACGTATCCATGTATTATACTCTTTCACTTTATCAGTATATACTTTGCCTGTTTTTTCTGGATAAAAGACGTCATAAGTACCATCTGTACCAAAATCAACATCAGAAGGAGCTAACATCGAATAATAAACTGGCGATTGCAATAATGTTCTATTAATGTTGGTTGGAATTACTTCTACCGACTGAATAAGGCTATTACGATTCGCCTCAATATTTGGAATTAAATAATTTAGAATATAATTTTGCGTGTAGGTAAACGTGGTAGCAAATTGGATTCCTGCAGATAAAATTTCCTTATTTGTTAATTCATAATTTGCGCCTGTAAATCCTTGGATCGATGAGCTTGTGGCTGACGGATACAAAGCTAAATTACGAACTAACCCATAAATCATATTGGTACTCTGACCTAAATAAATATCTCCTTCAGAACCAACAAAATCAGGACTATCACTGGTCTGTAATCGTTGCTTTACTTCAGTTGTATTAACAACACTTGAAGCAGTTGTAGAATTTGCTTGGGTATTAAGTTCTAACGACGCATCTAAATTCGCTGATGTTTCGATAATAACAGCAACACCCAATCCTGTAGCAAGTGACTGTTCTCCTCCTAATTTAAGCGTTGCATTGGAAGAAGATGAGACGCCTGAACCTGAACTAAGAGTTCGTTCTGTCTGAATAATGGAGCCCTCTTCCATGTAAGCATAACTATTAGAACCCGAAGGATCCCTCAAAACGTAATCGACTAAATCAGGCCCTTCTGTGATGAAATTACTACCAACACTCGGTACATCACCAAATACATAACCTTTAAAATCGGTATCCAGCCATTTTATAGTCTTACCATTATGAGTAAAATATAAATTTGCAGCCAATGATTTATCACCCGTCAGATTAGGGAATCCTGCAAAGAAAGTATAATTAGCTTCACCTTTATCGTTAAGTACAAATTGAGCACTTCCCACTGTGAGAGTAGATGCATTAGTAACTGTATCAATATCCACTCTTGGAGATGCTAAAGCATTATCAGCAAAAACGGTAATTCCTTTCAATGGAACAATATCAACTACTGGAATTCCACTATCATAATTCGTATATTCCTCAAACGCTTTAACCGCCCATGTGTATCTATTTTGCTTCGTAAATACAGGGTAACCTAAGGCATACGAGACAGTTCCTTGAGAAGACGAATACAAAGAAATAGTATCTTTCAAATTTTGATTAAAATCAACATAACAAAAAGTGCTATCACCAAACGCGCCCACAGTATTCGACTTATCACTCACTAAAAATTGTGGTTCGGTATAGTGACTAATCAATAATTTTGAGTGCACGTCAAATGATTGCGTACCTATCGAATCTTCATAAGTTAACGTTTCTGGGTTGTTTACGTTAGGTGTAAACATTTCTAAACTAGCATAACTAAACTTCGAGTTATCCAACGAATCTGTCGAAACATTTACGATTTTATAAGGAATTGGAGGCAAATTGGATAAAAACTCACCTGTAAGCGAATCAGTCTTAATTACAATTTGATTCTCAAAAACATTGTTCAGTATGGATGTTTGGCAATTTCTATTACCAATAAGAGCTGTATTGTGACGGTCAGAGCCATCTGTATTCAATTTATATAATGTACTTTGTGGCGTCAACACAATGGTAGCTTTCCCAATATTGGCTTTACTCAATCCAAAACCTAATGTTTTAGCTTCCTCAACAGCACCGCCAGTAACACGACCAGCAATACGTACGGTTGTTGAATCAGTAAATAATAAATCTTTTACATTATCTTGAAAATTCATTTTGCCAGTTAATGGATAACGCCCACCATAGGCAAAAGTATGCCCGAGCATTGTCACCGAAACAAAATGATTACCAATAGGAACATTTACTTCAAATTCACCATTCGAATTGGTTGTAATTAATTGCCCATCGCGACTAGCTGCTAATCCATCCACGTTAAGCTGTGCACCTGCAACAGGATAATTTCCTCCTGCATAAACCACTTTCCCTTTGACTGAGAAACTAGAGATATCTTCAAAGTCAGTTCCATTATGGACTAAAGAAGTACCTCCAATATAGCGCAAATGCTCATTAGGTTTGAATTCGTGAACACCAAGCATTGGCACAATGGCATAACTACTACCGTCGCCGCTATAGGGCACACCGCGAATCAGATAATTTCCATTGGCATCAGAAATCCCTTTCAAGCCCAACTGAGTTTCGGCTGGAATTATATTATCAGGTCTAGCTGAAAGAGCATCTATATATCCATGATTCTCATTCATAATACCATTGGTACGAGAGCAGTCGAACAATCGAGTTGTTAAACCTTCATCAAACTGCCAGTATGCTTTTAAATTTTCTTCATTCCCAGTTAATATGCGATTGTAATTAGTTAATATCTCCGAATCGGTAAGTCCTTTATTCCAATAACGAAGTTCATCTAAATTTCCTTGAAAACCATAACCGAAACGCACATAGTAACCTAATCTTTTAGGTAGAGTTATATTTGACGGATCTGTTCCATCTACAAAATCACTTGACATAGAGCCAAAATTACACATCGTATCTTTTGTGAGTGTAACTGATAACGTTTCTAAAAAAACGCTGTCAGGATTTTGGTCATTAACCGCAATTAAATGAACTTTTGAACCTCGCCTAACTACATTCAATTGGGTATACTTACTGGCAGGAATTTTAAAATTCGACGTTGCGCCATTTTCTGATGAACATTTTAAACGAACTTTGTAAGTATTATCAGCTTGTGCTTCCAAAAAAACTTCCAAGTGGTAGAAAATATCAAATATACCTTTCGAACCTGGATTTGATGTGGTAGCATCGGGGCGCACGTACATTTGGATAGAAAAATCGTTACGATTAAACAATTCTAACTCACGCTCCTTACCCATATACCATTTAGTGTTCGATTCGCCGCCTGAAAAATAAAGACTTTTAAATTGCGATTCATTACCAGATAAGTCATTCCGGCGGACAAAAACATCCACATTGGGAACTGCTGTGCCACCAGAATAGGTTACCTGCCCTGCAATGGTTCCTTTACTTTGACTGAAGCCAATATCAGAAATAGTGGCCAATTCAGAAGGAACACCATCACACAAAGCAAAAAGTACCACTTTATACTCGTAACAAATACCAGGCAATGATTTGTCGTCATTATACAAAAATGATTTGTCTGCACTTCTAATAGATGTAATCTTATCAAACACAGAATTAGATTCAGCTACACGACGAAAAACATCAAAACGTAATTCTTCCACACTACCTGCAGGTTTGGTTACACTCCACGATAGCTTCACTTGATTACTATACTCCCCTTTAGAAGCTTTATAGCCCGACTCAAAAGCGATATTACCTTGAGGTTTTGCATAACTAGTAGCTGATGAAAAAGTATTTCCATATAAAGGATTAGTTTTACCACCTACAGTTTGCTGAAAACCAGACACTTCTACCTTATAGTCTTTATCATAACATAAACTCATATCCCTTGTATCTGTAGCTGTACTTGGGGTAACTGTAAAATAGGTGGAAGACCCTGATAGATTAATTGTCCCAGTAATATCCACTTGTCCACTACGTTTAATCGCATACGACGCACCATTAATGTTAGCATGATTAGGTACCGAAAATTCCAATTTGATACCCCCATTCACAGGAGTCAACTTTAATGAAATATTAAAACTTAAATTAGTTTGAACACCCGCACCAGCATTGGCTTCATCTGTGGATTGACATGCATCTTGCATCTGATTTTGATTTTGTTTGTCATCAACAAACATAACCTTATAATAATACTGTTTATCGTAAGAAACTGTAGCATCTATATATTCAGAAGCATTCAAATCACTAATAACGGCCAATTTAGCCCAATTACCACCAGATAGTTTACGCCACACCACAATTTTGCCTGGAGCCCTATTGCTTGTATTCTTACATTGAGGCGTCCATTTCAATTTCACCGATTTATCAAAAACCTCAAAATTAGCACTCAATATTTTAGGTGAAAAATAAGTCATGTCTTTATAAACTATGGCAGGAGTTTGCACATCAGAATTTACCTTGCCCGTAAACGTAAGTAAGCCCGTACGTGTTGCACTTCCTAAATTTGACACACTTCCAGGAGCGAGATAAGTACAAAACTTATTCTGTCCTATCACCGTTACCAGACTATTTTTGGGAGCATAAGCATCTGTGACTGTATAATTGGCATAAGTGGATTGAATAGAACTAACAGAATTACCAAACGCCACTTTGCATGTTGCTGAATCCTTAGCAATAATCAATTTTGTGTTGGTCTTATCATATCCCCAACATTTTCCAGCGGCATGTCCATTATTATTCAACTGATATGCAAATGCTGGGGTGTTAATATAATTAGTAGAAACATAATATCTATTAGAAGCGCCTACCCAGCTCCCACCAGCACAAACATACCCTACATCGGCACTTTTATCAACATCATCACGCACATATAATTTTATGATATCAACGTTCGAACCATCGTTAATATAACCAACAACAAAACCTCTGTAAGATCTATACAAACCCGTTATTGCACCATCAAACACACATTGTTCAAGTACTAATTGTGCATTATTTACATATCCCACTAATCCACCATAGGCTTGATTATTATTCATTTTCAACGTACCTGTAAAAATACACTGTTGCATCTCTGTTTTCGACTCAGCCATACCAATCAATCCACCACTATCAGCACAACCATGACTTGAACAGTCATTATATCCAACACGTGACTCTATGGTAATACTTGATGAACAACGAATAAGTTTTGGAGTCCCGCCTCCACACGAACCAATCAAACCACCTGAGCGTGTCCACGGTTTAATAATACCACCTATTACATGACAATTTTCCACTGTGCCCCGCAAATAGCCAACTAACGGGCCAGAATAACTACTAGTAATTTCAAAATTGGGGTTTTTAAGTGTCAAATCAGAACAGTAAAACCACACCTCAGTACTACCAAAAAAACCAGTATCATGAAGATCGCGGTAACAATACAAATCCGAAATAACATGCCCATCACCGAAAAATCTACCTCCAAAACGATATTGGTCAGTACCTATAGGTGCCCATTTATGAGCCGATAAATTGATATCTGCAACTAACTTAAAATAGGCATTATCGAATATCCCATCTTTACTGCCATCATTTTGAAACGCAGCTATCCAACCAAGATGAGCTCCTTTAGAGATTAAATAGGGGTCATTTTCAGTTCCCGAACCCGATGGCGTTTCTCTCACGCTTAGATCTGACCAATAAGCATTATCGAGAGCATACACTGGCATAAAAATGCCAAGAGAACAGAACACCATCACACAAATTACGCTAAAGTAGCGTAACCTAGGCATACCTAGTAGCAAAGAGTAAATTGTTTTCATGATAGTTAGATTTAGATTTATATAATATTAATTATTTTAAGCTACATTAACTTTTCAAAAGTAACGACAAAAAAAAATAGGCAATGCTTTTTTTTACAAAAACATTGCCTAAAATTACAATTTATTAAAAAAGATGATATTTTCCCCGATGTGATTCACTACAACTCTTCTTTATATTCAGAAGGCGATTTGCCTGTAATTTTCTTAAACCATTCATTAAACGAAGAAGACGAAGCAAAGCCACATTGAACATAAATGTCTATCATATTCATGTCAGGATTTTCACGAATCATTTTTTGTGCTTCACTCACGCGATAGGTATTTATACAGGTACGAAAATTTGTTTTATACACATCTTGTAGAAATTGAGAGAAATAGGTGCGATTGGTATTTAAATGAGCAATCACATCGGTAGCGGCCAACTCACTATTACGCCAAATTTGCTCTGAATTACATAAGAACTTAAAACGTTGTTCCATCTTTTGATAAGGAACTTGGCTTTCACTATTAGTCACTGCTGGCTCTAATTGAGATAATGGCTCAAAATCAGGCGAATACACACTTTTGTGCGCATAGCCAAAAAATGCTAAAGCTATATTCAAAATAACCGAAGAGAGGAAAACTAATAAATGCATAGACATATCACCATCCACATAAGAAACTACAGATAATACAAAATAGATGATGTAGAGTAATATGGTAAAATACATCCATCCAAACGTACTACGAGATGAAATAGTAGAAAAATCTTTCTCTAAGTCGGATTGATAACGTTTATAGTTAACATAAGTTCCAACGACCATAAATATACCATAACCTATACGCATGAAGAATGTTAAAACGCGAACCATCAATTCAGGATGAGACCAATACGGTCTAATTTCATCCAGAGAAGCCACAAAAGGAGCACTACCAAAATAGTGTTGCACAATACGATGACCTACAAACAACAAAACTAGAGGCGCATACAAAGCGACCCATCGTTTCCACCGCATACAATGCCCTGTAGTAACAGCATAGACATAGTTATAAAAAATGGGCGTAAGGAGCATCGCGTAGAATATCATAAAAAAATCCAAAACTGGCAATGGAGGATCCACTATGATAATTTCATAACTTAACCAGACTAAAAAAGTAAGCAGATGTACTACAAAGAAAATTAATAATGCACGAGTGGACTGATCTTTTCTCCAATCAGCAAAAAAGAAGATGAAAAGCGCAATAAGAATAGAATTTGAAAACGGCAAAGTATGCAAAACTGAGACAAAAAAATAAATACGGTGTTAACATAGCATTGGTTTTAGATTTTGGTATAATTAATTATGCCACTCGATATTGGGCAACATGCGCATCATCCATAAAATTTGTCCTTGACGACGGCGCATATAAGGACCTGGATTGGTTACACTATAACGACGCGGGCTCGGTAAACTAGCTACCAACAGGGCTGATTGTGATGCATTAAGTTT
>Ga0265295_1007279_pt1 | contig 12858 bp, 7 predicted proteins | sample Munlansysbiofilm_FD_192503 | JGI IMG/M metagenome (GOLD analysis project Ga0265295, IMG submission 192503) | Leachate microbial communities from a municipal landfill in Southern Ontario, Canada - Methane capture system biofilm | ecosystem: Engineered > Solid waste > Landfill > Unclassified ... | reverse complement strand
AGGAGCAGACACCTATCGTTGGTTATCCTGACGCCAGGAAGTATCTCGAGACTCTGCATATATCATGAATGCCCTCCGACGTATTAAATCAACTCCGAATACGATAAAATGAATTTCACAAAGATGATATCATTTCAAAAGAATACATAACCTTATTTCAAAACCCCGATTGTTCTCACAATATCTTAATAATTCAATTTTTACTTGTGTCATATTACTAGATCTCGATAGTTCATATATCAATGCCAATTGAATCCGAAAATAATATGAAACGAACATTGCGAAAAAGGAGTGCTGTTATGCCACCTGTATGAAATCACACACTCGGACTAACCTCGTAGTATTCACTGGTTTTTCAGTAAATCTTTGTTTAATTTTATCAAACATTCAACAGAATTGCCATATCCAATATTATCTTGCACATCTAATCTGGTCCGTCATAATCTTGCAATGCAATAGTTTTTCATTCATACCAACATATTACTGTTCATACAATGAGTATGATGGAATTTACTGAGACCCTTTCAGACAAACTTGTGAAAGATATCGCCAGAGCAGCTAAGGCTCTTCGCACAGCAAAGACCGCACTCGTCATAACTCACATCGATGCAGACGGCATAACCGCTGGTTCCATCGCATCCATCACCCTGGAAAGGATGCACATCGAACACACGATAATCTTTGAAAAGAAGATCACCGAAGACACCATCCATAGAGTAAATACCAGTAGTGCGGATATTATTTGGATCTGCGATCTAGGAAGTGCATATCTATCAGAATTCAAAAAATCGAACATAATCATCACTGATCATCATGTTCCCGACCCTAAATACAGAAAGAAACAAACATTCATCGACGGTTTCTATGAAATACACCATCTTAATCCCCACTTATACGGAGTGAACGGTTCATATGAAATATGCGGCGCAGGCATGACGTATCTGCTTTCTAGAGAAATGGATCCAAAAAACACAGACCTAGCCTACCTAGGAATAGTCGGTGCTGTCGGCGACTTCCAGGACGACCTTGAATCTAGACTCGTAAGTTACAATCGCATAGTTCTCAAAGATGCGATAGATGCAGGCGATGTAATTGCCGATACAGATATAAGATTTTTCGGAAGAGAGAATCGCCCACTCACTCAATTCTTGCAATACAGTAGCGACCCCGAACTCCCTGGAATCACAAATAATGCAACGGGATGTTCGAACTTCTATTCAGAATTGAACATACCCTTGAAAGATAATGGAGAATGGAGAACATGGAATGACCTCACGCCTTACGAGAAAGATATTGCAACAGAAGAACTCCGTTCAATGGTCAGTGGAGATGACAAAGCTGAAAAACACCTCTACGGAGAAGTCTACACACTTCCAAAATTCGAATCACACATCGGACTCAGAGATGCAAAGGAATACGCCACGATCCTCAATTCCTGCGGAAGATACGATGATGCAGAAACAGGCCTTAGAATATGCAGAGGAGATCTGACCGCACTAAATGATGCAGAACAGAACCGCTCCGATCACAGACGCAACATTTCGATGGCTCTCTCCTACATAAAAGAGAATCATCTCATCAGAGAACGCAGATTCATCCAATATTTCGATTCTGGTTCTGAAATCAGGGAAACAATAGTCGGCATAGTGGCTGGAATGCTTTTGAATTCCAATGAAGCAAAACACGAACTTCCTATTTTTGCATTCGCGAAAGCAGACGACGGCATCAAAGTATCCGCAAGAGCAACACACAATCTTACAGACAAAGGATTGGATCTCTCAATAATTATGAAAACAGCATCAGAAATGGTGGGAGGTTTCGGCGGAGGGCATAACATTGCCGCTGGCGCGACAATTCCCGAAGGAAAAGAAGAGGCCTTCCTCGATATCGTGGAAGACCTTGTTTCATCTCAAGTTATTTGAGCAATGTGTAAAGAACTGCTTTCTGAGCATGTAAACGATTCTCTGCCTGATCGAAGACAACACTCTGCGGACCATCCATCACATCTGCGGTTATCTCCTGTCCTCTGTGGGCGGGAAGACAGTGCATGACGATACAGTCTGATTTTGCAATACTTAACAGCTGACTGTTGATCTGATACATGTTGAAGAGCTTCATGGCCGCCTCTACAGGAGTGTCATCTCCCATCGAGATCCATGTGTCTGTGTATAAGACATCTGCATCCTTACAGGATTCTTGAGGGTCATGTGAAGCGATTATCTTGCTTCCGTTCTCATCCGCGATACGTGCAGCCTGTAGCATGATCTCTGCGTTGGGCATTCTTGTTGCAGGACAGCACGCGACCATATCCAATCCCATGATGGCAGATGCGTAAAGAAGCGAATTGCATACATTATTTCCATCGCCTAGGTAAACAAGTTTCTTCCCGCGGAAAGAACCTTTTTTCTCTTTGATGGTCACCATGTCCGCCAAAGCCTGACAAGGATGCTCCAGATTGTCGAGTCCGCTGATTACCGGTACTGTCGCGTTCTCTCCGATCTTATCCATCATCTTGTAGTCGAATGCACGGTACATTATACCATGAACGAAACGACTCATCACTTTTGCGGTGTCCTCAACAGTCTCACCGTGCCCCATTTGCATCTTGGACACATCGATGTACAACGCATGTCCCCCGAGTTCGGTGATGGCAACATCGAAAGAGATCCTTGTCCTTGTACTGGGTTTCTCGAACATCATCGCCAAGGTCTTACCTTTCAACGGCGCATCGTTATTACCGCGTTCTTTTTTGAGTTTGATCGCCAGATCTACAAGGTCTGGCCATTCGTCCTTCATATCGAGGACCGAGATAAGGTCTCTTTTTGCCATAATTGACAGGAAACTATTCATTCGCTAATAATAGTTATGCCCAACATAATACAAAAATTAAAAAAAATGTCCAATAAATCAAAAACCTGCAACCCAACTTTAACAGTTCCAGATAAATATAGTTATACAATTTGGAAAGACATTAATAATATAAATCATAAATTTTATAATGGAGATTTTTTTCTACTGGATTCAACTATATATTCCATATATGAGTCTATCAATGAGCAGATTGGTATTATTAAGAGTATGACTAATATAAGAGTTATGTCCACCGTTATATCAATGCTAGATACTACAAGATTATATCCAAGGTTTACTACTAAATCTGACATAGAATATTCTACTGCATGAGAGAATAAGAAAAGCGCAACGATGAAATAAGAATTGAGTACAACCCTCCATATTAAATGGTTCTTGGTTCCGGGATAATAATATCCTGCAACACCAGATAAAACAATGGCTGGTATTAGTATTATCATGAAATTCAATATTATTTTCAAGAATCCTGATTTTGTATCAACCTGAGACACATCTAAAGACAATACCATATTTATTAAGAAGAGAGCATATGCAACAATAATCATCAATGTTATTGATATCTTTAGGATGAAAAATAAGATACTTTTCATTGATGCCCTAACATCTCCAGGCCCTAAATATTTTTCAAAAGAGGAAGATATTGTTTCAAGCATTATTCTCATCATTCCATAAATAAATTGCAGCAAAAGATAATGCATTCATTTCATTTTCCGACATTATAATCGAGTCACCGGTTAATTCGTTGATAATTGTAGGGCCTCCGTAATCATATGATTCTAATATGGAGTCGAACGCATCTTGAAGAGACATCGATGAACCGGAGGAATAAACAGATTCGATCTTAACATATATTGCCCCGTTCAACACATCTAATGTTATTCCTATATTGCATTCAATATCATATATGGATATGGATTCTTCATTTGGCAACAGAGATTCCTTAAGATTTTCTATCATCATAGTTTCAGAATTTTCGGTGGTTTCGATGGATACATATAAGGTTTTGTTGGAATCGGCAAGTTCTACACTAAGCATTGTGTTTGTATCAAAATTTAAAACTTCAAACATATAACTGCCGGAGATTGTAACTTTTACAGGTATTTTCGACGATGGCTCATCAATTAAATTAGAAATTATAAAAAATAGAGAAGGTGCAAATATACTGGCTTCAATGAGAATCGGCGTCTTATTCTCCCCCTTTATAGTTATATTATTGTCGTCATATATCCTAACAATCGAATTATCCCCATCTACGATATCTATTGTTACACAGATATTGCTTATATCCGACAATAGTGAAGAATATACGCTGTATTCACCTTCAATCTTGAGATATGCTCCTTCTGATCTTATCGTTAATGGTTCTTCTTCGTGAAGACTTAATGTTCCAGTTGCTATGGGAATCATCGATATCAATATTATAACTACGAGAAGGACTATTGTCATAATTGGTATTATTCTTAATGTCTTCCTAGCAAGGATATATTTTTTGATATTATATTTTGGCATATAGTTCACATAAAGAAAATTTAGGGGTGCCTATATCGGCACCCCATATTAAATTATAAGGACGTAGATTTTTTCTTCATATACACTGCTATAGCAACCGCTGCTAGAGCGGCTATCACAATTCCGATGACGATATACGTCAACACTGATGTTGTTTCACTCGAGTATGATCCTACGAAATAATATGAGAAGTGATCTGTTTGGAAAGATACGGTCTGTGTCAGAGGATCATAGGTCGTGTTTTTTCTTGAAAGTTCACCATCATTGTTCACATACCAAACTGTTATATGATCTGGATTTTCGCCGTCCTTGAGTTCATAGTTCAATGTAACGGTCACAAGTCCATTGAGCTCATGGAAGTCCTTCAATCCAGAAGATGCTGAAAGTTCAAAAACTTCTGAATCTCCTACAGCATGGAGTTGTTCTACCGTTAATTCTGAAATATTAGCCTTTCCGATGGATATAGAAACGCTCGAGCCCTCAACTTCAGATAACGTTTCGAGAACATTAGTCGACATCTGTACAGATCCAACGTTAGAGGATATCTTGATCTCCGTTCCCGCTTCCTTTACAGCTTCAAGAGCTTCGGTGCTGACAACAACATGAGCCATATCATCACCTTGCGCAGCGATGTTAATCACATGTGTGACCTTTTTATCCTCTTTATTTAATTCTTCAGAAAGTTCATTCGAATGTTCTATAGCTATGCTTATAAGATTGTTATCAATTTCGAAAACACCCTCATCAGTTTCTTCGACTGTTATTTGAGTATTAGATGTAACAGAAGTATTTCCATACTGATCAGATGTAATCTCTGCAGTGGATTTCATTCCAGAATCCGTATCTGTAATTGTTGTAGAAATCGTAGATTCAGTCATTTTTCCAGCTGAATTCTTTATGGTTTCAGTTATACTTTCTTTCACTTTAGTATCAGTTTTGTCGATCTGTGAAGACATAACAGTCTCGGTTCCATTTTCATCAATTGTCTTCTTATTTTCAACAACAATGGTTAATTCCTTACTTACCGTCTCTGTTTTCTCTGATTCCTCAGTGGATATTACGTTTCCTGATTTGTCTGTTTCTACTTTATTCTCTTTGATGGTGATTATGGTTTTGTCAACATCTTTTATCGAAGTTTCTTCCACAACGGTAATAATCTCACTGCTATCAGTATTTTCATGAGTAGTTGTCTTAGTTCCGTTATCAATAATTTCTATTTCAGAGCCACTGACTGTAACGCTGCATGATGCAGTGAAATTGCCATCGACAGTTGTCACCGTAACAACGGCATTTCCCAATTCTTTTGCTGTTATTATTCCATTATTCACTGATACTATACTACTATCGGATGATGACCAGATCATCGATATATTTGTTGCATCAGTAGGATGAACGGTGGCAGCGAGATGTTGTACTTCGTCCACATCCATGTACAGGTACGTATTATTCAACGAAACTCCTGTCACTTTGATTGTGGTTTGTTGAGTCCTATCTGTTGCAGAGAAGGTAGCGACATATGTTACATCTTTTGTTACAGCTGTTACATCTGGATTCCATCTGATGAATGTGTACGTGTACATATCATCACTGGCTTTTGTAGGGATGGCTCCATCATAAGTAGGTATGGTCCCAGCAATAAGGCCTGTATCGGTTTCTAAAGTAGTTCCATTGTTCATCCATTTAACGGTGTATGTGTTTTGAATCCATTTTGCATATAGTATGACATTACCTGATGTAGAAGCATCTATAGTCTCGATCTTGTCCCCACTGAGGGATAAATCACCATACCAACCCTCAAAAGTGTATCCTATTCTTACAGGATCTTGAAGGTCCAATCCGGTTCCGTATGAATATGAGCTTTGGAGGCCATCTATTGCTTGCCATGTTGTGAAATATCTTATATCATATTGGTCTGGTTCAACATTCAGATCTATTTGGATATTGTATGATGGCACAATTATGCTATATACGTACAAGTTCGCATATTGAACAAACGGACTGTAAATATTACCGTTGATTCTAAGATTTTCAAAGTTATAATTGTTGTTTGCATAGATGTTGATTGTTATCTCAGTACCTTCATCAAAATTGTATGTTTGACCTTCTGATGGTACAGATTCGCCGTTGATAAAGACCGTAACATGCTCATATGTAGATATTACTACATCGCACATCTTTGTCCAATCTGCTTCGAATATGGTCCGAGAGTCATTCGATATCAGGACATAACTTCCTGCAGGATAAATTGTATCATTATATATCCAGCCGTTGAATGTGTACCCTTCTCTTATAGAAGGATAAGGCAATTCTACCATCGAATTGTAAAGAGCACTTGTCTCCGTGACATTACCTGTCTCATAATTTTCATTAAATTCGACGGGGCATTCATTTAGAATAAAGGTAGCGTATATATGTTGATCCGATGACGTAGATATATCCACAATTACAATTGCTGTTTCATTAGATTCATTGATACCTCCGACGCCAACTTCAGTCGTAGTGTATCCAGGGCGTGAAATTGTTATTTCCAAACGATCATTGCCTATTTCAACTTCATCAGCAGTGGCTCCAATTGGATAGAATATCTTTGCATAGTCTTGTCCTAATTCTGTTCCTTCTTCCAATACTACTACCCTTAGATAGCTATTACCATGGAATGATTTTGCATATTCAGGTAAGATATATGCAGACGATGTTTTTCCATTAGGATAGCATAAGATGTTGCCATTTGAGTCAAATAATACTCCGTCGGATGATATATAATTGTCATTAGACTCATCTACGTCGATGCATTCCAAAGAAGAATAATTCAATAAAGTCCAATATGAGATATTGGTTATATTACCTCCTATACAGATCTTCGTAATGGTCGTATCTAGATTACATTGGAATCCGTTTACAATATACTCTCTGTTATTTATTTCGACATTTTCAGGAACATCGATTATAGAATCACTTCCGATGTAGGATGTCGCTATAGCGTAACCAATATTATCTTCAATATTCAGTTCATATTTGAAATTCCCAGATTCTACATTATAGTAATTATCATGCAACAAAGTTTCTTCAAAAGAATTAGCAAATACAGTATCGATATCATTTGGATAATTAATACTGTTGAGTGAGGTACAGCCCTTGAAGGTATAAGGTCCAATATACTTCAGAGAACTATTGTCGCCGAAGTCCACTGTAGTCAAAGATGTGCAGTCTTGGAATGCATTATTATATATGTATTGCAGAGAACTATTGTCGCCGAAGTCCACTGTAGTCAAAGATATGCAGCCTTGGAATGCATTAGAACAAATGTATTGCAGAGAGCTATTGTCGCCGAAGTCTACTGTAATCAATGACGTGCATCCTTGGAATGCATTATCATGGATATATTCTAATTTGCTACTATCTTTAAATAGCAGATATTTTAAATTAGAACAATTAGTAAAAGTGTTCTTATCAATATGATTTACATTTGCACTTATTGTTATGGATTCTAAATCTATACTGCAATTGAATGCGCTGGGACCAATACTATGGATATCATCAGAAATTATCAATCCGGTTTCATTTCCAGAATAGAATAATAGTGTATTGTCTGCTACAAGTGATCCATTCTCTATTTTGAAACAATGATTATCTTTATCTATATCCACAGAAACCCATCTGAATAATGAGAATATGCCAGATTGAAGTTCCTTTCCAATATGTAGACTTTCTAATTGATCACTGCCTATACATACGCCATCAGATATGAAAATTACACAGTCAGGTATACTATAGTTTTTGGTATCTGCACCATTGGGGTATGCAACCAATGTGCTCTTGTCAATCGAGTATATAATCCCAGTATCAACGCAGAAAAATTCATTATTCGGATTGATTGTAAATTCTTTCAAGGATGCACAGTTACTAAATGCGCTTCCAGAAATAGATTCTATCGATGCGGGAATATACATGGATTCTAACGATGTGCATCCTTGGAATGCATTATCGTAAATGTATTGCAGAGAACTATTGTCGCCGAAGTCCACTGTAGCCAAAGATGTGCAGCCTTGGAATGCACCATAATCAATATATTGCAAAGAACTATTGTCGCCGAAGTCCACTGTTTTGATGGATGAACACGCGAAAGAATAACAATTAAGTTCTGTTAATTGTGATTCGTTTGCAAACACCAAGTTATCAATACATGAACAAGATTGTAATTCGATATATTCTACAAATTTAGGTATCGTAACATCCATATATAGATTTTCAATCGGGTAGCAGTTCAAATACGTTATTCCAGCAATGATGTATTCGGTGTTTTCTATTTTTATGGTATTAGATATTTCTAATTTATCGATTCCATTTAGTACATTTATGCCCACTCTCGCTTTTAATGTACCATTTTCCTTGAAAAGATTGCAAGAAGTGTAATTTATATTATTATTTTCATTATCTTGGACAATTGTATTATAATAATTTCCGGGCCCGACATAGTTTTGAATTCCAGAAAATGCCCATAGACTAATATTACTCACAGAATCTAGACTGCCAGATATGGTCAAATTATAACAATTGTTAAATGCATATTCTCCGATTGCATCTAGTTGAGAGTCTGAATCTATAGTAAGTGTTTTTAGATATGTGCATCCTTCAAATGCCCGTTCTCCGATTTTTATTACATTAGAGCATATTTTGACAGATTCTATCTCAGTAAAGTAAGAAAACACATTAGGCGAGATCATCAGTTGATAATTTCCACCTTCTAAGTGTAAGTGTATTTCGTCAATATCTATGTTCTCGTTACCTATGATCAGATCAACAGCTGTGTCTGAACCAATATATCTTGTCAATTTGACAATATATTGCTCACCTTTCCACACAGAATAAACGAATTTATCGCTTTCGAAGTCCCCGACATATCCCTCCGTTATACCAATGAAAGCCGTTGAACTTACATCCACGTTGTAGTTGAAAATTGGTATTTGCAGATCGTTGCTGCAATATGCGAATGCATAATCTCCGATGTATTCCAATTTCGAATCGTCAAGTATTGTGATGCTATTAAGGCTTGTACAATATGAGAACGCATAGGAGCTTATTGTTATAAGGCTAGAAGGTAGGATGATGGTTTCAAGTTCACAACAGTTTGCGAATGCATAATCTCCGATGTATTCCAATTTCGAATCGTCAAGTATTGTGATGCTATTAAGGCTTGTACAATATGAGAACGCATAGGAGCTTATTGTTATAAGGCTAGAAGGTAGGATGATGGTTTCAAGTTCACAACAGTTTGCGAATGCATAATCTCCGATGTATTCCAATTTCGAATCGTCAAGTATTGTGATGCTATTAAGGCTTGTACAATATGAAAATGCAGAGGAGTTGATAACTTTAATGCTAGAAGGCAGGGTTATGGTTTGAAGATAGTTATTGGAAAATGCATCAGATCCAATCTCTGTCACTGTTTTTTCATTTATGCTAGAGGGTATAAGATTATTTGAATCGTTAAATATTCCTTTTGTTATACTGACCGAATCGTCTACCACTTCATAATTGAATGTACCTTCAATACCTGTTGCATTATATTTTGTAAAATCGGATATCTCTAGTTGGTCTTTTATGTAATTCAATGCATTCGATACTGTACTTTTATTGTTGTTATTTATGACATCATTGTCAAAAGAATAATACCATGTGGAGTAATTCTTTAGATATTTTAATAAATCTGATCCAATTTCTCTATAATCTGATTCGGTAGGTACGCTTCCAGAATAATATTCTGCTTCATTGGGTCTTTCTAAATTCCAATCAGGATCCACTATTTGATATATGGTCATAATTGAATTATAATCTAAATTCCAATCATCGGACAGATCATCTAAAAGGCCCTCCATGACATCAGATTTTAAAATGTTACCATAATTGTATTCTACATAGTTGCTTATGATATCTATCCACATATCAAGATCTATATTTTTATTTGAGACATAACCTATTTCGCTAGTGTCATCGTTATATGTAGATATCGAGGCCAGATCTATAGATAATTCAAGGTTTTTGTTCAGATCTACGTTATTCAATATGTTTTCAACATCATCTATTGAAAATATATTGGCCTCTGTAGACAAATATAACTCTTGTTTGTAATCAGAATCATTGGATTCTGTTCCATAATAATAGTTTGCTATGCTGATCCACGAATTATTATCATTTTCTGACGTCCATATAAGATAGTAGTTACTTTCTGTAGATGTGGACATGTCGCATATGTTTTGACTAACGATCTTATAGGGTAAAGAATCGTTAGCGAAAAATATCTCAGTGCTACCATATGCATTAATGGTTATGGTAATATCATCAGTCGGGGTTGTATTCTCGGGAAAATCAATATGTGTAGAATCTTCAGAAATAAGATAGGTTTCTGTTATATCCATCGATACTGAAAATGAATATTCAATACTCAATATTAGTGAATCTTGTGATTCGATGACCTTTGCCATCATTATGATGCTTGTATTTTCATTATCAATACCAAATGTAAGGTCTTTGTCTGTGAGTATGGTAGACAATGCATCATTAAGGGTGCCGTTAGTCGATATTGCTTCAATTATTCTTTCAATCGTATCGTTATCGTATGTCGCATCTTGCAAGTCTAATATCGAAATTGATTCTTTTATCGCATTATAGATATTAGATTCGGTTAATTCGCATTCTATCCCTAATTCATCACCAGCTTTAAGTTCGGGAATATTTTTGTAAATATAAGAAAGATCAATACTGTCAGGAGCATTGCTTTCTTCTCCGTTTGATTCTGCAACAATTAATGTTGCAGGTATGGTTAAAACAAGCGTCAAAAGAAGCGCACATATAACAATCGTTTTTTTATTCATATCTAGCACCAAGATCGAAGGTTAAGGCAGTTAAAATACCCAAAACATCACGTTATTGTTCAGTATATATAGATATCTTTATCGAAACTACATATATCCTGACTTCGACATCGGGTAATCGGATATTGTGCGCATTTTTTAAATCTTCGGGATGCTGGGCGAAAATAAGAAGTGCCCCTGCCCCAATAAGGCAATTATGAAACAAACCAAATTATCGGCAAGGACATCCGTTCCTATGCCGAACGAGAATATATCCGTATACGGTCTCGTGAAGACCGTCGAATATTATCTCGATGAATCTGTCCATAAGGACATGTCTGGCGCGTTTCGAGAGGAAGACGCTTTCCTTCTCAAAGATATCGAGATGATGAGGGATTGGATCGACCTGTTAAGGACAGCTTTCAATTTCTGTTCTAGGCACGGGTCGCTGAACAAAAGATTTTGCGGGAATGGAGTGAAACAGACGGTCACGCCAGCGATGATGATGGGTATAACCGATGACGTCTGGACACTGCGTAGACTGATGGAATTTCGTTATAAAAATTACGTAAACCAATTGTGATGACACTACCGAAAATTCACAATGCATTGTCGCGCTGATATCTTCTTTTGAAATCATTGACGCATTCTTCAACAGTCCCCTCTTCATCATAAGACACCTTGATGCCTGCCTTATTTAGAATGTCGATCCCGTGAGACCCTATGCCCCCTGTTATGACCGCATCGACACCGAGACCGATGATAGCCTCAGCGACTTTCATTCCTGCACCTTCCACAGAATTTGCAAACTCGTTGGCAACTACCTGATAATCAAGTGTGTCCATATCCACTATCAAAAAATAGGGAGCGTGGCCGAAATCATCAGCCACATATGAACTAAGTGAATCTCCCTCGGAAATGACACCGATCTTCATTTCTGCTCAACCGTTGTTATGATCTTCTTCACGATCGATTCGAATGCTTTCGCAGACAATGAATCAGGATTTGATAGGACTATTGGTGCTCCGGAATCTCCAGATAACACGATATTGGGTTCGATGGGTACGCGACCCAGGAACTGAACGCCCATATCCTTAGCTGTTGCTTCTCCGCCACCTGATTTGAATATATCCGTTACCTCTCCGCAATGAGGGCAGACGAATCCACTCATATTCTCGATGAGACCTATGATGGGTATCTTTACCTGTGTAGCAAAGGTTATAGATTTCCTGCTGTCGATAAGCGCTACATCCTGAGGCGTTGTCACAATAACGACACCGTCTGCCTTCGGAATAAGCTGAACAACAGAAAGTGCTTCATCTCCTGTACCCGGAGGCATATCGATTATTAGATAATCTAAATCTCCCCACTTCACATCCTCTATGAACTGTTTTACGGCACCCATCTTAACGGGCCCTCTCCACATAACAGCCGCATCCTTATCCGGAAGCAAGAATGCCATCGACATGACTTTGAGTGACGGCGGAACTGTTACAGGTATAAGCCTATCTTTCTCAACATTGAGCTTCTCATCCTCGATGTGGAACATCTTCGGTATGTTGGGTCCTGTGATATCAAGATCCATTAGACCTGTCTGCTTGCCTTCCATAGAAAGCATCTGTGCCAA
>Ga0265295_1007278_pt1 | contig 12859 bp, 7 predicted proteins | sample Munlansysbiofilm_FD_192503 | JGI IMG/M metagenome (GOLD analysis project Ga0265295, IMG submission 192503) | Leachate microbial communities from a municipal landfill in Southern Ontario, Canada - Methane capture system biofilm | ecosystem: Engineered > Solid waste > Landfill > Unclassified ... | reverse complement strand
TACCATCCCTGCCCCTTTGCGATTCATATTGTAGGCATCGATCGCTTTTTCATACGCCAGCTTCACGCTCTGCTCAGCAACAAAACCTTCAACCACTTGGGAGCGCACCTGTGCCAACGGCTTATATCCAGCCTGAATATGGTCTGTAACCTGAACGATATGGAAGCCTGAGTCTGACTCAACTACAGGGCTGATTTCTCCTGTATCGAGTAAAAATGCTATACTTTCAAGAGCTGGATTCAAGGTATTACGCTTGAAATACCCAAGATCACCACCTTCAGTGGCACTTTCGGCATCGTCAGAGTTTTGCTTGGCAATGCGCGCAAAATTGTCGTTATTTACTTCATCCAGAAGCTTTTGTGCTTGTGCGCGTTTTTCCTCTCGCACGGCAGCGCTGGCATCCTGCGGCACCCGTATGAAGATATGCCGTGCCCGAACCTGCTCCTCAATGGAAAACTGGTCCAAATTGCGCTGATAATAACGCTCCAACTCTTCTGGCGTGGGCTCAACCTCTGCGCGCATCTCTTCAGCAGACACTTCTACATATTCAAGCGCAACCTGTTCTTCCACGCGATACTGTTCTTTATTCGCGGCGTAGTATCTCTCCACTGCTGCGGCATCAATTTCAACCTGAGCGCGAAATTCACGCGGGTCAAAAGCAAGATACGCTAAGTTAATCTTCTCGTTGATGCGGCGAAACTCGTCTACCACGTCGGTATCACTGATCTGCACCTGATGCAGAATCTGGGCACGCACACGGTTAACCAGCATTTGACGCCACTGCATTTGTTCGAAATTTTTTGGTGATATGCGCTGATAACCCAACACTTCAACGTAGCGACCTTTATCGAACGTGCCATCTATCTGAAACGCCTCAACAGTTGCTATGGCAGACACAACTTCATCTTTGCTCACTTTCACTCCCATCTCATCAGCTTTCTTAAGCAGAAGAGCCTGATCGATGAGCATATTCATGGCCTGCCGTGAGAGTTGAAGTTCCTTTTCTATCTCAGGACTAAATGCATCGCCGTAAAGATCGCGATAGAGATTATAAAGGTTATTATACGTCATCCTGTACTCATCAAAGGAAACCTTAGTATTATTTACCTTCGCAGCAACGGTAAATTGTTCCTCCTGTTCCTGCCCCTTGCCCCAGACCAGGAATATGGTGCCAACAAAGGCAGCTATAATTACCCAGAAAACAAACTTCACTATGAATGTTTTCTGTTTTTTTCGAACCCAGTAGAGCATGACAGATTTTCTCCTTGTTTGTCGTCGCTTAGCGTAAACCTTCAGGCGCTGAAATCAACCTCGGATATTAGTTAAGCGTCAGGCGAATTGCAACATATTAAATATAAGAAGATATCTGGACTTTGGTTATACAATTAGGCGATAATTCGGATACATAATTCATTTAAACTTGAGCGCTTGTGCCCTTTCTGCTAGCTTAACACCTCATAAAAAAAGGTCGCTTGCATAGATATCAGCTTCTCTACTGTTTAAGTAGCAGTGCAGACTTCCAAAGCGACATCCACTCAACACCGTTCCACAGAAGAGACTATTAACCATGCTGAATGTTTTCAACGCTATGCTGGGGATTTTTTCCAACGACCTTGCCATCGACCTGGGTACCGCTAACACGCTGGTTTACCTGAAAGGGAAAGGGATTGTAGTCAGTGAGCCATCGGTAGTAGCTGTACAAAAAGAGGCTTCTGGCGCCAAGAAGGTGCTGGCAGTTGGAGTTGAGGCTAAAAAGATGCTGGGACGTACTCCAGGAAGCATTGTCGCAATTCGCCCTATGAAAGATGGGGTTATTGCAGACTTTGATATAACCGAAGAGATGTTGCGCTACTTCATCCAAAAAGTACATAACCGCAAGGCCTTGGTTCGCCCCCGGATAGTTATCTGTGTTCCATCGGGAATTACGCAGGTGGAAAAACGTGCAGTTAAGGAATCGGCTGAATCAGCTGGAGCACGGGAAGTATATCTGGTAGAAGAGCCTATGGCGGCGGCTATCGGGGCGGGATTACCCATTACCGAAGCAAGCGGGAATATGATTGTCGATGTAGGTGGGGGGACCACAGAAGTCGCTATTATCTCCCTCGCAGGCATCGTCTATGCCCAGAGTGTGCGTGTTGGAGGAGATAAACTTGATGAAGCGATCACCCAGCACCTCAAGCGCCAGTACAACATGCTTATTGGGGAACGCACCTCGGAACAGATAAAGATTGAAATTGGCAGCGCCATGGAAGGGGAAGAAGAACTAACCATGGATGTCAAAGGGCGTGACATGGTTACCGGCATCCCCCGCACGCTGAATATTGGCTCGGCTGAAATCCGCGTTGCCATGTCAGAAACAGTAAACGCCATTGTAGAAGCGGTACGTGTCGCCCTTGAGCGCACCCCTCCAGAACTGGCTGCCGACATTGTAGACAAGGGGATTGTCCTCGCCGGCGGCGGGGCGATGCTACGCAATATGGATGAATTGCTGCGCAGGGAAACTGGACTTCCAGTAGTGATTGCCGAAGATCCCCTCTCTTGTGTAGTTCTGGGTTCCGGTAAAATTCTGGATGAACTGGATCTGCTTCGGCGCGTATCGGTAAGCAGTTAGAGCCCTTACGCAGACTGGAGCAAGGGAAACACAACACGGCAACCCACTCATGGACCGACACTAATGTAAATGCGCGATTTTATTGATCTGCAAAAACGCTTATTTGTCTTACTCGTTCTTTTCATATGCGCCCTGTTGCTGTACAGCTACAACTTGCGTTCCAAGCCAAGTACTAATCTGTTTGAGCGTAGTGTTCTTGTCCTCACTGAACCCTTAAGCCAGGGAGTTACCACAACAACCCGGGGTGTAATCACGCTGTGGCAAGATTATCTGAACCTGGTGAGAGTCAAACAGGAAAACGACTCCCTGTTTCGCGAACTCCAGCGCCTAGAGCGTATCCATATCCGCAACCACGAGCTGACTGCAGAAAACTTGCGCCTTAAACAGCTTCTGGAGTTTCGCGAACAGGTTGAGGAACAGGCGATCCCGGCACAGGTTATCTCTGCAGATGCGATGAACTGGTTCCAAACTATCACCATAAATAAAGGTACCAGCTCCGGCATCAGTGAAAACATGCCCGTGGTAGCTGCATCCGGGGTGGTAGGGAGAACCATAAAGTGTGCGGCTAACAGTTCGCGCGTATTGCTTATTACCGATGCGTCTTCGGCGGTGGCCGCGCTGATTCAGAGTTCTCGTACCCGTACTGTGGCGCGCGGCACTGGTTATGATATCTCGTGTGAATTCGCCGCTCGCCTAGATGAAGCCAGCATCGGTGATTACCTCATCACCTCTGGAACCGGCGGAGTGTTCCCGAAGGGGATCCCTATTGGTACTCTCACCAAGGTATATACACCCGAATATGGCTTATTCCAGACCATCAAGGCAAAACCTGCAGTAGATTTTTCTCGCCTGGAGGAAGTCTTGGTAATTGTAAAGAAGGAACAATGAAACTATTTCTTCTTTTTTTCCCTCTCAGCACTGTGCTACTGGTGGCCCAGACAACGCTCTGGACCATGTTTCTCCCACAGATCCCCTGCCCTAATACAACATTACTGATCACCTTATACCTTGGTTTCCACGCCCCTCTACTCGCTGGCGGACTGTGTGCTCTGGCGTTGGGGTTTCTACTGGATGTATTCAGCGGTGTTACTTTTGGTTTCCATGGGATGATCCTCCTTGGAATTTTCATTCTTACCGCAGGATTCAGTCGTCAGCTTAATGGCGACAACACCTTGACACTCCCTTTCGCCACCATTATAGGTACGGGCGCGTTTGCGCTCATGTCGGTCACAATCCTGCTATTGTTCTCTGATCGTGACCAGGTTTGGCTAGAAATTATCAGCAGCATCCCTCTACAGATCGGAGTCAACCTTGTGACAGTCCTGGCACTGAGCCCCCTATTGTCATGTCTCGGCCGCATCGGCGCGAAACAGCCACTCAATTCGTTCCGAAAGCATTCTTAGCCATGCCTCTTCACGCTCCTCTACCTGACGATGAAGGGAGAAAGCGCGCGTTTGAATGGCTGCTATTTGCAGCGGTACTGTTCTTTCTCCTTGTTACCGCACGTCTGTGGTATTTGCAGGTAATCAAAGCTGAACACTTTAAAAACCTTGCCCAGAGAAATCACACCCGCTATCTCCCCATAGCTGCTCCGCGTGGCATCATTTACGATCGGAACGGAGAAATTCTAGTAGGCAATCGGCCATCGTTTACAGTCTCTGCCCTGCGGCAGGATGTTATCGACAAAGAGTTACTTATTGAGCGTATTGCCAATGTGCTTGAATGTCCCCCAGAGGAGATTCAACAAAACTGGAAAAGATACGAGTACTTCCCCCGTTACCTGCCCATTCCGCTCAAGACCGGCATTTCGCGCACCCAGGTTGAAAAACTCAGTGAAAACTCCATATACCTCCAGGGGATGATCATCGAAACCAAGCCGGTGCGCAGCTATCCAGGCGCCAATGCCGGAGCCCATATCCTCGGGCATGTTGGACTGATCAGCGCCGAAGAACTGGAGCAAAAACATGCGCACATAACCTATCGTGCCGGAGACTTGGTGGGAAAGAGCGGGCTGGAAAAACACCACAACAGCACCTTGCGCGGAATTGATGGACAACTCCTGGTTGAGGTGGATGTACGGGGCAAACTCCTGCGCCAGCGGATAAAGAGCCAACCTGTTCCGGGCAAAAATCTCACCCTAACTTTAGACAAAAAACTCCAGAGCCGCGCACAGAAAGAGCTCGAGGGGATGGCCGGGGCCGCAGTAGTTTTAAAAGTAAACAGTGGCGAAATTCTCGCCATGGTCAGTAGCCCTGCGTATAGTCCAGATATCTTCACCAACGGCATCAGTGCTAAAGATTGGCACGATCTTCTACACCATCCACGCAATCCTTTGCAAAACCGGGCTCTTAGTGGTCAGTATCCCCCCGGATCCACTTTTAAACCTGTCATTGCCCTGCTGGCAGCAACCCATCCAGAAATAAGCGGAGTCGATGAAATTATATACTGCGCAGGGAAAACCAGAATAGGGAACCGAGATTTCCGCTGTTGGAAACGTACCGGACATGGGCCAACAAATCTTAAAAAAGCTATGCGCGAAAGTTGTGACGTATGGTACTACAACATCTCTATGCGTCTGGGGATTGACCGTATCGCCGCCATGGCGCGCGACCTGGGGCTTGGACAAAGCTACGATCTTCCTCTCGACAGCGAAAGTGACGGCCTCATACCAGACCGAGAATGGAAACGGCGCCGCTTCAACGAGCCTTGGTACATGGGAGAAACCGCTATCGCCGGTATTGGGCAGGGTTATGTTTTGACCACTCCCATGCAATTAGCCCTGATGACCGCTACAGTTGCCAACGGTGGTACTTTATACAGGCCCCACATAGTAAAAAGCATCACCACTTCCACCGATAATAAAGAGATTAAAGCTCCCCCTGAAGTGATACATAGTAGCGATATCCCCGCCGGAGCGGTAGCTCAGGTGCAGGCCAGTCTTGAAGCAGTGGTACATGACCCGCGCGGCACCGGAAGGTCATGCCGCATTGAAGGGCTGCGCATTGCAGGGAAAACTGGCACTGCGCAGGTTATTAGCCTTGCCGATGATGACGAGGAGAACATCTCCGCAGAAGAGATCGCCTACAGACACCGCGACCACGCGCTATTTATCGCATATGCCCCGGCCGACAACCCGGAGATTGCTACTGCAGTCATTGTTGAACACGGGGAATACGCAAGCAAAACCGCTATCCCTATAACCCGTGCGCTACTGTTGGAATATTTCAACCTTGAAAACCCGGCAGACGCAGAGAAAAGCACTGCCCCAACTATGCTAGAGAACTAAAGAGGAAAAAGAGATCTATGTTTGACCGGCGCTTAGTAACTAATCTGGACTGGGGTTTCCTGGCCTTAATCCTAGTGACTGCAGGGATTGGTATCGCTAACCTCTACAGCGCTACCTCTGGGCTAAAACCTGCAGCCCCCCCCCTGTACATTAAACAGAGTTATTGGCTCGGACTGGGCTTGCTGGTTATGGCGGTTGTATCCATTGTTGACTATCGTCGTCTGCTTCATATAGGACCTGCGGCCTACCTGATATGTACCGGAATGCTGGTGACAGTGCTAATTCTCGGCGAAACCAGCATGGGAGCAACACGCTGGCTCGACCTCGGTCTGTTCAACGTGCAACCAAGTGAAATAATGAAACCGGTGATAGTTATCATGCTGGCGCACTACTTCAGCAGGCACGAACATCCCGGTGGACACCGGCTAAAAAACCTTATCCTCCCAGGGTTAATTCTGCTTGTCCCAGTACTTCTGGTGATAAAGCAACCGGACCTAGGCACTGCATTAATGTTGTTGTTTATCGGCGCCACAATGGCACTCTTTTCCGGTATCCGCCCCCCCACCCTCGCCTGCCTGGGCAGTGCATTTGTGGGGATAGCCGCCGCAGGATGGTTTGTCCTCCATGAGTATCAACGTGCTCGGATCCGCACTTTTCTCGATCCTGAACGCGACCCTCTGGGAAGCGGCTATCACATCATCCAATCGAAGATCGCCATTGGCAGTGGTGGCTTCTGGGGGAAAGGATTTATGCAGGGATCGCAGTCCCAGCTTTCCTTCTTACCCGAGCGCCATACCGATTTTGCCTTTTCAGTCTTTGCTGAAGAGTGGGGCTTAATTGGTAGCCTCATCCTCCTTGCCCTCTATCTGCTCATCATCTTCCGGGGAATTTTAGTGGCGCGTAAAGCTGCGAACAACTTCGGCATGTATCTGGCAATTGGTGCTACCGGCATCATCTTCTGGCACACTATTGTCAACCTGGGGATGGTTATGGGGTTGCTCCCAGTAGTTGGAGTCCCACTGCCTTTAATCTCTTACGGTGGCACCAGCATGATCACCACCATGATAGCGGTAGGTATGATTGTAAACGTAGGGATGCGACGTTTTATGTTCTAGCCTGAAGTTGGATTGGGCCGCAATTGTCAACAGGGGTGTACTGTGGACTTCGCCATACTCCTTTGCAGCACACGCAACAAGTTCGGAGCGCTTCAGCGCAACAGCGCTGGCTCCACGCTCGCTCCACCTCCCACATCAGCTCCCCCTTTTTTTAGCGTCCCTGCCCCTCTGTTTGCCCCTCTTCTCTTCTACATGCTGGGCGTAGCAGGGGTGGTCACTCTAGGCATTCCAGCCCTGTCTTTCCTGCAGATAGGAGCATGCGCCATTCTGGCTTGCCTCTTCTACCGCAGAGCGCCATCCCGCCTCCTGGTGTTAGCAACTGCATTGGTGTGGGGCGGAATAGCCACGTGGATGGCCCTTACCCCCACCCCGTATCATTTAAACCTGATCCACGAAATTGAAAACCAGCAGATTGTAGTTGCTGGCGAGGTAATCAGGGTGGAGACACAGCCGCAGCGCTGGCGCATGGACATGCAGGTCAACTCGATCCGTCGCGCTGAACAAGTGGCTGACGCCAAAGGGATGCACGTTCGGATCCATGTTGCCTCCGGTGTGCCCAACATCTACCCCGGTGATTATGTATATCTGCGTACCAGACTAAGACAACCGCACCCTTTTGCCACCCCCGGCGAGTTCAACTACGCACGCTATCTTATACAAAGAAATATAATCGCTTCTGGTGTTGTTGCCGATGGCGATACCATTGCGCGCATGGCACCCGCACACTCCCCCTCCTTCAGTGCTCGGATTGCGCATTGGCGCCAGCGCACCGCAACGAATATTGCCGCGCGCCTTCCGCCCGCATCTGCAGCATATGTGCTAAGCCTTGCTCTGGGTGAAAAAACCCGCCTCAGCCCCGAACAACGCCAAACCCTGGCATTTACCGGGCTCTCTCATCTATTTTCTATCTCTGGACTCCATCTGGGAACAATAGCTGCCGGCATCTACGTTTTACTCCAATGGGGTTACAAACGCAGCACTACCTTGCTAATGTGGCAGCCAGTGCAAAAAGCTGTACCTTTACTGTGCTTGCCATTTGTACTTTTGTACCTGCTTCTCAGCGGTGCTGCGCTTCCCACCCTGCGCGCTGCAGTGATGCTAGGGGTTGCAGCGCTGCTCGCACTCCTTAGTTACCGCACACGCCCGAGCGCAATACTGATCCTGGCTGCGGCTCTAATCCTCCTTAACGACCCCCTAGCGCTCCAATCTGCCTCTTTTCAACTCTCCTTTGCTGGGGTTGCGGCGCTATTATTAGTGCTACCCGTGTGGCACCGCCGCCTGCAACCGGGCTGGAAGCGCACGCTCATCCTGCTGTTTCTAACCTCTTACACGGCAGGACTTGCGACCACACCCTTTGCGCTGTGGCATTTTCACACTTTTGCACCTGCTACCGTGCTCAATAATCTTTTTGCCGTTCCCCTCGTAAGTTTCGTGGTTCTACCTCTTACTTTAAGCGCCACACTCCTGTTCAGCATAGCACCGCAATTTGGTCTGCCCTTGCTGGAGTTGAGCGCAAACCTACTTAACACTATCCTTGAATGGGGTAGCACCTTGGCAAGCGGTCCACTTGCAGGGCAGTATATATACTTTTCCATGTGGAATTTTGCCGCATTCTCTCTAACGTGTATGGCGTTGATTGTGTGGGCCAGCTGCCACCGCAGGCTGGGCATTATTGGACTATGCGCCGCGCTCCTTCTGCTCCTTGCCGGGATCTATCCACAACCTGATCCTGCCACACTGCGCCTGAGTGCTTTAAGTATCGGACAGGCCGACGCGTTCTTGATCCAGACTCCGGCAAACAAAAACTATCTCGTTGATGGAGGGGGACTGTACTCCGACACCTTCGACACCGGTGCGCAACTGATTGCCCCTGCACTTCAACGCCTCGGCGTTACCCATCTAAATGCGGTAATCCTCACCCATGACCATCCAGATCACAGCAAGGGATTGCATCACATTCTGCGCTATTTTCCTACTGCGGCATTCCTTACTGGTGCACAATCTAACAACCTGAACCCCACACTGCGCGATGTGTTGCGCAACCCCAACACACCGCCAGTAGTGACTCTGCCTGCGGGGCTGATTCGGCTTGACCCCCATACATATCTACATATCCCTACGCAAAATCATGCGAAAGTCAATGAACGCTCCATTGCGGTATTTGGCGGATATGGTGCGGAAGGGTTTCTCCTCACTGGCGACCTGGAAACAGAGGGGATGGCGCAATTATTCGAGGTGGAAGCGCCCACCCCTGTCACCCTGTTCAAATTACCGCATCACGGCAGCCGCAACTCGCTGCCGCAGCATTGGCTTGAAACCTGGGACATCAACCATGCTATTGCCAGCTGCGGGCGCTACAATCACTTCGGCTTCCCCAATGTCTACGTATGTGATCTGCTAGAAAAAGCCGATATTCCCCTGTGGCGCACCGACCTCCACGGAACAGTACAATTCAGCACCAACGGCAAGGGCTGGGATGTGAAAAGCTGGAAAAATACACGCACAAACCCTTGACAGTAATAGCTTAACGGCATATTGATAGCATCCCGCCGGGAAACTTTGTGCTACCTAATACCGCAAGCGAGTTGAAGCACAATGCTCACCCCCAGCGTAACCACACAATAACTAGACAAATTTTAAATTCAATTTCTGTCCCTAGACATCTATACGCAAGACCTTTAGTAGAAGGAGATTCACGTGAGTATTACCGGCATCAAGGGGATGAACGACATTTTGCCCCAGGAGATAGCAGCATGGCAGTTTCTGGAACAGCAGGCGCGCCAGATTTTCCGCACCTACGGCTACAAAGAGATCAGAGTCCCCGTGGTGGAAAAAACCGAACTGTTCTGCCGTTCCATTGGCGAAACTACAGATATTGTAGAAAAAGAGATGTACACCTTTGAAGACAAAGGCAACAACTCCATCACCCTGCGCCCTGAAGGTACCGCTCCGGTAATGCGCTCCTTTATTCAGCATAAGCTCTATAACGAAGCCAATAGTTCCAAACTTTACTACATGGGGCCGATGTTCCGCTATGAACGTCCACAAAAAGGGCGCTATCGCCAATTCCATCAGATTGGTGCGGAGGCCATAGGAGAAAATGACCCGCGCATTGATGCCCAGGTGCTAGCGATGCTGAGTCATTTCTTCGAAGCGGTTGGCATTACCAACGTCAGCCTCCAGATCAACTCCCTCGGCTGCACCGCATGTCGGCCCGAATATCGCGCGGCTCTGATCGAATTTCTCACCCAGCGCCTTGACTCACTGTGTGACGATTGTAAACGGCGCTACACCTCCAACCCTCTGCGTGTACTGGATTGCAAAGCAGCCGGATGTAAGGAAGCGACCCTACAGGCACCCTCGGTACTCGAACATCTGTGCCAAGAGTGCGACCAACATTTTTCCACCCTGCAACACCATCTACACGCCCTAAAGGTGGAGTTCGAGATTAACAGCCGCATGGTGCGTGGCCTTGACTACTACACCAAGACGACATTTGAGATGATCACCACCGCACTAGGGTCGCAAAATGCAGTCGCCGCGGGGGGACGCTATGACGGCCTGATTAAGGACCTAGGTGGACCAGAGCTCCCCGGCATCGGCTTTGCCATGGGGGTGGAACGTCTGGCGCTCCTACTCGATCAAGATAAACTCCAAATAGAAGTCCCTCAGCTGTTTATCGCCGCCCTCGGGGAGCGCGCCCAGAACGAAGGGTTTATCCTTCTCAACCACTTGCAGCGGCAAAACGTGTATGCACACATGGATTTTTCCGGTAAAAGTCTAAAAGCGCAGATGCGCTTAGCCAACAAGCTCGGCAGCATATTCACCCTGGTACTGGGCGACAATGAACTCGATACCGCCACGGCAAAACTTAAACGTATGGCTGATGGGACAGAGCAGGAGATAAAACTGGACACTCTCGCCTCCACAATCGCCGCAGCCCTTGACGCCGAGGGCATATAACGCCTATAATTCTCTGCTTTGCTTTACATACTCGTTATCGTCGCCTTTATCACCTGCTCCACAGAGCAAGAGGTGAGGCGACGCTGGCCAATACTAGCGCAATACTTACACTCATAATGCTACACAACCATGCTGTTATACTGAGATTTCGGGAGGAAAAGCCGTTGAACGATATACTGGGACAATGGAAGCGCACCCACTACTGTGGTGAACTCACAAGTGAACTTATCGGGCAGGAGGTCTGCCTGATGGGCTGGGTTCAGAGGCGCCGCGACCACGGAGGACTGATCTTTATCGATTTGCGCGACCGCGAGGGGGTAGCCCAGCTTGCCCTAGATCCGGATCGTGATTCAGAAGCCCATGCAAAGGCCGACACCGTACGGAGCGAATACGTCATCGCCATCACCGGTACAGTCTCCCCACGTCCTGAAGGGACGGTAAATCCAAAGATGAAAACCGGCGAGGTGGAGATCGAAGTTAAAGAACTCAAGATTCTCAATCAGTCCAAAACCCCCCCGTTTGGCTTGGATGAACATACCGAAGTGGCGGAAAACTTGCGCCTTAAATACCGCTACCTTGACCTACGCCGCAGCGCTTTACAGCACAATATGATCATGCGGCATAAAATCACGCGTGCAGTGCGCACTTACCTCGATGAAGAACGCTTTCTCGAAATTGAAACCCCGGTATTGACCAAGAGTACCCCCGAAGGGGCGCGCGACTTTCTCGTCCCCAGTCGCATAAATGGCGGACACTTCTACGCTCTGCCCCAATCACCGCAGCTGTTCAAACAGCTTCTTATGGTTTCGGGCTATGATCGCTACTGTCAGATTGTAAAATGCTTCCGCGATGAGGACCTGCGCGCAGACCGCCAGCCAGAATTCACCCAGATCGACTGCGAGATGAGCTTTGTTACCAGCGACGATGTGATCACTATCATGGAGACTATGATAGCACGGGTGTTCAAGGAGACGCTCAACTTCGAAATAACCCTACCCGTCGCGCGCATGACATACACCGAGGCGTTGGATCGATTCGGAGTGGATAACCCCGACCTGCGCTTCGAGTTGGAACTGGTCGACATCACTGAGCTCGCCCAAGGATGTGGCTTTAAGGTTTTTGCTGATGTTGCCGCGAAACAGGGGCTAGTGAAAGGGATTAACGCCAAGGGGTGCGGACATTTTTCGCGCAAAGATATGGACGACTTGACCGATTTCGTCAAAATCTACGGCGCCAAAGGACTCGCCTGGGTAAAGGTAAATGAGGATGGGTGGCAATCACCTATCGGAAAGTTTTTTACCCCAGAAGAGATGGAGCAGATAAATCAGGCATTTGATGCAAAACCTGGTGACTTGCTGATGTTTGTAGCCGACAGTGCCACAGTGACCAACGAATCTCTTGGACGTCTGCGTGGTCATCTGGGCAACAAGCTCGGACTTACCGATAAAAACACATACAAATTCGTGTGGATTACCGACTTCCCTTTGCTAGAGTGGGACGAAGAGGAACAGCGCCACTGTGCGGTTCACCACCCCTTCACCGCTCCACGCGATGAAGATATCCCTCTGCTCGACACCGACCCCGGCAAGGTCTGTGCTCAGGCGTATGACCTAGTACTTAACGGTTCGGAAATCGGCGGTGGAAGTATCCGTATCCACGATCAGCAGATCCAGAGCAAGATGTTTGAACTTCTCGGCATCGGTGCGGAAGAGGCGCAAACCAAATTTGGCTTCCTCCTTGACGCGCTCCAGTACGGGGCGCCGCCCCATGGCGGGCTAGCTTTCGGCCTCGACCGCCTCGCTATGATCATTACCGGCTCCGACTCCATCCGCGACGTAATTGCATTCCCCAAGACTCAAAAAGGGACTTGTCTTCTCTCAGATG
>Ga0265295_1007277_pt1 | contig 12860 bp, 8 predicted proteins | sample Munlansysbiofilm_FD_192503 | JGI IMG/M metagenome (GOLD analysis project Ga0265295, IMG submission 192503) | Leachate microbial communities from a municipal landfill in Southern Ontario, Canada - Methane capture system biofilm | ecosystem: Engineered > Solid waste > Landfill > Unclassified ... | reverse complement strand
CATGAAGAAGTTCCCTTGGTAACTAAAGAAACTGTACTCGTTTGTAAATAAGAGATGCTATGATACACATTCATAAAGAGATTTCCGACTGAATCGAATATTGACCCACTTGAGAGATATATGGACCAACCAATTGCACATATAATGAAGAGAAAAATAGTCCTTGGACAAAATATTTCACTTTTCTGATTTAGATAAACTAAAAACATATATGCTATAAGACTAAGAATAATAAATAAATAAGACAAGCCATAGTGTGATATAACTAATCCCAAGGAAAAAACTATATAAAGTAATTTTTTCTTAGGAGCTTCATAATTAGAAATCATTACTAAAACAATAAGTACAAGAAATAATTCCGCTATTTCTTGCCTTGCTAGAGCCAACATTTCCGTATAATACGGATATACCGACATAAAATAAAATATTGAAAAAAATGCTATTTTTGGATTATTAACTTGTTTCCTGTAGATTAAGTATATTCCAAGGGGGGTAAATGAATACAAAAAAGGATATACAATTTTAAAAACATATGTGAGGTTAAGGTCGCATATCTCCGAATATATTGGAGCTATCATTACAATGCTTAACATTGCATTTATATTCCTCGGTATATCAGGATTCCATGTTCCCAATATTTTCACAAGATTTGAATCGTAATACTCTTGATGAATATCATAGCCATATAAAGTTGAAGAAATTAAAGAATTATGATATAATAAAGAAATTGAAAGAACAAATATAATCAAGGGGTACATCGTTTCTGGGATAAACTTATCAAAACAAATTAAAAAAACAATTGAAGCGATGAGTAGTACTGCAAAAAGTAAGAAGATATTCGAGTGATAATAATTAACTACATAAGTTCCAAATAAAATTGAAAAAAGAATTACGAATAAGTAAATCATTATTGGAGCCATATTATAATTTAAAGTAATAAATGAAGGATTATAAATTGTATTTTTCTCCCGAATATAACATACAATAAGAAGTATTGAAACTATTAAAAAGATCATGCAAAATAATGGAATGGTCGAAATAGGCTTTTCCACAAAAAAAACGCCCAGTTCATTAATAAAAAATCCGGAAAGCATCAAAGTAACCAAACTTAGTGCAACAGTAAACATAGATTTCTCTGTGAAAGATATCTGTTTCAACCTGAGTAATCTAAGTAGTAATACCCCTGGTACGAATGTTAAATAGATGAAACCAATAAACTGTCTTAATATTGGCATTTGAAAATTGATTAAATCTAAACCAATTACACCTAGCATTGCAATGTGTATGGAGAACAGAACCGATAAAAAACTCTTTATATCCCATTCAACAAAATTCAATGGATTTTTGATATACATAATTATCTCTCTAATCATTTTTTAGTTGTTGACTATTCGGGCAGCCTAAATAAACTATAAATGTTTACGAGGATCAAACATTGCAATTCAGTTCATACAAACATTTTTCATATTTATTAATGCACTTCATTAGTTCAAATTCAGATGCTCTTTCTAAAGACTTAACTGAATAAGCATTTCTTAAACTCTCATACTTTAGCAATTTAATTATAGACTCAGCAAGAAATATTTCTTCTGCTGTTAAAGGATCAGTTCCATGATACATTTTTCCATCCATAGGTGGAACAAGTATTCCATATTCGTTGTTGCCCAATATTTCCTGAGGTCCATACTTACAGTTAGTGGAAATTGTAGGACATCCACAAGCCATTGTTTCAGTCAATGCATAAGGTAATGCTTCCCACAAAGAAGAAGACGCGAAAACGGTTGCTTTAGAAATATATTTAAATGGATTCTCCTTCCATTCCAGGAATATTACGTCTTTTGTCAAGTTTAATTCATCTACTAAGTTTTGTAAATAAGGTTTCAATTCTCCATTTCCACGAATAACTAACCTACAATTTATTTGTTCCCGTACTTTTGAAAAAGCTCTAATTAGATGCCACTGTCCTTTTTGTTTCACCAGTCTTCCGACATTAATAATAATAGGAATATCTTCATTAAACCATTTTTCATCCTGAACTGGATCTCTTGATAAACATTTAATTTTTTTGATGTCTATGGGATTATGCAATACCTTTACTTTATCAGGATTTATTTTGAAATCCTGAATGAGTTCGTCTCGAACTCCTTCTGAAACTGCTATTACTAGATCAGCTTTGTTGTAAAGGTTCTTCACAATTACCTTTGCAATTTTATCCTTTAGTGAATTTCTAAATTTCATTGACAGAGCAATATGGACTGAAATAATTGTTTTCGTGTTTCTGTTTCCGTAGTTAGATATTATATTAATAAAATTATCTAAGGTTAAAAAACTAAGTGAATATTCAGGTTTGTACTTTTTCATTATTTTTTTATATTCAAAGATGCCCTTCAAAAATGCATATGCCATGCTTAATACCAGTGGCTGTCGGAATTTAATGCCCAGGGACAAAGGGGGTTTATTTGACGGATATGAAACATCGTCTGTTAAAATAACTATTTGTCTATCTATATTCGGGCTTAGATTCAGGCTCAACTCAGAAGCAACCCTTTCAGCTCCTCCTCCTGCAAGTGAAGTAATTAGCATAAAAAGGTTAGTCAAGAGAAACTACCTCCATAAGCCTTATATATTCATTTGCTACAGTGTCCCAGTCATATTTTTTTCCATATTTCAATGCATTAGTAGAAATTTTTTTTCTAAGAGATTCATCTTTTAAGAGTTCTAAAAGAGCATCGGATATTTTGTCTGCATCCTTCTGATCAACTAAAACTCCATTATATCTATCTTGAATGGCCTCCATAATTCCTTTAGTTTTTGTTGAGATAATAGCTTTCCCAGATGCTAAAGATTCAATCAAAACAACTGGAAAACCCTCCTGAAATCCTGAAGAATCTACAATCGAAGGGACTACAACAATATCTGCCATTACATAATATTCATGAATGTACCTATTTTCAACAAAACCTGTAAACACAACGTATTCTTCCAATCCAAGATCTCTCACTTTTTTTTTCAAACTTTCTTCAAGAGGACCACTTCCAACTATGATTAACTGAACATCCTTAAATGAATTAATTACTGTCCTGAAACCTTGAATTAAATACTCACACCCTTTGACTTCCACAAGCCGACCGACAAATAGCACTATAAATCTTGATTTTAGTCCATATTTTTCCCTCATGGACTCTTTATCTTCAACGCAAGTTAAACTGCTGACATCAACTCCCATTGGAATTATATGAATTTTGTTTTTTGCTTTTTCGGCAAATTCACTGGAAGTATGTGATAATAGTTCATTTGCCCGATGTGAACTTGCTGAGATAACATAATTACTATTTGAGAAAATAAATTTTATAATTTTATTTTTCATCGGCAGTTTACCAAGTAAAGTAACTTCAGAAGAATGAATACTAGCGATGTGTGGAATCCCTAATATTTTGCTGCATAGGGCACCAACCAGGCCTTGAGGGACTAACCAGTGAGAATTTATAAAACTTATATTTTCATTTCTTATTATTGATATTGCATATATGAACTCACATAGAGGAAATATTGGAGCTTGTAGTTTTGCAAAGAGACTATTTTTTAAATTGTATGGAACTCCACCTCCATAAGCAAATTTCTGAAATCTCAAAGGATAAAAGTAAGGAAACCTACAAACATGAATACCGGAAAGCTCTTCTTTAAATAGAGACTTATCTGTATGAGGAGCAAGAACAAATAACTCCACTTTATCCTGAATGAGTTTGTTGGAAAATAATCGCGAAATAAAATCCGAATATGTACTATTTATAGGGAAAGTGCTTGTGAGAATTAAACCTTTTTTCATAAGAACCGTTCCCATGATCCAGTAAAACTGCAAAATCTCTTGATAATTTTTACAGAGATTTCTGCTATTCCAGAGCAAAACTCACGAAATTCATCAAGAGTGAGATCATGATCTTTATATTCTATCATTAAAATACTCTCCCTTATATTTAATGGATTCATTCTCTAATTGAGATCTTTTTACTCTTGGCAAATAACCTATATTCGGCAGGTCAATATTAGATTTTGAAAATCTTTACTGATGGTTTTTTCATACATTCTTACTCAAGTCTTTAATTTTTAGTATTTTGATCTTTTTTACCGTTTAATTTTAAACTTCCCAATAATTATCTACCTGAATTCGTAAGGGTACTTTCGTAATAGTTTCAAGCCCTTTAAATACGTAACGAAGTTTTTCTTCTACGATTTTACCCTTTATAATCCAATATAAGGGCCTTCTATTCCCAATAGATGGAAAATCCTCCTGAGAAATGTCAATAGGATGAAAATAAAAAATCGTATGGCCTCTATTCAAACTCTGCTTTAGCCCTTTGGATGTCAGATGGGAACCTAAAAACCTTAGTGTAGGTCCACCATACGTAGGGATCTTAATGCCCATGTCGTAATAGGCCCATGGGAATTCAATAAAATTCCTTTTTCCACAGGCAGGTTCCAGACTGCCTGGAGCTGGATAATAGGGGAAGGAAGAAACGGCTTTTAAAGAGGAATCCGATTTATTATACAGCGAATTTACAGATACCGAAGAGTCGTACTTAAATCCGATTTTTTCCAGCGAGTCAAGCATCCATCCTGTAACTGCTCCATTTGGTGCTCTGTATCCAACTACTTCCTGTCCGGATATCCTTTCAAGTACTTTTTTTGCCTTCAAAGTTGTTTTTTCAAATTCTTCAACACCTATAAGAGGCTCTTTTGTTTTTGTATCGAGCACACACGTATGATCTGCTCCATGACATGCAATTTCATGTCCTTTAGCAGAAATAGATTCGATAAGACCAGGGTAATGTTCTGCAATGTCTGCAACAACAAAGAATGTCGCAGTTATATTAAATTCATCAAGAAGATCCAGCGTTTTTTTTGTCGGCTCACTCAAATAATCATATCTATCATTCCACTTTTCAAAAAACTCGCTTACATTTTTATATATCGAAAAACTGGATCCACAAACTGATGGGATATGATACCAATCTTCGATGTCAACTGTAATAGATAAATTATTCTTGCTGATAGTCCGAATATTGTTGTTTTTTTCGCGATATTTCATCAAAATTTTCTTTCCAAAATTGACTGCAATGTCCGTAGAATAATATGAGCCCCATCCAATAGCACTTGAAGGCCATCTTTCTGGATGTGTTAAAATATAAAAATTATTTAATTTTCTTCTCTCTATTAGTTCGATAAGATCATCAGTTGTTTCAGCAAAAACTCGTTCAGTTCTTCCAGGAATACAGTCTCTTATGCTGTTTTTATAGCTCCATGTTCTCCCGGTGTCGGAGAAGTAGTTGAGATCATCTCTTACGGAAAGATAGGCTTCACCGGTTATTCCGAAATTTCTGAAATCATAGTTTTTCCAGAGTTCTCGGTTATCATATTTTGAGAGTGGTTTCCCGTGCATGCAGATCGTTTTTACCTCACAGATCTCTCTTAATCTTTCCAGATTTGATCGGAAGAGGTCAAGCGCTTTTTCGGAATCTCCGTTTGCCTCGCTTAAGGTCTCGTAGTGATAGCCAATATCATGGCCCATATCTTTTATCTGGTATATGATTTTAGATTTGAATATGTTTTTTGTTGTCCTGAAATAGTATGTTGACCTGATACCGAGTTCCTTTTCTATTCGGGCAGTCACAAGAGCGCGTTCTGGCATCCTGTCTATATCATGGCGCATCAGTATGAAACTATCCGGTTGCTTATTCTCCATATACTCGGCTATTGTTACTGTTGGATAATTACTGGATATCGCTTCACAGAGCCGAAGGAATTTATGGCTGGTAAAATCGTGAGTCTCAATATTAAACATCAAAGATCACCATAAGTTTTGGAGAACATATGTGAGACATTAAAACTCTACCTTTGTATGAAATACTTTTTTTAGATTTTAGTAATTATTAATTCATTAATCATGCAAAATCGACATGATTAAGACCTGTCTTTTTATTCACCTGCATATCAAAGAACATAGCAAAGAGAAGTAACTGCATACCCATGAGTGAGATAAATACATTAAGAAGCGGGTAATTTGTCGAAACAGGATTCCGTAAGACTAACTTTTGCAGAACGATCCATATCCCGAATAAAAATCCCGTCGGAACCAGCACCATGCTCGCAATATAAAACAGGACAAGAGGGTGGAAGTCGAGAATTATATATTTCATTTTCAGCCTCCATAAAAAGCCTCTGAAAAGCATGGGAGCAACTTTTCTTATATATGCTCCATATCTGATAGTGGATGTTTCCCTGCCATAACGTGCTGGCATCGACACATCCACTGCCTGAAAGCTAAGAGCGTTAAGTTTTATAAGGAGATCATTGCAGTAGCCATAATAAGTGTAGACTGAATCCAGGTCAAGCGCTTCAAGTGCTTCTCGTGATATCACAGTGTAGCCATTCTGAGGATCTGTAATTTGCCAGTACCCACTCCCTATTTTTGTAATCAAGGTCAGAAGACCATTGCCGAAAGCTCGCCATGTACTCATACCTTTTCTCATTTCCTTTGAAAGAAGACGGTTTCCCTTGGTGTAATCAGCTTTTCCTTCAATAATAGGAAAGAGAAGACGAGGTAGTTGAGCAGGGTCCATCTGGTTATCTCCGGCCATAACCGCAACAAGATCCATTTCATCGGATAAAGCATGTTTGTATCCATTTATTATGGCTGCCCCGACACCTTTATTGACTTTGTGATGTATTGGTACTATTCTCGGGTCGGTCATCCGATCGATGATTTCTCCTGTACGGTCAGAACTGCCATCATTTATCGCATAGATTCTATCCACATATTCGGGGATCCCGTCAATAGTTTCCTGGATCAAAATTTCCTCATTATATGCGGGAACCACAACTCCGATTCTGTAGGCTTTAAAAAGAGTTTTTTCGTGCTCTTCCTGAAGGTCTATGTGATAGGCCTTGATTTTTTTTCTTTCGCACATGGACATAATAGAACGAATGGAGTTCAGATAAATCTCAGAAAGATCAAGTTCTTTGAGACAGGCTTTTGAGAATACCAGAAATCCAACTGGTTTTTCTTCTGTCTTTTTATTATTGATTAAAATAGCATTTTCGGAGCTTTTCCGGCGCATTCCAATGCATGTTCCTACAACCAGGTCAAAGTTCCCTTCGCTAATGGGTTTGATCATTTTTGGAATTAATCTTGGGTCTCTACAAACATCCATATCCATCGTGACCAGGATATCGGCACCTTCTGCAGTCTCAATCCCTCTTTTCAACGATAAATTTTTACTTGTTCCTGCATCCCGGATTACTTCGGCCCCCGCAACTTCAGCTACTTCCGCACACTGATCTGAACTGCCGTTGTTTACAACGATGATCCGGTCTACATAACGCTTAGCGATCAGCACGACTGTTCCTATCTCCATTTCTCGATTAAAAGCGGGAAGAATAACTGTAACTTCCGGTAAAACCTCCTTATTCATATCGATTCACCCACACCGAACTACGCTTCACTTAAGTTATGTCTTAATTGGAAAATTCAACCCAAGAAAATAAATTCGAAATAACTGTACCTAAATTATAGTAAACCTACTTTCAATATTTTAATAAAGATTCACTTGCTAAAAAAATAGCAATATCTTTTAATATCTTCTTAACTCTTCCTCATTTATGAGGTAGATTTTCTAATTGAACTTATAAATATAAATAACTTTGGATATTACTTCGTTCCATAAAGAATAAATATCAATTCAATTAAAGCGATTTAAATCTAGACATCGCACTTCATTATTTATAGAAGATGTATTTGAAAAACGAGATGTCCTACTAAATATATTATTAATCATAATGTGATAATCCCTGCTTTGTATTCAAATCTCATCTATTCATTGAATTAACTGGAAATCGAATTTAAAAATAAAAATAGGAGCTTTAGAAATTCTGAAAATGCAACTACTCTAAGAAATGAAGGAAAGACTCCATTTAGATATAATAGCAAAAAGAAGGGTAAAGTCAAGATTATCAAATATAATATTCGGATCTTAAGGTTAAAGTCTAGCAAAATTTTTTGTATTATATAATAACAAAGTTAATTTTATAATCAAAATACAAATATAAATAAAGAAAATCTAGCATTTATTTGTAAAAGTAGATTATTTCCGATGTCTTTTCAAGATTGTTCAAAGGCAAAATAAAAATTCATAAGTACTTATAAAAATATTGAAATAGAATTGAATATTATAATCTATTATATTTATAAAGTATATTCAAGAATGTTTTCTAAACAACGTTAGAACATAGTAATGCTTTTGGAGAACTTATGTCAGGACATAGAAAATTTTCTTTTGATTTGTTACTTATAGCAATTTTTGTAGCACTCACCAATATATTCATACTTGTCCCTTCATTCAGCGCAAGTTACATTCGAATAATACTCGGGCTGCCTATGGTGCTTTTTTTTCCAGGGTATGCTCTGATTGCTGCGCTCTTTCCTGCAAAGTCCGATCTTGACGGAATCGAAAGAACAGCACTTTCCTTCGGACTGAGTATTGCAGTCGTGCCCCTGATAGGTCTCGGGCTTAACTATACTCCCTGGGGGATCAGGCTTCTGCCCATCCTTATAAGCCTTTCAGTGTTCACATTTGCAATGTGCGGGCTTGCATATCTGAGGCGGGCAAGCCTCTCTGAAGCTGATGCTTTTGAAGTGCCCTTCAGGGAAATGGCACTCGGAATTAAAGCCGAAATCCTGGAAAAACCGGAACCAGGACTTGACAGGGTCCTTACAGTTATTCTGGTCTTTTCTATCCTCCTTTCTGTCACAACTCTTGTTTATGTGGTAATAACTCCGAAAGAAGGAGAACATTTCACAGAGTTCTATCTCCTCGGGCCTGAAGGGATAGCTGACAATTATCCAACCCGTTACGTGCTCGGAGAGAACGGGATAGTAATTGTCGGAGTCGTAAACCATGAGTACAGACCTGTAAACTATACAATGGAAGTAAGGCTTGAAAACAGGTCTCTACCCCTGCCAGAGGACATGCAGCAGGTCACACTTGCCCATAACGAGACCTGGGAAGAACCTCTAACTCTCACTCCTCCTTTCGGGGGAAAGGATATGAAACTTGAGTTCCTGCTCTTCAACGAGACAAATAAAGAAATGCCTTACAGGGATCTTCACCTCTGGATTAATGTATCAGAGGTTGAGTGAAAAACCGGGAATTTCTACCGGCCATTTTAATCTACCGGCTCGTCCATCCTTTTTTTCTAACCCTAAAAATTGCCTTTAAAGCAAGTGCAAATAGAATTACAAAGACCTGTGCAAGCACGAGACCTACCAGATTTGAGAATGCATCTGCCATGCTTGCGACCCTGTAAGGCAGGAAGGCCTGGAATACTTCGTTCAGGACCCCGTAGGCAGTCCCTATGCATACTGCAAGGATTGCCGAATACCTTACGACTAAAGGGTTTTTCGAACTTAGGAACAGGAAATACAGCAAAATTCCAAGCCCGAAATAAATGGCTACATGCCCGGGGTCTATTGATGCTTCCTGGACCATGTGAAGGGAATCAATGAAGAAGTTCACTATGAGGGACAGGTCGTTGGCAAGGAGAACGTTTTTAACCGGGTAACCCAGGTCCATTTTCAGAAAGTGCTTGATATCACCTACTCCGGCACTGACTGACAGGTAGAAAACCATGATTGCATACAGTATGGTAATTAATACGAAAAAACGGAATTTTCCAGATTTTAGCATTTTATCTTTAGAGCTTATGTCAGTACGGGATTTAAATTATTTGTTTTAACTCTTCTTTTTAATATACAACCTGAAGTAAAATTAAAAACATGGTTCTGGTTATTCTGCGGGCTTATGTTTTCCAGATTATTAAATTTTCAGACCCATTTCAGGCCTGCTTTCTTTATAGCAGCTCAATCGGTTATTCTTAACCCTATATTCTTAACCCTATACAGGAATGCAATTTTGGCTCCGGATTTTTACCTGAAATATTTTCGTATTTTCAGTATTCCAGGCTAACTTCCTGAAAGTTATGGCTGACTCTGAAACTTTGCCATTTATACTTTATCATTTATTTTAACTCAATGTAAAATTACGGCGTAAATTTTGAGATGCAGTAGACTGGTGAAAAGATAGATTTAAAAGAGGTTGTCTGGCATCAAACCCTTTGAAGGGGGCCTGAAATACTATTGTTGTCCGTCAACAGAGCCAGAAAATATTTATGATAAATATTTTTCGATAAGTATATCTACGATCGAGCTTAAGATGCCAGGGCTAAACAAAATTTCGTTTTCGCATCAGAAGCAAGTGCGAGAAGTTGCGGTGAGGGCCATTAAAAATGATTCCAATTTCAGTTTCATCCTTTCAAAACGTTATGCTTACGAGCAATTTCCTTGTCCCGTTAGTAGTAACTGCAGTCTCAATGCCGTACTTTATAAGGAAATTGAGCGAGAATAATATTCTGGCAAAGGACGTCTATAAAAGAGACTTCCCAATGGTAGCTGACCGCGGAGGGACTGCAATCCTGCTGATAGCAATGCTTTCCCTTTCCATGAACTCCCTCTTTTTCAAGTTCACGTCAACAAACTACGTCGCAATGATCGTGATAGCCCTTTTCGGGCTTTTCGGAGTCCTTGACGATATGATCAATATCGGCAGGATGTCTAAATTCCTGATCATGTACTACTGTTCCTACCCCCTTATCCAGTATGCAACCCATACTGCAGTCATCCTCCCGAATGTTGGACATATCGAACTCGGAGTCCTCTATCTGCAGTTCATTGTCCCTACCTACGTGCTGGTCGCATCAAACCTGGTCAATATGCACTCCGGATACAACGGCCTTGCTTCGGGCCTGTCTGTAATTGTCCTGATATCCTTAATCATAAAATCAGCCCTGATAAGCGACATCGAAAACATAATCTCGGTTGTTGCCATCACCGGAGCCACACTCGGCTTTTATTTTTACGACCGTTACCCATCCCAAATCTTCTGGGGAAACGTAGGGTCACTTACGGTCGGGGCTGCCATCGGAACTATTATCGTCATCCAGGGCTTCATTATAAGCGGCTTTATCATGCTCATCCCGCACACGGTCAATTTCCTTATGTACGTTTACTGGAAAATTAAGAAGTATCCTCATGTCAAGTTCGGAAAAGTCAGGGAAGACGGCACCCTTGAGGTTCCTAATGCCCTTACTCTGAAATGGGTCCTGCCTTATTATTACAGGTTGACTGAAAGACAGGCAACTTATGCAATGTTTTTGCTGACTTCTGTTTTCTGCGTTATTGGGATTATGCTCCCTGGCAGGTTGTGAATAATAAAAAGCAGAAGGCCAGGGTTAAGCCGCAAAATCAGTCTTTTCCACTCTTAATTTCTCTTAAGCAGAACAGTGCAGCCAGGCACAGTGCTCCTGCTCCCATAATGCCAGCCAGTGTATGATACTCCTGATTTTCCTGTCCGGCTTCGCTCTGAATATTTTCACTTCCCGAAGAAAGAGGTTCATTTACTTCACTCGAACCTTCTTCAGCTACCGGTTCAAGTTCAGGGTCCTGGCTTTCCAGGCTGTTTGTAGATTGCGGGCTCAGGAATGTTTCTTCTTCATTATCTTCCCCTGGCCGTGTCATTTTTAGAAGTTTTTCAGCCGGCGATGTCGCAGTATCTTCTGTCCCTGCTGTGCCGTCCACGACCCTCACAGGCACTGCATGCCCGTTTGAATCGCTTACGACAACATTTGAGAGCTGCAGTTCGTAGAATCCATTACCTCCTGTTGAGGTGAGGTCAATTGCTGCAAAAATGCCTGGGGCTGTTGCTTCATCTTTGCCCATGATAAACCCGTATATGCCTGTGACAGTGCCCTTTGAATTATCAACCTCACCCGGACTAAACATGGTGTCCGAACCGGACTGCTTTAGCAACTCTCCTTCCCGGACATCTTTGACGCTAACAAGAGAACTATTAAAAATAAGGTCAAACTGGATTCCGGATACAGGCTCTTCCGGCTCGACATATACATTTACTGTGAAGCTCTCCTCTCCTGCAGAAGCCTGCTCCTGCAGCGAGATACTTATGACAGCCTCTGAAGAAACATTCTCTGTAAAGATAGTAAGCAACAGGATACACAAAAGCAAAAAAAGGGTAAAGTTGTGCCTGTCAGATTGTAGACGTGTTCTTTTCATTAACATCCGACCATAATAAGTAAGAAGATTGTTTTTACTTCCCATATGTTTTTAATATGTAATAAATCTACTTGCTATATAAGGCTCGAATTGGAGTGTTTGGTTTACGAATTAATTATTATGAAAGTAAAGCGAATAATCTGGATTTTAAAAAATTAGCCAAACTGGCATAGAAGCAGTTAATTTAACGGGCTTTATCTGTTCAGGAACAAAAATTCAAAAAAGAGCTAAAAATTAAAAATTTAAAAATTTGAAGCTCCCGGAGTTCAGCCCAGAAGATCTGCAACCATTTTCGACAGCAAACCCTTTGGCTTTTTTGGCTCAGAGACCGTAATGCTGGCATTTACAAGCCTTAAGTCCACAGGCTTTGACGAAGAACTGCTTATAACCACATTTTTCAGGTAGACCTGTGAAGTTCCCTGCACACCAGGGCTTGCAGCCAGGGTCACGGTTGCAAAAGAAGCCGGGTTTGAAACACTGGAACTCCCAAGGATGCAGCCATACACATGCTTGAGCTTCCCATCCCCTGCCTGCCCTGGATTGAAAATCGTGTTCTGGCCGCTCTGGCTGAATAAGTTGCCTTCAGTTACATCTGCTACCTGGAATAATGAATCGTTATATTCAAGGTCGAACTGCATGCCTGAGATCTGTGTATCTGGAGTTACAATCACGTTCAGTGTAA
>Ga0265295_1007275_pt1 | contig 12861 bp, 14 predicted proteins | sample Munlansysbiofilm_FD_192503 | JGI IMG/M metagenome (GOLD analysis project Ga0265295, IMG submission 192503) | Leachate microbial communities from a municipal landfill in Southern Ontario, Canada - Methane capture system biofilm | ecosystem: Engineered > Solid waste > Landfill > Unclassified ... | reverse complement strand
GCACCACAATGTGCTGGAATCATTCACTCAGATTTTGAAAGAGGATTTATTAAAGCAGAAACGTTAGCCTATAACGACTTGATCACTTATGGAACGCCACAAGTCGCAAAGGAAAACGGGAAAGTACGTCTTGAAGGTAAAGATTACGTTGTTCAAGATGGCGATATCATGCTTTTCAGGTTTAATGTGTAATGCAATTTAAAGATGTAACGACTGTTTGTGCATCGAAATATTTCGATGTCGAACAGATGAAAAAACTTTATGATAAAGGCGTTCATCATTTTGGAGAAAATCGTGTCTATGACATGTTAGCCAAAATGGATCAACTCAAAGATTTAGATATCACATGGCATTTTATTGGTCATCTACAATCGAACAAAGTCAAAGATATGATCAATCGTATTGATTATCTTCATACCCTTGATCGTCTTTCTGTAGCTCGTGAAATCGAGAAGTATGCCATTCAACCGGTAAAGTGCTTTATTCAAGTTAATTTGACAGAAGAAGACCAAAAAAGTGGGATTTCCCCTTCAAATTTAGCTGAATTTCTTAAAGAAATAAAAAATTATGATAAAATAGTTGTAGTCGGTTTGATGACCATTGGTAAGGATCAAGACGATGTGAAAACAGAAGAAGCTTTTGCTAAGCTTGATGAACTCGCATCTTCCTATGCAATGCCATTTCGATCCATGGGGATGTCAAATGACTATGAGCTTGCGCTCAAACATCATGCAACACATCTACGAATTGGACGTAAATTTCTAAGTATCATCAACTAGGAGGGACCATGGGACTATTTTCTAAAAGCAAGAAACAAAAAGACAATGAATCACAAGAAAAAGTCGTGTTAAAATCAGATCAAATCATTTTTGAAAAATTGACTTCTGATGATGATCTCTACTTAACTGGTCTTGCTGATGCTATGATGAAAGGTCAACCGCTCATTTTAAACTTTGAACCTTTGGATATCGATCAAGCTAACAAAGTGATTGCGTTTTTCTCAGGTGTTGTTTATGCCATTCATGGCGAAATTGTCAACATTCAAGAAAAAGTCTTCATGTTTGCTGGTCAAGATGTTTACCAAGATGGTTCAATGGAAGATTTCTTAAAGGAAATTGTAGCGTAATAATTACAAGTAAATCTTGCGATGATAAGGACACGCAAACGATGAATGCATCTAGCGATCTGGGGACGGTGAAAGCCCAGTTGCCACTTCATGGGGAGTATCACCTTTGAGCAAACAACATTCATGAAGTGCCGAGAGAATTCTCGGAATTAAGGTGGTACCGCGGAGCAATTTCGTCCTTAGCAATAAGGACTTTTTATTTTATATAAAGGAGACAAACAATGGACTACAAAGACACATTATTGATGCCTAAAACGGATTTTCAAATGCGTGGTAATTTAGGCATGAGAGAACCTGAATTTCAAAAAAGATGGGACGAAATCAATCTTTATGAAAAGGTTCTAAACAAAAACAAAGATCAAAAACCCTTCGTTTTACACGATGGACCTCCCTATGCCAATGGTGATATTCACATAGGGCATGCTTTAAATAAAATCTTAAAGGATTTTGTTTTACGCTATCAAACGATGAAAGGTCACTATGTACCTTATATTCCAGGTTGGGATACTCATGGTTTACCCATTGAAACAGCGTTAACTAAAAAAGGTGTTAACCGGAAAGAAATCTCACTTGTTGAATACCGTAAATTATGTCGTGCTTACGCTGAAGAACAAGTTCAAAGACAAAAAACACAATTTCAAAGATTGGGTATTTTAGGTGAATGGGATGCACCATACATCACATATACCCATGATTTTGAAGCTGAACAGATCAATATTTTCGCTAAGATGGTTGAAAGAGGATTAATCTACAAAGGGCTAAAGCCTGTTTATTGGTCACCTTCATCTGAATCTGCACTTGCAGAAGCTGAAATTGAGTATCAGGATAAGCAATCCATCTCAGTTTATGTCAAGTTCCCATCAACAGAACAAGAAGGATTATTAAAGGATGCATTTTATGTTATTTGGACAACAACCCCTTGGACGTTACCGGCGAACTTAGCGATTTCTGTTCATCCACGTTTTAACTATGTCGTCGTACGTGTTAATGGTGAAAAATATGTGGTTGCTGAAACATTATTAACAGAGATAAAACGTGTATTAGGTTGGGAAGATGTTGAAACATGTGGTATGTTGAAAGGTTCTGAACTCGAATTAAAGACCTATAAGCATCCTCTATATGATCGCACGTCACCTATCATCGTTGGTGAACATGTTACAGATACCGATGGTACAGGTTTAGTTCATACTGCACCTGGACATGGTGAAGATGACTACCGTGTCGGTAAGTCATATAACTTAGATATTTTATGCCCTGTTGATGACAGAGGTTACATGATGGAAGAAGCGGGTCCATTCAGTGGCATGTATTATGAAGTAGCTAATGAAGAGATTGTTAAAGCACTTGAAGAAGCTCATGTTTTACTTCGTAAGGAAAAGTTTACCCATTCCTACCCTCATGACTGGCGTACAAAGAAACCAGTAATTTTTCGTGCAACCCCACAGTGGTTTGCATCCATCGATAAACTCAAAGAAGAACTTCTTGATGAAGTTAAAAAAGTTAAGTGGTTACCTTTATGGGGTGAAGTTAGAATATCCAATATGATCTCTGGTCGTGAAGACTGGTGTATCTCAAGACAAAGAGCATGGGGTGTCCCCATCCCTGTCTTTTATGCTGAAAATGGTGATGCTATTCTTGAAAAAGATGTGTTAGAACATATTTCAGGCTTATTTAAACAACATGGTTCTGATATTTGGTATGAAAAGGAAGCGTCTGAACTTCTACCTGCAGGTTATTCACACCCAGGATCACCTAATGGTATTTTTAGAAAAGAAACAGATATCATGGATGTTTGGTTTGATTCAGGTACATCACATTCTGTTTTACAGTCTCGTGGCCTACCATATCCTGCTGATTTATATCTTGAAGGTTCTGACCAATATCGTGGTTGGTTTAATTCATCACTCATCACAGGTGTATCAGCATTTAATCAATCTCCTTACAAACAAGTCGTTTCACATGGATTTGTGTTAGATGGACAAGGAAGAAAGATGAGTAAATCATTAGGTAATGTGGTTGATCCACTATCTGTGATGAAACAACAAGGTGCAGATATTTTACGTCTGTGGGTTGCTACTGTTGATTATCAATCGGATGTTCGTATCTCCAATGATATGATGACTCAAATTTCTGAAGGCTATCGTAAGATCAGAAATACATTACGTTTTATGTTAGGTAACCTTGATGGATTTAATCCAAATGAACATTATGTATCTTATGAAGAGCGTGGTAAGCTTAACCAACTCATAACCAATAAGTATTATGTGGTAGCTAATGACGTCTTAGATGCGTATGAAAACTATGCATTTGATCGCGTTTACCGCAATATCGTACCATTTATGACAAATGAACTTTCTGCGTTCTATTTAGACTATACTAAAGATATTTTATACATTGAAAAAGAAAACAGTCTCGTGAGACGTTCTGTTCAATCAACCATCTTTGATATCGCATTAGGTTTATTAAAACTCTTAACACCGATCATTCCTCATACAGCATCTGAAGCATATCAGCTCTTACCATTTGATCATCAAGAAGATGTCTATTTAGAAAATATGCCAAACGTATATGAAAAGATTGATCATGATTTACTCAAAGCATTTGATGTCTTTGAAGAAGTTAGAGTCGTCGTTTTGAAGAAGTTAGAAGAAGCAAGAGAACAAAAAGTAATTGGTAAATCATTACAAGCTGAAGTTGATTTAGTGGTAACACCTAAACAGATGGAAGCTATTCATTTCTTAGATATGAAGATTCATCAAGTGCTTATTGTATCAAAAGTTAATATCTTAATCGGCGAAACCTTAAGTGTCAAAGTATCACCTGCAGAAGGTGTTGTATGTGATAGATGCTGGAATATCGTCGATCACGTTCATGAAAATGGATGTTGTGATCGCTGTTCTGAAGTTATAGGAGGCAAGTGATGAACATTTTAGTTGTCAATGATGATGGCTATCAAGCTGAGGGTTTGGCCATTTTAGTTAGAGCCCTAGCTCCGTTTGGAAATGTTTATGTTTCAGCACCGAAAGATCATCAAAGTGCGAAAAGTCATGCGATTACCATTCGCAGCCGTATTGAAACCTTTATGACAGAACCCTTGTTGGGTTCTTTAGGTATGCTTGTTGTTGATGGTACGCCTGCAGATGCAACTCGTTTAGGTTTAAAAGTGTTTAATGTTGATTTTGATTTAGTAGTATCAGGCATTAATTATGGCCAAAACATTGCGAAAGATATTTTATATTCAGGTACCGTAGCTGCAGCGATGGAAGCAAAAATTTTAGGTGTTGATGCGGTTGCCATTTCTGCTCATAATACGAAGCTTCCTTATCTGTATGATGAAACTATCAAGCTCATGGATGAAATCATAGAAGCAAAGCTTTATGAAGGTCCAGGTATTTTAAATATTAATTTTCCTAAAGATACGTTTCCAAGACCTAAAGGCGTTAAAATCACACGTATGGGATCTCGTCTTCAACATGCTGAATTTGTGAAGAGTGAACGTCCTGATGTGTACCACATCAAGAGTTCGATTATCCAGTATCAAGAACATGCTGAAACAGATGTTGTAGCCTTCGATGAAGGATACATCTCGATTACGCCTTTAGCGATTAATCGTACGGATGAAACATGGTTGGCTGAAATCTTAAACGAATCATAGGAATTGTGATAAACTATAAGCAAGGTGGGGTGAACTCATGGCATTGTTTAATATGCATTTTTTCAAAGAAAAATCACGCAAGATTGATTTAGAACAACTCATTGCGTTTTTTGAATCGATTGAAGGTATTCGTGTTGAGATGGATGAAAAATCTGTTCGTTTTTACTATGCACATCCAAGACTTCAACATGAATCTCTTTTCATCATTACACCAAAGTCGCAAGTACCAGATATCTACCGTTTATCACCAAAATTCTTGGACTTGAACTTTCATTTAGAAATGCCCATTTTAACACCAGATTATATCGCAAAGCATTTATTTGAATTGGTGAAAAAGATCTGTGATCGTTTTGATTTTCATGTCTATAATGAAATGTTTGAAGATGTCTTGCCCTTTAAGATGGATGTTGTCTTAAAAGTTTTTGATATGGTGAAAAATGCTTATATCTCAAAAAATCCTTTATTGTTATCAGATTATCATCTGTTACCCAAAGAAAAATTATCAAGTATCTTACGTTATTTAGATGATCTACATGAACTTCAAAAATATTATCAAGAACTTGAGACGTATGTACCTAAATATCATTTTTTAGTTACTGAAAAAAAGGATTTAGTTGTTGGTATTGAATGGAAAGAACATACCCTAACGGTATTTCCACCCCATTTAGATTATTGTTTTTACCGTGTCTCCAATGAGATAAAAGTGATTAGTTATGAAGAACTGTATCCTATCATTGAGAAGTATTTAATCGATGTTCCTGGTTTTATTAAGGGAACAAAGGTTATTCCAAAGAAAGCATCAGGTAAGGTATTCCGCTTGATGAAGAAAACGAAATTCATGAAAATAAGTCATACCTTCCAAAAGGAAACTGTGAAGAAGCTATTAGACTAAAAGGAGCATCTCGTGTTTAAGAAAATATTGATTCAGTTAAGTGGTTTTTTCATTATCGCATTCGGCATTGTTGGTATTGTCTTCTCTCGTTTAGGAGCATCACCGATTGATGCCTTTAACTATTTTATGTACACCATTACACCGTTATCACTGGGAACACTCACTGTTTTATCAGGGGTTATGGTTGCACTCATCTGCTTTGTCATAGAGAGAAAGTGGTCCATTTTATTTTCCATCTTGTTTTTAATAACTGTTGGTGTTTTTGTTGACTCATGGAAGTATGTTTTTGATCAATTACCAGTTGCATGGTTTGAAAACTATGCCATTCGTATTCCCTTAGCAGCATTTAGTTTGTTATTGATTACGATCGGAGTTGCTTTAACGATTTCAACGGGTCTCATCATGGCACCTTATGAGCAATTGATGCTCATTATCGACCGCAAGGTTCATAACTTAGGCTTATCAAAGATGATGATTGAAGGCACATTTTTAATATTTGCCATCATCTTAGGTATTTATACAAAATTACTTTGGGAACAGGTTTTTGTCATGACAGTTGTCATCGCATTAGTCAATGGCCCATTAAGTCACTTTTTTGCTAAAAAATTTATAAAAAGAAAGGAAAGATTATCATGAATATCAACAAAATGATCGATCATACAAAATTAGGTGCTAACGTATCGAAAGCTTCCATTGATCAACTGATTACTGAAGCTAAAACGTATGATTTCAAAAGCGTATGTGTTAATCCTCATTGGGTAAACTATGCGAAACAACACTTAAATCAAACAGACGTTTTGGTTTGTACCGTCATTGGTTTTCCACATGGCACACATCAACCGGAGGTCAAAGCTTATGAAGCTAAAAAAGCAGTGAGCGATGGTGCAGATGAACTTGACATGGTGATCAATGTGTATGCACTTAAATCAGGTGATGACAAGACGATCCTTGATGAAATCAAAGGTGTCGTAGAGGCTGGAGAAGGTAGAACTGTCAAGGTCATTCTTGAAACGTGCTATTTAACACCTGAAGAAATCGTTAGAGGATGCAAACTTGCTGAAGAAGCTGGTGCACACTTTGTTAAAACATCAACAGGTTTTGGTACATATGGTGCACGTGTTGAAGATGTTAAATTAATGAAAGAAACAGTCAAAGACCACCTTGAAGTTAAAGCTAGTGGTGGTGTTCGTACGTATGAAGATGCTTTAAAAATGATTGAAGTTGGTGCGACGCGTATTGGTACATCCAATGGTGTCGATATCGTTAATAAAAAAGGAGTGAATAACAATGATTCCAACACCTCATATTGATTGTCAAGATAAAGATTTAGTAGCAAAAACAGTTTTAATGCCTGGAGATCCACTGCGCGCTAAGTATATTGCAGATACATTTTTAACAAAGGTTGTTCAATTTAACACCGTGAGAAACATGTTTGGATACACCGGTTACTTCGGTAAAAAGAAAGTAACCGTCATGGGTTCAGGTATGGGTATGCCATCGATTGGTATTTATTCATATGAACTTTTCGCATTTTATGATGTAGAAAAGATCATCCGTATCGGTTCATGTGGTGCGTATTCCAAGGATTTGAATTTATACGATGTTGTTTTAGTTAAGGATGCTTACAGTGAATCATCGTATGCAAAAACCATGGGTGTTTCATCACGCAAGATTTTACAAGGATCAACTGTGATCAACAACCGTATTTTAAAAACAAGTGAAAAATTAGGTATTCCTGTCCATGTTTCACGCATTCATTCATCAGACGTTTTCTATCGTTTGACATCAGATGAATATAAAGACATTCACGCCAAGTATGGTGCTGATGCAGTTGAAATGGAATCATTTGCACTTTTCGCTAATGCTAAAGCATTAAAGAAAAAGGCAGCTTGCTTGTTGACCGTATCTGACTCGCTTGTCACACACGAAGCAACCACAGCACAAGAACGACAAGAAGCATTCACAAAGATGATGGAACTTGCCTTAAATAGTATCTAATGATTGTTCTTCATAACGATTTTAAAACGATACAGTTTGCACTCTTTTTTGTCGATGTTGACGATAAAAAGTATGCTGTTCATCGTTTTATGTTACCCAAATTGATGAGTGCAACAACGAAAAGCTATCCCACACGCCAGAAACTCAACCAAAAAATGGAAGAGCTCTATGGTGCATACATCAAAGTAAGAACTGAGCGCATGGCTAACCTATCAGTCATGTCGCTCGTTTTGACGTGTGTCGACCCTAACATTGTCAAGGATGCTTCGCTTCTTGATCAGGCTTTAGCTTTATTTCACGAAGTCATTGAAGAAGAACGTATCTTTAATGAAGATGTTTTTAATGATGAAAAACGGATGTTGATCGAACAGTGGGAAACGCTGAAAGATAAAAAAAGAGCGTATGCGAGAGAACAGTTTTTACATCACTTTTTTGGTGATGATCTTTATGCTTATCCCATCTCTGGTACCTTAAGAGATATTAAAAAACTTAAATTAGAAGATGTTGAATCTTATTATAAAGATATGATTACAAATCAAGTCAAGTATATCGTGATCAACGGTAGAACTGATCAACTTGATATAGGTCATATCGAACGTATGTTAGGTAAAACTAAAGCTTTAAATATACCGTTTGTTACAACCTTTAGAGAACCTAGAGAAGTTACATATGTCACCGATAACACGAAAATGCAACAAGCCATTGTTAGAATGGGTTATATCTTAAAGATCTACCGTCATGATAAGTTGTATGATGCTGCTGTATTATTAGATACGATTTTAGGTGGCTATCCAGAATCGAGACTCTTTAAGATCATTCGTGAACAAGAAGGTCTATGTTACGATATCGCATCCGGTTATGATTACTATAAAGGTGTGATGATGATCTCATCAGGTATTGATGTTTCTAAATTAGATCACGCGCTCAAGCAAATTGAAGCACTTGTTGAACAACTCAAAAATGAAGGCATCACTGAACTTGAACTTTCACATGCTAAAGCGTATTATATTCATCAATTAAAGACATCGCTAGATAGTCAATCGACACTCACAAAAAGAGCCTTTGTCAGAGACATGCTACATTATCATGAATCTGTTGAGGAGAAGATTAACCTCATTCAACAGGTGACATTAGATGACGTTAATCAAGCAGCTAAGATGCTCGTCTATGACACATGCTACGTCTTAAAAGGTGAAGATCATGATTAAAAAATACTATCAAGATTTTAACGAACACGTCTATATCATTAAATTAAAAAATGGTATGCAAGTTCATGTTTTGCCAAAGGATGATCCTTATTATTCGACATATGTTGAACTGTCTGTTCCTTATGGTGCACTTGATTTATCCTATAAACTTAACAATCAATCATTTGAAACCCCATATGGCACAGCTCATTTCCTAGAACATAAGATGTTTGCCATGCCTGATGGTGATGCATTTATGAAGTTTTCAAGTATGGGCTTAGATTCTAATGCGATGACGTCATATAATCAAACATCCTATCTTTTTATGGCTACTGAACATGTGATGGAAGGTTTAGATTATTTACTTGAAATGGTGGATACACCTTTTATTCATGACGAAAACGTCGAAAGCGAAAAGCCGATTATTGCAGAAGAATTAAAAATGTATTTGGATGATCCCAATACGATGATGCATAATCAACTGATGGAACAACTCTACCATCATCATCCCATACGTTATGATATTGGTGGCACACTGGACTCTATCAAGGACATTACATCTAAAACGTTAAATGACATTTATCACGCGTATTATGTGAGATCAAATCGTTTGATTGTCATCGCAGGTAAGGTTGATCTTAAAGCCGTTCAGGCCTATTTTAAAGCGTATGAACAAAGATACCCCAACCGTGATGAAAAAGCTGTCACACGCTATCCTGTGGAACCCAAGCGAGTTCGTGTTAAATCATGCGTTGAGAAGAAAGATATCGGAATCTCTAAAATGATGATTGGGTTTAAATTGCAACCTAAACGTTTATCACCACGCGAACAAATCAAGCGTGAAATGGTGATGTCGATCATGATCAACCTTCTGTTGGGTTCATCATCATCGATGTATGAAAGATTATTAGCTGAAGGCTTGATCAATCAAAACTTCTCTGTTGGAACTTATTTTGAAAAGAAAGCTGAATGTGTAATCTTATATGCTGAGTCAAACAAAATGACAACATTTAAACGCATCATGACGGATTTCTTACTTGTTTCAGGAGAAACTGAACTTAAAGAAGATGCATTTAATCGCTACCTCAAAGTTTATATGGGTCAACTCATCTATGCACTGAACAATGTTGAGCATAAAGCTTATCTCTATGGGAAATATTTCCATATGAAATCCAGTTTATTTGATGTGGTAGATATGCTTAAGGAAGTAACTCTTGATGATGTCAAACAATCATTTAAAGAACTCAAAAAGACGAATATGTCATTACTATTACATAAAAAAGCCTAATCGAGGCTTTTTTTATCAAATGATAGCCACATAATACGAAGATCAGACATCATGTAAATCCTTTGATTAGGTTTCAAAACATATCATATTAATTAATAACTTCAGTTAACGAATGTTCATTTGTTTAAGCAAACATCATGCCTTATACTTGATGTAAAACAAGGAGGCATTATGTTAAATCAAGTCATTTTAATCGGTAGGCTCGCTCAAGATCCTGAAGTGAGAACACTCGAAGATGGAAGAAAAGTTAGTTATATCAATGTTGCTGTTCAACGACCCTTTAAAAATATGGATGGGACGTATGATACAGACTTTTTCAGAGTTACGGTATGGGAGGGATTAGCTACTGCGATTGAGACGTATGCGACCAAAGGTGTCATGGTTGCCATTAAGGCAAGACTCCAAACGTGGAAGTATGAAACGTCAGATGAGAAGAAACTGACGATGATCGATATCATTGCAGAACGCATTACCTATTTATCGAGCAATCATAACAAGGATCAACGTATGGATGAAGAAAGTTCTGAAAAATGAACTTTTTTTATTGACAACCTATACTATGCATTGTATAATATTATCGAAATGAAAGTATTGCGAGGTGTTTTATGAGACAGCAAGTAAAAAAAGGAGTACTTGAGATTTTTGTACTTGCGATGTTAACCAAGGGGGATTCATACGGTTATAAAATCGTTAGTGATTTATCCGAGTATATCGAGATTACAGAATCAACACTCTATCCGATCTTACGCAGACTTGAAAAAGCAAATGAGCTTAAAACGTATAATGTCTTATTCCAAGGGCGTAATCGTAAGTATTACCAAATCACGAGTGTTGGTAAAAAGCATATCGATGAGTTTTTAGAAGAGTGGGAAGATATTAGGATCATCTACAAGATCCTTATGAAGTGAGGAAAGCACATGAAAGCATGGTTAAGGGAATTAGAACGCGCACTTCAGCGTAAGTTTTATGAAGAAGAAGTTAAGGATATTATGGGTTACTATGAAGAAATTATCAATGATAGACTTTCAAATGGTGAATCAATTGATCATATCTTAGAGAACTATGATATTCAAAAAATTGTTAAAGATATGACGCCTGAGGTTTTGATGAAAAGAGAAAACAAATCATATCTTCAAGTGTCAAGATCAACCAAACAGTTACTGATTGTTTTGTTGGGATCACCAATACTTATTCCTCTGGGTATCGTTTATGTCTCAATCTTGATTTTTGTTTTTTCAATGATTATTACAGCTGGAGCTTTATTGTTTTCTGGCGTGGTAGGTTTTGTATCGTATGTGATTGAAGTATTCTCTTCAGGGTTAACGATTCCTAGCATGATTGGTGTCTTTGGTTTTGGTTTAATGGTATTCAGCATGCTCATTTTAATGGGAATATGGTTATATCAACTCATGGTTTATGTCTGGAAAAAAATGATTGTTTGGTTTTCAAAATTGGTATTTAAACGAGGTGAAAAATAATGAAAGTCATATCGCGTATTTTAGGTGTCATGATTTTAATTGGACTGATTATGTCAGTTGTAGCATTTTTTATGGGACTTGATCCCCTAGATTTAAAAGGATTCTTTACAGATGAAGAAGCTTATGGTGAGATGATTACACTAACTCATGATGATGAAATCTCAGAACTTATTTTAGATTTAAGTACAAGACATATCGTGATTCATTATGTCGAAGAAAATGAGCTCACCATGACGTATTATGAACATGAAGAAAAAGATACATGGACCATTGATGAATCAGTTCCAGGTACGTATAAAGTGACACATCGTGAAAAGGTTAGATGGTTAAATTTCATCAGTTTCAAGTTTACACCAAAAGAAATTGTTACAGTTCATGTATATATTCCTGAAACATGGGTTGTTGGTTATGATTTAAGTACAAATACAGGTTCTATCCGGATGATGTTTGATGAAACATATGACGTATTAAATCTTGATCTTCATACGAACACAGGTGATATCTATGTTGATGGTGTATCGGGAGGTATAGGAGAATTTGTAACAGATACAGGTGACATTACATTGAAAAATGTTGTGTTATCATCAACCCTATTCGTAGATTCTGATACAGGTGATCTTAGATTAGAAGATGTTGATACAACTGATTTGGATCTTTCTACAGATACAGGTGATGTTATCATGACGGGTATCAATGGAAATGTATGTGATATTGATGTTGATACGGGTAGTATCAGCATAACAAATAGCATGTTCACTTCCAGTATGAAACTGCACACTGATACAGGTAATGTTAATCTTACTGAAGTCGTGGGAACCGCATATGATTTAAGTTCATCAACCGGTGATGTCATCTTTACACTGGCAGATAGCAGTAACTTATATTATGATTTGAAGACTGACACGGGTAATATTAAAGTTGATGGTGCTAGTCAAGGAACAAGACATAGTACAACGCAAGGAACGATTTTACTAAAAGTTAATGTTGATACGGGTAATATACGTATTAATTCATAACGCTTGTGTCTCCTTTATTTTTCAAATAAAACGTCTGACTTCATTGGAGTCAGACTTTTTTTGTGCTACAATGAAATAAGGAGATGATGATATGAAAATCAATTTTAAAGAAGAAGTCTTAAAACGAAAAGATGACTTAATTTCTGATTTACAAAAACTGATTCAAATTAATTCTGAATTAACAACTTTTGATCCTGAAAGAAAAGGTGCACCTTTTGGTG
>Ga0265295_1007274_pt1 | contig 12863 bp, 7 predicted proteins | sample Munlansysbiofilm_FD_192503 | JGI IMG/M metagenome (GOLD analysis project Ga0265295, IMG submission 192503) | Leachate microbial communities from a municipal landfill in Southern Ontario, Canada - Methane capture system biofilm | ecosystem: Engineered > Solid waste > Landfill > Unclassified ... | reverse complement strand
CCGGTGATCGCCATTGATTATTGTCCGCCGCAGGCGCATGCGCTGGCGCGGGATACACGGGCGCGGATCCGCCGCCACGGGCTGGTCGCCTGCATCGAGGAGGCCTATTTGCAGGCATCCGATCCTGATCAGCCGTGCTGAACAGTCGTTCCGGGTGGCCAGCCGCGCTGGGCGGCTGGGTTCGGCCAGGCGGAATGTGCCGCTGCCCGGACCCTGTCTGCAGGGCCGGGCAGGCTGGCTTCAGGTCGTCTCGCCGGCTTCCTGCTGGGCGTCCACCACGGCCAGGGCCGTCATGTTGACGATGCGGCGCACCGTGGAACTGGTGGTCAGGATGTGGACCGGGCGTGCAGCGCCCAGCAGCACCGGGCCCATGGCCACGCCGTGGCTGCCGGTCATCTTCAGCATGTTGTAGGTGATGTTGCCGGCATCCAGGTTGGGCATGATCAGCAGATTGGCCGGCCCTTTCAGTGTCGTGTCGGGGTAGGCCTTGACGCGGATGGCTTCCGACAGGGCCGAGTCCGCGTGCATTTCGCCATCGATGTCCAATTCGGGCGCGCGCTGCACGATCAGGCGCCGGGCTTCGGCCATCTTGCGCGAGGATGCCGTGGGGCGGCTGCCGAAATTGGAATGCGAAAGCAGGGCGATCTTGGGCACGATGCCGAAACGGCGAACTTCCTCGGCGGCCAGGATCGTCATGTCGGCGATCTGTTCGGCGGTCGGGTCTTCGTTGACGTGCGTGTCGCAGATGAACAGGGTCTGGGTCGGCAGCATCAGCACGTTCATGGCGGCGTAGGTGCGGGCCGTGGGCTTGAGGCCGATGATTTCCTCGATGTAGCGCAACTGGTTGTCGAATCGGCTGGCCACCCCGCAGATCATTGCGTCGGCATCGCCGCGTTGCAGCAGCATCACCCCGATCAGAGAATTGTGCTTGCGCACCATGGCCTTGGCGATGTCGGGCGTGACGCCGTGGCGGCCGCGCTGCTTGTAGTAGGCGCTCCAGGTTTCATTGAAGCGCGCATCGTCTTCGGGGTCGACGATCTCGACGTTTGTCCCCGGTTGCAGGCGCAGGCCGAATTTCTGGATGCGCATATTGATGACCGACGGCCGGCCGACCAGGATCGGGAAGGCGATATTTTCGTCCAGCGCCGTCTGCGCGGCACGCAGCACGCGTTCGTCTTCGCCGTCGGCGTAGATCACGCGCTTGGGCGCGGACTTGGCCTGGTGGAACAGCGGGCGCATCAATTGGCCGGAGTGGTAGACGATGCTGAGCAGGGACTGACGGTAGGCGTCCATGTCCTCGATCGGGCGGCGAGCCACGCCGGAATCCGCTGCGGCCTGGGCGATGGCCGGGGCGATCTTGATGATCAGTCGTGGATCGAAAGGCTTGGGAATGATGTATTCCGGCCCGAAGGACAGGTCCTGGTCGGCGTAGGCGCCCGCGACCTCGGCGTCGCTTTCGGCCTGGGCCAGTTCGGCGATGGCCTTGACGCAGGCCAGCTTCATCTCTTCATTGATGACCGTGGCGCCGCAGTCCATCGCGCCCCGGAAAATGAAGGGGAAGCACAGCACATTGTTGACCTGGTTCGGATAGTCCGAACGGCCGGTGGCCACGATGCAGTCGGGTCGGGCGGCCTTGGCGTCTTCGGGGCGGATTTCGGGGTCGGGGTTGGCCAGGGCCAGGATCAGCGGGCGGTCGGCCATGGTGCGCACCATGGCCTGGGTCAGCACGCCAGGGGCCGAGCAGCCCAGGAACACGTCGGCGCCCTGGCAGACATCGGCCAGGGTGCGGGCGTCGGTCTTCTGGGCGTAGCGGGCCTTGTTGGGTTCCATCTGTTCATCGCGGCCTTCCCAGATCACGCCGCGCGAATCGACCACGTAGATGTTCTGCCGCGAGACGCCGAGTTTGACCATCAGGTCCAGGCAGGCGATGGCGGCGGCGCCTGCGCCCGAGCACACCAGCTTGACCTGGCCGATGTCCTTGCCGACGACCTTCAGGCCGTTCAGGACGGCGGCCGAGGAGATGATGGCGGTACCATGCTGGTCGTCGTGGAAGACAGGGATTTTCATGCGTTCGCGCAGCTTCTTTTCGATGTAGAAGCATTCCGGCGCCTTGATGTCTTCCAGGTTGATTCCGCCCAGCGTCGGCTCCAGCGCGGCAATGATGTCGACCAGTTTGTCCGGGTCGTGTTCGTTGAGCTCGATGTCAAAGACGTCGATGCCGGCGAATTTCTTGAACAGGCAGCCCTTGCCTTCCATGACGGGTTTGGCGGCCAGGGGGCCGATGTTGCCCAGCCCGAGCACGGCCGTGCCGTTGGTGACCACCCCCACCAGATTGGCGCGCGAGGTGTATTTGGCCGCAGCGGATTCGCCTTCGGCGTGGATGGACATGCTGGCGGTTGCCACCCCCGGGGAATACGCCAGGGTCAGATCGTCCTGATTGGCCAGGGGCTTGGTCGGAACCACGGAAATCTTCCCGGGGGTGGGAAACGCGTGGTAATCGAGCGCCATTTTAGCGCGGTCGTCTTTCAGGTCCATGGCTGCCTGTGCTCCTGCGGGTTTTGTATCGTTCGGGTTTGCGGCTGAAGTGTTTGTTAATCCCAACGCCAGTCAGGCGAAAAGTGGCCTGAAATGGGCGTTTTGGGCCGATCAGTTTAAACCCATGCCGTTGGGCAGGTATACTTTGTCCTTAATACGGCATATGCAAGGCGTCGTACCGCTGCCTTCTGCCCCCTGCTATCCGCCCATCGGTCTGGCCGAGTCGCGGAAGGTTTCTCAATCTGCATCGTTCGGGTGAAGCACCCGTCAGGTGAAGCGCACAATGTCCACGGAATCAGAACTCCAGTCCAACTCCTATTTGTTCGGGGCCAATGCGCCCTATGTAGAAGATCTCTACGAAGCCTATCTAGACAACCCGGGTTCCATTCCGGACCAGTGGCGCGCCTACTTCGACCAGTTGCAGCACCAGCCCGCGGCAGACGGTCGTGAAGCCACCCGCGACCAGGCCCACGCGCCGATCATCGCATCCTTTGCCCAGCGCGCCCGCGAGAACGCCTTCCAGGTTCGTCCCGCACAAGCCTCCGACCAGTCCCTGGCCATCGCCAGCAAGCAGGTCTACGTCCAGTCCATCATCGCCGCCTACCGTTCGCTGGGTTCCCGCATCGCTCAGCTCGATCCCCTGAAGCGCCGCGATCGTCCGGAAATCCCGGAACTGGATCCGGCCTTCTATGGTTTGACCGAGGCGGATCTCGATCAGATCTATTCGGCCACGAACACGTATTTCACCAAGGCCGATACGATGACCATGCGGGACATCCTCAAGGCCCTGCGCGATACGTACTGCCATCACATCGGCGCCGAATTCATGCACATTTCGGATCCGGCGGTCAAACGCTGGATCCAGGAACGCCTGGAATCCACGCTGGGCATTCCCGATTTCACCGTGGACGAAAAGCGCAACATTCTGCGCCAGGTGACCGAGGCCGAGGGGCTGGAGCGATTCCTGCACACCAAATACGTAGGCCAGAAGCGCTTTTCCCTGGAAGGCGGTGAAAGCTTCATCGCCGCCATGGACGAGGTCGTGAACCATGCCGGTGAAAACGGCGTCCAGGAAATCGTCGTCGGCATGGCCCACCGCGGCCGCCTGAACATGCTGGTCAATATCATGGGCAAAATGCCCGGCGATCTGTTTGCCGAATTCGAGGGCAAGCACGCCCAGGGGCTCAGCGACGGCGACGTCAAATACCACAACGGCTTTTCCAGCGATCTGGCCACGCGCGGCGGGCCGGTCCACCTGTCGCTGGCGTTCAACCCCTCGCACCTGGAAATCGTCAACCCCGTGGTCGAAGGCAGCGTGCGCGCCCGCCAGGATCGCCGCGACGACGAAGCCGGCGATCAGGTCCTGCCGGTGCTGGTGCATGGCGACGCGGCCTTTGCCGGCCAGGGCGTGGTGATGGAAACCCTGAACCTGGCCCAGACGCGCGGCTACGGCACGGGCGGCACCCTGCACATCGTCATCAACAACCAGATCGGCTTCACGACGTCCGATCCGCGCGACACACGTTCCACGCTGTATTGCACGGACGTGGTCAAGATGATCGAGGCCCCGGTCTTTCACGTCAACGGCGACGACCCCGAGGCCGTGGTCTTCGTCACCCGCCTGGCCCTGGATTACCGCCAGCAGTTCAAGCACGACGTGGTCGTGGACATCGTCTGCTTCCGCAAGCTGGGCCACAACGAACAGGACACGCCGTCCCTGACCCAGCCGCTGATGTACAAGAGCATCGGCACGCACCCTGGTACGCGCAAGCTCTATGGCGATCGCCTGGTGGCCCAGGGGGTGCTGGCCCAGGACGAACCCGACCAGATGGTCAAGGACTACCGTCAGCTGATGGAAGACGGCCAACGCACGGTCGAGCCCGTCCTGACCGACTACAAGAACAAGTACGCCACCGACTGGTCGCCGTTCCTGGGTGCCAAGTGGACCGATCATGCGGATACCGGGGTGCCTCTGGCAGAACTGACCCGGATCGGCGAACGGCTGACCCAGATCCCCGATGGCTTTACCGTGCACCCGCTGGTCAAGAAACTGCTGGGTGACCGCCTGGCCATGGCGCGCGGCGAGCATCCCGTGGATTGGGGCATGGGCGAACACCTGGCCTTTGCGACCCTGGTGGCCAATGGCTATGCGATCCGCATCACCGGCCAGGATTCCGGGCGCGGCACCTTTACCCACCGCCATGCCGTGCTGCACGACCAGAAACGCGAGCGCTGGGACGATGGGACCTATGTGCCGCTGCAGAACGTGTCCGAGGGTCAGGCGCCGTTTACCGTGATCGACTCCGTGCTGTCCGAAGCCGCCGTGCTGGGTTTCGAATATGGCTATGCCACGGCCGAACCCAACGTGCTGACCATCTGGGAAGCGCAGTTCGGCGATTTCGCCAATGGCGCCCAGGTCGTGATCGACCAGTTCATTTCGTCGGGCGAGGCCAAGTGGGGCCGCCAATGCGGCCTGGTGCTGATGCTGCCGCATGGCTACGAAGGCCAGGGGCCGGAACACTCCTCGGGCCGCATCGAACGCTTCCTGCAGCTGTGCGCCGACAACAACATGCAGGTCGTGCAGCCGACCAATGGCGCGCAGATCTTTCACGTCCTGCGCCGCCAGATGATCCGGCCTTTCCGCAAGCCGCTGATCATCTTCACGCCCAAGTCGCTGCTGCGCAACAAGAACGCTACTTCGCCTCTGGAAGATCTGGCGACGGGTTCTTTCCTGCCGGTGATCGGCGAAACCCATGCAGACATCGCTCCCGAAGCCGTCAAGCGGGTGTTGATCTGCTCCGGCAAGGTCTACTACGACCTGGTGAATGCCCGGCAGGAACAGGACCGCAAGGACGTCGCCGTCCTGCGCATCGAACAGCTCTATCCGTTTGCGCACAAGTCCTTCCAGGCCGAACTGCAGAAATACACCAACGCCAAGGAACTGGTCTGGGTCCAGGACGAACCACAGAACCAGGGGCCCTGGTTCTACGTGCAGCATCATCTGTACGAAAATATGAGCGACGGTCAAAAGCTGGGCTACGCCGGCCGCCCGGCCTCGGCCTCGCCTGCCGTCGGCTACCTGGCCAAGCACCAGGAACAGCAGCGTGCCCTGATCGAGCAGGCTTTCGCACCCAAGCTGAAAAGCTTCTCTCTGATCAAATAATCCGACCTCCCTCAAATATAGACATAGACAATACGGAAAAAACATCATGGCCATTACCGAAGTCCTCGTTCCGCAGCTTTCAGAATCAGTGTCGGAAGCCACGCTGCTCAACTGGAAAAAGCAACCCGGCGAAGCCGTGCAGGCCGACGAAATCCTGATCGAGGTCGAAACCGACAAGGTGGTGCTGGAAGTCCCGGCCCCGGTCGCGGGCGTGCTTTCTGAAATCGTCAAGGGCGACGGCAGTACCGTCACTTCGGGCGAAGTCCTGGCCCGCATCGACACCGATGCCAAGGCGGCCGCCCCGGCTGCGGCCGCTGCCGCACCAGCGCCAGCGCCTGCACAGGCCGCCGTTGCTGCGCCTGCGCCGGTGGCCACCAAGTCTGCCGTGGCTTCGCCCGCCGCAGGCAAGATCCTGTCCGAAAAAGGCATCGACCCGGCCTCGGTCGAGGGCACGGGCCGTGCCGGCCGCGTCACCAAGGGCGATGCGCTGAATGCCGCGCCGGCGTCGGCTGCGCCTGCTGCCCCGGTCGCTCCGGTGCCGGTGGGCCTGGACGGCCGCCCCGAACAGCGCGTGCCCATGAGCCGCCTGCGTGCCCGCGTGGCGGAACGTCTGATCCAGTCCCAGACGGAAAATGCCATCCTGACGACCTTCAACGAGGTCAACATGCAGGCGGTGATCGATCTGCGCAAGAAATACAAGGAATCCTTCGAAAAGGAACATGGCGTCAAGCTTGGCTTCATGTCCTTCTTCGTCAAGGCGGCCGTGGCTGCGCTCAAGCGTTATCCGATCGTCAATGCTTCGGTGGATGGCAAGGACATCATCTACCATGGGTATTTCGACATTGGTATCGCCGTGGGCAGCCCGCGTGGCCTGGTCGTGCCCATCCTGCGCAATGCCGACCAGCTCAGCATCGCGGAAATCGAAAAGCAGATCGCTGATTTTGGCCAGCGCGCCCAGGCGGGTAAACTGGGCCTGGATGAACTGACTGGCGGCACTTTTTCGATCTCCAATGGTGGTGTGTTTGGCTCGATGCTCTCGACCCCGATCATCAACCCGCCCCAATCGGCCATCCTCGGCATCCATGCCACCAAGGATCGTCCGGTCGTGGAAAACGGCCAGATCGTGATCCGTCCGATCAACTACCTGGCGCTGTCCTACGACCACCGGATCATCGATGGCCGCGAAGCCGTCCTGGCCCTGGTGGCCATGAAGGAAGCCCTGGAAGATCCCCAACGCCTGCTGCTGGGCGTCTGATCCAGGGCGTACCGCCATTTCGGGCGCGCCTTCCACGGAGCGTCCAGTGGGCATGCGCCTGGTGCATGCCCACGTACCCATTCGAGAACTCATCATGGCAAAACAATTCGATGTGATCGTGATCGGCGCTGGCCCAGGGGGCTATATCGCCGCCATCCGCGCCGCCCAGCTGGGCCTGGCCGTGGCCTGCGTGGACGCCTGGAGCAATGCGGCGGGCAAGCCGGCCCCCGGCGGCACCTGCACCAACGTCGGCTGCATTCCGTCCAAGGCGCTGCTGCAGTCGTCCGAGCACTACGAGCAGATCAACCACCACTTCGCCGACCATGGCATCACGGCCAAGGGCGTCAGCCTGGATCTGGCCAAGCTGATCGGCCGCAAGGATACGGTGGTCAAGCAGAACAACGAAGGCATTCTGTACCTGTTCAAGAAAAACAAAGTGTCCTTCTTCCATGGCACCGGGTCGCTGGCCGCCAAGACGGACTTTGGCTGGTCGGTCAAGGTCTCCGGCAAGACGGAAGAGGACCTGGAAGGCCGGCACGTGATCGTCGCCACGGGTTCCAGCCCGCGCGCGCTGCCGGGCGTGCCCTTTGACGAAACGCAGATCCTGTCGAACGATGGGGCGCTGCGGATTCCTGCCGTGCCCAAGAAACTGGGCATCATTGGCGCGGGCGTCATCGGCCTGGAAATGGGCAGCGTCTGGCGGCGCCTGGGCGCCGAGGTCACCATCCTGGAAGCCATGCCCGATTTTCTGGGGGCGGTGGATCGCGATGTGGCCAAGGAAGCCCAGAAAGCCCTCGTCAAGCAGGGGCTGGACATCCAGACCGGGGTGCGCATCGGCGAGGTCAAAACGTCGGCCAAGGGCGTCAATGTGCAATACACGGACGCGGCTGGCGCCGAGCAGAAACTGTCGGTCAACCACTTGATCGTCTCCATCGGCCGTGTGCCCAACACGCAGGGACTGGGTGCCGATGTGGTGGGCCTGAAACTGGATGAGCGCGGATTCGTGGTGGTCGACGAGGACTGCCGCAGCAATCTGAGCAACGTCTGGGCCGTGGGCGATGTGGTGCGTGGGCCGATGCTGGCGCACAAGGCCGAGGAAGAAGGCGTGGCGGTGGCCGAACGGATCGCTGGCCAGCATGGGCATGTCAATTTCGATACCATCCCCTGGGTCATCTATACCTCGCCCGAAGTCGCCTGGGTCGGCAAGACCGAGCAGGCCCTGAAGGCCGAGGGGCGCGACTACAAGGTAGGCAGTTTCCCCTTCATGGCCAATGGCCGTGCTCGCGCATTGGGCGACACCACGGGGTTCGTCAAGATCCTGGCCGATGCCAAGACCGACGAGGTCCTGGGGGTCCACATCGTCGGGCCGATGGCCTCCGAACTGATCGCCGAGGCCGTGACCATCATGGAATTCCGCGGCGCAGCCGAGGACATCGCGCGCATCTGCCATGCGCATCCGACCCTGTCCGAAGCCGTCAAGGAAGCCGCTCTGGCCGTCGACAAGCGCACGCTGAACCTGTAAGCCACTGGCGATGGATGTCAGCGCGTATTATGCGCAAGCCCTGCGCGAACGGGGCTTCGTCGCCGACGAGGCCCAGCGCGCAGCGGTCGAGCGCCTGCAGCGATACTATGACGACTGGATCGCATTCAAGCACCAGCGCTCGAACAGCCTGAAAAAACTGTTTCGACGTCCGGACGTGCCGCGTGGCGTCTACCTGTGGGGCGGTGTCGGGCGCGGCAAGAGCTTTCTGATGGACGCGTTCTACCTGACCGTGCCCGTCAAGCGCAAGGTGCGCCTGCATTTTCATGAATTCATGCGCGGGGTTCACCGGGAAATCCGTGCCGTCAGCGGCGAGGTCGATCCGCTGGACCACGTGGCGCGCAAGATCGCTGCGCGCTACCGCCTGATCTGTTTCGACGAATTTCACGTCTCGGACGTGGCCGATGCCATGATCCTGTACCGGCTGCTGCTGCGCCTGTTCGAACGGGGCACGTCTTTTGTCATGACTTCGAACTACGAGCCGTCCACGCTGTACCCGGACGGCCTGCATCGCGACCGCATTCTGCCGGCCATCGCCCTGATCCAGGAAAAGATGGACGTGATGAATGTCGATGCCGGGGTGGACTATCGGCGGCGCACTCTGGCGCAGTTGCGCACTTACATCACGCCCATCGCAGCCACGACCCACGATGAGCTGCGTTCGGCGTTCGAGCGTCTGGCCGACACGGCCGAGCAGTCCCCTGTCCTGCACATCGAAAACCGCGAGATCCAGGCCGTGGCACTGGCCGGGAATGTGGTCTGGTTCAGCTTCCAGGCCCTGTGCGGCACGCCGCGTTCACAGAACGATTATCTGGAACTGGCCGACCGCTTCCAGACGGTGATCGTGTCCGACGTGCCGCGCATGAGTCCGCGCCAGGCGTCCGAGGCCCGTCGGTTTACCTGGCTGGTGGATGTGCTGTACGACCACAAGGTCAAGCTGATCCTGTCGGCCCAGTGTCCGGCCGATGAGCTTTATACTCAAGGCCCGATGTCCAATGAATTCCCTCGCACCGTGTCGCGCCTGATGGAAATGCAGTCGCGCGAATACCTGGCCGAAACACGCCGGGCTTCGGTCGTCCTGTAGGGACGGATACGTCTCAACCGCCTGGAAAACCCCATGAGCACACCTGCCACCCGCGTCCTGACTGGCATCACCACGTCGGGGACTCCCCATTTGGGCAATTATGCTGGCGCCATCCGCCCGGCGATCCAGGCCAGCACCGAACCCGGTGTGGATGCCTTCTTCTTCCTGGCCGACTATCACGCGCTGATCAAGTGCGACGATCCCGCGCGCATTGCGCGCTCACGGCTGGAGATTGCCGCCACCTGGGTTGCCGCAGGGCTGGACACGGAACGCACTACCTTCTACCGGCAGTCGGATGTCCCGGAAATCCCGGAACTGTGCTGGATGTTGAGTTGCGTCACGGCCAAGGGCCTGATGAACCGGGCGCATGCCTACAAGGCGTCCGTGGATGTCAATACCGCCAAGGGCGTGGAACCGGACGATGGCGTCACCATGGGGCTGTTTTCCTACCCGGTGCTGATGGCGGCCGATATCCTGATGTTCAATGCCCATCGCGTGCCGGTGGGGCGCGATCAGATCCAGCACCTGGAAATGGCGCGTGACATCGCCCAGCGATTCAATCACCTGTATGGTCGGGGCGAGGACTTGTTCGTGCTGCCGGAAGTCCAGATCGACGAAGCCGTTGCGACCCTGCCGGGCCTGGATGGGCGCAAGATGTCCAAGAGCTACGACAACACCATTCCCCTGTTCGAGGGCGGGTCCAAGGCGCTGAAATCGGCCGTGGCGCGCATCGTCACCGATTCGCGCCTGCCGGGTGAACCCAAGGACGCCGAGGGTTCGCATCTGTTCACCTTGTACCAGGCCTTTGCCACGCACGAGCAGTCGGCGGATTTCCGCGCCGCCCTGGAAGGGGGCCTGGGCTGGGGCGAGGCCAAGCAGGCGCTGTGCGAGCAGATCGAAGCCCAGATCGGCCCGATGCGCGATCGCTATGCGGATCTGGTGGCCCACCCCGAGCGGATCGAGGACATCCTGCGGGATGGCGCGGCCAAGGCGCGGCGCATCGCGATCCCCATGATGGCGCGTCTGCGCGAGGCCGTGGGCTTGCGCATGGTATCGAAAACCGCTGCAGCGGGCAGTGCCGGAACGTCTGGCGCGGCACGTGCGGGCCGTGCCCGGATGGTGTCTTTCCGAGACGAGGATGGCCGCTTCCGCCAGCGCCTGTTTGCTGCCGATGGGACTGAACTGCTGCTGTCCGAACCCTTTGGCGACCCCAAGGTCCTGAATGCTCTGGGCCGATCCTTTGCCGCGCGGGATCTTTCGGATCTGGTGCCGGGATCCGATGGGCACGTCGAACTGGCAGCGGACGGGCTGTGCTGGGCGCGTGTCCCGGCGGACCGTCTGGATGCGGTCCGCGAGGCCCTGGCGCAGGTCTGATCGCCTGCGCGGCGGGTCGTTCAGCCGTCCAGCCGCACGGTCTTGGCCTCGACGCGGCCACGCAGCCATTCCAGGGCCAGCAGCAGCGCCGTCGAAAACAGGATCAGGATGGTCGCCACCGCAGCGATCACCGGGCTGATGTTCTCGCGGATGCCGGTGAACATCTGGCGTGGCAGGGTGACTTGTTCGGGCCCGGCCAGGAACAGGGTGATCACGATTTCGTCGAAGGCGGTGGCAAAGGCGAACAGCGCACCGGCGATGACGCCGGGGGCGATGATGGGCAGTGTGACGCGAAAGAAGGTCAGGAACGGGCCGGCGCCCAGGCTGTAGCTGGCGCGCAGCAGGTTGGGATCGAAACCTTGCAACGTGGCCGATACCGTGGTGACCACGAAGGGCGCGCCGATGGCGGCCAGGGCCAGGATCAGGCCGCCGTAGCTGTTGACCAGGCCGTAGGGCGCGAAAAACAGATAGATGCCCAGGCCGGTCACCACCAGGGGCACGATCATCGGCGAGATCAAAACCGCCATCAACAGGCTCTTGCCACGGAATTCGACACGGTGCAGCCCGGCTGCGGCCAGGGTGCCCAGCACCGTGGCCAGCAGGGTGGCGGCGGGCGCGACGATGAAACTGTTGGTCGTGGCCCGGGCCCAGTCGTCCGATTGGAACAGGGTCTCGTACCAGCGCAGGGAAAACGACTCGATGGGGTAGAGCAGCATCGAGCTCTGGTTGAATGACAGCGGCACGATCACCAGGATCGGCAGCAGCAGGAACACCAGCACCAGTGCGCACAGGATGCGCAGCGCGTAATGCCAGGTGCGCTCGGTCAGGGACAGGTAGGGCGGGAATTCGGTCTTGAACATGTCGGATCCTTTCAGTTCAGGGCCAGTTCCTTGCCGGAGATCCGGCGGTACAGGGCGTAGAGCAGCAGGGTGGCCGCCAGCAGGATCAGGCCCAGCGCGCTGGCCATGCCCCAGTTGATGGTCTGGTTGGTGAAGTAAGCGACGTAATAGCTGATCATCTGGTCGCCGGCGCCCCCCAGCAGGGCAGGGGTGATGTAGTAGCCGATGGCGATGATGAATACCAGCAACGAGCCGGCCGCGATGCCGGGATAGGTTTGCGGCACGTACACGCGCCAGAAGGCGGCAAAGGGGTGGCTGCCCAGGGAAATCGCGGCACGCTGGTAGCTGGGCGGCACGGACCGCATCACGCTGTACAGGGGCAGCACCATGAAAGGCAGCAGGATATGCACCATGGCGATGTACACGCCCAGGCGGTTGAACAGCAGGGGCAGGGGTTCGGCAATCAGGCCCAGGCCGCCCAGGGCGCTGTTGATCAGGCCTTCGCGCTGCAGCAGCACCACCCAGGCGGCGATGCGCACCAGCACCGAGGTCCAGAAGGGGATCAGGATGCAGATCAGCGCAAGGTTGGCCTGCCGCTTGTTCAGGCGTGTGATCCAGTACGCCAGGGGGTAGCCCAGCGCGAGCGTGATCAGGGTGACCACCAGGCTGATGACGAAGGTGCGGGAAAAGATTTCCTGGAAGGCCGAGGTATTGGGGGGCACGGCCACGATACTGCCGTTGGTATCGAGCTTCAGGTCCAGCGAGGCCAGCAGGTAGTACGGGGTCCAGGTCCGGTCATTGCTGGCGATGACGGCCCAATAGGCGGGGTCGGCCCAGCGCTTGTCCAGGCGGGTCAGCTGCGCGCGGGCCTCGGTGGCGTCCGCCGCTTCGATCGGCATGCGCCGCAGGGTCTTGAAGATCAGCGAGCGATAGCCGGGGATTTCGTAATTGAGCCGGCGGGCGAGTTCGCCGGATGCCGGGGTGTTCTTGGCGTTTGCCAGGTCATCGGCCAGCGCCTGGAAGGCGGCATCGGGTGGCGTGTCGCGGCCATCCCAGCCGGCCAGCGCCTGCAA
>Ga0265295_1007273_pt1 | contig 12863 bp, 12 predicted proteins | sample Munlansysbiofilm_FD_192503 | JGI IMG/M metagenome (GOLD analysis project Ga0265295, IMG submission 192503) | Leachate microbial communities from a municipal landfill in Southern Ontario, Canada - Methane capture system biofilm | ecosystem: Engineered > Solid waste > Landfill > Unclassified ... | reverse complement strand
TCTATCCAGCTGAGCTACGGGCGCATATTGAATCTATCCGTTTAAATGGGGTGAGTGAAGGGGCTCGAACCCTCGACATCCAGGACCACAACCTAGCGCTCTGCCAACTGAGCTACACCCACCACAATCAAACCCCTATCTTTTACCAGACCTCAGAGCAAATAGCAACCTAATTCTTCAAATTGGACAAATAATATTGCAATGGAACAAGAAAAACGCCATAACGATTCCATGGCATTAAAAGCATTTCTTTTTATCATTGTTTTTGGAGCCGTCCTGATCAAGATGGGATAACTATAATTGCTGAATTTGATATTGACCATTTATCAAAGTTTGACTATGATTTCACCCCATACCGGCACGGCTGAAACGAAATATATCCTTCAGACACAATTTTAGCTGTTTCTTATAAAAAAACAAGGACTCAAAAACCACCATGAACAACTTCTACATACTTATTGTAAGACTGATACTCGGGCTTGTGTTTGGAATCTTGATAGCAAGAATCTTCAGGCCGGACTGGAGCATGTTTGCAGGGGCACTGACAGGCCTTGGACTTGTAGCGGCAGCCTATCTCATGCAGATGGTCAGAACACGAAAATCAAAGAAATAAACAGGAGCCCTTACCTTGAATCAGATCATACTAGGCACTGCAGGCCACATTGACCATGGAAAAACCAGCCTGATCCGGGCGTTGACCGGGGTTGAAACAGACCGGCTCAAGGAGGAGAAGGAGCGGGGCATAACCATTGAGCTTGGATTTGCCTCCATTACCCTGCCCAATGGAGAGATAGTCGGCATTGTAGATGTTCCGGGCCATGAGCGCTTCATCAAAAATATGGTGGCAGGGGCAAGCGGCATCGATCTTGTAGCCATGGCAATTGCCGCAGACGAGGCAGTAATGCCCCAGACCCGGGAACACATGGAGATCTGCACCCTCATGGGCATCAAATATGGATTTATTGCCCTGACCAAGATCGACCTTGTGGACGAAGAACTCATGGAACTTGCCATCGAGGATGTCCGGGATTTCACCCGGGGAACCTTTCTGGAAGACGCCCCCATTGTGCCGGTTTCCTCCACCACTGGCCAGGGAATAGATCTCTTCAAATCCACCCTTGACCGCATCTGCCATGAAATCCCGGAACGGCCCTTTTCGCCCATATTCCGTCTGCCCGTTGACCGGGTCTTTTCCATGAAGGGCTTTGGCACGGTCATCACCGGCACCCTGGCATCGGGCAAAATCGATACAGGGGAAAACATCATGATCTTCCCCTCCAGAATCACCTCAAAGGTGAGGGGCATCCAGGTCCATGGCAAAAGCGTTGACACGGTTGCCGCGGGCACAAGAACAGCCGTCAACTTCCAGGGCCTTGACCGGGAGGCGATAAACCGGGGGGATGTACTTTCAACCCCCGACACCCTGCACCCGAGCCATATGGTGGATGCCGAGTTTATATATCTTAAGAACAATCCAAAGCCTGCCAAGGCAAGAACCCGCATACGCTTCCATTCTGGAACCAGCGAAATCCTCGGAAACCTTGTACTCCTGGACAGGGAAGAGCTCCTGCCCGGTGATACGGCCTGTGTTCAGATCCGCCTTGAATCACCGGTCTGCTGCCTCAAGGGGGATCGATTTGTCCTTAGAAACTACTCGCCGATCAAAACCATTGGCGGAGGCCAGGTCTTGAATCCCATGCCGAAGAAACACAAACTCTTTGACCAGAAGATACTCCAGGGCCTGACCGGCCTTATAGAAAGCAGTGATGAGGAAACACTCTCCTTCTTTATCGAGGAAAGCGGTTTCCAGGGTGCCCCCTTCGCAGACCTCAGGCTTATGACCCACCTTTCCGACAAAAAACTCGACTCTTTGCTCCAGAAAATGCTTGCCTCAAGAACCATTGTCCTTGCAGACAAGGAACGGCGTGTCTATGTCCACGGCAGTATGTTCGATCTCCTTGCAGCCCAGATGACAGAAAAACTCACCGACTACCACAGGCTCAATCCCCTGAAGGAGGGAATGCCCAAGCAGGAGCTCAAATCCAAGTTCAGGGCCTTGAAGGACAAGGATTCAAAGCTCTTTCCCCTGGTAATTGCAAGGCTTGCCAAGGATGGACAGGTTGAACAGGAACAAAATACGGTAAGGCTTGCCACCCACGAAGTGGCCCTTCAAATAGACCAGGAAGAGGTCAAACAAAAAATAGCGGCAGTCTACAAACAGTCAGGCCTGACCCCGCCTTTTTTCAGAACCATCTGCACAGATCTTGACGTAGACCAGAAAAACGCAACAGATGTCCTTCACATGCTCATAGATGAAAAAATCCTTGTCAAAACCAAGGACGACCTCTACTTTGATGGGGAGGAAATTGCAAAGTTAGAACAGAAGCTTGTGGAATTCCTGAAGGAAAAAGGCGAAATAACCACCCCTGAATTCAAGGATATGATAAATATATCCAGAAAATTTGTGATCCCCCTGATCGAATATTTTGACTCGATCAACCTGACCATCCGCATTGGAGACACAAGACAGCTCAGGAAAAAGAGCTAAAGGATCAACCACCATGACATTGAGTGACCTGTTGAAAAAAAGAACCTCGGTTCGTAAATTTCTGGACCGCCCTGTCCCCAGAGAGACCCTGGTCAACATATTTGCCACGGCCCAGCTCTCCCCATCCAACTGCAATGTTCAGCCCTGGCAGGTTTATGTTGTTTCAGGAGCCAAAAAAGACGAACTCAAGGATCGACTGGTTAATGAAGTAATGACCGGGAGGGAGCCAAACCCTGATTTTGACTGGCGGGTAAAATACAGGGGCATCCACAGGGATCGCCAGTTTGGATCGGCCAACGCCCTTTATTCGTCAATGGGAATTGACCGCAGGGACAAACAGGCAAGAATGCTTGCCATGCTGGGCAACTGGACCTTTTTTGACGCCCCCCATGCACTGTTTTTGACCATGGAACGTTATCTTGGCATCATGGGAGCAGTTGATATGGGCATCTATGCCCAAACACTGGCCCTTATCATGGAGGAACACGGAATTTCAAGCTGTTTCCAAGGAGCCCTGGGGCAGTTCCCCGATCCTGTAAGAGCTTTTTTAAACATCCCGGAAGAACAGGGTATTCTCTTTGGCATGTCCTTTGGCTACAGGGATGATACCGCACCGGTTAACGCCACCAGAACCCTTCGGGAACCCCTTGAAAATTCGGTTGTTTTTTACGAATAACCGGCACGTCCTTACGGACACAACGAAGCATGAAACTTGAATCAGGACTGAACTTTGTTTCTTGTCTCATGTCTCTTGTCTCTTGTCTCTTGACCCGAGGATGATGTCGACAAAGGCGGCAACAATGGTATCAAGAAAAAGCCGGCCGTCCAGGGTGAGGAAAAACCTTTGATTGACAACCCTGCCCCACTGCTTGCGCTCATAATCTTTGACAACGGTGGAGAACATCTCCAGGAACCCCCTGTTTGAAATACGGTCAAACTCCTTTAAATCAACCCCCCTGGCGGTCCTGAGACCCAGCATGATCATCTCTATCAATATCTGATCCCTGGTCAGGGTTTCGGTTTCTGCAACCGGAAGCCGTCCGGCACCAAGGTCTGCTGTGTAACGACAGACATCCCTGTGGTTCGAGGATCTCACCCCGTTTTGAAACGAGTGGGCCGAAGGTCCAAACCCCAGGTAGGGAACATGGTTCCAGTACTTTTGATTATGCCTGGACTGGTGCGACGAGCCTGCCGCAAAGTTCGATATCTCGTAATGAATATACCCCCTGTCACAGAGATAATTTGAGGTCAGCCTGAACAGCCCTGCCACTGCTCCGTCGTCAAGGGGAACAATGGTTCCCCCCTCAACAAGACCGTGCATGGGGGTTCCTGGCTCATAGGAGAGCATGTAGCAGGAGAGGTGCTCTGGACGAAACCCGAGGGCAGTGTCAAGATCCATGATCCACGCCCCCTCAGAATCCCCTGGAAGGCCGTAGATCAGGTCCAGGCCGATGTTGTCAAACCCCGCATCCCTTGCCTGGGAAAGGGCCTTTTGGGCAACGGCTGCCGAGTGGATTCGGCCCATGAAATTAAGCCTGTCATCGGAAAAAGACTGAACACCAAGGTTAAGACGGTTCACCCCCGACCTTCTAAGTGTTTGAAAATAGTGAAAATCAACGGTTCCAGGATTGACCTCCATGGTGATTTCACAACCTTCTGAAACGGTGAAATTTCCCCCAATGGCCCCGAGAATCCTCTCCATCCGGTCTGGAGAGAGAAGAGAGGGGGTCCCCCCGCCAAAATAGACGGTGTCGATATGGGCAGAATGATCGCCCCTTAATGCAATCTCACCTGTAAGAGACCGCACAAACCCGTCCACCAGGGATAGATCCACGACGGAATAAAAATCGCAATATGCGCATTTTTTGACACAGAACGGGACATGAACATAAAGGGCTGTAAGATCAGACAAAACGTTTCATTATCCCATGGATCATGGAATCCACGTTATGCTCGGTGATTCCATTGCTCTGGCAAACATCTTCGACCCTTGAAACAATTTCTGACTGGTTCATATTCGAAGGTTCCCTGAACATGCCCATGCGCCTTCCCACCTGGTAAATGACCCTGTCCCGGGGTGCCATGTCTATAAAGCTGTCAATTTTGGCAAGCATTGCATTTTTTTCCCGGGGAAGCTGTCCCTCCACCGTCTCGATAAGGTTGAGGATATGATCGCTTTTAACAGTGGACGTGATCCCGTCAAGGCAGTCTATAAAAAGGCGCAACTCCCGGGCGATCATCAGATCTGTGCAGGGTTCAAATTTACCCTGGTCATGGGAGGTTGCAAGAAGGCTTTTTGACGGCAGGGCCAGGGTTCTGAGGCGTATGAAATCGGGATTGATCTGGTTTAAGGCATCGGCGCTCTCCCGTGCATGCTCCTCTGAAAGCCCGACGCCGCCAAGACCGGGCATCACATATTCGGAAAGTTCTATCCCCGCATCCTTAACCCGCAGTCCCGCCTTGATGTGGGTCGCCTTGTCAGCTCCCTTTTTAACCATGGCAAGCACCCTGTCAGAGCCCGATTCAAGCCCTATGTGAATTCTGTCAAGTCCTGCCCTGGCAATCCTCTCCATATCATGGGGCTTGATCCTTGCTATTGTATGGGAGCGGGCATAGGAGGTAATCCGCCTTACAGTTGGGAAAGATGACTTGATGTGATCAAGTATGGTCACAAGGTCGTCGGGTTTCATGAGCAGGGAATTTGCATCCTGGAGAAAAATAGACTCCATGCCCGTGGAGAACCAGTTCCAGGCAGCATTAAAGGCAGTCCTGTCGTTTGATTCAAGGGAGTCAAACATGCGGTTGATCCTGTGCATATCCTTCCCGCCGGTCTTTTCCACCTCATTGGCAATGGCCTTGACATGACCGCTTAGAAGATCAATGTCCCTGATAATGTTTTCAACGGATCTAAGGGAAAAAGTCCTGCCCTTGTACACCGCACAAAAGGTACACCTGTTCCACGGACAATTCCGAGTCAGTCGGATCAAAAGACTCCGGGACTCACTGGGCGGGCGGATCGGCCCCTGTTCAAAACCTGAATATTCATCTTGCTTCATAGCTTATACCCTTGTGTTTTTTACCGGATTTTCCTTCCGGTTGTTTTATAAGTATATAGGATTAACCATGCATCAGGTCAATGTCAATGAATTGCTGTTCCCTGATTATCTTTGACAACAGGGCTTGAAACAGGATAAACCATGGGCCATGACATCCAAAACCAAACCAAAAACATCCTGGATTAAACGAACCGCAGCGTTCCTTGGCATCTTGTTCCTGATCGGTGCAACCCTTGCAGCCCTTGGCCTGTGGCATATAAAACGATTTATCAATAGCCCTGCCGATGCAAGCGGCCAGGAACAGGTCATTGTCATCGAAACCGGCAAAAGCCTCAAAGCAATATCAAAGCTGCTGGCCCAAAAAAAGATTGTCACGGATGATACCCTGTTCACCCTCCTTGTAAGGTACAAAAAAACGGCCAGAAAAATCCAGGCAGGTGAATACTCTCTCTCTTCGACCATGACCCCTGAACAGATCCTTACCACTCTTGTACAGGGACGCGTCTTGCTCCACAGACTTACAATTCCAGAGGGGATGAACCTTGAGCAGACAGCCCATATCGTTGAAAGTTCAGGTTTCGGTTCCAAACAAGATTTTCTGGCCCTTGCAGCAAGCCCCCAATTTGCCGAAAAACTCCAGATCAACGCAGACACCCTGGAGGGCTATCTTTTTCCTGAAACCTATTTTTTCAGGCGAGATACTCCCCAGCGGCAAATCATCCGACAGATGGTTCAACGGTTCAACGAAGTATATACCCCCCAGTGGCAGGCAAGGACCCGGGATCTGGGATTTTCCATCCATGAGATTGTCATTCTTGCCTCGATAATCGAAAAAGAAACCGGCGACAGCAGCGAACGACCGGTTATAGCATCTGTGTTCCACAACCGTTTAAAACGGGGAATGCGCCTTGAATCAGACCCCACCGTGATCTATGGGATTCCCGACTTCAACGGAAACATCACAAGAAAAGACCTGGAAACAACAACCGAATACAACACCTACAGGATCAAGGGCCTTCCCAAGGGCCCCATTGCAAACCCTGGGAAGCTCTCTCTTGAGGCGGCACTTTTCCCCGCCTCAACGGACTTTCTTTTCTTTGTATCCAGAAATGATACTACCCACAAGTTTTCAAAAAATTACGAGGAGCACAAACGGGCCGTACGTCGCTACCAGATTAAAAGACAAGGACCGCAGATTCAATAAAAGGATTTCAAAACTGTCTCAGATAGACGATCACGGCCCCGCTCTGGCTTTTGCGTTTTCGATCCCACTCGAACCAGAGAACCACCCCCTCTTTTTTAAATCTGACAAGAAGGTCCTCCACAACATTGGGAAGAACAGCTCCGAACTCGGAATGGAGTCCCCTGCCCACCACGATGGTGAGGGTAAACCTTCCCGCCTTCCAGGCGGTCCTGATAAAGGATTCAGAACGGACAAGGGCACGGGCCGCCGTATCGCCGTGGAGATCGAGCTCTTCTTCGGGGGGAGGATAGCGTTTAAGACGTTTTTTAAGCGGTACTGGGTCAGGACGATTCTTCTCCCTTTTCTCCCTTAAAAGGGCCGCCTCGTTTTTACCCCTGAGGGATTGTTCCAAAAGGGTGGGGAAATCCTCCTCTTCCTCGGTCCTTGAGGCGGCCTTGTCGGAAAAGAGCCTTGAAAGGCTCTTTGATCGGGAAAGAATGGGAAGTCCGTTCCTGTCGTTGGGGTTTGACCGTTTACTTGAGGCAGGGGCAGGCAAAGAGTCTGAATTCTCATTCTCTTCTGTGTTCTGGTAGTCATTCAGCTCTGAATCATGATTGGAGTTTTCTTCTTCCCCAGACTTACCTAACCGAGTGGGGCTGGTGAAGATAGAAAAAAGATCGTCTCCTCCGTCAAATACAGGAATACCGTTCCTGTTTAATTTCTGGTTTACTTTCAATTCAATACTGTCCCCTTACTCTTACTTATGTACTCTTACTCTTACTTAGATTTCTCTGTCCCGGTGATCCAGAAGACAGCAGGTACGATTCTGCAGTCTTTACACCCCGGACACTTGCCTGGCTTTTTGAATGATTTACGGTTTTTAAATTGAAATCCGCAATTCAAACAATAATAAGGATCAACGCACAATTTTTTTTTCTGTTGCCGGGCTGTTTTTTCGATAAATTCCAGATGATGATAAACATCCTTTTCCATGATACCGACCAACTGGGAAAGATCCCTGGCATTAAGGCGGTCATTTTTAAGATGACTTATAATTTCCTGCCTGATGGTTTGTCCCCGTTCATTGCCCATATAGATATTCTTCTAAACCCTGCCCTGAAACTCGATGATCTGTTTTCAAGTTCAATGGCGTTAAATCTTAAACCTTCCATTTCCTTTACTCAATGATTTGCTTTTAATACCATGGCAGCATCAATTTTGGCAAACCTTTCTGCCGGGGAGCAGCAGTTCTAATTTTGACTTTCTTCTTTAGGCGTCAGCCAGTATCACCTTGCTGAACGAAGAAAGTCGGGGGATTTTCAGCAAGGTGATACTGGCCGCCGCCCCCAACGCTGACATTGCACAATTAAAATTGCTGGCCGTGGAGGCCCGGCCTAGCAGCAATTGTGACGAGTTAACTGCATTATGGTCAGGGCAGATTTGTCACATAAAAAGTCCCGGACAATGTAGAGCTCCTGATTGACTTTAAACACACATACTGCTAATGTATGCGGCTATGAATATAGGATGCATTGTTGAATACATAGACCAGCAGAGAATCATTTGCGCCGTTGTGCTCCAGGTAAAACAGCAGAGGTTGCGTTTGCTCACCGAAAACAACCGAGAGGTAAACCTTTCGGCAAGCAGGCTTGCCCATATCGGCAAAATGACCCTTGATATGGCCGGTACCAGGGACTTCATTGTAAAAGCCCTGAAGCGCCTTGCCATTACAAGGGAAAACCTTGCCGCAGCAGTCAATGTCAAAGAGATGTGGGAGCTTCTCCATGGGGAAGAAGAGGAGATAGATGCTCCCACCATGACCAGCTTCTGCTTCGATCCCCCCTTGACCTGCGACAACGAATCTGCCGTGGTAAGGGCCTTTTTTAACGACAGGCTCTACTTTAAGTTCGGCAAGGATGGATTTACCCCGTATACAGAGCAGCAGGTGGAAAACCTCCAACGCCAGCTGAGGGAAACAGAAGAGTTAGAGCGGCTCATCGAGCGTGGCGGAACCTGGCTTAAAGAGGCCCTTGAAGAGAAAAACGATCAAAAAGATCAAACGGTAAAAATCAACGATATCGACCCCGGCATCCTTGACATCTTAAAAGATTACTATCTTTTTGACAAGGAGAGCAAAAACGCCCAAACGGCCAGGGCCATACTTTCAAAGGCCGGGACCGATTCAACCGACCAGATATTTACCGCCCTTGTAAAAACCGGTATCTGGAACAAGGATGAAAACACCGACATTATAAGGCTGGACATTCCCACTGATTTTCCCGACTCTGTAATGGAACAGGCCCAAAAAATAATAGCCACAACCATTGACCCAGAAATCCGCCCGGTTGAAACAGACCCTTTAAGATCCGACCTGACCCATCTTCCCATCATCACCATCGACGGCCAGTCCACCCACGACTATGACGATGCCTTAAGCTTTGAAAAGAAAGACGATGGCTACATAATCGGAATCCACATAATTGACGTGGGCTTTTTCGTCAAGCACAACGACCCCATCGACCAGGAAGCAAGGACAAGGGGCAGCTCCATTTACATGCCCGATGATAAAATTCCCATGCTGCCCACAGATCTTTCTGAAAACATGTGCAGCCTCAAGGAAGGAGAGATCAGGCCGGGCATCACAACCTTTGTCCACCTGAACCGATTTTTCGAGATCATCGATTACAGGATCGTTGCAAGCGTCATCAAGGTTCACAAACAGATGACCTACACCGAGGCCAACATGCTCAACGGCGAGGATGAGTCAATAACGACCCTTTACAAGGCCGCTACTGTCATGAGAGAAAAAAGGCTCAAGGCCGGCGGAGTGCAGATCACCCTTCCCGAGGTGAACATCTGGATCGAAGAAAACGGCGAAATAGGCATTTCAAAGGTCGACAGGGAAAACCCGTCCCGTATGCTGGTGTCTGAGATGATGATCCTTGCCAACTCACTTATGGCCGAATTCCTCTCAACCCACAATGTTCCTGCCGTATACCGCTCCCAGCCGGACCCTAAAAAGCGGCTCTTCCAGGGAATAGAAACCTCACTTTTTTTAAACTGTATGCAGAGAAAACAGCTGAACCGGGCAGTCATAGGCATAAAACCTGAAAACCACTCAGGACTCGGGGTAAAGGCCTATGTGACAGCAACTTCGCCCATTCGACGCTACTATGATCTTTTAACCCAGCGTCAAATTAGAAGCATACTCGGATACGAAACAGCATACACGACCGATGAGCTCAAAACCATCCTTCAGACCGTTGAAATCCCCGTTGCCAACACCTCCAAGGCTCAATACCTGCGGCGCAGATACTGGCTCTTCAAGTACCTTGAGTCCATGAAGGGTTCCACCTGCGAAGCCATTGTACTCGATCAAAGAAGGGATTTCTACATGGTGATACTTAAAGAGTACATGCTCGAATGGAAACTCTCATCATCGGGCCTGAATCTCAAGCCGGGCGATCTTATCAACGTCACCATCCAGCATGCAGACGCCAGAAGGGATCAGCTGTCTATCTTTGTATAACCCACATGTCCTGCGGACACAACGAAACATGAAACACGATAGCAGATAGCTAAAAGCTAATAGCTAACTGCTAAAAGCTGTTTCTTATTAAAGGAGAACACAAAATGAAGGTAATACTGCTCCAGGGAGGAGCCCGCAAAAAGGGAAACACAGCAAAGGTTCTTAGCTGGGTTGAAGAAGAGCTGAAATCAAACGGCCACGAGGTGGAAACCGTTTATCTGCATTCAAAAGACCTCAAGGGCTGCATGGGCTGCAAAAAATGCAAGGAAATCCCGGATGCCGTGGGCTGTGTCCAAAAGGATGATATCCTGGAAATCCTGGAAAAAATGATCGGAGCAGGGGCTGTGGTATTTTCTTCGCCTCTTTACTTCTGGGGGATAAATGCCCAGCTCAAGGCCGTTATCGACCGAACCTACAGCCTTTACACAAACGCCAACCTGCCCGAACACAAATCCCTGGTGGAAGGCCAGCGCCAGGCACTCCTGATAACCGGGGCAGGCCCCTGGGACAACAATGCTGAAGGGGCATTTACAGCGTTCGGCCGGATGCAGAAGTACCATAAGGCCGTCAACGCCGGCGAGCTGTTCATTGGCGGATGCACAACACCTTCTGAAATGGACCAGTCAGTTCGAGATAAAGCCATAGAATTTGCCCACAAGCTCATCAAATAAAACCATGGGTGACAGTCAACGGGAGGCAAGCGATGAATTGCCCACCCGGATTTTCAGCCGGTTATTTTCAACAGCCGCAGGTGAAGAGTTGGCATAGCAGTAAACACAACCATGGGGACAGGTATTGTAGCTTCCAATGTCTTTGCTGTAAATACAGCCGCACTCCTTTCGCTGACCCCTATCCTTGAGATTTTTTGTCTTGGATTGATGGGGTTCAGCAAACAGATCCCCCTGGCGTTCATACCCGAGGAATTTTTCAAACTGGACACTCCTGCCCGGCCCATCGGTAATTCGCAGAATCAACTCATCGTCAATGCACCTGTTGTGCTCAATTCCAAAAGGGGCAAGGTCAATGGCCTCACCGCAGGTGGCAAGTTTCAAACCCCAGGGCCTGTTTATATCGCTGATTTTCCTGGCCATGTTGGTCATGGCAATCGTATTAAAATCACGGTACTCTACTCCCTGCCTGGCGAGGTTGCTCCTCACTTTTTTATAGTTTGCGATATCTGCAAAGCTGAAAACCAGTTTTTTCGTAAAGGGGTGAAGGATCTCCCCCAGGCGCTGAATCTTTGAAATCAGCTGATCCGGCTCACTCCTGTCTGTAATCAGCAGAGGATCGAAACGCCAGATGACGCGCTTCTTTCCCAGGAGTTCTGACAGAGCCTGGAAGGTTTCAATACGTTGAATCAGCGCTGGTACGCCCGGCTCAAACCCCTCTGCCTCATAATCATTGAGGGTAAATTGAAAATAACAGGCTATGCCAAATGCTTTAAGCTGTTTGAGTAACGGAATAATTGGCCTCGGGTTCTTTGTCCAGAAGACAACCGCCCGGGTGTTGACAAACGACACATACTGGGGTTTAAGCCGGTTAAAGGGGTTGGTCCAGCAAACATAACCCTTTTCAAGCCTATCAAAAAACCACTCACCATAACATGCTGGAATATCCGTTGCACGGCTTGCGGATATGATCCAGGGGGCAATTGCGGTACAAGGCCCTTCCGGGGTTTCAACGGTGGTTTGGGGCCATTTAATACTCATGGGGAATCCTTGTTTACAATAATGATACTCATGGTATAGTGGACCCTAATGTCAAGACAGTTTTTTCCTCAATTTAAGCTTCAAACCCGGTTGAATTTTTCGAAAAAGACAATTCGGAACTTACAACAATTTTTGATTTGCCACTCACGCCAGCGGAGGTAGAAGTCAGCTCCGAGAATGGGCCTCAAAACAGCCACGTCGGAGGAGTTGACTTCTGCCGGAGCGGGTTTAAAGATATTTTTATCATCCCACCAGCCTCAATTGATTTTCGCCATAATATACTTCAGCTGGAGTTTGCCCATTAAAACTCTGGTGAGGTCGTTCATGATTGTAAAAATTAAAGTATTTTTTCAAGGTTTTACGCAGTTGCTCAACAGATCGAAAATCGTTTACATAGATTTCTTCATACTTCACACTTCGCCAAAGCCGTTCAATAAAAATATTATCCATAGCCCGGTCTTTCCCGTCCATGCTAATTTTGATGTTCTTATCTTTTAAAACTTTTGTGAATTCGTGACTGGTGTATTGAGATCCTTGATCTGTGTTGAATATATAGGGGGTCCCATGACATCGCAGAGCCCTCTCCAAGGATGATATACAAAAATCAGTGTCCATGGTTATTGAAAGTTCCCAGGAGAGGACATAACGACTATACCAATCCATGACCGCCGTCAAATAAACGAATCCACCAGAAAGTGGGATATATGTAATATCTGTGCACCAAGCCTGATTTGATCTTGTTACATCAAAACTCTTCAAAAGATATGGGTAGACTTTATTTCGGGGATTAGCCCTGCTGGTATTCGGCTTAGGTGCAATGGATTGAATTCCCATTTTC
>Ga0265295_1007272_pt1 | contig 12865 bp, 12 predicted proteins | sample Munlansysbiofilm_FD_192503 | JGI IMG/M metagenome (GOLD analysis project Ga0265295, IMG submission 192503) | Leachate microbial communities from a municipal landfill in Southern Ontario, Canada - Methane capture system biofilm | ecosystem: Engineered > Solid waste > Landfill > Unclassified ... | reverse complement strand
GTTCTTGCCGTCCAGAAGAAGCGCCAGTAAGTATTCCTTGCGCCGGTCGCGTAGTGAGTAGTGGTAATGCTGGTAGACCTGCTCCGGGGAGGTGAATCGTTCGCCGTTTGTTAAACGATCCGTGTTCAGGCGTGATGCAATTTCAAGAGACGCCTTTATGGCCGCCGCCTTGGCCGGTCCTGTTCCCTTGACGCGGCAGACTTCGGCAATGGTCGCGCCTGCCAGGGTCCTGAGGCTGCCGAATTCCTGGAGCATGGAACGGCCGATATCCACGGCGCTCTGTTTCGTGGCCGGGTTTCCGGTGCGGATGATGAGGGCCAGCAGTTCAGCTTCGGTGAGGGTCTCGGCCCCCTGTTTCATCAGTTTTTCCCGGGGACGCTCGTCCTCGGGCCATCCCTTGATCCCTCCGCCCATGATTTCCCTCCGTGTGCAAGATGAGTGTTGCGGTTAAGCGGTTCCCATGAAAAAATAAAATTTAACATGAAACACCCCCGGAGGGAAGGTGTTTATGGGCGGGAAGGAGACGCCGCCGCGGAGGAACTCTCCGGCTTCCGCTATCTGATCACGAACAGGAGGAAGAGGGCGCCCGCGATGATGCGGTATATGCCGAAGGGGATGAAGGTGTGATTGCTTACGAATCGCACCAGGACCTTGATGCCTACAATGGAAAAGATGAAAGAGACAATGAAACCGATCAGCAGGTTACCCCAGTCGCTCCCCTTGAAGGCGGCGGCGTTTTTGTATACGTCGTAGCAGGTGGCGGCGAGCATGGTGGGCAGAGCCAGAAGAAACGAGAATTCGGCGGCCGCCTTCCGGTCCATGCGGCACACGAGGCCGCCGATGATGGTCGCGCCGGAGCGGGATACTCCCGGAACCATGGAAAGACACTGCACCACCCCGATGGTGAATGCGGCGCGGAAGGAGACGTCGGCCACGTCGTACACCTCCGGCTGGTGGTCTTTCATGTAATACTCCATGATGAAAAAGGCAATTCCGCCCAGGATGAGCGAGATACTCACCACCGAGGGATTAAACAGGTGTTTCACCATCTTGTAGACGGTCAGTCCTATTACCCCGGTGGGGAGGAAACCGACCGCCAGTTTCAGGAACAGGTCCTTACGGGCCGCGAGTTTTCGCCAGTAGAGGCATGCCACCGCCAGGATGGCGCCGAGCTGGATCGCCACCTCGAATACCATGTGGGTATCCGTCTGGTCCAGGCCCAGCAGTTCCGAGGCGAGGATAAGGTGGCCGGTGGAGGAGACCGGCAGGAACTCCGTCAACCCTTCTACTATGCCGAGAATAATTGCGTCAAAAGCCGTCATGAAATCTCCTGTAACTCCCTAAGATATGAAAATTAGGCACTTTGCGACAATACTGGAACGGAGTGGTGATATCAAGGGGAAATGGGTTACCCTGTCTCCGTAACACGTCCGCAACATTTTTTGTATAAATGAGGGGGGAAAGTATGCTATTTGTAATCGATTTTATTACGTCCCAGCCTCCCGGCCGGGGAGCGGAGGAAACATGTTCGGACTTATTCCAAAGGATGAAAAATATTTTGAGTTGTTCAAGGACCTGGCGCGGAATATCGTGGAAGGCTCGCGCCTTTTCAAGGAGATGCTGGATGATTTCAACGACCCTGTGGCGAGCCAGAAGCAGATCAAGCAGATCGAGCACAACGGAGACATCCTGACCCACGACATAGTGAAAAAGCTCAACAAGAGCTTTGTCACGCCCTTCGACAGGGAAGATATCTACGCCCTTTCCAGCGCCCTGGACGACATCCTTGACCTGATAGACTCATGTTCCCAGCGCTTTGTCATGTACCACGTGGACAAACCCACCCCCACGGCGCAGGAAATGGCCTTTCTGATCCTCAAGTCATGCCAGACGCTGGAAAGCGCCATATCCATGCTGGGGGGTAACCTTGAGCAGATTAACCGCTACTGCGTGGAGGTGAATTCCCTGGAAAACGAGGCGGACCGTGTCTGTAGGGAGGCCATCAGCCGTCTGTTCGATGAGGAAAAGGACCCGATCCAGCTAATCAAGTGGAAGGAGATCTATGAAACCCTGGAGCGGGCCTGCGACAAGTGCGAGGATGCGGTGAACATCCTGGAAAGCGTGGTGCTGAAAAATGCTTGATTCGGCGCTGCTCCTTTTGATCCTGGTAATCGGCGCGGCGCTGGTCTTTGATTTCATCAATGGCTTCCACGATACCGCCAATGCCATTGCCACCTGCATCTCAACCCGGGCACTGTCCATCAGGTCGGCTATCATGATGGCCGCCGGCCTCAATTTCGTAGGAGCGATGATTTCCACCAAGGTGGCCACTACCATCGGCAAGGAGATCGTCGACCCATCCAATGTCACCCAGATGGTGGTCCTTGCCGGTATCATAGGCGCCATTATCTGGGACCTTATTACCTGGTACTATGGTATTCCCTCATCCTCCTCACATGCCATTATCGGCGGCATCATGGGCGCGGTGATAGCGCATGCCGGGGTTGCGGCTCTCCATGGGGCCGGACTCAAGAAGATAATTCTCGCCTTGGTGCTCTCTCCGCTCGTCGGCATCGCCACGGGCTTCATCTTTATGGTAATCATGCTGTGGGCCTTCCGGAACAAGTCTCCATATGGGCTGAACAAGGCATTCAGAAAGCTGCAGATCCTGTCCGCGGCCTTCATGGCCTTTTCCCACGGCACGGCGGATGCCCAGAAGTCCATGGGGGTCATCACCCTCGCCCTTGTGAGCTACGGTTATATCGCCACTTTTCACGTTCCCCCCTGGGTAATGGTCGCCTGCGCCCTTGCCATGGCACTGGGAACCGCCATTGGTGGCTGGCGGATCATCAAGACCGTCGGTCATGATTTCGTTAAACTGCAGCCGGTGCATGGCTTCTGCGTGGAAACCGCTTCCGCCGGGGTTATTCTGGGGGCCTCCGCGCTCGGCATGCCCACCAGCACTACACACATCATCACTTCATCCATCCTCGGGGTCGGACTCTCAAAGCGGCTTTCCGCCGTGAACTGGCAGATTGCCTATCGTATCGTCTGGGCCTGGGTGCTGACCATACCTGCCTCCGCCGCTGTCTCATTCGTCACCTATCAAACGCTGACCCCTTTTCTTGGCAAATAAAACCGCCAACAACAACTGAACCGGAGAGGCTGCCGGGTTCAACGGAGAAATCGAAGGATTAAGCCGAAAATATGGAGTCATTGTTAAGTTGAGGCTGGCGGGAACAGTTTCCCGGCGTCTTTCATTTCAGCTCTTCGCCGGTCTCTTCCATTTCCCGGGTCAGGTAACTCTGGGCCTCGTTCCCGCGGCGAAAACGGACGATGAGACAGTAGAGTACCGCGTATGAGATGATGGCCGCAAAGAAGCCGATCAGGGATGTCCCGATGAGGATCGGCAACCCGTGGCTTTCCAGCAGTTCCAGGCAATGCTTTAGGTTCAGATGCCCGATTACCAGTTTCTGCGGGGTCCTGCCCAAGATGAATTCGCCGATTTCGTAGCTGGCGATGAACACCGGCGCCATTGTAAGCGGGGTGTTTACCCATGTTCCGGTAATGCAGGTTATCTTGTTGATCCTGAGGATAAAGGCCGCGACCAGGGCCAGCGTGGTATGCAGTCCGAAAAAAGGGCAGAAACTTATGAAAACCCCCACCGCGAAGCCCGCCGAGATGTGTCCTGGGTGACTGTCCAGGGAGAGGATGTCCATTGCCCGTTTTTTCAGCTTTTCTTTATTTATCAAGTGGTCCAACCTCCTGAGTCGCGCAAGTCTAAAGCCCGCCGGCTCTTGCTGTCAACTGATTTTCCGGGACCTTGCAGGACCCGGCGCGGACCGGGGAAGCCTTGGCTCGCCGGATAAATTTTGCATTGACACCGTGCCCGCTGTTCTTTACTTTTTACCTTGTTTCTCAGCCCGCCCGGACGGGCCAAAGGAGGTAGTATGATCATCGTAACCGGTGGCGCGGGTCTCATCGGCAGCGCCGTAATCTGGAGACTGAATCAGCTTGGCAGGGACGACATCCTGGTCGTCGACCACCTGGGCACTGGCAATAAGTGGAGGAATCTTGTCCCTCTCCGTTTCAGGGATTATTGCGAGAAGGATGATTTTCTGGAAATGATCGCGGACGGCAGGATTTCCTCGCGCCTTTCCCTGAAGGGAAAAAAGATAGAAGCCGTCGTCCACCTGGGCGCCTGCTCCTCCACCACCGAACAGGACGCCAGTTATCTGGTGCACAACAACTTCGAGTATTCGAAACGGATGGCGCTCTTTGCCCTGAACATCGGTGCCCGTTTTGTCTACGCCTCCAGCGCTGCCACCTATGGGGACGGAAGCCGCGGCTTCCGTGACGACGAATCCGCCATTCACCTTCTCACCCCCCTGAACATGTATGGCTATTCCAAGCAGCTTTTCGATCTGTGGGCATTGCGCAACGGTGTTTCGGAGAGGATTGCCGGGATGAAGTATTTCAACGTCTTCGGCCCCAACGAATATCACAAGGGCGACATGCGCTCCGTCGTTCTGAAGGCATACGAGCAGATTATCTCGACCGGAGGCATGGTCCTTTTCAAGTCCTGCCGTCCCGACTATGCGGACGGTGAACAGATGCGGGATTTCATCTATGTGAAGGACGCGGTCGAGATGACCCTCTTCCTGCTGGAGAGGAGCGACGTGAACGGAATATTCAATATCGGTGGGGGCAAGGCGCGTACCTGGAACTCCCTTGCCGCGGCCATTTTCAACGCCCTGGAAAAACCGCTGAACGTCACCTACGTGGACATGCCGGAATCCTTGCGCCCCAAATACCAGTACTACACCTGCGCCGACATGGATAAGATCCGCTCGGCGGGATTTTCCGGTGAGTGCACGACCCTGGAAGACGCGGTAACCGACTATGTGAGAAACTACCTTGTTCCGGAAAAAAGGTTGGGTGAGTGAAGGATTCCCGGTTGACGGGGGGCCGCGGGAAGACGCGCATGAATAAGGGATACCGCATCACCGTCCTGTGTGAAAACACGGTCGGACCCATCTCCGGGACCCTGGGGGAGCATGGCTTCGCCGCGCTGGTGGAGGGAAACGGGGTGAGCCTCCTCTTCGACACCGGCACGGGAAACACCCTGCTGAGCAACGCGCTGCGCATGAACAGGGACCTGCGCCGTGTGGACAAGGTCGTCCTGTCCCACGGCCATCACGACCACACCGGCGGTCTTCTGCCGCTGCTTGGAATCCGCGGAGAAGTGGAGGTCCATGCCCATCCGGCGGTGTTTTCACGACGCTACCGGGTAAGGGATGATGGTGAGAGCTTCCCCATCGGAATTCCGTTCGATGAAGCCTACCTGAGAGGGATGGGGGCGAGATTCATCCTGGAAGCCGGTTTCCGCGAGATTGCCCCCGATGTCTTTCTGACCGGCCAGGTGCCGCGAAGAACCCCGTTTGAAGAGGGAGATCAGCGCATGTTCCTCGATCCCGCTGGAGAAAAACGCGACCCTCTTGCCGATGACCAATCCCTGATAATACGGGGCGGAAAGGGGCTTGTTCTCCTTCTGGGCTGCTGCCATGCAGGGGTGATCAATACCATCGAGCATGCGGTGGAACGGACGGGAGAGGCGCGGGTGTGGGCCGTGGCGGGAGGAACCCATCTGGGCTTCTGTCCTTCCGGACAACTGGAGGCAACCATAAAGGCGTTGCATGCCCGCGGGGTCCGAGGGATCGCCGCGGGCCACTGCACCGGTTTCGCCGCTTCCGCGCGTCTGCTGCGTGAGTTTGGCGGCGGGTTTCAGCCCGCCCATGTGGGGTATACCCTGGAGACGTAAAAAAGGGTGACCTTTCCGGCCGCCCCCTGCTTGTATCAGGCAGCTGATCACCGTTTCCCTTCGGATCTTCTACATCACTACATCAGATTGATTATCTCCCTTACCGTCTTCTCGATACCATCGGCTGTCTCGGATATCCTTGTGGCAAGCATATAGGCGGGCGTCGACACGATCCGGTTTTCCCTGTCCACCACGCACTCCGTCGCCAGGCACTCCACGTGCCTGCTCCCGGTCTGGTTTATGGCCGTGGCCGTGCCTTCATCGTTTCCGATTGTCAGACTGGGGGCGTATTTCCCCCCGAGCGCCGCTGCTATCAGGGCCGGGGCGATGCATATGGCGCCTATGGGTTTTTTCGCCGCCGCCATTTCGTTTATGAGCCGGGCTACATCGTGGTGAACGGACGCCTCGGCACCTTTAGTCGCGAAGTCACACAGGTTTTTCGCCGCTCCGAAACCGCCCGGAAAGATGATGGCATCCAGCTCCGTTGCCTTGACGTCCTTGATGTTCCTGATGATTCCTCGTGCGATGCGGGCCGATTCCACCAGGACATTGCGTTTTACGCCCGTTTCCTGCATGGTGAGATGGTTTATCTCCGGGACCTTCATATCAGGGGCCATGCACACAGCCTCAGCGCCGTTGCGATCAATGGCCAGCATGGTAAGCACCGCCTCATGGATTTCACTTCCGTCACGCACTCCGCATCCGGAAAGAACCACACCGATTTTTTTCTTCATTGGGACCTCCTTCTTGCCGCTGTCGTCTGTTAATGAAGTAAATTCTAGGCGCAATCACCCCTTCGCGCAAGTGTGAATACCCCTTCTTTCTTGCGTTTTTCTGGAAATGATCCCGTTCTTCTGGTAACGTGCGGAAACGCGCTTGAACCGGAAAACAGCGGCGGTTGCGGAGAAGAACCAGGTCTTACCGCCGCCCCTGAAACCGGGTATCAAGGACTTCGTGCAACGGGATGCGAAAATGAAAACTCTCCTGGTTCACCCCCACGGCAGCAACTGGATGGGGGCAGGCAAGGACATCACCACCATATTCAATCTGATGCCGCCCCTGGGTCTTCTGAGCATCGCCGCTTTCCTGCGCGCCCGCGGTAAGGACGTGGAGGTTATGGACTGTTACGGAGCGCCTGCCGGGATCGAGCGGCACGCCATGGACATTGTCTCCCGCAACCCGGATGTAGTAGGTTTTTCCTGCACCACTTCGTCCTTTCTGGAAGGATATGCCATCGCCTCGAGGGTGAAGGAACTGAAGCCGCATGTCCGCATCGTCTTTGGAGGCGCCCACGCATGTTCCTCCGGCGCTTCACTGCTGGACTCCTTTCCGGCCGTTGATTATCTGGTTATCGGGGAAGGCGAGCTCACATTCGCCGAGCTTGTCTCTTCCGGATTCAGAAACGTGGAGTCCATACCGGGCGTTGGATTACGCAGGGACGGGAAGGGCGTTCTTCCGTCCGCTCGGGAGAATATCCCGGACCTGGATTCACTCCCCTTCCCGGCCTACAATCTCCTTCCCGATTTTCCCCGCCGCTACAACCTCCCCCTTTTCAGCTATCCCAGGGCGCCCAACACGAGCATCATCTCCAGCAGAGGCTGCCCGTATCAGTGCAGCTACTGCGACCGTTCTGTTTTCAAGCGGGGTTTCCGTTTCAACTCACCCGATTACATCGTGGAGCATCTCCGTTTTCTGCACCGGGACTTCGGCGTCCGGCACGTCTTTTTCTATGATGACCTGTTTACCTTTGACCGGAAAAGGGTGGAAAGGTTCTGTGTGCTGATGAAGGAAAAACGTGTTCCGGTAACCTACAACTGTATCGCGCGACTGGAGCATGTGGACGCCGAACTCGTCTCTTTGCTGAAGAGGTCCGGATGCTGGCAGGTGAACTTCGGCATCGAGTCCGGTGACGAGGAAATACTCTCCAGGCACCGCAAGATGTATGACCTGGGTGAGGTGGCCAGGAAGCTTCGCATGGTCAGGGACAGCGGTATGCGGGTGAAGGGGCTGTTCATGATGGGATTTCCGGGGGAGACCGAGCAGTCTGTCCGGCGCACCATCGACTACGCCTTGTCCCTCCCCCTGGACGAGGTGAACGTGACCAAGTTTACCCCCTTTCCGGGCGCTCCAGTCTACCGGACGATCCGTGACTTTGGTGAATTTACGGAGGATTGGCCGTCCATGAACTGCATGAATTTCGTCTTCGTCCCCCATGGCATGACCAGGGAACGCCTGGAGGAACTCTACAACGAATTCATCCGCGCATTCTACCGGCGGACACGCATCCATTGGGGATACACCAGGATGCTGTGGCAATCGCCTCACAGCATTGCCGTGTTTCTGCGAAACCTGCCGGAGATACTCCGCTTCGAAATGAGGCAGAAATGGTGATTAGAGGATTGGCGGCTTCCGGAATGCTTATGTTGGCGGCGCTGTCGGTTTTTCTGATTCCGCCCCTTTGTTCGGGCGCCGATGACGGGGTTGATGTGAGGACGGCAAAGTATGAGTATTCCTTCCTCTCTGGTTACGGCATAACCCACCGGGGGTTCGGCGATACTCGCACCCAGGTGCAGACCTTCGATAACATTGGGAGGTTTGGCTGGTTTCTTTCCAGAGAACTGGGGTCAGGATGGTACAAGGGGAGGCATGAACTCTTGATGGAGCTTCCGGTTCATCTGACGCTGGATCCGAGGGTGTCTCCAATGGTGGGAGGATACCTGCTGGGGAGTTGGAAATTCACCTCCATTGATGGTTGGGCGCCGTATGTGTTTGCGGGGGGCGGGATTCTGTATGTGGATCTGGGGTTGCCGACCATGGGAAGCAGGCTGGATTTTTCCTACCAGGGAGGGACCGGCGTGCAGTTTTTCCTCCGGAAGGATCTGGCGTTGTCCCTGGAGTACCGGTACCACCATATCTCCAATGCGGGCACGGCCACGCCCAATGAACCGCTGAATTCCAGCAAGATATTGTTTGGTGTTTCCTTGTTCCGCTGAAGAGGTCGAGTATTCAGCGGTCCGCGAAAGAAGCGGAAAATCACTGGAGATTAATGTGATTACTCATCTTCCGTCAGAAACTCCAGTTCATGGCGAACCTGATCGGGATTCACGGTTCTGGCTTCCATGAGGCTGCGCAGGTGTATCATGGTGTCCAGGTCCATTTCAATAAACTTGACTCCTGCGAGATTGTCCCGGCGGTGAATCACTTCGGCCTCGAATTCGAGGATGATGTCGGTCTGGTCAAGCTGGAAGAACAGTTTCCACCGATCCCCCTCCTGTGCGGGAAGATCGTTTCCATGTTCAATAAGGGCGCCCTTGAGGGATATGTCTTTCAGCACGACATCATGGGATCCCGAATCCGTTTTTACGACGCTTTTTTCAATACATCTGACGCGACTGAAACGCCTTGTGTTGGGCATGGATTCCCCCGAATCAAATTGAAAATAAAGGGCCGTCCGTTAGCGGCGGCGCTATTGTAGCACGGCAAGAACGCGAAATCATACCAATAAATTGCATTTCACCCCGTAAATCCGCCTTTTCTCCCGCCGGTTCCGGTTGTTCCACCCATCGCCAGGCTTGCATCCGTGAGCCGTCCCATGCTTTTCAGTTGATTCTGGTCACCACCTTTCGCCTCCCTGCTTATCTTCCTTACGCTCCAGGAGATGTTCTCCATTGTGCTCAATCCGGTATTGAAGCTTCCTTATGGAAGAGCCTGTCTGATTGTTGGCTGGAACCATAATCCTGCTTTCATTTCCGGTGATTTTTCTCTTTTCAGCGCCTTTGAGTTCCACCTTTCTTGAGCAGGCGGCGCACAAGTGGTGGACAAATATTTAATTAAAAAAGTAATAATTAACCTAAGCAAGAAAATGTTGACATGGCAAGTCAGTTAATGATACTAAATCATGTCGTTAAAATTAATTATCATTTTTAATAAAATAACTTTTTAGATATTTTGTTTTTTACAAGTGTCGTGAATTGCGAAAAAGGCGAATAGATGAAGAGTAATCAATTGCTTTTATTGGGTATTGTCATCTTTGTCTCTTCCTGTTGCTCGTTCGGTGGTCAAAAGACCGAGTGGCGGCATGAGAAAAAAGCTATTTCCCTTCAGATGATCGGAGATGAACGGTTGAATCTTTATCAGGAAAAACCCCATTCCCTGATCCTGTGCGTATACCATCTGAAAGACCTGAACGCATTCAATCAGATGCTGGATCAAAAGGGTGGCCTGCCGCTCCTGCTGGATTGCGGGCGTTTTGATCCTTCCGTTACCTATGCCAAAAGGTTCGTGCTGCAACCCAGGCAGAAACTCGAAGAGGCCATGGACCGTACTGAAGGGGCGAAATACGTCGGGGTTGTCGCCGGATATTATGATCTCCGGAAAGAAAACTCCTCCCGTTCCATCCAGGTACCTCTTTCAATCATGAATAATCCAAAAAAAATCGACATCAGGCTGAATCTGGGACCCAACGCCATGGAGGAGATCAAGGAGTGAAAAGGTGTTGCGTAATCCTGTTTATATTTATCGGGTCAAGCGCTCCTGACCGAAATTCTCTTCCGCGGGAAAAACACGACAGGTGAACGAGCGGCGAAGGATCGTATCCGGATCAATGGCATATGAATTAATGGAGGTGGGAGAGAGCGAATATGCATCTTAGTGACTGTTTTATGGAAACGTTTGCCTATGTTTCATACTTTCTGCGCTCTGCTGAAACAAAGCAGCCCACCCTGGAGCATGTTAAGGAAAAGTTAATGCATCTCCTCAAGGAGAGTGAGGGAATAATGTCAAGAGGAGGGTTGTCCCGCGACGACTTTGAGGAGGCGCGTTTCGCGGTGTGCGCCTGGATTGATGAGGCTATTCTCAAATCATCATGGGCGGAAAAGGACGTCTGGATGAAGGATCAGCTTCAGCGTCAGTATTACAACACAACCGACGCGGGTGAGGAGTTTTTCGATCGTCTGAATGCTCTCGGTCTTCATCAGAGGGAAGCGCGGGAGGTGTATTATCTCTGCCTTGCCATGGGATTTTCCGGACGTTACTGCCATCCCGGAGACGAATACCAGCTGGATCAGATCCGGACCTCTACTCTGAAGCTTCTGCTGGGCAGTTCCGTTGGGCTTCCCTCTCTGGAGAGAGCGGACCTTTTCCCGGAGGCGTATCCCAATTCCTCCACGGATCGCACGGCTCGCGGCAGGAGGTTCGGATTGAATCTCGCCACCTTTGTCTGTCTGTGCGCGCCCGTCATTATTTTCGCGATTCTTTATCTGGTATACCGCTTCACTCTCGCTGGCGTGGGTGATAACTTTCTGCGAACGGTGGCCTACTGAGATGAAAGAGAGTTATCGGAAAGTCATCAGGGTTTTCCTGCTTATTGCCGCAGCAACGCTACTGGTTCTGCTTGTTTTCGGAACGGTATTCATCCTTGGCTGGCCATGGTGGGTTGGCTTGTATCTGGTTTTGTTCCTGGCCGGAATCGTCCTCGCCGTTGTGTTTATCCGCAAGATAATGCTGAGGAGACGTGAGCAGAACTTTGTCAGGGAGATTAGCGAGGAAGATGATGCGCGCATTAAGGCCCTCTCCTCGTTTGAGAGGAGCGAGGCGCGGGAGCTCCAGGACCGCTGGAAAAAGGCCGTTGACACGCTGCGCAAATCACATTTGAAAAAGATCGGCAATCCCCTCTATGTTCTTCCTTGGTACATGGTGATCGGTGAAAGCGGGTCAGGCAAGAGCACGTCCCTGAACAGCGCCCGCCTCGCTTCTCCCTTTACCGATGCCGGCAGGATTCAGGGTGTTTCCGGAACAAGGCATTGCGACTGGTGGTTTTTCGAGGAGGCCGTGGTCATAGATACGGCCGGTCGTTACGCGATCCCCGTCAATGAGGCCCAGGACAGGGATGACTGGCAGAGGTTTCTAGGACTCCTCATAAAGTACCGGCGGCGTGAGCCCATCAACGGTCTCATTGTTACGGTTGCGGCGGATACGCTGCTCAAGGGAGACCCGGAAGATCTGGAGGGTACCGGCCGCATTATCCGGGGTCGACTTGATGAGCTGATGCGGGCGCTGGGCATGCGGTTTCCCGTATATCTTCTGGTGACCAAGTGCGACCTTGTGCGCGGGGTTAACCGGTTCTGCGAACTTTTGCCGGAAAAGAGCCTGAATCAGGCGATGGGAATTATAAATCATGATCTTTCCACAAATGCGGGCTCGTTCGCGGAGCATGCGGCGGCAACTATTGACGAGAGGCTGAGAAATCTCCGGCTCCAGTTGCTGCACCAGCCGGAAGCGAAAAATCCGGACCCTGCCCTTCTTCTCTTTCCCGAGGAATTCGAGCGTCTGAAGGAGGGTCTTGCCGGTTTCGTCGAAGGGGCTTTTAGCACGAATCCATACCAGGAAACTCCTGCCCTGCGCGGCATCTTTTTCAGCAGCGGCAGGCAGGAAGGAAACACCCTGTCCCATTTTACCCGGGCGGTGGGGGATATGGAGGAGAGCGAATCTCTTCCCGGAACGAACAAGGGGCTCTTCCTGCATGACTTTTTCAGCAAGATTCTCCCAATGGATCGTTCGCTGCTGACACCCACCCGGCGCGCGCTGCAATGGCGCTCTTTTACGGGAAGCCTGGGATTGACTACCTGGGTAATCCTCTGCATTGCATTATGCGGCCTGTTGAGTTTTTCTTTCGTGAAGAATCTGAAAACGATTCGTGATATTTCCCAGGAGTTCGCCAAACCTGCTTCTCCCGAGGGGGTGGGTCTCTCCGAGCCCTCCAGGCTTGAGAGATTTCGCCAGGAGATTCTGATAGTGGAGCAGCGTAACCGTCACTGGTGGTTTCCACGCTTCGGACTTACCGAGAGTCTGAAGGTGGAGAAAGCCATCAAGGAACGTTACTGCCGCGGATTTCATGAAGGCCTTCTCGTCCCCTTTGACCAGAGGATGACGGAAGCCATTGGTTCAGTCTCTCCCGCTACCGGAGAAGTGGTCTATGGGGATTACGTCGCGCATATTGCTCGGCGCGTCAATATTCTCGCTTCGAGGTTAAAGGGGGCTGATTCG
>Ga0265295_1007271_pt1 | contig 12868 bp, 13 predicted proteins | sample Munlansysbiofilm_FD_192503 | JGI IMG/M metagenome (GOLD analysis project Ga0265295, IMG submission 192503) | Leachate microbial communities from a municipal landfill in Southern Ontario, Canada - Methane capture system biofilm | ecosystem: Engineered > Solid waste > Landfill > Unclassified ... | reverse complement strand
AGAACCCCGCAACAGGCCCCCAGAAGGCAACCGAACACATAGCGCCCTTCGAGCCAACTCAAGGAAAAGCGCAATGTGGAGGCGATCTGCATCCACAAGACAAGAATCCAGGGTGGAGCCAGACCGGAAAAAACACTCCCCTCGAAGAAAACGAGCGCACCGGTGCGCATGTGCACAGAATCGACAACAAGGCCAACACAAAGGGCAAAGGTTAAAAGCCGGATCTCCCCTGCGCGGTTCGGCACCAAGGCCAGATGGGTCAACACAAGAACCACCCCGAGGCCGGTGCCGAGCCAAACCTGGCCGAAAGCGGCGCCCAGTACACAAGCGAACCAGCCTGCCTGAAACAATCCAAAATTTATCAGTTTTGTCCACGCCAGTCCCAGCTTCATGCGCGGCAAGCCCCGTTCGATTCACCCATGCGGGAAAGCAGAAGCTGATAGTTGCGCACGGTGCGGCTACGAAAACCGGCCTCGCAATAACTGAAATAATACTCCCACTTGCGCAAAAACTTCTGATCAAAACCAAGCTTCGCGACCTCATCACCGCGAGCCATGAGCGCCAACCGCCACAACTCCAGGGTTCGGGCGTAATGCAGCCCTATATCCTCCATGCGCGTGATACCCAGCCTGCTCCGTGCGCCCATGGCCTGGGCCATGGCCCCGATGGACGGCAAATGGCCACCGGGAAAAATGTGCTTACGGATCCAGTCCGATCCCAAACGGTAAGCCCGGTATTTCTGATCGGGCATAGTGATGACCTGCAGTACGGCCCGCCCGTCCATAGCGAGCAGGCGCTCAAGCGTCTGAAAATACAAGGGCAGATTGCGATGCCCCACAGCCTCAAGCATCTCGATGGAAACAATGGCGCTGAAACTGCCCTGCACATGGCGATAGTCGGTCAGCAGAATGCTGATCCTGTCTTCCATGCCCTCTTCCACAACCCTGCGCGTGGCCCACTCGAACTGCTTTTTCGAAATGGTGATACCCGTCACCCGGCAACCTGTGCGCCGCACCGCTTCCAGTGCAAAGCCGCCCCAGCCGCAACCGATCTCCAGCACATGGTCGTCCGGACCTATGCCGGCCATGTCGATGACGGCGTGCATCTTGGCCAGTTGGGCGTTTTCAAGGGAATCCTGATCGTTTTTAAAAATGCCTCCGGAATAGGACATGGTCGAGTCCAGGAAGAGCCTGTAAAAATCGTTTCCCAAATCATAATGTTCGCCGATGTTGCGCCGACTCCCGGCGACGGTGTTGGCGCGGCGCAGATGCAAAATGAAATTAAGCGCCCTCCCGGCCAGGGCAGGCCAAAAACGCCGATCATTCAAGACATCCTCCCGTTGCGCCAACAGGCAGAGCAGGCGGACCAGTTCCGGGCTGCTCCAGTCGCCGTCGACATAGGCCTCACCAAAGCCGATGTCCCCGGACAACATGACACGACTGAAAAAACGCGACCTGTGCACCAACAGATCAGCCCGAGGTTTGCTTCCGGGCGGACCAAAATCTTCTTGAACTCCGTCCGGCAGAACCAGGGTCAACTGTCCATGATCCAGCTTTCGGAAAAAACGTCCCAAAGCCCATTTGCCAAAGTCCTCGAGCACCGTTGACGGAGCCTGCCTGATCGTCATGGACGAAAGCGGCTCAGGTTTAGGATAAACCGCAAGTTTCTTATGGAAATAAAGCCGCGCCGCCTGAGCGACGATACGCGGGAAGGTCAGGGCGGCTCGCAGGGGGTGCCCCAGGACCATCAGCGCCAGATTGCGGCCGATCATTGGCCGGGCCGTGCCGATGAACGAGGCTTTGAGAGCCTGCCGATCGTCAAGAAAATACGTGATGGAGATGGCAAGCTCTTCCCCGGGCTCGGAGAACAGGAACTCGTAACGCCCACGTCGCGGAAAAAAAGGGGAGACGTGAAAAGCCTTTTGCGCTGCAAAGCGTCCGTGCTCGCCCTCTGGCGCGAGCACGTAGAGGTGGGTCTCGCCAAATGTATTGTTGACCTGCACCAGGACGCAAGCGAGTCGGCCGGAGGCGTCATAGCAGTAAAAAAAGCTGGCCGGGTTGAATATGTAATGGAACTGGCGCAGGGCCGTGATCAGCACGATACGCGAGGGCGCAAGGTCCACCCCGTTTTCATGCAGGGCACGCAGCACCTTTTCCCGCAGCCCCGCGCTTCCACGATAAAGATAGTCACGATCGTGCAGGGCCAGGGGCCGCAATCGGTTGTGCCCGAACCAGCGAGTGGCACCATCCAATCGATCCAGTTCGTCAACATCCAGGGCATACAGATGCAGCTCGTAATCAAAGCCATGCTCAGCCTGATGGGTGCGCGCATGACTCAGGGTTCCGACATAAATCCGCGAATTCATCCATTCCTCCTGAATTGTTCCACGGCATTGTGACTGGAGCGGACCGCGTCCTCGTGGAATCCGAAACCGAAATAGCTGCCGCAAAAATAGGTGTTCCGGCGTCCGTTCAGGGACGAAAGCACGCTCTGGGTAGCCATGGATTCCCTGGTGTAGACCGGATGATGATAGACCAGACTGGCCAGAACCTGGGACTCATCATGAGGGCTAGGCCGGTTGAGGGTCACCATATACTGTTTCCGTGCGGCCAGACCCTGAAGAAGATTCATGGCGTAGGTGACAAAGACCCGCGATTGCGCCTCAGCCTCCCGGCGAAAATTCCAGCAGGCCCAGGCTTTGGGCGCTGGAGGCAAAACCGAGACATCCGTGTGCAGGACCGTTGTATTCTCCTCGTAACGCCACGCCCCGAGAAGCCTCGACTCCTCGGGTGAAGGATCGCCCAAAAGGCGCAGAGCCTGATCGGCATGGGCCGCTATGAAGACATCGTCAAAAATACGGGGCTGTTCCCCAACAATCTCGACACTCACCCCCGCAGCGGTACGCATAACCCTGGCAATGGGAGCATCACATCTGACCGTTCCGCAAAAACGACGCAAAAATGCCCGGACATAGCGGGAACTTCCGCCGGAAACCGTTCTCCAGCGCGGACGGTCAAGAAGGGAAAGAAGTCCGTGATTATTGAAGAAACGTAGAAAGGAAAGAGCTGGGAACTGCCCTACCCGACCGGCCGGAGTCGACCAGATGGCTGCGGCCATGGGCAAGAGGTAGTTCTCGACCATGAAGGGCGAAAAGCGATGACGGAGCAGGTAATCGTCCAGGGTGCCAAGTTCCTGTCCGTCCTTGAGATCCGCCTTGCCCTGACGGCAAAAACGGGCAATCTCGACCAGAAAACGGTAATAGCGCGCCGAAAACAAATTGGATCGCTGGGCGAAAAGCCCGGCCAGATCCGTACCGGCATAGGTCAGCCCTGTGCGCTCGCAATGGAATCCGAACGACATCTGTGTTTCCCGGGACGGGACTTCGAGCTCTTGCAAGAATTCGATGAAAAGCGGGTACGTAGCTTCATTGAAGACGATGAAGCCCGTGTCCACAGGCGTCCCCTCGTCCGGACCGTCCGGTACGGAGACGGTATGGGTGTGGCCACCCAGATAATTCTCCTTCTCGAAGATGGTCACCTCGCGGGTGTCTTGCAGGAGATGCGCTGCCACAATCCCGGCCACGCCCCCGCCAATGACGGCCACTGTTTTTTTGGCGTCAGTCCTGTTTTCCTTCATGCAATCTCCTTATCGCCGCCTGCGTGGCGGGCTTCCGGGATACGCGGGGGCCAGGGGAAAAAGGCGCTGGTGGCTTTTTTATAGGACTCGAACTCGGGCTGCCCCTTGTACTTCTCTTCGAGCATGGGAATGCCAGAGACTTTTAAAAGCAAAAATCCGATGAGCACGGGGCTTACAAGGCCATACCAGCCATGCTCGGAGCCAAGACCAAGAAAGAAAAAACCCCACCACAGCAACGCTTCTCCGAAATAGTTGGGATGGCGGGTATAACGCCAAAGCCCGGTGGTCATGATGCGTCCCTTGCTGTCCGAATTCTGCTTGAAACGGGCGAGTTGCCAGTCACCTACGGCCTCGAACAGAAAGCCGGCTGCAAAGAGTGCCGTGCCCAGAATATCGGTCCAGACCAATCCGGGCCCGGGCCAGGCAATGGCCAGCAGAACAGGCATGGCGACCAGAAACACGACCAACCCCTGCAGCATGTAAATTTGCAGGAAACTACGCCAGACAAAGGTCTCTCCCCACTCCAGTCGGAAATTCCGGTAGCGGAAGTCCTCGCCGCGTCCCCGGTGCCGCAGGCCGATATGCAGCCCCAACCGCACAGCCCAGACACACAGCAGACAGAGCATCAGCAGCGGCCTGAAATGCATCTCCGCCCCACCCGCAAGCCAGGCTCCGAGGCAGGCCAGCACAAAGGCCGGGCCATAGGCGATGTCGATGAGGCTGTTGTCGCCGGCGCGCGTCCCGAAGACGAACATGGCGTTCATGGTCAAAAGCAATGCCACGGCCGCACCAAGCATTACGACGGTCATGGGCCTGGACCTCCTTGAAGTTTCAGTTCAGCCGCGCGCCTATCAGGTAGCTGCCTGCGGCGACCAGGGTGCACAGGACCGTGCCCCAGACGATATCGACGACAACGACCTGCACCGGCCAATCCCGCAAGGTTGCGAGGTTGGTCAGATCATAGGTCGCGTATGTGAAAAATCCGAAAAGAGCGCCGAACAGGCAGGCCCGGACCAGAGACTGCGCTTCCAGACCGGGACGGACGGCAAAAATAAGAATCCCGGCGATATAGATAAAATAGAAGGCGAACGCCGCAGGCCAGTTGACCTCGGGGCTCAAGAGATGATGCAGATTGGTTTTGTAGAAATTTCTGGCCACAAACCCGAGCCAGACCATGTCAATGGCAAAAAAGACAGGGATGGTGAACAGATAGAGCTTGATCCAAAAAAAAGGATTCATGACCATACCTCCCTCATGATTGCACGTGGAGCCTTCCCTTGCCCTGCCGAAACGCCCGTTTGCCGACGGACCACAGGAACAAAAACGCCCGGCGATAAACACCGGGCGCAATCATTTCATTATTAAGGAGCAGGGATTCTCCTCAGCCTCCGAAAGAACCGGCGCCGATCACTTCCATGGCCTTGGTGTAGTGCACGCGGAGCTTGCCCATCTTGTCACCGAGATCTTTCTCGACCGGCTCCATCTCCAGTGGGCACTCCGCTTCAAGCTGGGCTGTTTTTGTTTCAATCTCGCGTACTAGAGCCTTTATTTCGGCAACAGTATCAACCAATGCACCCCTATCCTTGTCCCCAAGGTCCAGGAAACCGACCATTACGTCATAAAGAGTCGCTTTCCACGCATTAAGTTCACGTTCAACACCCTTGCAATAGCCTTTTACAGCTAACTTTTTCGCTTCTTCAGTCGCACAATTCTCAATAGCGGAACACGAAAAACAGGGTCCTGGATAATCCATGTTTACCATAGCTACCTCCCATAAAGAGATTGATGTTTAAATTACCACATACGCTAAAATCAATTATCGTCAATGAAAACTATTATTGATCCCTTAATGTCACCCGATATTCTGGCAAGAGGCATGTATTAATTTTCTCGATCCAGACGATCAGGCCGGATAACGACAACAGGGTCCTCCCCGTCCGTCACAGGATCCGCCCGGAAGGCAAGCCTTGCCATGACAACCACAATCCGCGATGACTATGACGCACGCGGAGGAAACTACATGCGATCCTGGCCCCACATAATCCGCCGGCTGCGGCCTACGACCATCCAGGCCCACCTGATCCACATGGTGCTGGCTCTGGTCGTCATTCAGATTGCCGTCAGCTGGCACGTCATCTCCGAACTGGCCGAGGACATGCTGCATGAGCAAATCGGCCAGACGGCCTTGCAGACAGCCAAAACCATCGCCCAGATTCCGAGCATCCGGGAAGCTTTACAGGCGGGCGACCCGTTCGGAGAAATACAGACGCTGGCCGAAACCATCCGCGCCCAGACCGGCGCATCTTTCGTGGTCATCGGCGACCACGCGGAAAGGCGCTACTCCCACCCGGTGCCGGAGCGCATTGGGCAGACCTTTGTCGGCGGAGACACCGGACCGGCCCTGCTGGAAGGCAAATCATACATCTCCGAGGCGGAGGGCACCCTCGGCCGGTCCCTGCGGGGCATGACGCCGATCTTTGACGCCGAGGACGCCATCATCGGCTTTGTTTCCGTCGGGTATCTCTCCGAAAGCATCCATCAATCCATCTCGGCGCACCTGGACAAGCCGCTCGCCTACATCATCGGCATGAGCGTGATCGGAATCTTCAGTGCCGTCGTCATTGCCGGCCGGCTCAAAAAACTGACCCTGGGCCTTGAGCCTTCCGAAATCACCAATCTGTATCTGGAACGCGTCGCCGTGCTGCAAACCATCCGCGAAGGAGTCATCGCCATTGACCATCAGGCCAATATCCGCGTGGCCAATCAGGCGGCCAGACGCTATGCGGGCCTCAGTCTCGATGAGCGTTTTTCGGACAAACCCGTGGCCAGCGTCATCCCGGAAGCAGGGCTGGAACAGGTCCTGCTGACCGGCCAGTCCGAATTTGATCAGGAGCGGACAGTCAATGGCCAGGAACTCATCTTCAACATCGTGCCCGTCTTTCAGGACCAAAAAATACACGGAGTCGTGGCCAGCTTCCGACGCAAGGACGAACTGGACCTTCTGGCGGCGGAGCTGTCGAGGGTGCAGGAATACTCCGAACTGCTGCGCGTGCAGACCCATGAATACTCCAACAAGCTGCACACCATCGCCGGGCTCATCCAGATCGAAGCCTACCGCGAGGCGCTCGATCTGGTGGTCACCGAATCATCGGGATACGAGGAATTCATTCGCTTCCTGAGTGAGGCCATCCCGCATCCGGTCATTGCCGCCATCATCCTCGGCAAGTACAACCGGGCCAAGGAGTTGCGCGTGAATTTCTCCATCGACCGTGACAGCACCATGTCCGATGTGCCAAAATGGGTCAGCCAGGAAAAAATCGTGACCATCATCGGCAACCTCCTGGACAATGCCTTTGAAGCCGTCGTGCACCAGCCGCCCGCTTCGCGTAATGTGGAGATGTCCTTTACGGACCTTGGCAACGACATCGTTTTTGAAATCGAAGACGCAGGACCGGGGGTGGCCGTGGACCAACTGGATCGCATCTTTGAAAAAGGCGTTTCGTCCAAGGGCCAGGGACGGCGAGGGGTGGGCCTGTATCTTGTGCGCCAGCGCCTGGACGAACTGGGCGGGCAGATCATGATCACCCGCAGCGGTTTGGGCGGGGCACTGTTCACCGTGGTCATTCCCAAGGAGTAGGCATGCTTACCAGAGTACTTATTGTCGAGGACGATGTACGCATCGCGGATCTGCACCGCAGGTTCACCGAGCGGGTCGCGGGCTGCAACGTGGTTGGCATCGCACACCGGTTGGACGACGCCCGGGACATGGTCCTGGCCCTGGAGCCCCACCTCATCCTGCTGGACCTGTATTTCCCCGAAGGGCCGGGCACGGACCTGCTGCGCGAAATCCGGTCCAGGGACCTGGAGATCGACGTCATCCTCATCACCGCGGCCCGGGAAATGGGTCCCCTGAAGGAAGCCTTGCGCGGCGGGGTGTTCGACTACCTCATAAAACCCGTCACGGCGGAGCGTTTTCACGAATGCCTGACCAAATTCTGCGCCTACCGTGAGCGGTTGCGCGGAGGCAACGCCATTGAACAGCATGACGTGGACACGCTGCTCCATCCCGCCGCTTCGCGCGCCTGTCCGTCGAACTGTCTACCCAAGGGAATCGACGGGCTGACCCTGGCCAAGGTGCGCGCCGTCTTTGAAAACCAGGCTGACGCTTCGGGCCGCAGCGCCGAAGACGTGGCTGAACTGATCGGCATCAGCCGCTCCACATCCCGCCGCTATCTCGAATACCTCATCTCCGAAGGCACGCTCTATGCCGACGTGGTTTACGGCAGCGTAGGCAGGCCCGAACGCCGGTACTTCAGTCGCTGACCGCGTTCCCGCACCACGGGCTGTCCGATCTCGCGCTCCCGGCCCGTGAACAGAATGCACAAAATTCTCAAAATGCCGCTTTCTGTTTTTACGTTCCAAACAATATTTTTTTCTCGCGCCAACATATTCTCCTCCTACAAAACTTGAGGTCCAGTCCCCGGCGCATCCGCGCCCCATTACGATCCGTTGCAGGAGGAGTCATGAAACGTTTCTTCATGTGTGCAGTCATTCTCGTGGCCGTTGCCCTCAGCATGCCCGCTTTCGCCAAAACCGTGCTCAAACTCGGCCACATCGCCGAAGTGAGCCACCCCTACGCCAAGGGTGCCGACTATTTCGCCAAGTTGGTCGGAGAAAAATCCGGCGGAGACATGGAAGTCCAGGTCTTCCCGTCCTCGCAGCTCGGCAGCCAGAAGGACATGACCGAAGGCCTCATTTACGGCACCATCGACATGGTCCTGACCGGCACCGCCGACCTGGGCCAGTTTCAGCCCAAGATGTCCATTTTTGACCTGCCCTTCCTCTTCAAGGACCGCGCCCATGCCTACAAATCCTTGGACACGGTGGGCATGGAGCTGGGCAAGGAGCTTGAGCCCAAGGGCATGAAGCTGCTCGGCTTCATGGAGAACGGCATCCGCCACCTGACCAACAACGTCCGTCCGGTCAAGGCCCCGGCCGACATGGCCGGCCTCAAGATCCGGGTCATGTCCAACAAGATCTACATCGAGACCATCAAATCGCTGGGCGGTTCCCCCACGCCCATGGCCTTTGGCGAACTCTACTCCGCCATGCAGCAGGGTACGGTTGACGGCCAGGAGAATCCCAGCGCCCACATCTACACCAAGCGCTTCTTCGAAGTGCAGAAGTACGCATCCATGACCGCCCACGCCTATGCCCCGGAACCGGTGCTCATCTCCATGATCACCTGGAGCAAGCTTTCCGACGCGCAGAAAGCCATCATCCAGGAAGCCGCCACCGAGGCCATCGCCTGGCAGCGTGAGCTGTCCACCAACGAGGACAACGCATACTGGGACAAGATCAAGGCCACCGGCAAGATCGAGGTCCTCGAAGTCGACCGCGCCCCGTTCATGGAAGCGACCCAGCCCGTGTGGAAGGAATTCGCTCCCACTGTCGGTCAGGACAACATCGACAAGATCCTGTCTTTAAGCAAATAATGAGCAAAAAGCCTCGTTCCGGTTCGCCGGGACGAGGCTTTCACGTAACGCGGGTCAGCCTACCCGCCACTTCAAGACACTGCAGGAGAATTCCATGGACAAGTTACTCAAGGGCGTGCGGACGGTTCTCTACGGATTTTCCGTAGCCGCCATGTCAGTCATGCTGATAGTCATCTTTGCCCAGGTCGTGACGCGCTATTCCTTCGGATACACCCCGGAATGGTCCGAGGAGCTGGCCCGGTTCCTCTTTGTCTGGGTGGTATTTCTGGGCTCGGCCCTGATCATGGGTGAGAGCGGGCATCTTGCGGTGCAGTTCCTGCCCGACAAGTTCAAAGGCACCAAATTCGGCACAGCCCTGGACATCATCATCAACCTGGCCGGCTACGTCTTTATCATCCTGCTCCTGACCCAGGGCTGGAAAATGACGTCCATCATGACCTTCCAGCGTGCTCCGGGCCTTGATATCCCCATGAGCTGGGTCTACGCGATCATCCCCGTGAGCAGCATCCTCATGCTTCTGTATCTGTTCCGGGAAACCACGCGCATCTTCAACGCCCTGACAGGCCGCAAAACAGGGCAGGAGGTCTAGCCATGGAATTCGTACTCCTCTTCGTCTTTCTTGGCCTGACCGCGCTCGGCGTGCCCGTGGCCTTCGCCCTCTGCCTGGCCGCCGCGACCATCCTCCACTTTTTCATGAACATGCCTCTCGTCATGGTTTCCCAGATGATGTACGCGGGCATCGATTCCTTTTCCTTCATGGCCGTGCCCTTCTTCATGCTCGCCGGGGCCTTCATGTCCGCAGGCGGCGTGACCGGACGACTGGTCAATTTTTCCCAGGCCCTGGTCGGATCGTTCACCGGCGGCCTGGCCCAGGCAGTGGCCGTGTCGGGCATGTTCTTCGCCGCCATCTCCGGCTCCTCTGCGGCCACCACCGCCGCCCTGGGCTCGACCATGGTCAATGAGATGGAAAAGAAGGGCTACACCCGGGAATGGGCCACGGGCATCGTCGCCGCTGGCGGCACCGTGGGCATCGTCATCCCACCGTCCATCACTCTGGTCGTGTACGGCGTCATCGCCGACACCTCCATCGGCGATCTCTTCGTGGGCGGGTTCCTGCCCGGCATCCTCATGGGGCTGTCCATGATGCTGGTCAGCTGGTACCTGGCCAAAAAGAACGGGATCAAGGCCGAAGGAACGTTTTCCGTGCCGGCCCTGTGGACCTCGTTCAAAGACTCCTTCTTCGCCCTCATGACCCCGGTCATCATCATCGGTGGCATCTACGGCGGCATCTTCACCCCGACCGAAGCCGCGGCCGTGGCCGCCGTGTACGGCATCTTCGTCGGCATGTTCATCTACAAGGAACTCAAATTCAAGGATTTCCCCAAGATCATCTTCCAGGCCGTCATCGGCACGACGATCATCATGTTCCTGGTCGGCGCGGCCAACGTCTTCGGCTGGCTCCTGACCAACCTCCAGATTCCCCACCACGTCGGAGCCTTCGTAGCCAGCCTGACCTCATCGCCGCTCCTTTTCCTGCTGGCCATGAACGTGCTGTTGCTGTTCATCGGAACCATGGTCAACGCCTCGGCCGCCGTGGTCATCCTGACCCCCATCTTCCTACCGGTGGCCAAGAGCCTGGGCATCGATCCGCTCTTCTTCGGCGTGCTTATGGTCTGCAACCTGGCCATCGGCTGCATCACGCCGCCCGTGGGCCTGGATCTCTTCGTGGCCAGCGCCATCACCAAGGTGCCCCTGGAAAAAGTTATGAAAGCCTCCCTGCCCTATCTCTACGCGCTGCTGGCGAGCCTGCTCCTGCTGACCTTCTTCCCGCGCATCATCACCATCCTGCCTGATCTGCTGCGCTAGAAATAACGCGCAAAAAAAAGGGGGGCGATCCGCTTGGACCGCCCCCCTTTTTTTTGCATTTCATGCCGGTTTCACTTCTTCACTTCGGCCTTTTCGATGATCACCGGCTCCAGCGGCACATCCGAATGCATGCCCTTTGAACCAGTGCTCACGGCCTCGATCATATCCACCACCCGCTTGCCCGCGACGACCCTGCCGAAGACCGCGTACCCGAAATCACGCGTGCCGTGATTCAGGAAGGCGTTGTCCGCCGTGTTGATGAAAAACTGGGAGGTGGCGGAATCAACCTCGCCCGTGCGGGCCATGGCGACAGTGTACGTGTCGTTTTTGAGTCCGTTGTCGGCCTCGTTCTTGATGGGCGCGTGGCCGCGTTTCTGGTGCATGGCAGTGTCCATGCCGCCGCCCTGGATCATGAAGCCCTTGATGACGCGGTGAAAAACCGTCCCGTCATAAAAGCCCTCGTTCACATAGGTCAGAAAATTCTGCGCCGAGACCGGAGCCTTGGCCTCATCGAGTTCGATGACGATGATGCCCTTGCTGGTGGTCAAGGAGACTTTGGTCCCTTCCGCAAAGGCTGAGAACGAACACAGACAAACCAGAATCAAAGTGAAAATAAACGTACGCATACTGTACCTTCCTTTAAAAAATGACGGCTTCAAACCACCAAATCTCCGTCTTTGGTTTGCGCCAGGTGCCTTTAGGCAATCCGGCCTTGACGCAGGTCTGATCCAGAAACGTTTCGCGGTCCCAGCCCCACTCCGTGGCCACCTGCGGCAGCAGCAGACCGGAATGTATGGATTTGCGGATATAAAGCCCATGCCGGCCGACCTCGATCAACTCCGGGTCAGGGCAGGGGGTCAACGGCCCCATGACCGAGACCTCGATCTCAAGGTCGTCAAGCTCCCCGGCCGTGAGCGGAGGAAATCGCGGGTCCTCGAAAGCCGCTGCTCCGGCCATGCGCTCGATGGTAGCGACCAGCGGGCCGCTACCGACAATATTGCCGATGCAGCCGCGTAGCCGCCCGCCCCGCTTCAAGGTCACAAAAGCGCCCAGTTCTGCGCTCAAGGTCGTGGACTCGAGAACGGGTCTGGCCTCGGAAGTCTGACTGAGATGCTGCCGGATGACCCAGATCACGAGGTCCTTGCAAAAACGCTTTTCCTCGTCTGTCAAAACCAACTCGAATGTGTTCATATGTTGTCTCCCTCAGGAATCAAAAGGCCTTTCCAAAGGCGGATTGGCCCACAGCGCGCCCATGGTTCTGGACGCGCCGCGCACCACAACCTGCCGTCCGACGACCTGCACCCGGTCCTGTGCGATCCATTGCAGGGCCTGGGGATAGATGCGGTGTTCCATCTCAAGGATGCGTGCGCCGAGCGTGGCCTCATCGTCGTCCGCGTAGGCGGGCACGGCGGCCTGGATGATGATCGGGCCGTGGTCCATCTCTTCATCCACGAAATGTACGGTGCACCCGGCCAGCCGCACCCCGTGCCCGGCCTGCTGCCCCTGGGCGCGCAGACCCGGACAGGCCGGGAGCAAGGCCGGATGGATATTGACCACGCGTCCGGCAAAGGGCGTCAAAAACACAGGCGTCAGGATGCGCATGAACCCGGCCAGGGCCACGAGCCTGACCTTTGCCTCTTGCAGCAGCCGGACCAGTTCGCGGTCGAAGCGCTCGCGCTCGGGAAACTCGTCATGACGCACGCAGGCCGTGGCGATGCCCGCCTTCCGCGCGCGCTCAAGTCCTTGCGCGTCGGGTTTGTTGGCGATGACGATGCGGATGTCCGCGTCGAGGCTGCCGTCGCCCACCCTGTCGATGATGGCCTGCAGGTTGGACCCGGAACCGGAAACGAGGACGCCAAGCGCGATGGCCA